>WNFM01037903.1_pt3 | contig 12102 bp, 13 predicted proteins | sample 5400271 | NCBI WGS metagenome assembly WNFM01 (sample SAMN13153352, study PRJNA577476) | soil metagenome | isolation source: 60 cm saprolite on Douglas fir-dominated hillslope | place: USA:California | collected 2013-09-17 | reverse complement strand
GAAGCACACTTCGTCCAGCTCCTCCGGTCCCACTTTCACGAAGTCCAGACAAGCTCGGATCGCGTTTTTCGGGAATCCGGCGTCGTGCTTCAGCCGGCTGATGCGCTCTTCCGCCACCGCAAACAACAACTCTCCGTCACGCACGATGCACGCCGACGAATCATGCATCCGCGAATAATTTATCCCCAGAGTGATCATGCGCTGCCGCGTTTCCTTCTGCGGACGAATACCAGCGAATCAACCTCTTTAAAGATCACCCACGAAGACGAAGGATTGTTTCGAAATACTCTATCCACAAAACGAACCGGCCCGTACCCAGCCGAAGTCCACCCTCCCGGGAAAATGCGTGCATCATGGAAAACAACGGTGCCATTTTCTATCACGTAACGATGCCAATCGTTCCAATCCTGTTCGACAGCTTCTTCCCGGTGATCTCCGTCGACCAATAGAAAGTCGATTGGCTGGTCCCAAACCGCAACTGCTTCATGGCTAAAGGCCTCGATCCACACAAGTTTAGCGCCCGCTTTCGTAGACACTGCTCGTCTGGCGGCACGGCGCAGAAAGTTCAGCATCCGTACTCTCGAAAGATGAAACGGATCCACGAGATAAAGCGTGCCCTGCGGGTCCATTGTAGTCCGTAGCGCTATCGCCGACGCGCCTTCAGCGACTCCGATTTCTACAAGACTCTTGCATCCCAGCGCGTACTTCTCCAGAGCGTGATGTTCTGCGGCTGTGTGCTGTGCAATCGGCAGCCGCAATCCGGCCCAAGCAAAGAACGGGTGCTTCATCACCCGGGATGTCCACATCTCAGGCTTCTGGAGTTCTGGTTGAATCTCCGCGAATCGAATCCTTGGCGTAGTCACTTCGTTTCTGGCTTTTCCCCGAATACTTTGGGCGGTGATTTACGTTACGATCGGGGAATTGGGAGCGTTGTGTACGCTTTGCTCCCCCGTTTCTATCTCCTGCCCGCTCGTAGAATCGTCCGGACTGACCCCCATCGCACGATAGAAAACCTTCTCCGTGCGCTTGGCGGCGTGTTGCCATGTATAGCGCTTCATCTTTTCCTGGGCAGCACTGCCAAGACGCAACCGCAACTCGGGATCGCGGCAAAGCCTGACAATCGCGGCTGAGAGCGACTCCGAATCTCCCGGAATAACAAAAACCCCGTCGTGCAAATCCTCAACCAGGTCGGTCATTCCGCTTGATTCCGTGGTCACTACCGGCATCCCGGAGGCCATGGCTTCCAGCAACACCAAGGGCATCCCTTCCATCAGCGATGGCAGCACAAAGATTTCGTGCTCGGCATATAAGCTCGAGATTTCCGCCTCCCTGTGCGGCCTTCGCAAAGCACCGGCGTACTTTTTCCTCCGGTTCCTGGCAACCTGCGATGGTCAACCGCGCCTCCGGAATGAGCTGAAGAACTTTTTCGAAGGCCTCCGCAAGGTAATAAATTCCTTTGTGGTCGATCCATGTTCCTACAAAAAGAAGCTTGGTCGCCATTCCGTCAGAGAAGGACCGCACGTGGAAAAATTCAAGTCCGACACCGTTCGGTATGAACCACACGCGGTCCGGAGGCAAATTGTATTTCATTTGCAGGAAGAGCAAGGCTTCGCGGTTTAGCACGATGCATTGGTCCGCGGTCATAAAAGACCAGCGATATGTCTGCATGTGATAAACATACTGCCACACGCGATTCTTCCAGCTAAAAAAATCCGCGCGCCCTTTGCTTGCTTCCCGACTCATCGCATAATTCCGGCGCTCCTCGAGTCCGTGCATGGTCATTACGTAGGGAGGACCCGCTTGCGAGCCAAGCCGTCGCCTTTGCCACCCATACCAAAAGCCAAAAGGCGCGTGAATATTGACGATGTCGAATTCCTTACCCGTCTCCTGAACGTATCCCCCGATTCTCCTTGCGAACTCCACAGTGCGAAAGCGATTCGGCCAGGTTTGTTTAGGCAGCAGGTCCTCAAAAAATGCGGACTTCACGCTGTGCCCAAGCTCGCGTAATTCTCTTGTCAGGTTGTTGACAACGCCCGCGACCCCGGCCTCGGCCTTCCCCGAGGACCCCGATATCATCAGAATCCGCATTTACGATTGGCCTCGCTTATCCGCAATCAGAAAATAGTGATACGCAAATGGGCTCAGAAGCCGGCGAATCACGTGGCTTGACTCCAAAAATGGCAATGCAATTGGATTGCGTCCCGGAATGATCGGCAATTGGTGGACTGTTCCATCGCCGCGAAGAATGCTCCAGCCCGCTTTGCGGACGTATTGCCTGATTTGGAAAAACCATTGGCGGCGATCGAACGGCTGGTCATCCTTACGCCTTGGGTGGCGCACTGTCGCATATAGTTCATAAAGCCCCATGAGGTTCGCGTAATTGGGCGTAGTCAGAAACAGTTTGGCTCCTGGACGCGCCACACGCCACATCTCCCTCAGCGCCTTTCCCACGTCGGGAACATGCTCGATGGTTTCGCAAGAGACCACCAGATCAAAGGATTTATCGGCGAAAGGCAGAGCTTGGGCATCGCCCTGAATGAGCGCCGCCGAAGTTCCATTTCCCTGCGCCCGCAGTTTTTCCTGGCCGACGCGCAACGCCGCAAGTGAAAAGTCACACCCCGTCACGTGTGCGCCGTTTCGCGATAGCTCCTTGACGAAACCTCCCCGCCCGCAAGCTACTTCCAAGATACGCAGGCCCGTGACACTCCCTATCTGTTCGCGTACGAGTTCATACCAAGGGCTTGACTCATCTTCGTGCTCCGGATCGGAGTTGAAGACCCGTTCATGCCAAACATCGTAGTCCGTCCGCAGGCTCATGCCTTGAACTCTCCGGGGCCCGCGACCCGAGTGATTTCGGGAACAGGCAATGCTTTCTCTCGCATCTGACGGTACCATCCCTGGGAAGCCAGCCAACGGCGCGCCGCGTAAAATCGCCGGGGCGGAAGAAGGAGTGCCGGAAGCATAGTCACCCCACGAAAAAAACGGTGCTTGCGGGATGCATCCGCGTGCATCACGTCATAGAGCTTGCTTTCTGTCCGAAACGTTTCCCACGGCGTTCCCCCATCCAGCATCAAACGCATTTGGTCGGCTTCCGCTTGTACGATTTCAACAATGCAATTAGTAACTTCGGCAGAAACTCCTTTGCTAGGGAGAGTATTTCGAAGCGAACTCGCCAGGGCCTCAAGAACCTGCTGTTTCCGCCGCAAGCCCTCCTCTCCATGCCCCGCGCTGAGATAGAGGTTGCCGCCATGTACGCAATAGTGAGTCAGACAGTCCTGAAGGATCATGATTTCGCTCATTGCAGCCGCGAGAGTAAATAAATACTCATCTGCTTCGATGGCCAGCGTTTCTGGAGCAGGAAGTATTTGCCGCGCCAGTTGGGTCCGAATCGTCATTCGGCTTGTGCCCAAATAACTCTTTCGCAGCCGAAATACGCGGGCTGCGGCAAGCGAATCTATCCGCAATCTCTCGTCTTTTTCCGGAGCGCGGAGGCGCACCGTGCCATCGGGGAAAGTCTCACGGATGCCATGGCCTACGAGGCCGACCGCGAGTTCGGAGCCAAACACGTTAGCCACGCGCTGGAGTTTTTCCGGGGCCCACCAATCGTCGCCGTCGAGGAACGCGACGATTTCTCCCTTGCATTCCGGAATCCCGGCATTGAATGCCGAAGCTTGCCCGCCATTTTCTTTGCGCAAGAGCCGCACACGCGGCTCGAATTTCTTCACGATTTCCGGCGTGCGGTCCGTCGAGCCATCATCCACAACGATGATTTCGCGATCCGCTGCCGGAAAATCCTGCTCCAGCACGCTCACGATCGCCTGTTCGATAAAGCGCTCGTGGTTGTACGTATCAATCAGCACGCTGACAAAACTTCTCGCCAAATTATGGCTCCCCGAAAATCCTCAACCGCGCTTCCGAGCCAGACAATACAAATACGTTCCTTTGAGTCCGCGCAGCCGAACGTACGGATACGCCGCCATTGCCAGTGGAAAACAGGCGGCATATTTGATCTGCCCGAGAATCTCCATGGCGCGCTGTCGCGCCGTCGGCTTTGCCCGCAGAGCTGCTTCTGCTTGGTCGGGCGCCATTTGCATCACGTCGCGAAAACTCTTCGATGCATTTCCCGTCGCCGCTTCAGACATCCCGGTTCGCAAGGCCATGTTAATCATCTGCGCCGTGTGCCAGAGTCCGGCGGGCTGCTCGCGCATGGATAAGACTTCAAAACCCTGCGAGCCCAAGCACTTTCTGAGCGCATCGACATTCCACCGCAGGAAATGATTCGGCGGATAGTCCAGAACGTCCGCCCCAGTCAACCACCGTTCACGATTCGGCACGCTCAGAGCGATCACTCCGCCCGGCTTCACGCAGGCTTTCACTTTCTGTAGGAATTCCACCGGGGCTGCCTGGTGCTCCAGTACTTCAAAAAATGTGACTACATCAAATCGTTCTCCCTTGTGCTGCTTCGCAAACTCGGAAATCGATAAAGGAAGAATATTTTGCAAATCAAGTTGCTCTTTCGCAAAGCGCGCCGCATTGCGGTCCAGCTCGATGCCGGTCACTTCGTAGCCAGCGTCGCGCGCCGCGGCCAACAGATTCCCGGTGCCGCAGCCAATGTCCAACAACTTCCCACCGCGCGGAGCCAGCGTGTCCGCCAGAAAATATTTGTGCCCCGGCTCCAGCGGTAGTAGCTTTTCATCCCGGCCGCCGTACATCTGTTCGTACCAGCGCGCGTCGGGCATTTCCAGCGGCTCCCAATACTGCAGTCCGCACCCCGCGCATTCGAAAAGTCTATATCTCCCATACTGCCCGATGGCAGGGGCGCGTGACGTTGCACCGCAACTCGGGCAGACAGACGCTGCCGCCGCTTGTATGAATCCATCATGCTCCGAAGCCGTCACTGTCCCCGTGCCCATTTCCCTCTGCAATGCCATCCGTTCGTCTCAGCTTTTTGCGGATAAAGTATTCGCTTTTTCAGCTTCCACCTTCTTGTCGTCGGGGGAAGCGAAGATTCGCTTGCTCTTCAATCGCACGTCGTCCAGAACATGCAGATGATGATAGCCCAAGAACAGTGCCGCGATGGCACGCAGATAGGAGTAAGTCCGGTGCCGCCAAGTCATAATCTCGCCGTACGTTCGCGGGAAATCAACCAAGTGCTGGAAATATTTCCAGCGCCCCGGCGCTTGCACTGCAAATCCGTCGCTTTCCTGCGCTTTTATCCATTGTTTCAGGTACGCGCGAATCTCCGGAGTGTCCACGTTCTCGCCCTGCACTTTCAGCCAATTCTCGATCTCTCCGAGGAGCGCTTCGCGCACGGCCATCCTGCGCTCCAGTTGCTGGCGCGACGCTCCCTCCGCGTTTGCCTGAAACAGATTCGCTCCATGCAACCGGTATTTCCCCAGGAACTCCGGCACCGCCGCAACTTCCGCCACAAAAATGATCAGCGCCGTGAGATAGGCATCGGCCTGGAATCGCAGCGACTCCGGCACTGGCAGCAGCTTCTGTAGCGCTTCCCGCCGGAACGCCAGGCATGACGTGCCCACCATTGGATACCGCAGCAGCGCCCGCCTGCTTTCCGTAACGCGCCCCGAAACTGGCGCGAAATATACGTCCTCGGAAATGTCGCGCGCGCCATCCCACAAATGCACTCGGTGGTACACCATCCCCGCGCCGGAATGCCGTTCGAATGCTTCGTAGACGCGCCCTAATTTTTCCGGAAGCCAGACATCATCAGCATCTAGCAATGCGATGACCGCTCCCCGCGCCTGCTCAAATCCGAAGTTGAACGCCGAAGCTTGTCCCCCATTCGGTTTCTTGAAATAACGAATGGCCTCGCCGAATTTTTGCAATCGCTCCTGCGTATCGTCGGTGGAACCATCGTCCACGACCAGAATTTCCCGTTCCTCGGGAAAATTCTGCCCCAGTACGCTCGCAACCGCATCTTCAATGAATCCGCCATAATTGTAGGTGTCGATCAGGACCGTGAAGAAAGGGGCTTTCATTCTTGCCTTGCGCGGCTCATCTCGCCGTGGCCTGCGCGCGCTGCGAAGCGATAATCTCTTCGAGAATCGCATCCAATCCCCGAGTGATTTTCCAATTCGGATAGTGGCTCTGGAGTTTTCCGAGATTCGAGATATAGCAAATGTGATCGCCTTTTCGCGCCTCATCTACGTATCGCCAATCCAGTTTGCGACCGGTCATCTGCTCGACTCGCTCGATCGCCTCCAACATCGAAATACTATTCGCGCGCCCGCCACCCAGGTTGTACACCTCTCCGGGTCGCGGATTCGCCGCAAACTCCTCGATGGCACGCACCACGTCATGACTGTGAATATTGTCGCGCACCTGCTTGCCCTTGTACCCAAACACGGAATATTTCCCGCCGCTGAGCGTCACCTTCACCAAATAAGATAAGAATCCGTGCAATTCGACGCCGGCGTGTGCCGGCCCCGTCAGGCAGCCGCCTCGAAAAACTCCCACCTTCATGTTGAAGTAGCGCCCATACTCTTGCGCCACGAGGTCCGCCGCTGCCTTTGAAGCGCCAAACAGCGAATGCAACGTTTGATCGATCCGGCAGCTCTCGTCAATCCCACCAAAATCTTCCGCCCTCGCGTAGTCGTATCGCTTCTCCATCTCCTTCAGCAAAATCTCGTTCGGCGCCTCGCCATAAACCTTGTTCGTGCTCATAAACACGAACACCGCCTCCGGCGAGTGTTGCCGCGTCGCTTCCAGGAGATTCACCGAGCCCAGGGCATTTACCTCGAAATCCAACAGGGGAATTTCTCGCGCTTTATCATGGGATGGTTGAGCCGCGCAGTGAACGATCAAATCAAAGCGATGCATTCGAAAGAGCTCTTCGATGCCCGCCCGGTCGCGAATGTCCAGCGCCGCGTGAGTGAATCGCTTCGTCGCACCCTTCAGCCGCTCCAGATTCCACAGTGTATCGCCCGCCGGCCCGAAGAATACCCGCCGCATGTTGTTGTCCACGCCGACAACTTCATGCCCATGCCGGTCGAAACGCTGGACCGCCTCCGAACCGATCAGCCCGCTGCTCCCGGTGACAAGTACTTTCATTCGTTCGAATCCATTCCCCGCCCGATCAGCCCAAGGCCATGGACTGCGGTGCCTTTGCCGCGCACTGCATTCCCGGAATGGCCGCAATCGGGAAAGAAAAGGCCGCTCCCTCACTAGAAGAGTACCAGCAGCCGAGCGGTTTTTTAACTGTTGCTGGCCGACACAAGTCCGCTCTTCACGAAGTACCCACGATTTCAAGCGGCACTCCAGACACACAGAGGGGGCATTCCGAGGGTGTCCACAGATGATTCGGCTTGCGCTCCAGAAGTTCGAGAGCGATTCCGCGCTCAGCCGCGAATTCGGTGATGGCCTCGCCCAGCGCAAGCAATGCACTAATGGTGACGACGCGTGCGCCATGAGTTTTCAAATCGAAGAATGCTCCCCGCACTGCCGATCCGGCATTGATTACATCATTCACGATCGCTACGCGTTTGCCTTTGACTGCCGGCCGCAGCGCCTTCGGCAGACGGTACTCGACCGGAAATAATCCTTCGCGGGTTTCATCCGCAAAGCGTTCGGCGTATACGAATTCGCAACCGAGCTCCAGTGAAACCAGCATCGCGACAAATGCACCCTCAACAAGCGGACCGCACACCACTTCAACTTCATGTTTCTTGAGTTTCTCCGCCAGTCGCACGGCAAAGGGCCGTATCTCGCGAGCGTTCAGGCAAAGCGTCTCCAGTTGGAACCACAAATCTCCGTGGTGACCCGACTCCAGCCGGAAATGCCCCTGGCGTCCGCTCACTAAAGAGAGCAGGTGTTCTGTCATGAACTCTCGTCACTCGCCAGTTTTGAACTTGTGAACACAGAAAGGCCAGACCTAGCTCGTCAATTCTATACGAACTGTGCCCCCCTGGCCTGCGTGAGCTGCCTCATCCCCTGAAGTATTGTCACTCCAGTGAAACTTGTGATCGAAAAATAATTCTCTGGCAAGCTCTATTTCTGCCCGAGGAGGTCAAGAAACTCTTCCGTGCGCTCCACCGGAAGCGCCACCAGGTTTGCGTCATACGTTTCCTGATCGCACGAAATTGGCAGCAGCGCGCCCTTCGCCGCAATCGCAAACCATCGGTAGTCCATGCGAATTAGGAATTGGATGATTTCCCGCGCCGCGTAGCCCCACGGCTGCGTCCGCGTGTCCTGCACTTCTGCCAGGATCGCCGGCCGCGATTCCCTCCGCAGCAGCTTCATCGCCCCATAGAGAACCGAGAGTTCCGCCCCTTCCACATCAAGTTTGATGAAATCCACTTTGCTCACTCCGAGTTCGGCAAGCACGTCATCCAGCCGCCGCACGGAAACCCGCACCGTCCGTACAGGCTCGTCCACCGCGGGCGGCCTCAGGCTGTTGCACCAATCTTGAAATCCATCCACCAGATAAAGATCCGTCTCTCCCGGAGCTTCACCCAATGCGCAAGATACCAGCTCCGTATTCGAACAGCGGTTCAGGCGTAGGTGCCTTTCCAGTCGCTCGCACTCCCGCGGTGAAGGCTCGACCGCTATCACCCGGCCGTCCCATTTGACTCGCTTCGACGCCAGCAGGGTGTATAGGCCATGATGCGCTCCGGCATCGACGACCGTCATGTCCCTCCGCAACAATCGCTTCACGAACTCCGTTTCCATCCGTTCGAACTCGTTGTAAATCAATTCGTGATCCAGCGCACTCTTCTCCGCCAGCCACCACGCACCAAAAGGCAGGCGCAAGGGTATCGGCATTCCCGGAAAAATGCGCCGCGCGCGATTCGCCAGCGTGCTGTATTTCCGGCGCGCCGGGCTGGCCAGGAATCGCCCGATTCGTTGCGGCAGTGTTGCTGTTACGGGCGGCTTCTTCGCCCAAGGATCTTCTTGTTCAGCGGGTTCGGGAATTAACCGGAACCCGGCTATGTCGACCGCGGCGTAAGTCGCGAGCAGCACGGTCCGCCGCCGGGTACGTTCCGCCGTTTCACGAAAATCCTCGTGATCTGGCAGCGGTGTTACGCGATAGACCTTTCCGAATCCGGCGCGGTACAGCATCTTCACCAGGCTGCTCTCGCTCGGATACCAGGCCACATCGCTAAGGCTCTGATCTTCCTGGCTCGGCTCCTCTCTCAGCAGCATCGACGCCTTTTCCTCCGTCAAGCACATACTTTCCACCAGCAGGCACTTCTCCGTCAGTCCTCGGAGATTCCGGATCGCCAGCAGCGGATTCTCCAGGTGGTACAGCAGCCCGAAACACAAGACGAGGTCAAATTTACCCAGCTCCAGAATGGCCCTCTCTTCGACGTCGGCTTGTTCGAACGGAATGTGCGGAAACCGCCGCCGCGCTTCCGTCACGTTTTCTTCGCGTCCGTCGAAACCACACACATTCAGGCCGCACTCCGCCAGTGTGTGCGAGAAAAATCCCACGCCGCAACCGGCGTCCACGGCGTTCGTAAGTCCCAGGGCGGGTTTCAAACGGGTTACAACGTGTTGCGCAGTATCGCCGCGAGCTTCGATCAATTGCCGATACTCCTTCTGATCGAACGGCGTCAGATGAATGGTGATTTCCGTGGCCGGATGGTTGGTTTGAAGTTCGCGCTCTCGGGAAACTACTCGGGGGCTGGGGCTCATGGCGTTGCCTCCTTGCTATTCCTCTTTTACGGAAATCCATCTTGCTTGTGGCGAGGGCGTCCACAGGCTTACAGACTGACTTGTCGCTGGATCAACCAGTTCGGCTGCCGTTGCCAGGGACGGAATTTCTCAATAATCGGGGGGACAGTTCTACTAACTACACGACGTCGTAGCATAGTAATTACGTTACGTTAATTATGCAAGAAGATTGTTTTGTAGTACCGAATGCTGCATCGGATGGCCAAGCCATTGCATTGGAGCGCAGCGCCCGCGGCTTTCGATTATTTCTGCCTTGTGGCTTCTCCCGATTCGTTCCAAACAAATCCACGTTCCAGCTCCCCTGGCTTCCGCAAACTCAGCTTGCCATTGAAATTGGGAGAACACGGCAGCGGAGCATCCCAGCATTGATTCGTCCCCACGGGCACGTTAACTATCAGCCCGGAGATACTTTGGTGCGGCTTAACTGTCGCCTCCGGCAATCGCAAGAACGCTCGAACGCCTACGCTAGGACGAAAGTACGAGTTCCAAAACAGCCGCGGATGCGCCGCCCACGCCGTCAACAAAACCAAACCAACCACTGCGATTCGAGTCGTTGCCGGCCGTTTTAGCCAATGCACCGCCGCAAGTATTCCCAGTGTCGCCCCCGCTGTCCAGATAGCCGGCTCGCCAAAACGTAGCGCCGGCGCTTCCAGAAACCAAAAGATCAAACTGGCCATCGAGGGCACCAGGAGCCACATCCATCGCGGAACCACCGCTCGCTTGTCGCGCGCCATTCGGATGATTCCTGTCACACCGCCCACCAAAGCGAATACGAGCGGAATTACGAATCCCTCTCTTTCTGTCAGCATTTCGCGGAACCACGGCCGCAACCAATTCCACCCATTTGCGTAGGCACCAGTAAGCTCAGGAATGCGCGCGAACGATCGTGCAAAATCCGCCTGGCCTTGGGTGATCGCGGTTGGCACTTTCCAGTCGACTGCCATCGGCAGCACAGTGCTCGGGAAAAATGGATATCCGCTCAAGACCAGTCCGCGCCCAATCCAAGGGAGAACAATTAGAGCAGACAAAATCACCGCCCACACCAACTGCTGTTTTCTGCCTGGCGTGGTGCGGCTCAGCGACCAAAACTTCCAGGCCGAGAGGGTCCACCCCAACGATGCAAAGACGATGCTGGAGATCTTGAACGTGACGGCCAGCGAAAAAAGCGCCATGGCAATTAGCAAGTACCCGGCCTTTGAGTCGGCTGTGGCGTCTTGCGGAGATCCCTCATCGAGAGCGCGGAAGAGCAAAGCAGTTGCGACCAGGCAAACGACGGTGGTGGGAAGATCGGTGTTGGTGCCGACGATTTTGCCGGTGGTGGCCAAGATTGTCACGGGGATGAAGAGCCTGGATTCGGCTCGGAAAATGCGAAGGACGGCAGGAATAATCGAAACGAAAAATGCGGCGATCAAAAAACCGGCTAAAAGATGGTGCGCCAAACCGCGCCAGGGGCCCTGGTCCAGCGCGGCAATGCACAGGAAGACGGAAGAATTGAATCCGAGCTGTCCGATTAGATTGGCGAGGCCGGGGACCAGCGGATAGGTGGTGAACCAGCGGACGGCCTGCGCTCCGTACAAACCGGTGTCGTAGTGTTCGCCAACGGCCACGCAACGAAAGGCGATGATGGCCGCTGCGGGAATGTAGAGAAGGAGCGCGGCTAGGCCCAACTGTTTTCTTTCTCGCAAATCTTGCTGAGCGGAAGTATTTCCCGCAGAGGCGCCTGGAGCCCGGACTGCATAATTCCAAAGCCAGCCGGCGAGGGCCAAGGCCGCCAGAAGAAGGACCGCAACGATGTCGATGGGTCTGAAAAAGTGGTACAGCTGCAGAATGGCGGTGATCAAAGCTAATCCGGTCCATAGCGCCTCGGTGATCGAGCAAGCAAAGCGGAGACCTCTGAGCAAGAAGAAGCCGATGCCGATGCAGACGCCGGCGCAGAGGAGCCAGGTCAGCAGAATGCAAAGGATGATGAGGGCCAGCATCGCGCCGAGATTCTAGCAGGCCCGCGCCCCGGATGAGAGAATGAACGTCGGAGAATTAATGTAGCCGTTGCTGTGTCGTGAAGGACGATCCAAAAGCAAAACGGGCGGCCCGGTTTGAAGTGGGCCGCCCGTTCTGTATTTTTGTGAAGTGCAGCTGAATTCGGGAGGATCGGGGGTTAAGGCCGATCAGGCCGAAAACAGCCATCCATTAGAGGGGCTGTACGTTCGAGGCCTGCAGGCCCTTGGGGCCCTTGGAAACTTCGAATTCAACAGCTTGGCCATCGTTCAACGTCTTATAGCCATCAGCCACGATCGCGGAGAAATGGACGAAAACGTCCTCGCCGCTCTGGCGCTGGATGAAGCCGAAGCCCTTGCTGGCATTGAACCACTTCACTGTACCTTGTTCTTTACTCACTGCTTTACTCTTTTC
>WNFM01356345.1_pt1 | contig 12103 bp, 11 predicted proteins | sample 5400271 | NCBI WGS metagenome assembly WNFM01 (sample SAMN13153352, study PRJNA577476) | soil metagenome | isolation source: 60 cm saprolite on Douglas fir-dominated hillslope | place: USA:California | collected 2013-09-17 | reverse complement strand
GGACGCGCCGAGGCCGTTCATCGCCGCGAGCTTGTAGAGGATGAAGGCGAATCCGGTGGTCGCCGCGTCCACGCCAACCGTCTTGCCCTTCAGTGCGGCATAGGTCTTGATGTCCGGCTGGGTCACGAAACGCAGCGACCCGGAGTAGCCGCCCATAAAGGCGAACAGGTCGGGCTGCGCGGTCAGCTCGGTCTCCCCTTGCCCTTCCTGGTAGGCGACGACGTTGTCGTAGGCGGTGGTGCCGAGGTCGTACTTGTCCGACATCAGGTTGCGGATCTGCTCGACGGAATTCGGCGTGAGGGAAAGTTTCACCGCGATGCCGTTCTTTGCGAACAGCCCTTTCTCCTGCGCCGCCCAGATCGGCCAGTTCCCGCCGCCTCCGAAGGCGATCACCTCCAGGGTTTTGAGTCCCTGCGCGAGGCTCGCGCCGGCCGCGGCGAAAAGCGCCGTGGCGGCTGCGATTTTCTTGAGCGCGTTCATCGTTCCTCCTCCGAATAATTCAAGCGACAGTATAAGACTCATCGGCGGCGCTCGTGCGGATCCAGGACCTCGCTCAAGCGGTCCGCGACCAGGTTGATGCTGACGACGGCGAGGAGCAGGGCGATTCCGGGAAAGGCGCTGATCCAGTAGTGGCCCGAGAGCAGGTAGTTGAAAGCCGTTCGAGATCAGCAGGCCGAGCGAGGGCTGGGTGATCGGCAGGCCGAGGCCGAGAAAGGAGAGCGTGGCTTCGAGCGTGATCGCCGCGGCAACCTGGACCGTCGCGAGCACGAGGAGCGGCGGCAGGCAGTTCGGCAGCAGGTGACGGAAAATGATGCGCGCGTTCGATAACGCGAGCGCGACCGCGGCGTCGATGTATTCCTTCCTGCGCTCGACGAGCGCTGCGGCGCGCGCCGTGCGGGCGTAATACGCCCATTGAACCGCGACGAGCGCGATGATGATCTTGTCCAGGCCTTGCCCGAGCACCGCCAGCAGCACGAGCGCGATAAGGATCGAGGGGAACGAGAGCTGGAGGTCGGCGAGGCGCATGACGAGCGCTTCGAACCAGCCGCCGAGCCAGGCCGCCGCGAGGCCCAGGCTTACGCCGATGGCAAGGCCGAGAATCGTGCTCGTGAAACCAACGGCGACGCTGGTGCGAAGGCCGTAGAGGATGGCGGACAGCATGTCGCGGCCCTGGTCGTCGGTGCCCAGCCAATGGATCGCGCCCGCGGTCGAGCGCGCCCCGGGCGGCAGGCGCGAGTCGAGCAGGTCGAGCTGCGTCAGATCGTAGGGATTCTGAGGCGAGATCCACGGCGCAAGCAGCGCGGCGAGCAGCACCAGCGCGAGGAGCGCGAGGCCCGCGAGGGCGATGCGGCTCGTCGCGAACTCGGCGGCGATTCGACGGGCCGGCGTCACCTTGTTTCCCCGGGCCGCACCCGCGGATCGAGCCACGAGTAGGCGAGGTCGACGAAAAGGTTGATCGCGACGAACAGCGTCACGACGATGCACAGGTAGCCGACGATCACCGGCCGGTCGAGCACGTTGATCGAATCGATCAGGAGCTTTCCCATTCCGGGCCACGCGAAGATCGACTCGGTGACGACGGCGAACGCGATCACCGAGCCGAACTCCACGCCGGCCACGGTGACGACCGGAACGAGCACGTTCCTGAGCACGTGTACGCCGACGACGCGCGCCTCGGTCAGGCCCTTGGCGCGCGCGAAGCGCACGTAGTCCTGCCGCATCGCCTCGCGCGTTCCCGAGCGGGTCAGCCGGATGAGGAGGGAGAGATTGAAGAGCGCGAGGTTTGCGGCGGGCAGGGCGAGATGGCGCAGGCCCTCCGCCGTGAGGAAGCTCACCGGGATCCCGATGAGATTCACGGTCGGTCCGCGGCCCGAGGTCGGCAGCCAGCCGAGCCACACGGAAAACACGAAGATGAGCATAAGCCCGACCCAGAAAGTCGGAAGCGAGAACCCCAGGATCGAGCCCGCCATGATGGTCCTGCCGGCGGCCGATCGGGGCTTCAAGCCCGCCCACAGCCCGAGCGGGATTCCGAGGAGCACCGCGATCAGCATCGCCGCGGTCGCGAGCTCGAGCGTCGCGGGCATGCGTTCGAGGATGAGACCGATCGCCGGCACGTTGAAGGCGAAGGATCTTCCGAGGTTTCCGGTTGCGGCGTGCTTGATGAAGACGAAGTACTGCTCGATGAGCGGCCGGTCGAGGCCCAGCGCGGCGGTGGCGCGCGCGATCTCGTTCTGGTCGGACTGCGGGTTGACGAGGATGTCCATCGGGTTGCCGACGGCGTATACGCCGGCAAACACGAGCAGCGACATGACGAACAGGACCGCGACGCTTTGCGCGAGGCGGCGAACGCTAAGGGCGAGCATCAGCGGGCAGCCGCGGCGATGCGAAGCAGTTCTTCTCCCAGAGCCAGCGCGGCGTCGGGCCGGTCGAACAAGCGCGCGCAGCGGGCCGAGATCTGCTCCGACACCGATTTTCGATATTCCGCGTCGCGGCCGAGCCGCAGCGCGATCTCCACGTACTCCTCGGCTGAGCGGGCGATGCAGCTGTCGAGACCGATTTCCTCGTACAGGCCCAGCGTAAACCTTCCCGGAAGCTGCGAACCGGGCAGGGTGACCACGGGGACGCCGAGGGACAGCGCATCGCAGCTCGAATTGCATCCGCCGAAATGAAACGGATCGAGGACGACGTCTGCGGCGGCGACGTACTGCAGGAACTTGCGGTGCTCGGAGCGGGGAACGAAACGTATTCTCGATGCGAGCGCCCCGAGCGCGAGATCGAAGCGCCGGCGCAGCTGTTCCGCGACGCCCGCCCGGACGAACTCCGGCAGCACCAGCTCGGCTTCCGGGTCGCGCTCGAGGATGGCCTTGATAGGCGCGTCGAAATCGGGATGGAGCTTGAAGAGATTCTGCGGACAGTAATAGAGGTGCTTGCCGTCGGGCAAGCCGAGCTGCCCGCGCGACGCGCGCGGCCCGCCGAGCACCGGCCGGCGATAGCGCGGCATGAAATAGCCGGGCAGGCGCACGAGCTTCTCGGTGTAGTACTTCTCGCTTCCGGCTGCTTCGATCGCGTCGGAGGACAGGTAGTAGTCGATCGTGTCGATGCCGCTCGTGACCGAATGTCCCCAGGTGACCATCTGAATCGGAGCAAGCCGCCAGAACGCGAGGAAATAGGTGAGCGGGTGCATGCCGATGTCGGCGAAGAACACCATATCCAGGGCGGCGGATTCGATCGCGTCGCGGACCCGGCCGAGATCGAGCGGGAGCGGCACATAGTGGTCGGCGCTGTTGCGTATGGCTTCGGCCAATTCGTCCGTTTGCGGGGCGATGGCGAACACGTGGACATCGAACCGGTCGCGCGGCAGATCGCGGATGAGGCCGAAGGTCGTCCGGCCGACCGAGTGCGCATAGAAATAAGTCGAAACGAAACCGATGCGCAGACGCCGGCCCGGGGAGAACGCTCGACCGGCGCAGTCGGTTCTTGCCGGATACATCGACCGGCAGACCCGCGCGATCTTGCGCAGCAGCTCGGCGTTGTTGCGGCCGTGATAGGCCAGATTGAAAGGGGTCGCGCCCACCTCGAATTCGGGGTTCCGGACCCTGGACGGTTTCAGGTCGAGCAGTTCATCGAGGTCACGATCGAGCCTTTGCCTTATCCGGTCGATCTGGTCGCTCGACTGGAGGATCACGGGAAGCATCAGCGCGCGCCGCAGCCGCGGAGCGGCCCCGGCCTGCAGCGCCGTGTACCGGTCCATGAGGCTGCGCGCCTCCTCGACATCGGAGTCTTCGCGTATCACGGCGAGGCAAAGGAGAGCGTCGCGGTTGCCCGGATCGAGCTCGAGGATTCTGCGGTAGCACTGCTCCGCCTCGCGCTGCCGGTTGCAATCCTGGAGCGCGGCAGCGAGGCGCAGCATCGTGCGCGGCCGACTCGGGTCGGACGGAGGAAGGACCTCCAGCGTGCGGGTGAAGTGTAGCGCCGCCGATTCGTTTCGTTGCTGCGCGAGCGCGATCGAGGCGCGCAGATAATGCACATCGGCGAGATCGGGCAAGAGTTTCGCGCACTCCGCGGCCGCCCGCTCCGCTTCCTCGAAAGCCCCTTCCCGAAACAGCCGCTGGGCCTCGGCGAAGAGCCGCGCAGATTTCCGCTGGCCGAAGAACCGACGCAGAAGATTCAGCAGCATTCCAAAATCTCTGCGGTCATTTTTCCCGGATCTGATGGGCCAGCGTGAATTCGTCCGTGCGCGGCACGTAGGCGAGCGGCTTTCGCATCGCCCAGGCCGCGACCTGGTGATGCAGTGCGATGACCGCGTGGTCCCGCATGGCGAGGCGCATCGCGTCGCGCGCGAGCGCCTCGCGTCGCTTCTCGTCGACGCTCGCGAAGGCGCGCTCGAGCAGCGCGTCGACGTGCGGATTCGAGTAACCCGACCAGTTGAATGCGCCGAAGCCCTTGTCCGGATCGGGAGTGGCGACGAGCGCGCGCAGCGCGAGGTCTGCGGAGAACGAGCCCCAGCCGAACATCGCAAACGCGAATTCCCCGTTGCGCCCCTTGGGCAGATACGCGTTCACCGGCAGCGTCTCGACGCGCGCGCGGACGCCGACGCGCGCGAGCATCTGCGCCACGGCCTGCGCGATCTGCTCGTCGTTGACGTAGCGGTTGTTGGTCGCGGAAAGCGTCACCGCGAATCCGCCGGGATATCCCGCTTCGGCGAGCAGCCGCTTCGCCCCTTCGGGATCATAGGGCTCGGGAGCGAGGTCCGGCGCGTAACCGAACACGGGGGACGAGACGAGGTTCGAGGCTGGAATTGCTGCCCCGTCCATAAGACGCTCCGCGATCGCCGGCCGGTTGATGGCTTTCGAGAGGGCGCGCCGCACCCGGAGGTCGCGGAAGGGATTGCGCGCCAGCGGCCGGCCCGCCTTGTCGGTGAGCCCGGGCGCGCGATCACGATACTGATCGAGATAGAAGAAAATAGTGCGCCACGAGACCTTCTGCGCGATGTTCAGTCGGGAGTCGCGCCGGATGCGCGGCAGGTCAGCGGTGGGGACCTGCTCGATCGCGTCGAGCTCTCCGGAGAGGAGGCCGGCGAGGCGCGCCGGGTCGGTGGGTACGATGCGGAAAACGACTTTCTCCCAGGCGGGCTTCGCTCCCCAATAGCCGTCGTTGCGCGCGAGCTCGACGCGGTCGCCGCGCGCGAAGCGCACGAACCTGAAAGGACCGGTGCCGACCATCGCCCTGCCCGAGTCGAAATCCTCCGGCCCCGAGCGGGCCGCGGCCTTCTTCGAAACGATGAACACGGAGACCAGATCGTAGGGGACCATCGCATAGGGCGTCGCCGTCTTCAGGCGGAGCGTGTGCGCGTCCAGGACCTCTTTGCCGACGATGCGCTGCGTGAAGGTCCGGAACTGGCCGTTGGGAACCTGGAAGGTGCGCTCGATCGAGAACACCACGTCCTCCGCGGTGAGCTCGCCCCCGTCGTGAAAGCGCACGCCCGGCCGCAGTCTGAACTCCCAGGTGGTCGGGTCGACCGCGCGCCATGAAACCGCCAAGCCCGGAATGAGGCGCGTGTCCTCGTCCACCTGGGTGAGCGCATCGAACACGTGCCAGGAGATATTGATGTTCGGCGCGATGTTGAGGAAGTGCGGATCCATCGAGGTCACGTCCGCGGCGAGGCCGATGCGCAGCTCGGCGCCGTGGGCGGGCGCACCCCACAGAGTCGTGCACGCGGCGAGGATGCGGAACAGGCGGCGCATGGACTCGGGAACCCCGCCTACTTCGCGGCGAGCGGCCCGATGACCTGTAGCATTTGGGAGAAGATTTTCGGATTGCCGCACACGATGCGGCCCGAATCGAGGTAGCCGGAGTCGCCGCGAAAATCACCGACCAGGCCGCCGGCTTCCTGCACGAGCAGGGCGCCCGCGGCCATGTCCCAGGGCGAAAGGCCGATTTCCCAGAATCCGTCCAGCCTTCCCGCGGCCACGTAGGCGATGTCGAGGGCTGCGGCGCCCGCGCGGCGCTGCCCGGCGGTGCGCAGAGTGAACTCCCGGAACATGGCGAGATATTCGTCGAGGCTGTGGAGATCGCGAAAGGGGAAACCGGTGCCGAGCAGCGCTTCGCCGAGCTGCGCGCGCTTGGAGACGCGGATGCGCCGCTCGTTCAGGTACGCGCCCCGGCCGCGCGTCGCCGTGAACAACTCGTTGTTGGTGGGATCGTAGATCACCGCCTGCGCGAGAAGGCCCTTGTGCCGCAAGGCGACGGAGACGGCGTACTGGGGGAAGCCGTGGATGAAATTCGTCGTGCCGTCGAGCGGGTCGATGATCCAGGTGTACTCGGACCCGCCCGCGTTGCCGGCGGAAGCGCCGGACTCCTCTGCTAGAATCGCGTGGTCCGGATAGGCGCGGTGCAGTATCTCGATGACCGCCCGTTCGGCGGCCTTGTCCACCTCGGTGACGAAATCGTTGTGTCGCTTGCGTGTTACCGGCAGCAAATCGACGTCGCGCGCGGCGCGGTTGATGATCGCGCCGGCCCGCCGCGCGGCCCTGACCGCGATTCCGAGCATCGGGTGCCGGATTCTAGTATGAAAGCCGGCGGTCCGCTGTCTCGAATCCGCGTCGTCCTGCTGCGGCCTTCGCACCCCGGCAACATCGGCGCCGCGGCGCGCGCGATGAAGACCATGGGCATCAAGCAGCTGCGCCTGGTGCGGCCGAAGCGTTTCCCCCACGCGGACGCGCGCGCCATGGCCGCCGGCGCGCTCGACGTCCTGGAGTCCGCGCGCGCGTGCGCGAGTCTGGAGGAGGCGCTCGCCGGAACGGCGTACTCGGTGGCTTTGAGCGCGCGCGCACGCGGGCTGTCCCATTCCGTGCTCGATGCGCGCATTGCGGCGCGCGAGCTCTTGCGCGCGGCGCGAAAGGACGAGGTCGCGATCGTCTTCGGCAACGAAACCATCGGACTCTCGAACAAGGAAATCATGCGGTGCAGCGCTCTCGCGCGCATTCCCGCCAATCCGGAATACGCTTCCCTCAATCTCGCCCAGGCCGTGCAGGTGATCGCCTACGAGTTGCGCATCGCCGCGCTAGCCCGGCCCGCCGTGACGGCGAAGACCGGGTACGCGACCCACGAGGAGATCGAGAAGCTCTTCGCGCATCTCGAGCGCAGCCTGTGCGCAAGCGGTTATCTGGACCCGCGCCACCCTCGCAAGCTCATGGATCGCTTGCGCCGGCTGTTCGCAAAGGCGCGGCTGGAGACGGTGGAAGTCAACATTCTGCGGGGCATGCTCGCGGCCTGGGACGATGGGAACCCAGCCCGGAAATAGTTGACCAATTCACTAAGGTTTCTGATAATGCCGGCTATCAGCCCTTGGAAGACCGATGTTTACCCGAATTCGCGAAGACATAGCGTGCGTATTCGAACGCGACCCGGCGGCGCGTTCGACCTGGGAAGTCATTACCTGCTATCCCGGTTTTCACGCGCTTCTCATCCATAGACTGGCGCACCGGCTGTGGGGGATGAAGCTGCGCTGGCTCGCGCGGTTCGTATCGCACGTCTCGCGCTTTCTCACCGGCATCGAGATTCATCCCGGCGCAAAAGTGGGTCGGCGCGTATTCATCGACCACGGAATGGGAGTCGTGATAGGCGAGACCGCGGAACTGGGAGACGACTGCACCCTGTACCACGGGGTGACCCTGGGCGGGACCTCGTGGAACAAGGGCAAGCGGCACCCGACGCTCAAGCAGGGAGTCGTCATCGGCGCGGGGGCGAAGCTGCTCGGGCCCATCGTCGTCGGCGAGGGCGCGAAAATCGGCTCGAACGCGGTGGTCGTGAAGGACGTCCCGGCAGGGGCGACCGCGTTGGGGATCCCGGCGCGGGTCATCCTCGACGAGCAGGACAAGACGCGCGAGGAGAAGGCGGCGAAACTGGGATTTTCCGCGTACGCGGTGACATCCAAGGCTGAGGACGATCCGCTCGCCAAGGCGGTCCAGGGCCTGCTCGATCACAGCGTCGACATGGATAAGCGTATCGAGTTGATTCTGAATCAGATAGAGGAGCTCCAGGCGGAGCGAGAAGAATCTCAGACGCAGCTTCGGCTGGGGCCCAAGGTGGTCAACAAATAGTTGATTGATTTCCTCGGGATTGTGTATACTTGACCAATTTCATCGGGTATTCGAGCCCGTTCAGGGTGCGATCATGAGACTGACGACCAAAGGACGATTCGCAGTGACCGCGATGCTGGACCTCGCCATGCACGGCGGCAAGGGTCCGGTGACTCTTGCCGGCATCAGCCAGCGGCAGAGCATCTCGCTCTCGTATCTGGAACAGCTTTTCGGCAAGCTGCGGCGCCACACGTTGGTCGACAGCGTTCGCGGGCCGGGCGGCGNGGTCGCGGACATCATCACGGCGGTGGACGAGCCGCTCGACGCGACTCAATGCGGCGGCAAGGAGAACTGCCACGACGAGCAGCGCTGCATGACCCACGACCTGTGGGCGAAGCTGAACGACAAGATGTACGAGTACCTGGATTCGGTGAAGCTCGCCGATCTCGTCGCGCAGCAGGCGACGCGCAGGGACGCGGTCAACGTGCTTCAGGACAAGCGCGGCAAGGAAACCGCGGTGTCGGCTTGAACGGCGCGCGCGCCATATGAAATTTCCGATCTACCTCGACTATTCCGCCACCACCCCGGTGGACCCGCGCGTGGCGCAGAAGATGATTCCCTTCCTGACCGAGCAATTCGGCAATCCGGCGAGCCGCTCGCACGCGTTCGGCTGGGAGGCGGAAAAAGCGGTCGAAGATGCGCGCGCGCACGTCGCGGCGCTTCTCAACGCCGACCCGAAGGAGATCATCTGGACTTCCGGCGCCACCGAAGGCAATAACCTCGCCATCAAGGGCGCGGCGAATTTCTACAAGGGCAAGGGAAAGCACATCGTCACGATGAAGACCGAGCACAAGGCGGTGCTCGACACGGTGCGCGAGCTCGAGCGCCAGGGCTTCGAAGCGACCTACCTCGACCCGGAGCAGGATGGCCTGCTCGACCTGGAAAAACTCAAGGCGGCGATCCGTCCCGACACCGTCCTCGTTTCGGTGATGATGGTGAACAACGAGATCGGCGTGATCCAGCCGATCGCCGAGATCGGCGAGATCTGCCGCTCGAAAGGCATCATCTTCCACTGCGACGCGGTGCAGGCCGCCGGAAAGATCCCGATCGACCTGCAGAAATTGAAGGTGGATCTTCTGACCGTGACCGCGCACAAGGTGTACGGCCCCAAGGGAATCGGCGCGCTGTACGTGCGCAGGAAACCCCGCGTGCGCATCGAGCCGCAGATCCACGGCGGCGGCCACGAGCGGGGCCTGCGCTCGGGGACGCTACCGACCCACCAGATCGTGGGCATGGGCGAGGCGTTCCGCATCGCCAAGCTCGAGATGGCCGCGGAGAGCGAGCGCATCCGGAGCTTGCGCGACCGGCTGCTCGCCGGTTTCAAGGACATGGAAGAGGTATACGTCAACGGCGACATGGAGCGGCGCATACCGGGAAACCTCAACGTCAGCTTCAACTTCGTCGAGGGCGAGTCCCTGATCATGGGGATCAAGGACGTGGCGGTGTCCTCGGGCTCGGCCTGCACTTCGGCGAGCCTCGAGCCCTCGTACGTCTTGCGGGCGCTCGGGCGCTCGGACGAGCTCGCCCACAGCTCCATTCGTTTCACGATCGGTCGCTTCACGACCGAGGAGGAGATCGACTACGCCGTCAAGCTCCTGCGCGCCAAGATCGGCAAGCTGCGCGAGCTCTCGCCCCTGTGGGAAATGTACAAAGAGGGCGTGGACTTGAATACCGTGCAGTGGGCGGCACATTGAGTATTGAGGAAGTCGGCAAAACCTAGGAGCGACACCATGGCATACAGCAACAAGGTACTGGATCATTACGAGAACCCGCGCAACGTCGGCTCTTTCGACAAGGCGGACGAGCACATCGGCACCGGCATGGTCGGCGCGCCGGCCTGCGGCGACGTGATGAAGCTGCAGATCCGGGTCAACGAGCAGGGGATCATCGAGGACGCACGCTTCAAGACCTACGGCTGCGGGTCGGCGATCGCTTCCTCTTCGCTCGTCACCGAATGGGTGAAGGGCAAGACCCTCGACCAGGCGGAGACGATCCGGAACACCCAGATCGCCGAGGAGCTGGCGCTGCCGCCGGTGAAGATTCACTGCTCGATCCTCGCCGAGGATGCGATCAAGGCGGCGATCGTCGATTACCGCAAGAAGCACGGGCTGGAACAGCCCGCGGAAAGGGAAGCGAAGGCGGCCTGAGGACCATGATTACCCTGACTGAACGCGCCGCGACTCACGTCTCCAATTTCCTCTCCAAAAGAGGGAAGGGAGTGGGTTTGCGCCTGGGCGTGCGCACTTCGGGCTGCTCCGGGCTCGCCTACCGGATCGAATACGCCGACGCCGTCAACCCGGATGACCGGACCTTCGAGAGCCACGGCGTGAAGGTCGTCGTGGATCCGAAGAGCCTCCAGTTCCTGGAAGGGACCGAGCTCGACTTCACGCGCGAAGGCCTGAACGAGGGCTTCAAGTTCAACAATCCCAACGTGAAGGACGAGTGCGGCTGCGGAGAATCGTTCAACGTCTAGCGAGGCCCGGCCTCGCGGTGCCGAGAAAAGGGGCGAACGCCCCTTTTTTTCTATCCCGGAAGCTGAAATGAACCTGAATCAAAGCCACTTCGAGCTGTTCGGCCTGCCGGTGCGCTTCGCCCTCGACGCCGCGACGCTCGATAGCCGTTACCGCGAGCTGCAGCGCGAGGTGCATCCGGACCGCTTTGCCGCCGCCCCCGACACCGAGCGGCGCGTGTCCATGCAGCTGGCGACGCGGGTGAACGAGGCCTATCAGACCCTGAAGTCGCCCTTGCGGCGGGCCGTCTACATTCTGCAATTGCGCGGCGTGGATCCGGAGTTCGAGACGAACACCGCGATGCCCCCGGAATTCCTCTTGGAACAGATGAGCTGGCGCGAACGCATCGAGGCCGGCTCAGAAAACCCCGAAGCGCTGCTTCGATTGCGGGCCGGCTTGCGCGACGAGAGCGGCAAGATCTATGAAAAGCTGCAAGGGCGACTCGACGAACGCCGCGACGACCAAGCCGCCTCGCAGGCCGCGCGCATGTTGATGTTCTACGAAAAGCTGGCCGAAGAGATCGAAGACAAGCTGGCGGAGCTCGAGACATGAGTTTCGGGGTCTGAAATGGCGCTGCTGCAGATTTCCGAGCCGGGCCAGTCGCCCGAACCGCACCGGCACCGCCTCGCGGTAGGCATCGACCTCGGCACCACCAATTCCCTGGTGGCCGCGGTGAGGAACGGCATATCCGTGGTGCTCAACGACCACGACGGCCACGCACTGCTGCCGTCGATCGTGCGCTATCTGCGCGATGGAGGGGTGGCCGTCGGGCGGGAAGCCGAGGCGGAGCTGGCGCGCGACCCGAGAAACACCATCGTATCGGTGAAACGCTTTATGGGGCGCGGGCTCAAGGACGTGACGCACGCAGAGAACAGCCCCTACGATTTCCTCGATTCGCCCGGCATGGTGCAGATCCGCACCGTCGGCGGCGTGAAAAGCCCGGTGGAGGTCTCGGCGGAAATCCTCAGGGTGCTGCGCGCCCGGGCCGAGGAGAGTTTGGGCGGGGAACTCACCGGTGCGATCATCACGGTGCCCGCGTACTTCGACGACGCGCAGCGCCAGGCCACCAAGGACGCGGGCAAGCTCGCGGGCCTGAACGTGTTGCGGCTGTTGAACGAACCGACCGCGGCGGCGATCGCCTACGGGCTCGAAAACGCCGCCGAAGGCATTTACGCCGTCTACGATCTCGGCGGCGGCACTTTCGACATCTCGATCCTGAGACTCTCGAAGGGCGTGTTCGAGGTGATGGCGACCAACGGCGACGCCGCGCTCGGCGGCGACGATTTCGACCAGCGCCTGTTCTGCTGGGTCGTCGAGCGCGCAGGACTCGCGCCGCTTTCCGCCGAGGACACGCGGCTGCTGCTCACCAAGTCGCGCGCGGCGAAGGAGTTCCTGACGGCTCACCCGGAAGCGCGCATTTCCGCGACGCTCGCGAGCGGCGAGACGGTGGAT
>WNFM01181606.1_pt1 | contig 12103 bp, 8 predicted proteins | sample 5400271 | NCBI WGS metagenome assembly WNFM01 (sample SAMN13153352, study PRJNA577476) | soil metagenome | isolation source: 60 cm saprolite on Douglas fir-dominated hillslope | place: USA:California | collected 2013-09-17 | reverse complement strand
AAATCGTAGCGGCAGATCGCGACCGCGAAGGCCGGGTCCATGAACGGCATCGGGGCGTTGTTCGGATCGGCCAGCGGCAGCGGCGTGACGGCGTTGAGTTTTGTCATCGGCGTGAGCCGCGAATAGGCGTCCTGGGTCGCGATCCGCGGCAGCGCCAGCACGCTGACGAGGTGCACCACGCCGCCCAGCAGCACGCCTGCGATGATCGTGAACAATAGACGGATCACGGGCACCCCACCGTCGCAATGGAAGGCATCGGCGCATCGCGCGGCGCGCGTGTCGCGACCCCAACCGGTGTATCGTACAGCCGCAGCATCAGCGCGTAACGCTCGATGCCGCTGGTGGGCAGCCAGTTTCCGGCGCGCGATCGCGACGCCACCCGGATCTCGAACGCACCGTCGGCGCCGCGGATGATCTCCTGGCTGGTAAAGCCGTAACGCTGCAGCGAATTGGCAACCAGGCGTCCCTTCTGGTCGTACAGCGTCAAGGTCCAGAACCGCGCGGCCGGCGTGACGCCGCTGACGACGACGTCGCAGCGCCCATCGAGTGGCCGCTTACGGTCATCGGTCGTCGCCGAGAACGCCACGCCGTCGCCGGTGCCGACCGGCAATTCGCCGCTGCGCGCGATGGTGGCGCGCGAATAGGGATCGACATCGGCGGTACCAGTTTTGGGCCGGGCGGTCCAGGCGCCGATCGTGAGCGTGCCCAGATCAGTCCCGCGCGTCGCGGTCATCCAGGTCATGCCGAGGCCGATGACGGTGGCCAGCATCAGCGCCAGCAGGGTGACGAAGACAAGCCGCACGGTTAGTTCTTGCGCGCTACCGGCGCAGCCGGTTCGCCCGGCACTGCCGCCGCAAAACTATCGGGGAATGCGACGGAGTTGGACGAGACCGGCTTGACCGGTTTTGCCGGTTCGCCCGCGGTCTTGGCGGCGTCGTCCAGCATCTTTTCCACTTGCACCAGGATATCCGCACCGCGCTTGGTCAGGACCGGCGGCGGTCCCGGCTTGATCTCAGGCTGCTTTTGCGAGCCGGGGGCAACGGCTGCGGAAGCGACCGGCGTCGGCGGCTTGGGGCCGGCGGCCGGATAACCGGCGATATCCTTGATCTCGACGCCCTGATGCGCCACGGCCATGATGTCGTGCCAGGTCTGCGCCGGCAGCGAGCCACCGGTCATGCGGTTGGTCGGCGAGTAATCGTCATTGCCGTACCAGATGGCACAGACGAAGTTGCCGGTATATCCGACGAACCAGGCGTCGCGATAGGCGTTGGTGGTGCCGGTCTTGCCGGCGGTCGGAATGCCGTCCAGCGCGGCGCGCCGCGCGGTACCTTCGCTGACGACGTGACTCATCATGCCCACCATGTCGGAGGCGACCGAAGCCGGAATGGCCTGCAGCGGCTTCGGACCGTCGCGGTCGTAACGCCAGACCAGATCGCCGGCGCCGGTGCGGACTTCCAGCACCGCATGCGGCGTGACGGATTTGCCTCTGTTGGGGAAGGTCGCATAGGCGACCGCATGTTCGACCACGGTGACTTCGTCGGCGCCGATCGGCAGCGACGGCGTATCCGGCAGCGGTGCCTTGATGCCGAAGCGCCGCGCGACCTTGACGATCTCGGCGCGGCCTCTCTTGGCGGACTCCCACTGGTTTTTCGAATTGTTGCTGAGCCTGCTGCCGATCGCGATCGACAGCTTTACCGGCACCACGTTGATCGAGCGGGTAATCGCCTGCGTCAACGTCACATTGCCGGAGTAGGAGTGGCCATAATTCTGCGGGCACCAGTTGCCGAGGCAGACCGGGCCATCGACAACGATCGAGGTCGGCGTGAACCCGTTCATCAGCGCGGTCGAGTAGACATAGGGCTTGAACGACGAGCCGGGCTGCCGGTAGGCATCCACCGCGCGGTTGAACTGGCTGGCGCCGTAATCGCGCCCGCCGACCATCGCGCGCACGCCGCCGTCGAGATCGGCGACGACCGTTGCGGCTTGCGTTGCGTGATAGTCGCGGCCGAACTGGCGCAACTGGTTTTCGATGGCGTCTTCCGCGGCGCGCTGTACGTTCATGTCGATCGCGGTGCGGACCACGAATACGCGCTCGGTATAGGATTTCGGAAACTTGTCGACCAACTTGCGCATCTCGTCGAACGCCCAGTCGAGATAGTAGTTCGGCGAATTCTCGTCGCGGCGATCGACGGCGGTGGCGGGATTACGCCGGGCGCCGAACACCTGGCCTTCGGTCATGAAGCCGGCATCGACGAGGTTGTCGAGCACCACGTTGGCGCGGGCGCGCGCGGCGGGCAGGTTGATGTGCGGCGCGAATTTGGTCGGGGCCTTGAACAGCCCGGCGAGCATCGCGGCTTCCGCCAGATTGACGTCGCGCACCGACTTGTTGAAGTAGAAATGCGCGGCGCCGTCGACGCCAAACGTGCCGCCGCCCATATAGGCGCGGTCGAGATAGAGTTTTAGAATTTCGTTCTTGCTAAGCCGCCACTCCAGCCAGACCGCGAGAAACGCCTCGTTGACCTTGCGCTCGATGGTGCGCTCGTTGCTCAGGAACAGGTTCTTGGCGAGCTGCTGGGTGATCGAGGAGCCGCCTTGCCGCACGCCGCCGGCCTGCGCATTGGTCACCAGCGCGCGCGCGGTGCCGGCGATGTCGATGCCGAAATGCTCGTAGAAGCGGCGGTCTTCGGTCGCGAGCGTCGCCTTGATCAGATTGTCCGGAAAATCTTCCAGCGGGATCGAATCATTGTGCTTGATGCCGCGGTTGCCGATCGGATTGCCGTAGCGATCGAGAAAGCTCACCGCGAGATCGGATTTCTTCAGCCAGTCCTCGTCGGCGGTTTCGCGAAATGCCGGTACCGCAAGCGCCAGCATCAGGATCAGGCCGCCGAGCCCGATGGTGGCGGCCTCCGACAATGGTTCGATGAAGACCCAGCGTTTCCACCTGCCGACATAGAAGCGGTCCATGAAGGTCGAGTAACGCTCATAGAGCTCGCGCGCGCCTTTCGCGGAAGAGAACAGCGTCGAATCGATGCGCGCGTCGAAATCCAGCATCCAGTGCCGGATTTTCTGCTTCCATTGCGGTGGTACGATCTGGCGCACCGGGACCCTTGGTCAGTTCGCAGCGCTTCAAGCACCTTGGAAGGCACGTTGAGACGTCTTGCTTGCATGTTGCGGCAAACCCAAGGCGCTTTTGCGTCTGTGGGGACTCGTTGTCGTTCTATCCGAGCAGGCGCCATAAACCAATGGTGCGCTTACGATTTCGATCGGGAGGGCTAACGCTGCGCGAGGGGCTTTTGCGCTAGCCCGAACCACCCCACTTGCAGCTTTGCCGTCATAGCCCCAAGAAGGGCTTGACCGATTGCCGTCCGAATCGCCGGGACTCATGACCGTACCGCCCAAGCCGCCCTCCGCCCAAGAGGGATTCTTCTGGAAAACCAAGACGTTGGAGGAGATGTCCAGCGCCGAATGGGAGAGCCTGTGCGACGGCTGCGCGCGCTGCTGCCTGGAAAAGCTTGAGGATGAGGATACCGGCAAGATCTATTTCACCCACGTTTCCTGCAAACTGCTGGATGCCGGCCTGTGCTCCTGCAAGGACTATGCGAACCGGTCCGACAAGGTTCCGGACTGCGTCAGACTGACGCCGGAAAACGTCCGCACCCTGAACTGGCTGCCGCCGAGCTGCGGCTACCGCCTGGTGGCCGAGGGCCGCGATCTCTATTGGTGGCATCCGCTGATTTCCGGCGATCCCAACACGGTGCATGAAGCGGGCGTCTCCGTGCGCGGGCGGGTGCAGGGCACCGAGAGCGAGATCGCCGACGCCGACCTCGAAGATCACATCGTGCAGTGGCCGGCGCTGCTGCCGAAGCGGGCGCGGCTCAAGAAGCGGCCGCAATCCTGAACATCGATCACGCGATTGCGATGGTCCCTTCGCGGGACGCACCCATGCGCGTAACCCGCTGCCGCAGCTTGGATTTGCCGTCTAGATATCAACTCATAGAACGATTCTCTCACGGCTTTGCGCCGCGCAGCAAAATACGCATCAAAACACGCACCAGATGAACAAGTACGAACGGCAGAGCCGTCACCCTGCCGACCAACAGACATTGCCCGAAGATATCGACGGCCGGCTGACGCCGCTGCCGCGCGAGGTCATCGAACTCAGCGATGCACCGCCGATCGCGCCAAAGGCGCCGCTGACGCCAAGCGAAGTCCGCGCCATCCTGTTGAGCCTGTTGCTGGCGATGTTTCTGGCAGCGCTCGACCAGACCATCGTCGCCACCGCGCTGCCGACCATCGGCCGGCAGTTTGGCGATGTCTCCAACCTGTCATGGGTGATCACGGCCTATCTGTTGGCATCGACCGCGGTGGCGCCGGTGTTCGGCACGCTCTGCGACATCTACGGCCGTCGCGCCACGATCATCGCTTCGCTGGCCCTGTTCATCGCGGGCTCTGTTCTGTGCGCGCTGGCGCCGAACATGTCGGTCTTGATCCTGGCGCGCGGGCTGCAAGGGCTCGGCGGCGGCGGCATCATGCCGGTGGTGCAGACCGTGATTTCCGACGTCGTGACGCCGCGCGAGCGCGGCCAGTATCAGGCCTATTTCAGCGGCGTGTGGATGGCGGCCGGTATCGGCGGGCCGGTGCTCGGCGGCCTGTTCGCCGAACATCTGCACTGGTCGATGATCTTCTGGATCAATGTGCCGCTCGGGCTCGCCTCGCTCGCCATGCTGCTGCCGAAGATGGGCAAGATCCCGGTGTTTCACCGCAGGCGCAAGATCGACTGGCTCGGCGGCGTGCTGCTGATGGCCTCCGCCGTCTTGTTCATGCTGGTGCTGACATGGGGCGGCAACCGCTATCTCTGGCTGTCGCCTACGATCATGGCGATGGTGGGAGCGTCGGTCGCGCTGGCGCTTGGCTTTGTCTGGCAGGCCGGAAAGGCCGAAGAGCCGTTCCTGCCGATGTCGCTGTTGGGCGGAACGGTGGTGCCTTACGCGATGGCGGCCGGCGGCTGCGGGCTCGGTGCGATGATCGGGCTGACCGTGCATCTGCCGCTGTATTACGAGGTGGTCTATCACTTAGGCGCCAGTGAAGCGGGGCTGGCGCTGATTCCGCTTGCCGCGATTTCAACCGGCGGAGCCGCGATCGCCGGCCGGACCATGATGCATGCCAAGCATTATAAGCGCGTGGCGATCATCGGCACGTCGTGCGCGACCGTTGTGGGCTGCGCGCTGACGGCGGTGGCGACGCTGCCGCTTTGGGCGTTGCTGGTCCTGCTCTCGCTGTATGCGGTCGGGCTCGGCACGGTGTTTCCGGTGAGCGTGGTATCGATCCAGAACGCGGTGGCGCGCTCGCAGGTCGGCACCATCACGGGCGCCATGAATTTCTTCCGTGCGCTGATGGCCTCGTTCACGGTGGCGGCGTTCAGCGCCATCCTGCTGATGGCACTGGGCGCGGACATTTCGCTCTCCGGCGAGCATCGGGGGCCGGTGAGCTCGATTGCCCCCGCTGACATGATCGCGGCATTCCGCTACGTGTTCGCCGCCGCCACCGTCATGCTCGCAGCCGCGGCGCTGTGCATGTTCCTGATGGAAGAAAAGCCGCTGGCCGGCCCCGCGACGCCGGTGGAGATGGCGGAGTAGGGCGCCGTCTTTCCCCGCGCCTGCGCTCTCGCGCCGGCTATCGCCGGGCCGCGATTTGATCTAACAGCGGCGCCAGCAAATCAGACATCGAATCGCATAAGGAGCCGGCCATGAGCAAACCCACGATCGAGCAGATGCGGATGGGCAGCGAAGGCATCGCCTTCTGCATCGCGCGAACCCTGATCGAACGCGATCCCTCGCTGAAGGCGCCGATGCGCGCCAATCTGCGCAAGATGTGGGAGCTTCTGGAGGAGCGCGAGGACCACGGCGCCGCCGACATGGTCGACGTCATGATCAAGGCGCTCAACGATCCCGCTTTCTTCAAGCCGTGAGATAGTTCGGTGGCTTCATCCTTCGAGATGCGGCGAAGACGCTGCTCCTCATCAGGACGACGGGGAGCCGTAGCAAGGGTGGGCAAAGCGACTTGTCCGCCGTAGCTCAAAGAGCGAAGGCGGAAGCGTGCCCACCATCCAACATCGCGATCGCCTTAGTGGTGGGCACGGCGCAAGGAGCGCCTTTGCCCACCCGCCTCAACTCGCCTGTTCCAGCCGCGTGTCGATCTCTTCACGCAGCAGGGTGAAATCGATCGGCTTGGTCAGCAGACCGCTGGCGCCGCTTTCCATCGCCTTGCGTTTGGTATCGGGGTCGCCGTAAGCGGTGATCATGATGACGGGAACGTCGGGCCGCATCTCCTTGACCTTGGGCAGCATCTCAAGGCCGGTCATGCCGGGCATGTTGATGTCGGAGAGGATCAGGATCAGCGACTGCTCGATGGTGTTGGCAATGCGCACCAGCGCGTCGGCCGCCGAAATCGCAAAATCCATCACGAAGCGTTGCGCGCGCAGGTCGCGCCGGAACTGTTGGCGGAACAGCGCCTCGACGTCGGGTTCATCATCGACCACAAGAACTAAAATGCTCACGTCTAACCTCTGGTTTTATTTGAAAGACTGCTCGTTCGCGGCAATACGATCTTGAATTCCGTAAATTGGCCAGGCTCGGTATCGACATCGATCGTGCCACCATGTTGTTTCACGATGATGTCGTGGCTCATCGACAGCCCAAGCCCGGTTCCTTCGCCCGCCGGTTTTGTCGTAAAGAATGGATTGAACATCTTTTCCTTCACCTCGTCCGGGATACCGGTGCCGTTGTCGCGAATGCGGATTTCGACGTGCTCGCCACGGTTTTTCGTGGTTGCGCTGACGACCGGTTCAAAACCCGTTCCGCCATTATCGGCCTTGCGCTTGGTCACGGCATAGAATCCATTCGCGATCAAATTCAGGAATACGCGGGTGATCTCCTGCGGAAAGGCTTCAATCATGCCCGCGTTGGGATCGAAGTTGCGCTGCAGCGTGACATTGAATTGCGGCTTTTCGGCACGCGCGCCGTGATAGGCGAGATTGAGGCTCTCATCCAGCAGCGCGTTGATATCCGCGGGCCGATGCTCGCCGGATCCTTCGCGCGAATGCAATAGCATGTTCTTGACAATGGAGTCGGCGCGCTTGCCGTGCTGAACGACTTTTCCGAGATTGTCCTTCAGCGTATGCGTTATTTCGTCGACCTCCTCGCGGGTCTTGTGGTCGAGTGCTGCGGGTGCGAGCACCTCGTTCAATTCGTCGGTCAATTCCGCCGATAGCGCTGCGAAATTGTTGACGAAATTCAGTGGATTCTTGATCTCGTGGGCGATGCCTGCGGTGAGCTGGCCAAGCGACGCGAGTTTTTCGGTCTGCACCAGGCGATCCTGCGCGGTGCGCAATTCGTCGAGCGATGTTGCGAGCTCCTTGGTGCGTTGCTGTACTTCCTCGAACAGCCGCACGTTTTCGATGGCGATAACGGCCTGGTCGGCGAACGTCCTGACCAATTCGATCTGCTTGTCGCCGAACGGCCGTATCGTTCGCCGCGCCAGGACGATAGCGCCAACTGGATTGCCCTCGCGCAGCAGAGGTACTCCGAGCAAGGTACGCGGATTGCCGCTTAGCTGCTGGCCCTCAAAATTGTACTCGGTATCGGCGAGCACATCTTCGACATGAACAACGCTACCCTCCAGTAAGGTCCGCCCGGCGATCGTCTCCCGCCCGGGCTGGACCGGGACATCCTTGGCGTATTTCGCGAACTCAGGCGGAAAGCCGTACGAGCCGGCCCGATAGTAAACATCGCCGGTCCGCCGGGTAATTGCGGCCATATCTGCTTCGCAGAGCTTCGCTGCCGACTCGACAAGTGTGTCGAGCACGGCTTGCAGATCAAACGTCGAGCGGCTGATGACCTTCAGCACATCGGCGGTAGCAGTCTGCTGTTGTAGCGATTCCGTGAGGTCGCGGGTGCGCGCCTGCACTTCCTCAAACAGCCGCACGTTGCCGATGGCGATCACGGCCTGATCGGCGAAAGTCTCGAGCAAAGCGATTTGCTTGTCGCTGAACGGATGCACTTCGGCGCGGCGAAGCACGATCGCGCCGATGGCCTCACCCTCGCGCAGCAAAGGCACGCTCAAGATGGTCCGGTTGCCTTGAAGGCGAGATATTCGTTGCGCGTCCGGAAATTCGTCCCCTTCGGCCGCGAGCACGTCGTGCAAATGTATCGGCAACTTATCGACCACCGAACGCCCTGCTGCCGATTTCCGGTCGATAGCCAGCTTTTCGAAGCCTAGCGGGATTGGACCGTGATGCGCGCCGACACGCAGGTCGACGCCATTGCTCAACACCACGGCGGCATCATAGGCATCGCAGAGCTCGCGCGCCGAGTCGACGATCGCCTTGAGAACCGGCGCGACATCGGTTGGCGAGGACGCGATCACGCCGAGGATGTTGCTGCTGCCGGTCTGGTAGGTCAGCGCCTCGGAGAGGTCGCGGGTTTTTGCCTGCACCTCTTCGAACAGCCGGACGTTTGAGATCGCAATCACGGCCTGGTCGGCGAAGGTCTGGACCACCTCGATCTGGCGCTCGGTAAAAGGCGTCAGGTGAGATTGGCGCATGGTGATGACGCCGATCGCCGTGCCTTCGCGCATCAGCGGAACCGAGAGCAGGGCCCGGCGCTGTCCGACCGACATCGGGCCCTGGCCGAACTCGGGATCGGCGCCGATGTCGGGGATATGGACGGTGCGCTTCTCGCGCGCGGCCCTTGAGGTCGACGACCCCGGCTGATCGAGCGCGATTGGATTATTTTGCAGAAACGCCATATATTCCGGTCGTGCGCCCGACGACGCCGCGATGTGGAATTTTCCGTCCTTCAGCAAGAAAATGGTCGAGGTTTCGGTGCCGCACAAATGCCGGGCTGTATCGACGATCACGTCGAGCACCGGTTGCAGCGAGTCCGGCGAACTTGAGATGACTTTCAGCACGTCGGATGTTGCGGTCTGAAACTCCAGCGATTCGCGCAAGTCCTCGGTGCGCGCCTGCACCTCTTCGAACAGGCGGACGTTGCCAATGGCGATCACAGCCTGATCGGCGAAGGTCTGCAGCAACGCGATTTGCTTGTCAGTGAAAGGATTCACCTCGCTGCGACGAAGCACGATGGTTCCGATGCTTTCGCCCTCGCGCAGCAAGGGTACGCTCAAAATACTGCGATGGCCCATTCGGCGCGACATTTCCCGGCCCTCGGGGAAATCGTCGCCTTCGGAGGAGAGGAGGTCGTGCACGTGCACTGGCTTTCGGTCGACAAACGCACGCCCGGCTGTCCAATTGCGGTTGATCGGCCATTTCTCCAGACCGATGGGTATCGGACCATGGTGAGCGCTGAACCGCAGGTCGTCTCCGTCCTTCAGAACCACCGCAGCATCATAGGCCTCGCAAAGCTCGCTAGCGCTCTCGACGATGGCTTTGAGGACCGGCGCGACATCGGTTGGCGAGGAGGCGATCACGCTGAGGATGTTGCTGCTGCCGGTCTGGTAGGTCAGTGCCTCCGAGAGGTCGCGGGTTTTTGCCTGCACCTCGTCGAACAACCGCACATTCTCGATCGCGATCACGGCTTGGTCGGCGAAGGTCTTGACGAGTTCAATCAGGCGCGCGTCAAAGAGACCCGGCTCTGATCGCACCAGCACCAGGGCGCCTTCGACTTTGTCGTTTCGCAACAATGGCACCCCAAGGTGGGCACGAGTCCTGTTGTCGTCGAGCGCCACCGGCATCTTGAATTCGCGATCTTCCAGGACGTCAGGGATGCACATCACCTCGCCCGAAAGAATAACGCGTCCCGCGGTCGAGTGGCGACCCGGGGTAGCGGGGTGCTCGGCCAGGAATTGAGCGAAGTCCGCGGTGGCGCCGACCGTGGCCCGATATGGGAAGACGTCGCCATCGCGAACGCAGATCGTGCCACTGGAGGCCCCGCTTAGCTCGATGGCGGAGGTAAGCAGCGTATCGAAAACGGCCTGCAAGTCGAACGCCGAGCGGCTGATCACCTTGAGCACGTCGGCGGTCGCGGTCTGCTGCTGCAGCGACTCCGAGAGGTCGCGCGTTTTCGCCTGCACCTCGTCGAACAGCCGGACGTTTTCGATCGCGATCACCGCCTGGTCGGCAAAAGTCCGCAGCAACTGCACATGATGGTCGCTGAACGTACCGGGCTCGACCCGCGTGACGCTGATCGTACCGATCAGCGTGCCCTTGTTCATCAGCGGCGAGAACAGCATGCTGCGAAAGCCGCGCGCCCGCGCGATTTGCTTGATCCGGACGTCCGCTGAGGTTTCGGTGTCGGCGACCTGGATGACCTCGCCGGCCTGCGCGAACTCAAACGGCTTCCAATCAATGACGGGCCGCGGGAATGAGGCTCTCAAGACTTCATCCGCGGCTGGGTTGGCCGTCGGCGTGAACGCCGCCAGGTGAGCGACCCCGTCGACGAAGCGAAACACCGCGGTCGAGAAGCCGCCGACCAGCCTGTTTGAGCTCGTCGCAATGGCGGCGAATACCGGCTGCACGTCCGACGGCGAAGAGGCGATGACTTTCAGGATTTCGGCGGTCGCGGTCTGCCGCTCCAGCGCCTCCTTGGTCTCGTTGAACAGCCGCGCGTTTTCGATGGCGATAACGGCCTGATCCGCGAAGGTCTTGAGCAATTCGATTTGGTGAATGCTGAATTCGCCTGGCTCGGGGCGCGCGACCCCTATGGTGCCGATCGCTACACCTTCTCGAAGCATTGGGACTACGAGAAAACTCCGAAAGCCACGAGCGCGCCCTATCTCTTTGAATTCCGGAGTTACGTTGGGATCTGTTTCAAAATCCACACAGAACCTAACAGCCCGATTAAGAGCGGCTTCGGCGTGAAAACCGGGGGATGAAAGTGGCATTGGATATCTGCGCCGCAAAGCATCGCGCCCCTCTTCGCTTCCAGCGATCGCGGCCAAGTGAATGTAGTCGCCTTCACGCCGTGTAACCATTGCCCGATATCCACCGAACAAACGGGTCGCGCTTTCGGCGATGGCTTGGAATACCGGCTGCACGTCCGACGGCGAAGAGGCGATGACCTTCAGGATGTCGGCCGTCGCGGTCTGCCGCTCCAGCGCCTCCCTGGTTTGGTTGAACAGCCGCGCGTTCTCCATCGCGATCACGGCTTGTGCGGCGAAGCTTTGCACGAGGGCGATCTGCCGGTCCGAGAACGGCTTTACCTCCTGGCGATAGATGCCGAATGTGCCAAGCAGCGACCCCTGCCTGCGCAGTGGCACGACAAGGAGCGTGTGGATGCCGCCGAGGTCGGCGGCCGCGCGGGGCAAGGGATCGCCGGCGCGATATCCCTCGGAGTGAATGACATCGGCGACCTGGACGACGCCCTCGGTCCCCGCAATTAAACGCAACTGCACCTGGCTCGGGCGATGTGGCCCCCGCTGGAGGAACTCGACATAGGCTGGTGACGCACCGCGGATCGCCGAAGCGCGCATCGTTTCACCGTCATAGGTCCAGAATACTCCGACCTGAGCCCCGCAAAGCCGCAGCGCCTTATCCAGGATCGCCTCGAACACTGGCGCCAGATCGGCTGGCGACGAATTGATGACCTGCAATATCTCGGCCGTCGCGGCCTGCTGCGCAATCGCTTCGTCGCGCTCGGCGGCGGTCGACTGGAGCTGCTGCTCGAGCTCGGCAACCCTGCGCCTGAGATCGGCCACCACGTCCTTGGGAAGCGCGGTCATTCAATCAATTCCATATCACCCGGTGCCTGGTGGCGCCGGGCTCAAACTATAGCGGCCCCCTTGGGGCAAAGCCGAATTATCTCATCCCGGAACCATCTCGGCCAGCGGTACCTGACTATTTTCGGGGCAATGCCTTAATGTCAGGTCCCCGGCCGCGACACCTCGGTTTCCTTTGAGGTGATGAACTCCAGCAGCACGGGGATGCCTTCCTTGGTCTTGGCAATGCCGCGCTTGATCGCCGGGATGATCTCTTCCGGCTTTGTCACCCGTTCGCCATAGCCGCCGAAGGCGCGCGCCATCGCGGCATAGTCGCCGGAAATATCGGTCGAGCGATATTTTTCGGTCGAGATCGGCATCACCTTCAATT
>WNFM01359614.1_pt3 | contig 12104 bp, 12 predicted proteins | sample 5400271 | NCBI WGS metagenome assembly WNFM01 (sample SAMN13153352, study PRJNA577476) | soil metagenome | isolation source: 60 cm saprolite on Douglas fir-dominated hillslope | place: USA:California | collected 2013-09-17 | reverse complement strand
CTGATTCGCTCGATCTCGGCTGATAGTTCCTGAATACGGGCCCTCGCCCCTGCCCTCGCCCAGTTCCGAAGCTCTCCCGTGCTGACTCGCTTTGCCACACATCCTCCTTTGTAGGACGAAATCTTACATCAGGACTCGCGGCCTGAGATCACTCCTGACTCGAGAGCGGTGGCACAGACCCGCACGTCGAAGTGGTCAAGCGCCCAGGACGCGCTTGGCCTGCGCGTTATGGCGGATGGTGTGGGCCGTGGCCCAATCGCCGAACTGCCGGAGGGTGATCGTCCCGATCGCGGGGTGGGTGATCGCGTAGCCGGCGCCGCGCGCGGGATCGAGGCCGGCCAGCGCCGCCTCGAGTTTGGCCGCCGATGCCGCGAGCGCCGCCAGCGCCTCGTCGCGACGGACGACCGCGGGCGGCTGTACCCGCTTCCCCGCTTCCAGTTTCTCGGGGATCCCCTGCACGATCTCGGTCCAGGGTTTCTCCGTCGTGCCGTCCGGCAGCGGCTTCGCCGCCGGATTCTCTCCGGAGACCAGCCCCGCGAACGACGCGTCCACGGCCGCCACGTGCCAGCCGATCTGCGCGGCCGACCACCCGCCGCCGGCCGGCGCGCGCTCGACCGCGTCCGCCGGCGCGTCGGTCAGCCGCTTCACGAACCGCCCGTGCGCCTCGCGATACGCCGCTCTCACCCGTTCGATCCGTTCGCCGTGTGTTTCAGACATTTGACTCAACATCCTCAGGTCAGGGGGCTGGGGGCTGGGGGCTGAGGCATCGGGCTGCGGGAAGGCGGTGCCTCAAACCCAGCCCCATGCCCCAGCCCTCCGCCCCCTGCACCAGACGGCTTCGGCCGCGCTAGCCGCCGAAGTACGACGGCAACGGCATGTCGCGCATGGTGTGCAGGCCGGGCGCGACCTCGAGGATCTTCGGGATCGAGTTGACCGTGATCGACGCCGTGGCCACGTCGCCGTGGACGCCGCCCGCGATCCGGCTGCGGATGTTCGGCGACCCGGCGATGTCCACCTGGTCGTACGACTCCGGCGCGCCGAGATAGGCTTCCATGTGCAGCGTGATCAAAGGCTGGCCGTTGCGGGAGCCGACGCCGTCCTGCACGATGCCGCAGACGTAGCCCGCGTCCACGGCGAGGTACTCGCTCGCCACCGTGGCGGTCGCCATCTTGGGCTGGATCTCGTCGGTGATCTTGTCGAGCTTCCAGCCCATCGCGTCGGCGATCATCGAGATCGACTCCGCCAGCCCCACGTGCCGCACGCTCGCGTCGTCAACCTTCTTCTGGAATTGTTCGCGGGTGAGCCCCGCGCCGATCTTCTGCTGGAACGGCAGCCGGCGGACGCGCGCGTCCTGGATGCGATCCACGCGGATGCTGTCCACGCGCTCGCACACGCCGGTGAGCGCGATCGGCAAGGCGTCCATCGTGAAGCCGGGGTTCACGCCCGTGCCGAGCACGGCGACCTTCGCCTTCCTCGCCGTCTCGTGGATCGCGCGCGCGTACTTCATGTTCGCGCCCGTCGGATACGCCAGTTCCTCTGTCGTCGAGACGATGGGGACCTTCAGCTTGAGGATCTCCTCGATCTGCGGGAGCACCTTCTTCAGCGACGAGAGCGTGCAGAGGACGACGACATCCGGCTTGGTCGCTGTAATCGTCTTCTTCGCGTCGTTCGAGACCTTCACGCGCAGCGCGCGCCCGACGCCCGCGACGTGCCCGAGATCGCGCCCGGCCTTGGCCGGATCGATGTCCACCGCGCCGACGATCTTGAAGCCGCGCCGTTCGGCGACCTGTTTCACCACCGCCGCGCCGATGGGCCCAAGGCCGTAGTGGAGGACCTTGATGGGCCCCTTCCGCGTTGCCATCTATGACTCCTGTATGAATGAATGCAAGCGAGCGATTATACCTTCCTTGTTGTAGGATTCCTCACAGTGGGAGAGCGGTCCGATGCAGGCGTCGCGCGAGCGGTCAAAGACGGCCTCGCACGCGCGGCATCCGCGCCCGCGGTCTTCGCGGGCACGCTGGTCCTCACGTTCGTGGTGGCCGCGCGGCCCGCGCTGACGGTGCGCGATGCGCTGGCGGCGCAGCTCGATGCGACGTGCACCGCGTGGATCCACGGCGTGGGTCCGCTGCTGCTGAAGCCCTGCGTGACTCGCGCGGGCTCGCAGCCGTGGTTCACGGATCTTCCGGCGGCCCTCACGTGGATTCTGTTCTGGTCCTTCCTGTCCGGCGGTATCCTCGATCGGTACGCGCGCAACCGCGCAATCCGCGGCCGCGGCTTCTTCGGCGCGTGCGCGGCGCACTTTCCGCCGATGCTGCGCCTGGGGATCGTCGCGTTCCTGATCCATGCCGCCATTTCCCGGTGGCTGACTCCGCGACTGACCGGGAACGCGTACGCCGACACGGGCGTCCTCGCAGCGCTGTTCGGCGTCAACCTCCTGCTGACCTACGCGCGCGTGCGCATCGTCGTCGAAGATCGGCGGAGCGCGATCGGGGCCCTGTTCGGCGCCGGACGATTCATCCGGCGCAATCCCGCCGCCGCGGGGCTGCACCTGTTCTCGTCGCTGCTCGCGACGGCCAACGTCTGGCTCGTGACCCTGTCCCTCGTCGGCGGATCGCCCCTGGGGAGCGCCGCGGGGTGGGTGTTCGGCGCCGTGCAGGCATTCCTGATTCTCGCGTCGCTGGCGGCGGCCACCGCGCTCTTCCAGGCGCGGCTGGCGCACGCGTCGTACACCGCGGCGCCGCCGATCGAGTGGCCGGACTCGCCGGCGGCGGAAGCGATCGCGAACCTGGCGAGGCCGGCGGTGCCATGACGGTCGCGCCTTTCAGAAACGCCCGCATCCTCATCATCGACGACGAGGACGCGAACATCGACATTCTCAGGCGCATTCTGAAGCGCGCAGGGTTCACGCACGTCGAGAGCACGAACGACTCGCGCCTGGCCTCGGCGCTCTACGTCGAGCACAGGCCCGATCTGATCCTGCTCGATCTGCACATGCCGCACTTCGACGGCCTCGAGGTGATGGACCAGTTGAACGAGATTGCCGAGGCGTCGTACCTGCCCATCCTGATCCTGTCGGGGGATCTGACGCCCGACGCGCGGCGCGACGCCCTGTCGCGCGGCGCGAAGGACTTCGTGAACAAGCCGTTCCTGCAGGAGGAGCTCCTGCTGCGCATCAAGACGCTGCTCGAGACGCGGTTCCTGTACATCCAGATCCAGGGCCAGAACCAGCTGCTCGAAGCCAAGGTGCGGGAGCGGACACGCGAGCTGGTGGAGGCGCAGATCGAGATCATCGAGCGCCTGGCGATGGCCGCGGAGTTCCGGGACGACAACACGGGCCAGCACACGCACCGCGTCGGGCAGATGTCGGCCCTCGTGGCCAAGCAGACCGGGATGCCGGACGCCCTGGTGTCGCTCATCCGCCGCGCCGCGGAGCTGCACGACGTCGGCAAGATCGGCGTCCCGGACCGGATCCTCCTGAAGATGGGCAAGCTGACGCCCGAGGAGTTCGAGATCGTCAAGACCCACACGGTCATCGGCGCGCGGATCCTGTCGGGCGGCAAGTTCCCGCTGCTCCGCCTCGCGGAGGAGATCGCCTTTTCCCACCACGAACGCTGGGACGGCGACGGCTACGCGCGCATTCGCGGCGTCGACATCCCGCTGGCAGGGCGGATCGTCGCGGTGGCGGACGTGTTCGACGCCCTCACCCAGCAGCGGCCCTACAAGCCGGCGTGGCCCGTGGCGGAAGCGATTGCCGAGATCGATCGGCAGCGCGGGCGCCAGTTCGACCCGGGCGTCGTCGAGGCGTTCCTCCGCGTGATCGAGAATTCCCCCGAAAAGCCCTCCTGATATGGTCCTCCTTTCATGAGCCCTCGGACCGATTCCATCGTGGAGTGGCTGCGCCAGCGCCTCACCCGGTCGGGCACGCGCGGCTTCGTGTTCGGCTTGAGCGGCGGAATCGATTCGGCCGTGGTGGCCCGCTTGTGCCAGGCGGCGGCGCCGGCCAGCGTCGTCGGCGTGCTGATGCCGTGCCACGGCGATCCGCGGGACGAGGCGGATGCGATGCTCGTCGCCGATCACTTCCGTATTCCGACCATCCGCGTCGACCTGGCACCGGCCTACGACCAGTTCACCGCGGCCCTGCTCGCCGCGGCGCTCGCGCTGCCGCGGGACCAGTTCCCCGACGCCGCGCACGGGACCGAAGACATCAAGGCGAAACTGCCGCTCGCGAACGTCAAGCCGCGGATGCGCATGACGACGCTCTACTTCGTGGCGAACACGCTGAACTACCTGGTGGCGGGCACCGGCAACCGGAGCGAGCTCTCGATCGGGTACTTTACGAAATACGGCGACGGCGGGGTCGACCTGCTGCCGATCGGCGAGCTTCTGAAGAGTGACGTGCGCGCCGCCGCCAGACATCTCGGCGTGCCGGACGCGGTGATCGACAAGGCGCCGAGCGCGGGCCTCTGGCTCGGCCAGACCGATGAAGCCGAGATGGGCTTCAGCTACGCCGAGCTCGAAAACTATCTGAACCAGGGCGCCGAGACGGTCTCGCCGGCGCTGGCGATGCGGATCGAGCGCCTGATCCGCGCGAGCGAACACAAGCGGGCGCTCCCGCCCACGCCTGGAGCCAAGTCATGAAACAGATGCGTCTGCTGACGCGGAAGATTTTCGCCATCGTCTCTCTCGCGGCCTGCGCGATGCTCATCGGCGGCGCCCAGGGCGGCATTCCCACGCCGGAGCAGTTCTTCGGGTTCCGGATGGGGACCGACAACAAGCTCGCGCGGTGGGACAAGATCGTCGAGTACATGAAGCAGGTGGCGGGCGCCTCGGATCGCGTCCGCTTCCGCGAGCTGGGAAAGTCGACCAACGACAACCCCTTCATCGCACTCGAGATCAGCAGCCCCGACACGCTGAAAGACCTGGCACGCTACAAGCAGATGGAGCGGAAGCTCTATTTCCAGGGGGGCGCGCCGACCGGCGCGGAGCGCGACGAGATCTTCCGGCAGGGCAAGGTCGTGGTCGTGATCACGACCACCATCCACGCAACGGAGATCGGCGCCTCGCAGATGGTGGTGGAGCTCGTGCACCGCCTCGCGACGGACACGTCGCCGCAGGTGAAGAAGATCCTCGACAACGTGATCTTCGTCCTGGTGCCGAGCCTCAATCCCGACGGCCAGATCATGGTGACCGACTGGTTCAACAAGAACCTCGGCACGCCGTTCGAGACCAGCCCGATTCCCTACCTGTACCACCCGTACGTCGGGCACGACAACAACCGCGACATGTACATGTTCACGCAGAAGGAGAGCCAGCACACGGCGAAGCTGCTGTGGCACGACTGGTATCCGTCGGTGTGGCTCGACGAGCACCAGCAGGGCGGCAACGGCGCGCGCATCTTCGTCATGCCCGCAACCGATCCGATCAACGCGAACGTACATCCGCTCATCTATCGCTGGAACGGCATCCTCGGGCAGTCGCAGGCCGCCGCGCTCGAAGCGGCCGGCAAGGAAGGCATCATCTACAACTCCACCTACACCAACTTCTGGGAAGGGGCGATGGCGTGGAGCGGGTGGTGGCACAACGAGATCGGCCTCCTGACGGAGGTGGCGAGCGTCCAGGTCGCCGCGCCGATCGATCAGCAGCGCGCCGTGCCGGGCAGGACCGCGCCGGCCGCCGCCGACGGCGGCGGGCGTGGCGGGGGCGGTGGCCGAGGAGGTGCCGGAGGGCCCTTGCCCGCGCCGACCGACATCACTCCGCGCACCGAGTACCCGCGTCCCTGGATGGGCGGCCACTGGACGCTGCGCGACATCGTCGACTACGAGCTCATCGCCACGATGGCGCTGCTCGACACGGTCGCCGACCGGCGCGAAGCGCTGCTGCAGCAGATCTACGAAGTGAACCGCGTGACGGTCGAGAACGGGAAGACGGGCGACCCGTCGGCGATCCTCATTCCCGTCGACACGCAACACGATCCGCACGAAGCGGCGCACCTCGTCGACAGGCTCCAGATGGGCGGCGTGGACGTGTACCGCGCCGACGCGGCGTTCGAGGCCGAGGGCAGGAGATACGCGGCGGGCACGTTCGTCATCCCGATGGCGCAGGTCTTCGCGCGCTATGCGAAGGACATGCTCGAGAAGCAGACGTACCCGGAGGTCCGGCGCAGCCCGACCTCGCCGCCCGAGCCCCCTTACGACGTGACGGCCTGGTCGCTCGGCATGCTGCTCGGCGTCGAGCACGTCATGGCGCACAAGCCCCTGGACGACGCGCTGAAGCTGACAAAGCTCGACACCGCGCCGAAGATCGACGGCCAGGTCGCCGGAAATGGTCCGCGCTTCGTGTTCGACTATCGCGGCGCTGACGCGGCCAAGGCGATCAACCGGCTGCTCAAGGACGGCGCGCGCGTGGCCGTGGACAACGGCCGGGTCTGGGTGCTGAGCGCGCCGCGCAAGTCCCTGGACGCGGTGGCGTTCGAGCTCGGCCTGGAGATCAAGACCGCCGAAACCGCCCCTCCTGCCGGCGTGCTGACCGTGAAGGCGCCCCGCATCGGGATGTATTCCCCGTGGACCGGCGGCAACATGGACGAAGGCTGGACGCGCTGGGTCCTCGAGCAGTACGACTTCAACCTCGCAACGCTCCACAACGCCGATATCCGTGGCGGCAAGCTGCGCGGCAAGTACGACGTGATCATCCTCCCCGATCAATCGCCGGGATCGATCGTCAACGGCGCCAGTGGACAGCAAATCCGGCCCGAGTACAAGGGCGGCATCGGCGACGAGGGGATCGCCGCGCTGCGCGACTTCCTGGGCCAGGGAGGCACGCTGGTCACGCTGGGATCGGCGTCGGACCTCGCGATCGAACGATTCGGCGTTCCGTTGAAAAACCTGAAGGCTGGACTCACGCGCGATCAGCACTTCGCGCCGGGCACGATCCTGAACGTCGAAGTGGATACCGCGCACCCGCTCGGGTTCGGGATGGAAGCCAACACGTTCGGCTTCTATAACAACAGCCCGTTCTTCAGCCTGACCGAGGCCTTTTCGTCGCAGAAGCTGTCGGTGGTGGCGCGCTATCCGAATACCGGGGTGGTGGCGTCAGGCTGGCTGAAAGGCGAAGAGCTGATGGCGGGGCGCGCGGCGGTCGTCACGATGGACACCAACCCCGGACGTATCGTCCTCTTCGGCCTGCGCCCGCAGCACCGCGCGCAGACGCACGCGACGTTCCCGATGCTGTTCAACGCGCTGTACCTGTCGGCCAGCGACGCCGCGAAGCCCGGTTCGTAGCGCGTATGAGTACCCGCTCGCACGATCCATCGAGACGTGAGTTCGTGGCCGCCGGCGCGGCCGCGCTCATTTCGTTGGGCACGACACGACCGCCCCGCTTCGCCCTGACGGCGCAGCAGGCGATCGATCGGATTCGCGCCAACGCCGGCGTACCGTGGCGCGAGACGACGGTCGACACGTTCAAGGCCGGCGATCCGCAGACGGTCCTGACCGGCATCGCGACGACGGTCATGGCGACCCTGCCGGTGTTGCGCGAGGCTGCCGCCACGGGCCGGAACCTGATCGTGACGTCCGAGCCGACCTTCTACAACGGGAACGACGAGCCGGGCGCGCGGGTGAGCGACCCGGTCTATCTCGCGAAGAGGGCGTTCATCGACGAGCACCGGCTCGTCATCTGGCGCTTCTCCGACCACTGGAGCGCGCGAGTGCCGAACGAGCTCACGACCGCGCTCGCCGACACGCTCGGCTGGGCGAAACTTCGATCCGCCGACAACCCGCTGATCTATTCCATCCCGTCCACCACCCTGGGCGCGCTGGCCGCGCACGCGCGCGGGCGACTCGGCGTCCGCGGCGGCATGCGCGTCATTGGGAGCCCTGGCATGCTGGTCCGGCGTGTCCTCCTCAGCCCAGGAACGACTTCCCTCCAGACGACCGTCGACAACCTCCCGCGGGCCGACGTCATCCTCAGCGGCGAGCCGAGGGAGTGGGAGGCGGTCGAATACGTATTCGACACCGCATCCGCCGGCCGCCCCAGGGGCATGATCGCCGTGGGACGCGTCGTCTCCGAGGAGCCCGGCGTGCGCGCGTGCGCGGCGTGGCTGCGCGCGCTCGTCCCCGAAGTCCCCGTCACGGCCATCGCCGTCGGCGATCCGTACTGGAGACCCGCGTTCGCTGGAGCTACGGCGGGCAGGCCGCTGTGACCGCCCAGGCCATCGTCGTCCGCATCCAGGAACGGCTGGCCAGCCAGGGCATCGCGTGGCGCGAGGGGGGCCGCGACACCTTCAAGGCGGGCAAGCCCGACACGCCGGTGCGCGGCATCGCGACGTCGGGCATGTCGACGTTCGGCGTCCTGCGGCGCGCCGCGGCGGCCGGGAAGAACATGGTGATCACGCACGAGCCCACGTTCTACAACGACCGCGACGTGACCACGACCCTCCAATCGGATCCGGTCTATCTGGCGAAGCAGCGCTTCGTCGCCGAGCACGATCTCGTCGTCTGGCGCTTCCACGACCACGCGCACCTGATGCGGCCCGACCCGCTCGTCGCCGGCTCGGCGCGGGCGCTGGGCTGGACGCCATACGCGTCGCCGAGCGAGCCACGTATTTACGTCCTCCCAGAGACCACGCTCGGGGCACTGGCCGCGGCGGTGGCACGCACGCTCAACGATCGCGGGATCCGGATCGTCGGCGATCCGGCCATGACGGTCAGCCGGGTCGTGCTCGGGCCCGGCTACGGCATCCCGGCGCTGACCCCGGCCGTCGACGTGTCGGTTGGAGGCGAGATCTCCGAATCGGGCGGCAACACGGAGTACGCGATCGACGCCGCCGCGGCCGGCAAGCCGAAGGGGATGATCATGCTGGGCCACCTGATGTCCGAGGATCACGGCATGCAGGAGGTCGCGGAGTGGCTGCGGAGCTTTCTGTCCGACGTGCCCGTCCTGTTCGTCCCCGCGGGAGAGCCCTTCTCGAGCACGCCCGCCTGAAGGGAGGCCCCCGGCGCTCAGCCGCGAGCCGCGCGCGATCGCGGCTTCGGCCTGGCCTTCCGAGCGCGGCTCACCGGCTGCCGCGTCTTGCCGCCCGCAACAGCCCTGGACTTCGAGAGTCGCACCAGCAAACGCAGCGCCTGATTCACGGACGCGGAATCCGGGAAGACCGCCGCGATGTCCGGCTCGAGAAACACGACGTTTGATGCCGGCCTGACTCCATCAGCCACCGATCAGACATGCCGGCGCCCGGCGATGTCCTCGTCCCACAGTTCCGGGCGCTCGCGGATGAATCGCTGCATAAGGGAGATGCACTCCGGATCGTTCAGGAGCACGACTTCGACGCCGTGCGCGCGCAGGAATTCGGGATTGCCGGGAAAGTTCCGATCCTCGCCGACGACCACCGTGGGAATTCCAAACTGCAGCGCCGTGCCCGAGCACATCATGCACGGGCTCAGCGTGGTGTACAGCGTGATCCCGTCGTAGCGAACGCGCCGGCCGGCGCGGCGCAGGCAGTCCATCTCGCCATGAGCCGTCGGGTCGCCGTCCTGGACCCGCCGGTTGTGGCCGGCGGCGACGATGGCCCCGTTCTCCACCATGACGGCCCCGATCGGGAGACCGCCTTCGTCGTACGACTTGCGGGCCTGCTCGAAGGCGGCGCGCATGAATGCCTGGTGAGGAGTCATCCGGTCAGAGGTCCACCGTCTGCGTGTCCATCGAGCCGTCGGTGCGCAAGCGGACCGTGACGAGCTCGGACCCGACGCGGATCTCGTCGCCGTCGGCCAGATGGATCGGCGACGTGACGCGGTGGTAGCCGCGATAGGTGCCGTTCTTGCTGCCGAAATCCTCGAGCACCGTGCCGTCCGCCGTCACCAGGAGGCGCGCGTGACGGCGTGACACGGTCGCCGCGTCGAGCCTGACCTCGACGTCGGGATCGCGGCCCACCACGTGCTCGCCCGGCAGGAGGGCGAAGCGTCTCGCCCCCCACTCGATCCAGCAGACAGGCCCATCGACGCGCGGCGGCGTCTTCGCGTCAGGCAGGAAGGCCGCGAGGCCGCAGAACGCGTATCCGAACTTGTGGACGGTCCGGACGTACGTGGGATCGCGCGCCGAGTCGTTCAGCGCGTCGCGCACCTCGGCGACGAGATTCGACAGGTTGGCCTCGGTGACAAACGTGTCCGGCCACAGCCGCTTCTGCAGGTCGGCCCTCGACAGGACCTTGGGGCGCTCCAGGGCGAGCGTTTCGAGCAACTCGAACGCTTTCGGCGACAGGTGGATGCTCCGGCCCTCGCGCGTCAGCTGCCGGGTGTCAGGGTCGAGAATGAACGGGCCGAAGCAAATCCTCAGGAGGGAATCTCCTTACAGAAAACTGGGAAATTCCCCAGAACTTCCGCAGGACTTTCAGAAGGCGTGCCCGGTATTTTACCTCAGATACCCATCATGACGACCCGCGGCCTCTCGCGCACGGTCATCGCCGCCTTGGCGGCCTTCGCCGACAGGACCGCCGGCGCCGGCACGAGCTCCCACCGAAGCCCGCCGCACCCGCCCGCGGCCACTGACGCGCCCTCGGCGCCCGCACTCGCAGCCCTCTCGCCCGACACGGGGTCGACCGGCGGCAGTACCCCGCTGAAGATCACCGGAAGCGGCTTTCAGCCCGGCGCCGTGGTCTTTGTCGACGGGATCGCGATGAGCGCCTTCGTCCTGGACAGCCGCACCATCTACGCCTGCACGCCGCCGCACGACGCCGGAAAGGCGGACGTGGTCGTCGCGAATCCCAACGGATTGTCGGACTCGAGGACCGGTGCCTACTCCTACGTGTCGCCCCGAACGTTCGATTTCAACGGCGACTGGATTGGGGTGGCGGGGTCCGAACACCAGGTGGAAGTGCGCTTCACCGTCCGGGACAACGTCCTGGTGAACGTCTCGTGCGGCTGCGGAACGGTGGCGTTCTCGCCCGCCCCCGAGGTCCGCGACGGTGAATTTTCGGTCGCGCGCAGCGACGGCGTGGGCATCTCCGCGCGGATCGTATCGGCGACCGAAGCCGTCGGGACGATCAACCTCGAGCCCTGTCCGTACACCAACTGGATCGCCACGCGCAGCGTGAAGCAGGGTTAGCGGCCTCTCACGGACGATCTCACGCAGAGCACGCCCAGAAAGCCGAGGCCGCAGAGCTCTTTTCTCACAAGACACTCTCCGCGCGCTCTGCCCCTCTGCGGTCTCGGCGTGAGATCGTCGTGACGTGCGGACGCGCGGCGCTATGTCCGCCGGATCCGTTCGACAATCGCGTCGGCGGTCATGCCGTAGTGCTCCCAGACCTGCAGGTAGTGATCCGACGGCGCGATCTGCGGGTCGACGATCCCGAGGTGGTCGAGCGTGAGCCCGCAGCCGGCGAAATGGCCGGCCACCCAGGCGGCGAACCCCCGCAGGCCGGCGTCGACGGTCCCGATCAGGCCATCCTCGATCGTCACGAGCCGCCCGTACTTCCCCGGCAGGCTGTTGACGAACGCCTCGTCGAGCGGGAACCCGTTGATCACGTACACGTCCACGAGGGTCCCCTGCTCCGCCAGACGGTCGCTCGCCGCCACGGCCAGGAAGCTCGGCGCGCCGACGGTCAGGATCGCGGCGCGCGCGCCCGGGCGTTCGCGAGACGGGGTCACCGGCGTCCACGCGTCGCCGGCGTTCCACAGCGGCGTCTTCCCGTCCGCGTGCGTCAGCACCGGCAGGTTGTCGCGCGGAATGGCGACGATATGGCCGCCGTACCCGGCCGCGGCGTCCCTGACGGCGACAAACGCCGACCGCGCGTCGGCGGGCGCGTAGAACCGGCGGAGGAACGGCAGGTAGCCGAGCGCCAGGTTGATCCAGTCCAGGCTCCAGCCCGAGAAATGATCGCGCCCCGTGCACGCGCCGACGTGCGACAAGTGCATGATGACGTTCACCCCTTCGTTGAACCCCGTCAGGTTGCGCTGGTAGCGCCACATCTCGAAGCCCTCGCGCGCGATCCCTTCGAAGAACGCGGCGAAGGTGGCGAAGACGTTGATCTGCGGCTCGCGGCTGCTGTACGCGAGGCCGTCGGCCAGAAGCGACGCCGCCTGTTCCTCGATGCTCATCTCGAAATGGTGCGTCTT
>WNFM01164863.1_pt1 | contig 12106 bp, 9 predicted proteins | sample 5400271 | NCBI WGS metagenome assembly WNFM01 (sample SAMN13153352, study PRJNA577476) | soil metagenome | isolation source: 60 cm saprolite on Douglas fir-dominated hillslope | place: USA:California | collected 2013-09-17 | reverse complement strand
AATCGGAGGGGATCGCACAACCTCAGCTCGGCTAAGGTCAAGCAGCTTTTGCCTGCCATCTGTGAACCAGTTCACAAAGTCAACAAGCGCGCTAAGCTATTAAATGCAATTGGAAGCCAGCTCGTTCAGAGAGCATTTGATTGCAGCCTGATCGAAGCCGGGTGAGCTGCCGTACTGATTGATTGGCGAAGTTGGGCATTCGCGCAGGTAAGTAGAGACTGTCAAAGCTGGCGTCTTAGTTCAAGGCGTGCTGGCGTACAGCAGATTGAGGGGTGTCGATGGCCTCAAACATTCCCAAACCGCTGGTGCAATGCGGGTCGCGGGATCGCTATTCGCAATTCGCACGTTCGGTAGAGCGCTTCATGCAATCCAGACGCCGCGCCTGGCGTCTACTTATGTATCGAACGGCGTGCTTTTTTCTTTGTCATCTTTGGCTCTATAAGATCAGTTTCGGCATCCTGAGACGCATTCGGCCCGTCTTCATCTTCAAGAGGTTACTCGTCGTCACCAAAGCCCGAGAAGTGCGCGAGGTGCTTGAGCGCTTCGACGACTTCACGCTCGGCGACTCCATCGACCCGGGAATGCCATGGGGCACGTTTCTAATGACGGTCGACTGGCGCCACCAACACACGCAGGAACGACAGTTGCTTCAGAGCGCTGTTCATCAGACCGACATCAACAAGATCAGAGCGATCGTTACAGAACGATGTCGCCTGCAGATCGATGCGGCGGGTGGACAGATCGATGTGGTCTCTCAGCTACTTGAACCTGTCGTTGTCGACATCGCTGCGAAGTATTTTGGCATTCCTCCCCACGCTGGATGCAAGCAGAAAATGGCGCACGCCATGCGTGATCTTGCCGGCATTATCATGGTCAATCCGCCGGTAGGCTCAGAGCCTTGGTCCCGTTCGCGCGCAAGTATTGCCAACGTCACCGCTATCTTGTTGGAAGAGCTTTCCCGCAAGTCTTCAGCTCTAGCCGGACCGCCAGCGGCTCGGCTCGACGACGATCTCCTCACCAGGCTGGTCCAGCGGCTTGGCGTTCCCGGCAGGCCGAGCTGGTTCGTCTCACCGGTCTTCTTGCGACAGGGGGAGCGACTATCGTGCGGGCGGGCGCCCAGGCGATTGACCGGATCCTCGCGCATCCGGGCGCGCTGGAGAAGGCGCAGGCGGTAGCGATCCAACTCGATCAGGAAGAGCAGCGTGACGCGCCACAAAACGTGGACCACCTTCGCTGCACGCTTCGCCATTTCCTCTACGAAGCGTTGCGCTTTCGGCCTATGCTGCCCCTTTTGCTCCGTGACACGCCACGCGAAACGGTGATCGCATACGGTACGGGACGAGCACGCATCGTGCGAGCTGGAACGAAAGTGATCGCGCCGCCGCTGGCGGCAATGTTCGATCCGGAAGCGTTCCCTGGTCCGTCGCACTTTGATCCATCACGGTCGTTCGAATGCTATCTGCATTTTGGATTTGGCCCACGGCACTGTTTTGGGCAATACATCGCCGAAACAGCCCTGCTCGAGATTTTCCGATCGCTTCTTTTGCTTCCCGATCTATCCCGAGCCGCCGGTTCGAAGGGGCGCATCGTCTACGATGGTCCGGCGGCAGCCGGCCTTGTTGTCACGTTTCGGAGTTGATCACTTCAAACCGGAGAAATCCGGGCGGATGAACATCAATGCCTGATTACATCACGATCATAACGCCGATAAAGGCCTCGAATACCGAACGCTGTCGCCAGTATCTCCGCGAGATTGCAGAGCCGCAAATCGGCATGCAATGCAGCCCGAAGTTTCAGTTTGACCTTATTCCAAATTTGCATTTTGCCAGTTTCGTCATACTGGACGCGGCGGCCGATTTTGGTCCCAGTCTTGTGTTCGAGGCGACATTTGACGGCTCAAAAACGGATTTCCTTTCCGACCTCCTGCGTGTCGCTCGCGATGGCATGCACGAGCTTTACCAGCATTGCGTCGGTTATCCGGCCTCGGGTCTCGAAACTCCCGAACTCGCGAAAGAGTATTTTATTCGTCACGATGCGGGGGCTCACATCTACTTCTCCGGCAGTCCCGGGCGCACCGTTGCGCAAATCAAGGGCGAAAACCGGATACATTCAAGGATTGTCAGCTATTTTTCCCGATTGCAAGCTGGCGAGGCCTTTCCGCCCCGGCTGAATGGCCTTTTTGGCGCCCTGCGAGGCTTCATCGCTGAGCGGGCAAGCAGGCGCTGGGCAGGACAACAGGCCCCTGTGCCCTGGGAGGTGAGATTTCGGATAGCTATCGTCGTCGCGGTAGTGATTGCGGCGCTGATCTTGGCTTGCTTGCTCGGCGCCGTTTTGGCAGTTGCGTACGACTGGCTGGCCGTTGCGTACGGCTTGTGGCCGCGGATTTCGATCGCGGACGTCTTCGAAGGTACAGGCCGATTTGGCAGCAGGATTGTCAGTCACCTCGCGTCGGGTTCCGCGGTCGCATTGCCACCGGCGATCTTTCCCCTGATCGGAATGGCTGCAATCTGGCTGCTGTTGCGCGGTGGGGAGCTGTTTCTCACTAGCTGGAGCAAACGTCCGCGCGATCAATTCTTCGTCCGGCGCGTTCCGCTGCACGTTGCAGTGATCTTGAGATATGGCGCGCTCGTCTTTCTCGTCGGAGCGGTCCTGCTGGCTCTCATTCCGGAAATGGGGAAGCTGGCAGGTACTGTTAGTCTCTCTGTATTGTTTAAGCATCTTGTCATTCTGCTTGCTCTGATTGTCGTACTGTTCGTTCTGCAATACGCGGCAACGTCTCTGAAGATTTCGGTCGAATTGAAGAAGCTCAACGGGCCGCAAGAGAATTGGCGGCGTCTGTGGCTCGATCTTGTCAGGTTTGCGATGGCGATTACCGTCGCTGGCTGTGTTCTCATCGTCAGCCGTTACGTGCCTTCGGTGCTTGACGGAAGATTGGCAGATATCGCCACGCGGTTGGTCTACCTGGCTCTGGTGATCGCCGCTTACGGATTGATCGGCGTTTTTGCGCTATATGCAATTGGTCTCACACTCCTATTGCTCGTCCGAGGGCGCGAATTGCTGGATGAGCGGAAATTTGGCGACCCCACGGTGCTCGAGGCAAGGGCCTGCACCAACGCGAAAAAGTACGCGCGGGAAGAGGGCGGCAACAATCGATTTCAAAACCATCTGACAAGTCTTACGCGCGTCAAGCCCGGCTTTGTGCATGCCGTGGCGTTGCGCGCCACGCTATTCGTCATCAACCTTCTGTCCCGCTTCTGGTTCAACGTCGGCACACTTGGCGATATCCAGACAATCCTCTCCGCCCGCTGGGTTCTCATCGACAGCGGCCGACGGTTACTGTTCCTGGACAATTACGGGGGTGCCTGGGACAGTTACCTGAACGAGTTTATCGACATGACCGCGGTCAAGGGGCTCAACGCCATTTGGACGAACACCTTCGTCGAAGTCGAAGGCAAAGAAGGCCAATGCTACAGCTTTCCCGAAACGCGGTTCTATTTCTGGAAGGGGGCTCAGGCCGAGCAGCCGTTCAAGGCTTACGTGCGAGAGAGCCAGATCGAAACGATCGCATGGTACAGCGCCTATCCGACGCTGAGCGTTGTGAACATCAATACGAGTACGGCTGCTCGACAATCCTTGTCCAAGCCGCTCGCCGCCTGTGAAATCGACACCGTTGTTCAAAACCTTTGAGTGGGTGCCGTCATGGAAAAGGTCGAATGGGAGGACGTTCAACGTATCGTCCTGAGCGGATATAAGCACTTGCCCTGTTCGGCCTACGTGTTGTGGAGCTTCCAACCGGAAAACCCCGCGCGCAAGAAGGAGTGGCTTGCGGAACTCGCGAAAAGACTGACGCCGGCCGTCGCCGACGAGCAGCGGGAGGGAACGTCGAAGAGCGATGCTGCCGATAAGGCAAGCAGCAAGAAACAGCCTGCCATCAATCTGGCCTTGACGGCCTCCGGCCTGCGGCATCTTGGGATCGCGGAGCCCGAGCTCAATTCCTTCTCACTCGAATTCATCGAAGGAATGGCCCCTCAGCCGGCTTCGAAGACGCAAATCCCGCGTCGGACGAACATCCTCGGAGATCTGGGAGCCAGCTCACCCGCGTGCTGGGATTGGGGTGGCTGGAACAAGAATTGCGACATTGACGGCCTTCTCCTGTTGTTTGCTGCCGACGACAAATCGCTCGACGAGCAGATCGAAATCGAAGGAGCGAAATTGGATCAAGTTGCCGAACGCGATCCAATCGTCCTCAAGGGGCGCCTCTTCTGTCCGGACATGAAGGAGCACTTTGGCTATGTCGACGGCCTGTCGCAACCGAAGATCGAAGGACGCCCCAAAAAAAGGGAGAAGAACAAGGCTCCCGAGAAAAACAACACATCCGAGATCAAGTCGGGCTCCGAGGTCAAACCCGGCGAGTTCCTGTTTGGCTACTTGAACGAGCGTCGGGCGCGCGTCACCAACGGCCAGGGCCGGGACATCAGGCGGAATGGCACTTACCTTGTCTTTCGGCAGCTCGAGCAGGATGTCGCGGCGTTCAACGCGTTTCTTTCGGATGTGGCGAAACGCATCGGCGAGAATGAAGAGTGGGTCGCGGCACGCCTGCTCGGCCGATGGAGAAACGGCGATCCGCTCGTCACGAAGGGGCCTGCTGCGCAAGCAGCGAATTCGAAGGGACCTGATGCAAAGGCGGCGGATGCGAAGGCGCCCGATGCACAAGCAACGGATTCGAAGGGGCCTGATGCGAAGGCTGCGAATGCGAAGGAGCCTGATGCAAAGGCAGCAGATTCGAAAAACGATTTCCTCTACTATTACGAGGATCGTTCCGGTTTGATGTGCCCAATAGGCGCGCACATCAGGCGCGCGAACCCGCGCGATTCCCTCAGACCAGATCCGGAGACGGCGCTGCACCTTTCAAAGATGCATCGTATCATCAGGCGCGGCCGGCCATATGGTGAGAAGTGGGAGCCCGGTGCCGAAAAGCCCGATGGCAAAAAGGCGGAGAGAGGCATGTTGTTCATTGCCCTTAACGCCGACATCGCTGGACAATTCGAGATGATCCAGCATTCGTGGCTCAACAACCCCCACTTCAACGGTCTCTATTCCGGAACGGATCCGATCAGCCATTTCACGGAAGGAGAGAGCATCACGATACAGAGCCGACCCGTGAATCTCCACATCTGTCGTCCCGCACCGTTCGTCAGGGTGCGCGGGGGAGCCTATTTTTTCCTCCCGGGAATCCGGGCGTTGCGTGATATCGCCGCGTCGGCCTGACTTCGGCACGAATAGCCACTCAGCATCAAACGGCACGCCGCGCGTGGTCAAGCGCCAGGGCGGCGCAGCATTGAGCCATCAATGGGCCCATGCCGCACCTTGTTGCGAGTTCGAGAGCACGCTCGAAATAACCTCGCGCCTCGGACGTGCCGCCTTCCGCCAAGGAGGTATCGCCCAGGAGTTTCAGCGCATAGGCCTGTTGCGGCGGTTCACCGCGCTGTTCCGCAAGCGCCAGGGCCCGCTTTCCCGCAGTTCGTGCCTGCGCGTGATTGCCCGCGGCCAAAAAAGCGCGCCCTTGCGCCACGAAAAGCCAACCCCAGCCAAACGCATTTTCGGCAAGGGGCACGTCCAGCCGTTCCGGCTTGGAAAGAATCTCGGCGGCAGCCTTGATATCGCCCACCGCGAGATAGGCTTCTCCCATCCGCGCCGCCATTATCGGATACATTTGTACGATCCCGAGATCGAGGCAGGTTTGCCAGCACTCCCGCATCAGTGACAGCGCCTCAATATGCCGGCCCTGCGCGATCCTGAGCCGAGCCAGGACATGCGATATGTTTGCGCGCGAGTAAAAATGATCGGCCGCCTCGGCTCGTTGGCTGGCTTGAACGGCCATGAGTTCGGCGCGATCCATCTCGCCGATTTCGATCAGGGAGTCGGCCAGGAAGGTGCGGAGCACGACACTTGGATAAGCGGCCCAGCCCGCGCGCTTGGCGTCGAGTTCCGGAACTTCAAACGCAAAACACTTTTCGTGTATCTCGATCGACTCCCTGTAAGCTCCGGTCTCATGGAGAACGATGCCAATTTGGTGCAGTGATGCAAATATGAGTGCCGGATCGGCGATCCGCTGCGCGATGCTGTTGGCGGCCTGGGCCGCTTCCATCGCGCTGCCATGTTCCCCGATTCTCCAGAGCGCGAGGGCAAGCTGACAATTCACCGCAGCATTGCGCAATGGATCGCTGGAGGCGTCGGCGAAGTTGCTCGCTTCGCGCAAGACATCGGCGATCAGACGATGTTTGCCGAGCGGCTCGAGCGGAACCACCACGGTGAGACGGAAATCGATCTCAGCCTTTGTTTTGGCCGCCGAAGCCGGCCAATGCGACAAAGTCTCCAATCCCCGTTGATAGATCGCGATCGCGTCCTGGTTGGCCCCTCGCCTCGCGGCGCGTCGACAGCTACGTAGCTGGTAAGGGACAGCCTTTTCCCAAAGCTCCGCCATGAACGCATGATCGGCGAGCCGGTCTATGTGTTCATCGAGTCGGTCCGCGAAGCGGGATTCGAGCGTTGCGATCGCCTTGGCGTGAAGCGCTCGACGCGCCCCCAACAGCATTGTTCCGTAGGCGACCTCCCGGATGAGTTCGTGCTTGAAAGAGTAATCCGATCCGACACGCTTCACTTTCCGCAGGAAATCTGCTCTCTCCAGCGTCTTGAGGTCTGCAGCGATCTTGCCGGGAGCCACTTCGAGCATCCCAGAGAGCAATGCCACCGAAACGTCCGCGCCGATCACGGCGGAAGTCTGCAGCAAGGTCTTCGGCAATCCATCCAATTGATCGATGCGGGCGGCCAAAACGGTATGGATGGTCTGAGGGATCTCAATGCGGCCGGCGGGCTTGCTGAGGCGATAATCTCCCGGTTCTCCCTCGAGGTTGCCTGTCTCCGCGAGAGACTGAACCAATTCCTCGAAAAATAACGGATTTCCCTGCGCCTTTGCGACAATGCGCTTTCTGATCGACTGAAGGGTGATATCCCGACCCATCAATCGGTCCAGCATCTCCCCCGAGGCCATGTCATCGAGCGCCAACAGGTCGAGGCGAAGAAGGCCGGGGGCCGTCCAGCCACCCTCGGAGCGTTGCGTCATGATTAGGAAGATCCGAACTTCGCGCAGGAGACTCAGGACGTGATGAAGAATGAGCTTTGTCTCGGCGTCTATCCAATGAACGTCCTCAACTAGGATCAGCAGGGGTGTGCGCCGCGCCTGGAAGAGGATCAGGGCGTTAATCGCTTCAATGATCTCACGACGTTTTTCCGACGGCTCCAACTTTTTCCACTCGTGATCCTCAGTATTGATATCCAATACTGAGGAAATAGCCGGAAGATACTCGGACAAGGTGGGGTCCAGAGAAACGATCTGCTCCCTCACTCGCTTGGCTACGGTGTCCAGCGCATCGTCGATGCCGATCCCGAAGATGTTGCGGATCAGATCGCTGATTGGATAGTAGCTGGACTGGGTATGCTGGGGGACGCATGCGGTTTCCAATACCATCCACTCGTCGGGAAGCTCCCCGACAAAGTCGTGAATTAGTCGCGATTTTCCCAATCCTGCAGCTCCAACGACAGTCAACGCCTGTCCATTACCACCCGCAGCTCTCTCAAGCGCGTTCCTGAGAGTGCTAAGCTCTGCCTGGCGACCTACGAGGGCACTGAGGCCTTGCGATGACCGCGCTTGCCAGCGAGTGGTCAAACGCATCTCGCTGAGCTCGAAAGTCTCGACCAACTCCTCCATGCCTCTCACAGCAACCACTCCTCGCGGCACGGCTACTATGAATCCCTTTGCAAGCTTGTGCGTTGCAGACGTCAACATGATCGTGTGCGGAGTCGCGAGTTCTTCCATGCGAGCAGCCAAATGAACGGTTTTTCCAACCGCATCGTAGTTCATCACCAGATTGCTGCCGATCGAATGTACGACGACGTGGCCGGAATTCATTCCGATGCGCAAGGCGATGTCGCCCGTCCTCTTGCGATTCAATTCGTTGATGCCAGTCCGCATGGCGATCGCGGCGCGGCAAGCCTGAACGGCATGATCTTCAGTGGCTATGGGGGCTCCGAAGAGAGCCATGATGCCGTCACCACGGGCCTGGTTCACGAAACCATCATGCTGATGAATCGCGTCCATAAGGACCTGAAGCACCGGTCCAAGTATTTCGAGCGCCTCTTCCGGATCAAGTTTGTCGATCAGTGCCGTCGACCCGCGGACATCGGCGAATAAGACTGTGACGTGCTTGCGTTCGCCGGACATAGCGCCGCCGGAATGCAATATCCGCTGGACCAATTGGGGTGGCACTTTTGATTGCAGAAAAGTTAGCGCATCCTGGTCCGTCGCGCTCGAGAGGGCCCTCGATCGGCCGCAGCCACCGCAAAAGTTTGCAGTCGGTCGGATTGCGAAGCCGCAATGGCTACACCGACGTCCAAATTCACCGGGTAAATTGCGCTGCTTCGTGACCACGGCAGCCACCCTTTTTCGGACCAACCTGATTGTCAGCCAATTCTACACTGAAGGCAAGACGGGCTCCCGACCAGATGTGGCGAAATCGCTGTTGAACCGACGGGCGGCCGGCTAACTCGCCAGGCATTTTCAAGAGCTGTTGTTCGAATTTGAGAAGCCTAGCGACGATGAGAGCGCCGCATAACTGGTGATCCCGGCACGGATGGCCTGGCCGGGCGAGGATAGCGCCCGACGCGATCTTCCGCGAGCTCCTCCTGGCATAGGTGCTGCGCACGGCTCTTCGACTCACGACAATTTATTCGTACTGTTGCTAGGCGATCACAGCCTTCGTCTCCAGGAGGAATACCCTCTCGTGGGTTGTTGCATTTACGTGGAGGTAGTGGGATCCGGTCCAGACCGGCCTTGGCCGTACGAACAGCGAGGAGGGCGGAGATGTCGGCGAAATCCTGGTGGAGCGCCGCGTTGGCTGGAGCGGCCGCGGTGCTCGGCAGCGTCATCGGAGGCGATACACCCGCAATCGCGGCCTCCGACAACAACCCAAGAACATACTCGGGAGATTACCAGGGCGGGTCGCTTCCGATCGGGACCTTCATTGCGTTCCAATACGGGAGCTTTGCTCATGATGCGTCCTCGCAGGCCGACGTAAAATCTTTTCGCGCAGTGGCCGCAGTCTCGAGAATGGCGGTCCAGAGAATCACGCGGCAAGGCCCTGAGCAAAAACTCGACGTGCAAGCGGCCGCAGATTATCTAGCGCAAGTTCTGTGAAACAAACCAGCTCTTCACCATGACGATAACCGGGATTTTGCCGCAGGAAGAATGCTACATCGGGACGAAGAGCTTCGTCGGCCGCAACCTCAGCCAAGGCGGGCTTCAGATGTCCGCGCGATTCCGGAAACGATACGACGCAGCGCTCGGCGTCAAATGCCTCGCCGAACCGTTGCCGCGCAAGAGAAAGCATAATTGCTCGCGCCCATGGCGTGGTCGGATTGTTCCAGTGCGGGTAGAAATCCTTGGAAAAGGCAGAAAGCTAACGGTAAGTACGATGACCCTTGACGATCAAAAACCAACATAACGGTAGGTCAGGAGCCTGAGCTTTTATGCTTCCCGCGAAGCGCAGCCAACTGAACGATAGCGCCTGTGTCCCCCAGTAGGCCTGATGAATAATTGTATCGCCCGAATATATCGCGCGGATCGCAGATCCGCGTACCTCTGCAGTAATGATCGCAAGAGTAGCGACCTCATGTTGACGCGCATGGGAGCAAGCAGCGGCGAACTGATCGTCGAGGGGACCTTCGACAAGAATCTCGCCTTCTGCCAGGCGCTCGGCGCCTTGAGGCCGAAGCAGCGCCTCGTTGCGGCCAAAGATGCCGCTGGCACGGCGCGTGTGGCGCCGCCATGCTGGCGGCCGCCAGCCTGTCCAATCGCGGCGCCGACCCCCGGTGCCGATAGCTTCGATCGCCGGCCTCGACGGCTATCGCGAGGCCTGGACGGCGGCGGTCAACCTGGTCGCTCGCTGAGACTGATGCGGTCAGCCCGGAGAGTAAGAGGCCTCACTCGCCGATCTGGTCGATCTGCTTGAAGTGGTCGCCCTCGACCGAGTTGACAAAGATCACGGCTGACTTGTTGTCACCCTTCTCGGTCCATTGCACCCGCTTGGCGTACGCGATGCCCTGGAATGTCAGCTTTCGCAGCGCTGCCACGACGTCGGCGCGTGTGGGAAGGCCTTGCTTTTCCTTAGCGGCCTCGCCGATCGCGGCCATCAGCACGCGGCCTGAGTCATAGGAGCTCGCTGCATAGTTGTTGATCGGTCCGTACTTCGCCGTATACTTGGCGCCGAACTCAAACGATCCGGGAACGGTTCCGATGGCGGGCGCGGCGGAGAGAACGCGGACACCTTCCGCTTGCGTCGCGGCCCCTTCGGCGGCCTGAATGAAGGCCTTGGTGTCCCAGCATCCGTCGCCGCAGGCGAACAATTGCGTCAGCCCCTGCGCCCGCATCTCCTTGAGGATGAGCGCGCCTTCGCGAATGCCGGCAAAGAATAGCACGTCGAAATCCCTAGGGAACGACCTGACGAAATCGGAGAAGTCCTTCTCCCCGACCTGCACGGATTTGCGCGCGACCACCGTGCCGCCGTCGCCAAAACCCGCCACGAACTGGTCGGCGAGGCCGACGCCATAGGACGTTCCGTCGTCGACCACGAGTGCGCGTGTCTTGCCCATCTTCTGCATCAGGTAGTGCGCCAGACCCGGCCCTTTCCTGTCGTCGCGGTTGGTCAGGCGGAAGATGGTGGTAAAGCCGCTCTCCGTCACCTTCGGGTTCGACGCCATCGGCGTGATGACGGCAAGGCCGCAGTCGGCGTAGACCTTGCCGGTGGCGATGGCCACGCCGCTGTTGACATGTCCGACCACGCCGAGGATCGCCGGATCGTCGCAGAAGCTCTTGGCGACAGCCTTTCCGGTCTCGGGGTCCGCCTTGTCGTCGACGGCCACGGCTGTGACTTTGGCGCCCGCGACGCCGCCCGCGTCGTTGCGCTCATCGACGGCGAGTTCCACCGCCTGTTTCATCTCGACGCCGAAACCGGCCGAGGTCGTCGTCAACGGCCCGCCAATGCCGATTTTGACATCCCTGCCGCCCAGCTGCGCGGCGGCTGGCGCTGCGACCGCGACAGGCAGGACAAGCAACGAGACGAGCAAGGGGAGAGCGCCGCGACGACCGGTCATGGTAACCTCCAAATATCGTTTTGCCGGGGTCAGGCTGTCACGCACACCGCGACCAGTCAACACTGGATAGACGGTTACAGATTCCCCTGTGCGCCGGTGGCTGAAACGCTTAAGGTCGAGCGCGTCGTGGCGCGGCGGACCAGGCCGGGCACTCGCGGCCGAGCTTCAAACATGCGGTTTGATGGTTACAGATGAACGCTGATCGCCGGATCAAGGCCCTCCTCCTCCCACCATCGCGCGCCGGCGGTCTCGATCTCGTCGGCGGCGAGTTGGCGTGGGATTTCACGAACACGACGTCGGCTCGCGGCTCTCCCGCGAGACAAGAGCATCTGAGAGGCTTTGACACGCTCATGCAGTGGGTCGAGCACGCGCGCGTCATGCCGCCCGCCGATTGCGCCTATGCGCATGCCGCGCTCGCCGGCCGTCCGCGCAGGGCGCAACGCATCTTTGAGCGCGCGATCGAGATGCGAGAGTTGATCTGGACAATCGGGACTGCGCTTGCCGAGCAGAGGCCGGTCGCGGGGAAGCTGCTCGCGTCCCTATCGGCCGCCCACGCTGCAAACCTCGGCCACGCCGAGATCAAGATGCGCTTTGGCAGCTACATCTGGGTCTGGGATCCGCCTCGCGACATTGCCGCGGCCATCCTGGGCCCCATCACGCTCTCAGCCTTGACGCTGCTGATGGAGAAGGACCTCTTGCGCACCAAGCGATGCGCGGGCCAGGAATGCGGCTGGCTATTCTTCGACACGACCAAGAACAACCGCCGCCGTTGGTGCGAGATGCGGGTTTGCGGCAACCGCGCCAAGGTTCGGGCGGCCCGGCAACGGCAGAGACTGGCTCAAAAAGGCTGATCGCGGGTGGGGAAGTTGCCTCGTCACAAAGCGCGACGACGGCGCTG
>WNFM01133255.1_pt1 | contig 12107 bp, 8 predicted proteins | sample 5400271 | NCBI WGS metagenome assembly WNFM01 (sample SAMN13153352, study PRJNA577476) | soil metagenome | isolation source: 60 cm saprolite on Douglas fir-dominated hillslope | place: USA:California | collected 2013-09-17 | reverse complement strand
TCATGACGCCCTCCTTCGCCTCCGGACGAATTCAATGCACAGATTAGAACAGACTGAGCTTCACCCGCAAGTACTTGCGGGGATCGCTCTTGACCTGGGCCAGCAGGTCGTGCAGGTCCTTCAGGGCCGCGTTCAGGTTCTGATGGAGCTCGTCGTCCTGCAGGAGCTTGCCCATCGTGCCCTCTCCCCGCTCGAGCCGCGCCAGCATCGCGTCCAGGCGGGAGAAGGTGCCGTCGAGCTTCTTGAACAGAGCCTCGTCCTGGAGCAGCTTTCCCGCCGTCCCCTCCCCCCTTTGCAAGCGGCCGGCCACGTCGCTCAGGCGTGACGTCAGGGCCTTGAGGTCGCGGGCGAAATCCTCGTCCTTCGTGAGGGCGCCCAGGGCCCCCTGGCCCGACTCGATGCGGGTGGTGATCCGCTCCACCGCCTTCACGGAATCGGCGAGTCCGCGGGACATGTCCTGGTCGTTCACCAGGCGGCCGAGCGGGCCCTTCTCGGACTCGAGCTTGCCGGTCGGTCATCCGCTCGTAGAGCTCCTCGTCGCGCAGGGCCTTGCCGATCAGGCCCTCGCCGGCGTCCATGCGGGACAGGATCCGCCGGAGGTGCGCGGTGGACGAGGAGGCATCGGTGAGCAGGCCCTTGAACGGGTCCTCGGCGGCGGCCGAGAGATAGCCCCCGTCCTCCACCGGCTGGCCGTGGCTCGTGCTCGTGATGTCCACCGCCTTCTCGCCGAGCAAGCCCAGCGAGCCCAGGGTGGCCTGGCTCTCGGTGGTGACCCGGTCCTTGACCCGCCGCTCGAGGCGCATCGTGACCTCGACCATGCCCGAGCCCTCACCGAACTCCACGCGAGTGACCGTCCCCACCTCGACTCCGCCCACCCGTACCGGGGAGCCCGACTTGAGGCCGTTGACGTCGTTCATCAGCGCCTTGACGAGGTAGCGGGGGCTGAAGGCCCGTCCGCCTCCCCCCCCGATCGACAGGATGGCGAAGGCCAGGACGGAGAGGCTGGCCAGCACGACCACGCCCACGCGCAGCTCGGTCCAGCTGAGGGCGGCCTTGGACTTGTCCATGGAAGGGCTCCTTCAGGAAAGGAACTCACGAACGTAGGGATCGCGGGAAGACTCGAGCTCGTGCGGCGAGCCCGCGAAGTGGATCTGCCCTTCCCGCAGCAACAGGAACTCGGTGCCGGCCAGGAGGCGGGTGTCCTCGAGGCGGCGGAAGTCGAACTCCTCCCCCTCGCGGAAGACGAAGGTCCGGGCCACGTTGAAGGCGTCGCGGAGCTGGTGGGTCACGAGGATGGAGGTCACGCCGTCCAGGTCGCGGACCTTGACGATCAGGTCGGTGATGGTCCTGGCGGTGATCGGGTCGAGGCCGGTGGTGGGCTCGTCGTAGAGCATGAGGGGGGGCTCTCCCAGCAGGGCCCGCGCCACCGCCACCCGGCGCCGCTGGCCGCCCGAGAGCTCCGAGGGCATGCGCTCGTAGAAGGGGCTGAGCCCCACGAAGCCGAGCATCTCGCGCACCTGCGATTCGATCTCCGCCTCGGAGAGCTCACCGTCCTCGTTGAGCCGATAGCCGACGTTGTCGCCCACCGAGAGCGAGTCGAAGAGCGCACCTTCCTGGAAGACCATGCCCATCTTGAGCCGCACCGCCCGCAGCTCCTCCTCGGAGAGACGGCCCACGTCGACCCCGTCCACCAGGATCTCGCCCGCGTCCGGCCTCAGGAGGCCGAGGATGAGGCGCAGGATCGTCGTCTTCCCCGAGCCGGAGCCGCCCAGGATGATCTTCGTCGAGCCGGGCAGGAGATCGAAGCTCACCCCCTTCAGGATCGGCCGGTCGAACGAGAGGTGCACGTCCCGGAAGGACACGAGCGGCTGGTCGAGGGATCGCGGGGCGGCCGGGTCCGCGGGCTCCTCGTCGCGGCCGAGAAGCTCCGAGACGCTCTCGGTGACGCTCTCCCCCACCTCCCTGAGCTTGCTGAGAAAGTCGGCCACGTCAGCCCACCGGCAGGAGCAGCAGGAGGAATTTCGTCATGAAGAAGTCCGCGACCAGGATGAGCACGGAGCCGACCACGACCGACCGCGTGGTGGCGGTCCCCACTCCCTGGGTCCCTCCGCGGGTCCGGAGGCCCATGTAGCAGCCGACCGAGCTCAGGATGAAGCCGAAGACGATGGGCTTCGTGAGGCCCATCGTCAGGTCGTTGATCCCCAGCGCCCCCGTCACCGAGCGCCAATAGAACGCCCACTGGAGCTTCAGGCTGAAGACGCTGAGGAGCCCCGCTCCGAAGATGCCGAGGGCGTTCGAGATCACGGTCAGGATGGGCACCATGATCACCCCGGCGGCGATGCGCGGGGCCACCAGCTTTCGTATCGGGTCGGATCCGAGCACCCGCAAAGCGTCGATCTGCTGGGTCACCACCATCGACCCCAGCTCGGCCGCCATCCCCGATCCCACCCGGCCGGTGACCATGAGGGCGGTGAGCACAGGCCCCAGCTCGCGCACCATCGAGACGCAGACGAGGCGTCCCACGTAGGCCCGGGCCCCGAAGACGTCGAGGGTGGCCGAGGACTGGAGGGCCAACACCATGCCCGTGAACATCCCGGTCAGGACCACGATCGAGAGCGAGCCCACCCCCAGGCTGTCCATCTGGGCCAGGATCTCTCGCGGGTAGCGCGGAGGGGTGAAGAGCGCCCGCACTCCCGTGTATGAGAGCTCCGAGTACTCCTGCACGCCGAGGACCGCGGCCTTGACGGCCTGCGACAGGCGTCGCAGGAGCTCCAACACGACGATGCCGGACCTCAACACGGCCTAGCCGGGCACTCTCCTAGTATACCGGCCGGCGGGGTCAGAGGCTCATCGCCGTCCGTGCCTCCTGGGCGGGACGTGACTCGAGGATCTCGAGCAGGCCCTGGGTCAGCACCGCCAGGTAGTCCATCGCCATATCGAAGTTGTCCTCGAAAACGTCGATGAGCGCCTCGGCGTTCCCCTGGAGGGCCGCCAGCCGCGTCTCCGTCACCGCCTCGTACCACCGCGGGACTTCGGCAATCGCCTCGTGGGCCCCCAGGGGGAAGCCGGGGCCCGGACGGAAGAGGAGCCCCGGCGCTTGCGACGAGGCCCGCACCGTCCCCCTCAGGATCAGGTAGAGCCCCGGGGCGAGCTCCCCCTCGCGCCAGAGCGTCACCCCGGGCTCGAAGCGCACATGGTTCATGGCGCGCGAGAGCTCGGCCAGGGCGTTGATGCTGGCCCGCTGGAACACCTGCATCTGCCGCAGGAAGAAGATGCGCTCCACGAGGTCGAGCTCGTGGTTGGGGTCGCTGGGGAGCGAGAGGACGGGCATTCGGGCGGCGGGGTCGAGGCGCAGCCGCACGACGTTGTCGATGATCTGCCGACTGACGTCCCGCAGGACATGGTGCAGGATCGGGAACCGGTCCTCGAAGACCTCGAGCAGGGTGTCGGCGTCGAGCTCCAGGGCAAGGGTGTCGGACGTGGCCGTGACCTGGGCTCCCTCCGGGTCACGGGCGAGCAGCCCGAGGCCGCCCACGCCAAAGCCGGGCCCCACCGCTCCCACGAACCGCCCATGCCGATGGACGTCGAGCGCGCCTTCGATCACGAAATAGACGGCGCCCACCGGCCGGCCTTCCTTCAGCAGCACGCTCCCCGTGGTGAAGAACCGTTCCTGGAGATGCTCCGCGATGGCCGCCAGCTCGGAGCCGGGGAGGGTCGAGAAGGCGGGGAGTCGCTTCAGGTAGAGGATGCGCTGGAGGGGAGCCACCAGGCGCGGGCTCTCAGGCATGGGCCAGGGCCCCTCCCTCGGGCCGGGCGAGGAGCGCCAGCGTACGTTCGATGACCTTGGAGAGGAAGAAGCCCGTCTCGGCGGGCCGGAAGCTCTCGAGCCGGGGCCGGAAGGCCGTGAGGCCCAGCTCCCCCACGTGGTAGGCAGCGATGCAGCGGAGCGACTCGCCCGGCTGATCCAGAATCAGGCCCAGCAGCTCCTCGTAGTCGAAGAGGCGCGCCTGGTAGTAGGGGACGGCGCGGGCCAGCCGCTCCACGTCGGGGGCGTCGTCGATCAAGGCGATCAGGGGGTCGCGCAACGGCGGGCGGACCAGGTTCTCGAGCAGCTCGCGGCTTCCCGACTTGACCTTCGCGCTCGGGTTGCGCAGGCCGCGGTAGATCCCCTTGAAGTCCTCGCCGCGATGCTGGAGCGCCAGGAGGCGGAAGATCCGCTCCAGCGCGTGTGCTTCCTTGTCGCGCAGGAGACGGGCGAGCAGGTCGTGGCCCGGGGTGACGCGGCGCCGGTCGGAAAGAGCGCCCCGCTCGAGCACCACCCGCCAGTGCACGAGCCGGAAGGCGGCCTCCAGCGTGGCCTCGGTGGCCTGACGCAGGATGCTTCCGTCCAGCTCCACCTCGGGGTGGACCGCCAGACGGTTGAGCCCGCGCACGATCTTGAAGCGCACCATGCCGTCGGTCTCGGTGATCAGGTGGCGTTGCAGGACGACGGCCGCCGCCGCGGGTGGGAAGAGGCTGATCGTGCGCGGCAGGTGCCGCCGGACGTCGTGGGGATAGGTGTCGTCGCCCAGGGCCTGATCGAGGAAGGCAAGGCCTTCCTCGCCACAGCCGAGGAACGCGGCCCGGGCCGCCTGCCGCACGTCGCGCTTACCGAGCAGGGGGAACAGGGCGGGCAGGAAGCGCGGGCTGCGGAGCTCGCCCATGGCGAGGGCGGTCTGGACCTGGACCTCGTCCTCTCGCCCTTCGGCCAGGCGCAGGAGCGTGTCCTCGAAGGCGGCGCTCGGCTGCTCGCGGATCGCGCGGGCCAGGGCCACCCGCGCCTCGGCCGACCCGTCCTTCGGTATGTCGTCCAACATGGCCCGTTCTTCATCGCTGATCCAGCCGCCCGACACGAGGCCCACGAGGGCGGTGGCGCGGACGAGAGGGCTCTCGTCCACATCCGCGGCCCGGAGCTGGGTCTCATCCGCCTTGACCCTCGTGCGGGCGCGCAGCGCGGCCGCGCGCACCTCGGGATCGGAATGGCCCAGCAGGCGGTCGGCCACCGGGACGAAGTCGGTGCGACCCTCGCGGGCGAACAGCTCCAGCGCCCGCAGCACCACGGTTCGGGAGGGGTGGTGAAGGATCAGGGCGGGGATCAGCCGCACCCTGCCCTCGTCGGCCAGGATGTCGAGGGCGCCTTGGACCTCGGCGTCGTCGGCGCTGTTGAGGGACGAGAAGAGCGCCTCCAGGGAGCCGAGGTCCAGCGGCGGCAGGTCGGCGGCCGGTTGCATCGTCCCTTCGCGCAGGGCCACCCGGAAGAGGTCCAGGTAATGCGTCTTCAGATCGGCCGCCCAGGCGATCCAGACGAGGCAGAGGGCCGCCGAGGCCGCGGCCAGCACCGTGTCCCCGCGGTTGAGCACCACCTCGGAGAGGATCAGGAGGGAGGCCAGGGCCTGTCCTCCCCGCTGGCCCAGGAGGTCGATGAAGGGCTTGGCCCGCGACCTCATCGAATCGGGGAGGGGGACGAAGAGCAGCTCGCTGCCCGTGCGGTGGACCGAGTTGCGGAGCGTGCCGTCGGCGCCCTTGAGCAGGAGCGCCGCCCCCAGCCCCCCGCCGAGAGCGACCCCGGCCGCGCCCATGAACAGCAGTATGGGCAGCGCCCAGAGGGCGCGGTGAAGGCCGAGCACGCGGAACAGCCAGTCGGTCAGCAGGACCTGGGCGAGGAGCGCCAGCAGGTTCAGGACCACGTAGACGGTGGCGAAGAACTCACCGAGGTGCGCCGGAGCCACCTGCTTCGAGACCGCGCTCTTGAACACGTAGTCGCCCAGGGTGAGGGCGACGGTCGAAACGAGGACCAGCCCGGCCAGGCCGCGCACGTACGGCTGGCCCCGCAGCATGTGGGCCGCCTGGACCATCGACAGGGGGCCGCGCGCGGCGGACGGAGCGGGCGCTGTGCTCCCCGCCCGGCGCAAGGCCAGCGCGGGACCGAGAGCGGTCAAGGCCATGGTCACGGCGGCGGCCAGCACCAGCACCGAAGCCGCCGAGCTGCTGGCGAGGAAACGAGCGAGGCCCGCGCCCGCCACCGCGCCCAGCAGGCCCCCGGCGCCAATCAAGCCGTAGATGCGCTTGGCCTGGGTCACCGTGTACAAGTCCCCCAGGACCAGCCAGAACTGCAGCACCGCCAGGCTCCCGACGAGGCCGGTCCAGACGTAGAGCGCGTACAGGGCGGCCGGGCTGCGCCACGACCGGGTCAGCCAGAAGACGAAGGTGACGGTGGCGAAGGCGAGGAGCAGGAGGGGCAGGCCGAAGGCGCCCGACCGGCGGCGAGACCAGGGCACCTGGGACAGGCCCACCGCCACGCCGGCGATGATCAGATAGACCCAGGGCAGGCGGGACGCGGGCAGGCGCGCGAGGAAGAGCGCGTCCCGCGCCGTCTCGAGGAGCGTGTGGGCGGCCAGGATGCCGAATATGGTGACGAAGGCGGCCGCTGCCCCTGGGCGCTCCTCGGGGCGGACGCTCGTTAGGCCTCGAAACATGCTTCGCCGCCACTATAACCGGATTGCGTCAGCTCTTCTTCGATGGGGGCGGGGGCTGCAGGCGCAGGAGGAGCGGGATGGTCTCGCCCGCACGGACGGTCACGGCGCCTCGCCAGAAGAGCGCGTCCTTGCGAACCTCGACGTCAACGACGCCGGCGGGCGCGCTGAGCTCGTAAGCGCCGTTCGAATCCGTCGGACCCGACACCCTGCCCGGCATCTGGACCCTCTGCCCACCGACGGCCTGGATCCGCGGGTAGGCATCCTTGACCGGCTGATCGTCGGGGCCCAACACGCGCACGGCGATGTGTCCTCCGGGATGCAGAGTGAGAGTCACGGGCTCGTCGCCCGGGATCAGGCCGGTCCGAAACGCCCAACCGGCGAGATCGCTGCCGGTCGTGAGCGTGTAAGGCTGCGCCTCCAGCCCCCCGATCTTGAACGCCCCGTCGGCGAGTGAGTTGGCGTAGCCGCCGGAGCGACCCTGTGCGTCGGCCAGGAGAAGCAGGAGCCCCGACGCGGGCCGGCCGGCCGTGTCGACCACGCGCCCCGTGATCTCGAGACCCCTCTCCATCTCGACGCGGACGCCCGAGAGGCCGCTCGGGCCCACGCTCACCGTAATGGAGGCGCGCTTGCGGTTGCGGGCCTGCGCTCCCAGGCGGTATTCGCCCGGCTCGGCCGCGATGCTGAAGCGGCCGTCCGGCCCCACGTCGGCGCCGCCCTTCCACGTGCCCTCCTCCAGGCCCATCGCGGTCAGGTCGACGTTGGCGTCGGGCAACGGCTGGCCGCTCTCGCTGTCGACGACGATGCCGCTGACGCTCGAGTCAGCCACCTCCAGGTCCAGCTCGAAGCGTTCCGCGTCGGGGACGGTCACGGCGCGGCCGGGGTACCTCTGGTTTCCGGCCGCGCTAGCGAGGTCTACGAAGGCTCGGCCTGGTGTGAAGACGAGCAGCTCGTAGCTGCCGTCGTCCCGCGTGGTCGCGGCGAGGGGCGGCGGGCCGCCACCACCCGCGGCGGCGACGTAAGCGCTCTGGCCCATGAAGGTCATCATGGATCCGCCCGCGGCGCCGATGAGGCTCACGCGCACGCCGGGCGCGGGCTGTCCGCCGCGCGTCACGCGTCCCGCCACGATCACGTCGCGCAGTGAGAGGTCCACCCTGCTCGTCTCGCCGTCGCGCACGTCCACCTCGCGCGACGCCACCTCCGTGAGGATGGTCACGCCCGCACCGGAGGACGCGAACGGGCTGCTGGTTGTGAGGGCCATGAGGTTGAACGTCGTGCGGCCCGGAGCCAGGTGGTCGATCACGAACGAGCCGTCCGGGCTGATGGCCATCGGCTCCCCACCGATCGCGACTCCGGATTCGCGGCTCAAGACCCTGACACGCCCGCCGGCGAAGGGGCTGCCGTCGCGGTGCAGCGCCCGTCCCTCGATCCGGCCGCCGCGGACGAGAACGATCCGGACGGGCACCGGCTCCTTTTCCGGGTCCACCTCCGCGACCACGCCCTTCGCGGACGCGAACGACGGATGGAAGGCCTGGACCTTGACCTTGCCGGCCGGCACACCCCGGATCTCGAACCCTCCCGCCGAGTCGGTCTGGGTCTGCAGTGGGCCCCTCCGGACATTCGTCTCCCGCTCGGCGCTCACCGTCGCGCCGGGGATGCCTTGGCCGTCCGTGTCCGCCACCGTCCCCAGGACGATGCCGCCGCCGCCGAGGGTGATCGTGCCGGCATTCGTCGTCCTCCCGGCGACGACGCGCACGCCCGTGACCCAAGCCTCTCCGCGGCCCGTGGCTCTGGCTTGCACCGCGTAGGTCCCGGCGGGCACGCCGCGGAGCACGAATCGCCCGTCACCCTCCTCGGCGCGCCCGGAAGAGCGGCGCAGCCCGCTGAGCTCCGTTTCGTCCGCCCGCTCCGCACCAATGGTCGCGTCTTCGGCTGGCTGCCCCTGCGCATCTACGACCCGGCCGGCGATCTCTCCTCCCACCTCCATGACCAGCTCCACCGGGTCTCCGCCCGCCTGGGCTGTGGCGCGTGCACTCGCAAAACCCTCCTTGGCGGCGGTCACCTCGTACAGCCCCGCCTTCAGGCCGGCGAGGCGGAACGCGCCGTCGTCCTCGCTTGTGCTTTCGCCCCGGCTCTGCTCCGACTGCCCGAACGCACGCACCGCGGCCCCGGCGACCCCGTTGCCGTCCCTGTCCCGCACGCGACCGCCGATCGCGAAGCCCGTCTCGAGCACGACGTCACCAAGGTCCACGGCTCGGCCTCGCGCCGGGATCGTCGCGGGGACACGTCGCGGAGCATGCTGAGGAGCGGAGACGCCGATTCCCAGCGTCCCGAGGGGAAGCGGGCCGAGCACGAACCTGCCGTCGGTCTTCGCCTCCGCCGTCATCAGCTCGATCGCGAACGCCGGCAGTCCGCGCTCGCCCACGACCTCGACCCGCAGGCGCCCTCCCAGCGGACGGCCCTCCCCATCCACCACTCGGCCCGTGACGAACCCGCCGTCCGACAGCACGAGCTGGGCCTCGGCCTCTGCCTCGGGCTCGACCACGACGCTAGAGATGCCGGGGGCCCGGCCGCCCTCGCGCGCGACGACCACGTACTCCCCAGGCCGGATCCCCGCGAGGACGAAGCTGCCTCGCGCGTCGGTGCGCTCGATGAGCGGCGTGTTCGTCCAGGAGCCGACGCCTTCCGCGCGCACGACGGCGCCCTTCACGGCCTGGCCCGCCTCGTCACGGACCATGCCGCTCAGGGTTGCCCCGCGGAAGAGAAACAGCTCGAGGCGAGCACCGGCTCGGACGTCGGTGCGCTCAGCTCGCCCGAACCCCGGCGCGCGGGCGCTGATCCACACGGGATTGCGGCCGATCCCTTCGAGGGTGAACCGCCCTCGCGCATCGGTCGTGGCCTCGACGCGGGTGGCCTCGTTCTGCCAGGCGTCCGGCAAGGACAGACCGCCGTCGATCGCCACCCGCGCCCCGGCCACCGGTCGCTTGCCCTCGGCCCCGAGCACGACGCCCGTGATCACGCCGCCCTTCTCGAGACGCACGACCAGCGGACCCGAGGCGATCCGCCGCAGGGGCTGCGGGACGAAGCCCCGGGCCTTCACCGTCACGTTCCACGGCGCCGGGGGCAGGGACTCGAGCCTCGCCTTCCCCTCGCGCCCGGTCACGGTGGAGCGGATCTTGTCCGCCGCCAGACCGCCGAACGGCAGGTACGCACCGGTGACCGGAACGGCGAGGACGAACGCGCCCTCGATGGGTTTCCCGGTCGGGTCGCTGACGGTGATGTCGAGGCTCGTGACAGGCGCGGGCTTCGGGGCTTTGACCGCAGCAGCCGCGGTCGGCGAAGGTGGCGGGTTCTGCGGGTCGGAGGGCTCCCCGGCCGAGACCAGGCTGACGAGCGCCACCGACAGGGCGACCTTGGCTAGGGAGAGCACCGCACTATCAAGTAGGTCCAGAAAGCGGACCTGTCAATAGGGGGAACCCCCAAAAAACTAAACGAGGTCCTGGAGCAGCTCTCTCCGGTTGGCGGGGGTGAGCTCCGTCTCGGCCTTGTAGTTCGGGTGGTCGACCAGGAGCCGCACTCTCGCGCCCGGATCGGCAAGGGCCGCCCTGGCCTCCGCCGACACCGGGAAGCGCAGATAGTGGACGGCGGCCATCTTCTCTTCCTTGCTGAGGCCCCCTTCGGAGCGGGCGGGGATCCGGAAACGGTCGCCCACCGCGAGAAACACGCTGTCCCGGTCGAGACCCTGGAACCGGTTCACCGTGCGGCGCACGTCGTCCTGGCTCATGCGCACGAGGTCGGGGATCTCGATGAACAGGGTGGCGGAGAGCTCGCCCTCGGTGGGGACGAGGGGCGCGTAGGCGTCGATCTCCTCCTGGACCTTGGCATCGACGACGATGCGCTCGGTGCGGACCATCTCCTGGATCTGGTAGAGGACGGTGTCCCGGTTCTCGAAGAGGAAGGTGAGAGTGTCCCCCACCGACACCCGGCGGTTCTTCTTGAGCTCGATGACCCGTGCGCGCTCCCGCTCGCGCACCTTCTCGTACTCGTAGACGTTCTTGATCTCGGCCAGGGTTATTCTCAATGTTCCTCTGGTAAGCCGTAGGCCTCGCGCAGCAGCGCGATCGGATGGGCCGGCTTCTTTCCCCGCACCGCCTCGATCTGGAGGGCGGAGAGCGTGCAATCGGTCATGAAGGTCTCGGGCTTCGTGGCCTCCATGTCTTGCACGGCGTTTCTCGCGTATTTCAGGCTCGTCTGGTAGCACTCCTTCTTCATCCCCCAGGTGCCGTCCATGGCCGTGCATTTCTCCACGACGCTCACGGTCGTCCCCGGAACGAGCTGCAGGACGTCGCGGGTCTTGAAGCCCATGTTCTGGGCGCGCAGGTGGCAGGGCATCTGGTAGGCCACTCTGCCCGGTCCCTTGCCGGGGAACGTTGTGTCGAGGGTCCCTTCCTGCTTCCGCCCGGCCAGGTACTCGAAGAGGTCCTGGGTTGCCGCCGCCACCTTCTCGGCCGCCGCCCCCGGAACCAGCATCGGGTACTCCTTCTTGAGGACGTACGAGCACGTCGGCTGGGGGACGATGACCTTGGCCCCCTGTTCCACGAGGGGACCGAGGCCCTCGATGTTCTTCCGGGCGTTCAGGGCGGCGGCCTCCAGGTCCCCGCCGTCCAGATAGGGCATGCCGCAGCACACCTGCTCGGGACAGGTGATGGAGCAGCCGTTCTTCTCGAGAACGCTGACCGCATCGCGGCCCACCTGGGGCTCGTTGTAGTTCACCGAGCAGGAGTAGAAGAAAGCGACCCTGGGTCCGTCGCTCCGCCGGCCCCCGCCACGCTGACGGAACCAGCGAGCGAACGTCTTGTGGTGGAACTTCGGGAGGTTGCGAGTGCGATCGATCCCCACCACCGCCTCCAGGAGCGCCCGGTGGGGCCCGAAGGAGTTCGCCCAGTTGCTGAGGGGGGCGGTGGCGCAGCCAAGGCCTCCCACCGCGTCGACGTTGCCGAGCCAGGCATCTTGCCGGCTGACCCCCTCGGCCTGCGCGCGGGCCGCCTTGGCGCGCAGCATCAGCCGCGGGAAGTCGATGTCCCATTTGTGGGGCGGCGTGTAGGGGCAGTGGTTGTAGCAGAGCTTGCACTGCCAGCAGAGGTCGACGATCTTCCGATAGTCGGCGCTCGTGATCCGGGCGACGTCGCCGTCGTTCTTGTCCACCGCCTCGTCGAGCATGTAGTCGAACGACGTGCAGAGGCGATAGCAACGCCGGCAGCCGTTGCACAGGTCCGTGACCCGGGCCAGCTCCCTCTCGACGGCCTTGACGTCGAAGTACTCGGGGCCGCGTGGATCGTAGGACAGCTACAGCTCCTTCAAGCCCTCGAGGCCCTTGGTGAACCGGCCGGCGTGGCTACGCTCGGCCTTGGCCAGGGTCTCGAACCACTCCGCGATCTCCGGAAAGCTCTCCTCACGCGCGCTCTTGGCCATCCCGGGATACATCTGGGTGTACTCGTAGGTCTCGCCTTCGATGGCGGACGCGAGGTTCTGGCGGGTGTTGCCGAAAGGCACGTCCGTCGCCGGGTCCCCGACCGGCTTCAGGAAGTCCATGTG
>WNFM01220009.1_pt2 | contig 12109 bp, 14 predicted proteins | sample 5400271 | NCBI WGS metagenome assembly WNFM01 (sample SAMN13153352, study PRJNA577476) | soil metagenome | isolation source: 60 cm saprolite on Douglas fir-dominated hillslope | place: USA:California | collected 2013-09-17 | reverse complement strand
TTCGACTTTCGTGACCTTGGGGACGTCCGGCGTTTCGGCCGCTTGCCGAGCCGCACCGACCCACCGAGGATTGGCAAGCGGCGCGATAAACAGAAAACCGATAGCGATGAAGCGCAGACTTTGGCGGCAACTCATCAGGGAACAAGAATAATGAAAAGTGAAGCGAAATTGGTAGCCTAACGACGCTGTTCAGTCGCTCTTGAATCGCAAAAACGCAAAAGCTTCCGGAACGTGAAAATTTGGCTGAGCAGTGCGGGTTGGTTGCCAGGAGGAGTAAAAGCGCGGTTCGCTGGCGCCTTCGACCCGGAAGAAATTCACGCGCCAATCCCTAGCCGGATCGAAATGACTGGTGAGCGACTGCATTGGCAGCGCGAGTTCCGCCGTCCAAATTGTTCCGGATTCATCGAGATTTACACGCGATTTCATGCCAGTGGAAGGATCGCGTTTGCGCTCCGGAGAAATATCAAGGTCGATCCACATGCCATTGGGGCTGATTTCAAATTCCCAGTAACGGTGTGGCTGTGCTGGATCAGTTTGCAAGAAGACTTCGGCGACGTCGCGGTCCCAGAGTTTGTCGCGGCGGCCATTGACGGCGCCGTCAGGAAAAACAGTCAGCGTCCGGTAGCGGCAGCGGAATCTGAGATACAGGGTTTCGCGAGTCCACAGCAGGCGAACTTCGGTCTGGCGCCCGGGGTCCTCGTTTTTACCCTGCCAGTCGGAGGCAAATCGAACCGGTTGCGCGAGGTTCCAATCTTCCGCGCTGGGAAATTCACGGCCACCGGCCACCTTTGGGAGCTTCGTGGCAACAACTGAGGGCGCCGTTTCCGAGGCGTTTTTCATATGAATCCCAGCATAGCGGAAGTTGTCTGGCGTGCAGACTCTTTGCACACCACCGTTTGCGCAAGAGCAAAATTGCGCCAGGCAGCATGCTAGCATTTCAAAATACAGAAAAGAGCGGCTCGTTGAAGTGGTTTCGGAACGTTCCGCGGAGGCGGCGATGGTGGAAGCAATCAATCAGGAAGAGTTTCTCACAGTTCCGCAGAAGAAGAAAATCGAAGCCTACGAGTTTGTGAAAGTACGGCTGGACGCGGGCGTCGCGCACATGACGCTCAACCGGCCGGAACACAATCTCTTGAACGAAACCATGCTGCGCGAATTAGCCGAAGGCATCGAGTTTGCGGGCTCGCGCGAGGACATCAAGATCATCCTGCTGGACTCCGCGTGCAAGGTTTTCTGCGGGGGAATTGAAATCGGGGAATACACTTCGCAGCGGGTGTTCCAGATGCTGGACGCGTTTCACGCGGCGTTCGCGGCCATGGTGGACGTCGCGAAACCGGTGATTTGCGTGGTGAACGGCCCGGCCATCGGCGGCGGTGCGGAGTTGGCGGCGTTTGGCGACCTGGTCATCGCTTCACCGAAAGCGCGATTTGCGCAGCCGGAAATTACCATCGGCATGTTTCCGCCGCTGGCGTCTACGATTTTGCCTTATCTCGTTGGCCCAAAGACCGCGCTGGAGTTGGTGCTGACCGGTGAACCGGTCACGGCGGAACGCGCGTTGGACCTGGGCCTGGTGAATCGCCTGGTGCCGGAGGCGCAGCTCGAAGCCACCGTAAAGGATTTGGTCACGCGAATGACCGGACATTCCGGGCCAGTGCTGACCATGGCCAAAAAAGCGATTCTTGGCGGGATGGGACTTTCGCTGCGCGATGGACTCAAACACTCGATGAATATCTTCCTGAATGAGCTTTACCGGCTGGAAGATTCGCAGGAAGGCTTGCAGGCGCTGGTGGAAAAGCGCAAGCCCAGTTGGAAGAATCGCTGAGCGCTGCAATATTTTCTGGAAGGACGGTTCGCCAGGACCTAAGCGATTCGATTTGACGCGCATTGCGCGCGCGGCTTACACTCAATTCACAATTTGCAGGCAAGGGCAGCGGGGAAGGCCGTGAGATTCGGCCGCGGTCCCGCCACTGTAATCGGCTGAAAAGCCGTAAGCCAGGCCACCCTCCCTCGCCGCAGTTTGCCGAACTTCTCGCGAGAGGGAGTTCTGCGGTTTGCCCCACGGAGCTCGCGGGGCATTTTTGTTTTTGCAATTCTCGCGAGAATGGAATCAGCCTCCGGTCAGGGGAGCCGCCGCACCTTGAAGAATCGCGCCTTAAATTGTTGGCTTCGCCTCGCGACCGTCGTGGCGATGCTGTGTGCCGCAGCGATGGTGGTGTCTGCGCGCCCTGAACAAGCTGCGTCTGCTTCTACTGCAAAGGATAGTTTTCGCACCGTCTCCGATGAAACCGGACGAAGCGTGCGTATACCGGTGCCAGTGCGCAGGGTGGTGTCGCTTGCCCCCAGCTTGACGGAATCACTTTACGCGCTGGGGATGGACGAGTTGCTGGTAGGCGACACCGATTACTGCGATTACCCTGCGGCCGCGACGAAAAAGCATAAAGTGGGCGGAGCGACCAACCCCAGTCTGGAAGAGATCGCGGCGTTGAAGCCGGATGTTGTGCTGGTGACCAAGGGATTGAACCGATTGGAAACCGTGCAGGAGCTCGAGCGTTTGGGAATTGCCGCGTATGCGACGGATCCGCACACCGTCGACGAAATTCGCAGTTCGGTGCGCCGTTTGGCAGAAATTCTCGGCAATGCTGCGGCGGGCGACGCTCTCGATCACGGACTCCTGCAGCAAGAAACTATTTTGCAACGACGATTGCAAGACGTCCCACCGAGGCGAGTACTGTTCGTCGTCTGGAGCGACCCGCTGATTTCCGTTGGCAGGCACACATTTATTGCGGACGCGCTGGTTCACGCCGGAGCGGTCTCGGTGGTGGAATCAGCGCAGGACTGGCCGCAGATGAGTCTGGAGGAGATGGTGCGCTTGCAGCCGGAATATCTGGTATTCGCGTCGAGCCATTCAGACGCAGTGTCGCGCGATGTGGAAGCGCTGGCGAGGCGTCCCGGGTGGGACCAGCTCGAAGCGGTAAAACATCACAAATTTGCGGTGATCAGCGACGCCGTGAACCGGCCGGCTCCCAGATTGTTTTCCGCGATTGAAGATCTCGCGCGACAACTGCATCCAGAAGCGTTTGCGGAAAAGAACGAACTCTCGAAAACCGCTGCTCCGGCGGAGAAAAATTGATGCGACCTCTGACGGTTGGCCGGCTACTGACGCAGTGCCTGATTCTCGGCGGAATTCTTTTTTGCGTGATGGTGCTGGCGCTGAAGTTTGGCGCGGTACACGTCTCTCTCTACGGTCTGGGCCGCGATTTGCTCCGGGTACTCATGGGCAAGAGCACCGAGATTTCCAGCGACTACAGTTTGATCCTCAACTTGCGGCTGCCGCGGATATTCTTGAGCGTTTTGGTGGGCGCTTCGCTGTCGATCGCAGGGACAAGTTTTCAGGCGCTGTTGCGGAATCCGTTGGCCGATCCGTACGTGCTGGGGGTTTCCAGTGGTGCCGCGGTCGGCGCTATTCTCGCGTTGCTGCTGGAGCCGCGACTGGCGCTTTCGCCGGAGATTGCTTCGGTGTTTACTCCGCTCGGCGGATTTCTGGGTGCGGCAGTCGCCATCACCGCGGTGTATTTCCTTGGCAGGCGCGAAGGGCGGGTTGACAGCAGCACGCTGCTGCTCGGGGGCGTTATCACTGCTTCTCTGCTTTCCGCGTTTATCAGCCTGCTGCTTTCGGTAATGCCGAGCAGCAACGTTCGTGGCATGTCTTACTGGCTGATGGGCGAACTGACCGCAGTACCCTCACGGCCGCTGGCTTGGGTGCTGCGAGTGGGATTTTTTGTGGCGGCAGCGGCTATCTACACCACGGCGTCAGATTTGAATTTGCTGCTGTCCGGTGAAAAAGAAGCGATGCATCTTGGCGTGGACGTTCGCCGGGTGCGTCTGGTGGTGTACATCGCCGCGTCGGCGTTGACCGGGCTCGCGGTGGCGATGAGCGGTTCGATCGGGTATATCGGACTGCTGGTGCCGCATGTGATGCGCATGATTTTTGGCTCGGATCACCGTGTCTTGCTGCCGGCGTCGGCGTTTGGAGGCGCGATCGCGCTGGTGATTGCAGATGCTCTGGCGCGCACCATCGCGGCGCCGTCCGAACTTCCGGTCGGAGCGATCACCGCCATCGCCGGCGCGCCGCTGTTTATCTATCTTTTGCGGCGGAGGCTGGCATGACCGCGGCCGCACGAGCAATCTCGCAGCGTTCTGCGATGGATGGCGGACGGGCGTCACACGAGCCGCGGCTGAGCGTTGAGCAAGTGAGCTATGCCTACGCGCCGAATCCGCAGCAAGCGCCGATTTTTACTTTGGAGGCGACCAGTTTCCAGGCCAAAGCGGGCGAGGTGGTGGCGATCCTTGGGCCGAATGCCAGTGGAAAATCGACCTTGCTACAAATTATTTCCGGAGCATTGCAGCCACTCTCCGGGCGAGTGCTGCTGAACGGATTTGTCACGCATGATTTGCAACCGCGTACCCGCGGTCAGCGTATCGCCGTGGTTCAGCAGGAAAGCCAACTGCTGTTTCCGTCCAAGGCGTGGGAATTCGTCATGCAGGGCCGGCATCCGTACGGAAAGTCACTGCGATTTGAAACCGGCGACGATGTGCTGATTGCAGAAAATGCGTTGGCGCAAGTTGGGGCGGATCATTTGAGCGATCGCTGGATGGATCAGATTTCCGGCGGGGAAAAGCAACGAGTGATCCTGGCTCGCGCGCTGGCACAACAGCCGCTGCTGCTTTTGTTGGACGAACCGACACTGCATCTGGATATCGGAGCGCAGGTGGACTTGCTGGAGACGCTGCGGCGACTGGCGGCCGAGAATCGCTACACCGTGGTGGTGGTGACGCACGAGCTGAATCTGGTCGGCGAATACGCGGATCAGGTGGTGCTGCTGCAGAAGGGCAAGTGCTTGCGGGTCGGCGCACCTGCGAATGTCTACCAGCGTGATTTGCTGGAGCAAGTTTTCCAGACACAACTTACGGTGGAGATGGGATCGAACGGAAGGCCACGCGTGAACATTTTGCCTGGAGAGCAGGCATAGAATTTCCGCGCCGCGGGAATTTTCGCGGAATTGAGTAACCAACAGTGGGCGAAGCTGCCCCTTCACAATCATCGCGGACTTCGTGCACGGGAAGACGGAGCGCCCTTCTGTGAATTCGCGGAAGGAACGCCAGCCGTCGCCGCCGCGCGACTGTAAGGCGGGAATTCGCAAGCCAGCCACTGCACCAAGCTGATGTTCGAGCGCCGGTGCGGGAAGGATGCTTGCAGGTAACGCCGCCAAGCCAGGAGACCGGCGAGGTCCGCAATCCCGATTCGCAGCTCTCAGGATTTCAGACAAGAATCCTGCCTGAAACGAATTGGGACAGCCTTCAACTCCCGCGCGTGAGGGAGCGGAGGAGAAAAATGAAAACTATCCTGCTTCGTGTAGTCCTTGCTTCTCTGATTTTCATTTCAATTAATAAAACTTCGAGCGCACAGTCCAGTCCTCCCGATGCCCAATTAAAAGGAACGTTGCTTGATGCCAGCGGCGGCGGCGTGGGCGGAGTCCAGGTTGTCGCGCAGCTGGCTGGCGATCCGCAGGCGCAGCGGTGGAAAGCCACCAGCACCACGGCGGGAGGGTATCTGTTGACGCTGCCACCGGGCAGATATCACGTGGTGTTTCAGCGTGCACCATTTGTAACGCGTGAATTTGATCTGGGGCTTGCAAGTGGGCCGCCGCGAATCCTCGATTTGCGGCTGGAACTGGAGCGCGTTTCTTCCAGCGTGGTGGTGACCGCAGAAGCAGAACCGTTGCAGATTCAGCAGACTCCAGCGTCGGTTACGGAGATTACCCGCGAAGAGATTGACGCGCGTCAATCGGTGACGCTGCCCGACGCACTTCTATATGTGCCGGGGATTTCGATCGGCCGAACCGGGCCGGAGGGCGGCACGGCATCGGTGTTTTTGAACGGAGGCAATTCCAGTTACACCAAGGTGCTGGTGGACGGTACGCCGGTGAATGAGCCGGGGAATGCGGTGGACTTTTCGAACTTCACGTTGGACAACATAGATAAAGTCGAAGTCGTGCGGGGAGCGGAAAGCGCGATCTACGGGACTGATGCCGTTGCCGGAGTGATTCAAGTGATTACCCATCGCGGCACAACGCGAATTCCGGAAGTGAGCTTGTTCGCGGAAGGCGGAACTTTTGTCACTGGCCGCGGTGGAATGCAGCTCAGCGGGCTGTGGGGCCGTTTCGATTATTCCGGGGCCGCCTCATACTTTTCGACGGATGGCCCGGAGAACGAAAACAACTTCCTGAACCGCACGATCTCCGGAAACTTTGGCTATCGGCTAGGAGAGGAAAATCAGCTGAGGCTAACCCTGCGCGAAAATAGCAGCAGCGCGCAAACGCCGGGCCAGGTGTTGCTGGTGCCGCCAAATCTCGACGAACACACGGACTATCACTTCTTCAGCTCAAACGCGCGATGGGATTTTGCCACCGGCAAGCATTGGCACCACCAGTTGATGGGCGCCGAATCGTACAACCATGAATTCATCGCAAATCCCGCGCAGAGTTATTACGCCACAGACCCGGCCGCGTTCTGCCCGCTGACCAGTCCGACGGCCGTTGCCACCGCCGAATTCTGCGACTTCACTTTTACCGAACGCAATCAATACAACCGCGCCAGCCTGAATGCTCAGTCCAGCTACCTTCTGCCTAATTTCGCCGCTACTGCAGGCTACCAATACGAAGTCGAAAACGGCACCTCGCAAACGTTAGCCGAAGTTTCCTTCAATCCCCAGGTGTTCGCTTTCGTCGGCGACCATCTGCGCCGGAACAACCAGGGCGGGTTTCTTGACTTCCGTTATTCGCCGCATCCACGGGCCACGTTGAATTTTGGCGCGCGCGCCGAGGCCAACGGAAATTTCGGCACTCGTGTGGTTCCCAGAGTCGGCGCATCGTTAGCTCTGCTACAAGGCCGCGGTTTTTGGGGCGAGACTCGGTTGCGGGTATTTTATGGACAGGGTATCAAGGAACCACGTTTCGACCAGTCGCTCGGTTCAGATCCCTGCTTTCCGGGCAATCCCGAACTGAAGCCGGAAGCCAGCAAGACCTGGAGCATCGGCATCGAGCAGGCCTTGTGGGATCGCCGCGCGAAGGTCGGGGTAAACTTTTTTGCTGACCGCTATTACGACATCGTCAGCTTCGAGTTCTTGCCGGCGACTCCAACCTGCACCTTCGGAACCGGAACTTACTTCAATACCGACCTGGCGCGCGCGAGAGGCGTCAACCTGACTGCGGAAATCATGCCAGTGCGCTGGTTGCGCGTCCAGGGAAATTATACCCACGATGATAGCCGTGTCGTGAAATCTCCGAATGCTTCGGATCCCGCGTTGATCGCAGGCAATCACCTTTTTCGGCGGCCGGTCGATTCTGGTAGTGCTTCGCTGGTTGCCAGTTGGCGGCGCATCAACGCAACCTTCGCGGGGTTTTTTACGGGGCCGCGCACGGACAGCGACTTTCTTTTCCTCGGTTTGCCGCCGCGCACTGCCGGCTACGCCAGATTCGATCTGACCACCAGTCTCTCATGGACGAAAGACTTCACCACCTACGTTCGGGCGGTGAACCTTTTCGATAAGACTTACCAGGACGCGCTCGGGTATCCGGGGCTGGGGCGTGAGGCGCGGGTCGGGATGAAGTACCGCTTCGGCGGAAAACACTGAGTGAAAATCGGGGAGGGCACTCCTCCCCCACCGGTCTGTCCCTAAACGGTTGAAAACAAAGGGCGGATGAAATATGAAAAACTGAAGCGTATCAAGGAAAAGGACTTAGCAGTGACCTTTTTGTAAGAGTATCAAAGGAAAGAGGTTAGAGGCGAATGGCAGATGCCTGCCAGCACCAAGGCGTAGTTATAACAAAAGTAATAATACTACTAGATAAGTGAAAAGTCGAGCGAAAAATGACAGAAAAGATTGAGCCGGTGCTGTTTTGCTGGAGCGGCGGCAAAGACAGCGCGATGGCGCTGCATATTTTGAGGCAGCAAAGCGATGTACGGATTGCCGCGTTGCTGACGACGGTGACCGAGGGTTACGAGCGCATCAGTATGCACGGCGTGCGACGGGCGCTCCTGGCGCGGCAAGCCGCGGCCATTGGGCTTCCGCTGCAGGAAGTGCGGATCCCGCCGGAGTGCGTCAATCCGGTGTATGAGGCGCGGATGCGGGAGGCGCTGCTTTCGCAAAAAGCGGCAGGCGTCCGGCAGGTGGCGTTCGGCGACATCTTTCTGCAGGATTTGCGAGAGTATCGCGAGCGCAATCTGGCGCAGGTGGGAATGACTGCTGTTTTTCCGATTTGGCGGCGCGATACCAGGGAGCTTGCGCGCGATTTCTGGGAAAAGGGATTTCGGGCGATCGCGGTGTGCATCGACTCGAAGAAGCTGGGCCGCGAATTTGCGGGCAGGGAACTGGACGAATCGTTTTTTAGGGATCTGCCGGCTGACGTGGACCCCTGCGGCGAAAACGGCGAGTTTCACACGTTTGTGTGTGACGGGCCGATTTTTTCGAACGCGATCGCGGTGCAGCGCGGAGAGATTGTCGAACGGGATGGATTTTATTTTTGCGACTTAAAGGAGAAAGCCAATGAAATTGGAAGATGAAAAGGCGGTGCTGCTGCTGCGCGGCGCGGTGATCGTGAGCTTGATTGTTTTGTCCGCGGTGCTGCGCATACTGCCGCATCCGTGGAACCTGACCCCGGTGGGAGCGATGGCGTTATTTTCCGGCGCGATGTTTCGAAACCGTTGGATTGCTTTTCTGCTGCCGTTGGCAAGCCTTTTTGCCGGAGACGTTTTTGTCGGGTTCCATAAGCTGATGCTCGCAGTGTATGCAAGCTTTGCGGTTAGCGTGGCGATTGGCCGATGGCTGGCAGAAAATCGGAGCGTGGCTCGGATTGGCGGAGCGGCGCTTCTGGGTGCGCTGCAATTTTTTGTGGTAACTAACTTTGCGATGTGGGCGGTTGGCGGCTTTTATCCGAAGACGACGGTAGGCCTAGTGAATTGCTTCGTCGCGGGCGTGCCCTTCTTCTGGAACACGTTTGCGGGGGACGCGTTGTATGCAGGCGTCTTATTTGGCGGATTCGCGTTTGCCGAAAAAATGGTGCCTGCAATAAGGCCGCAGAGCGCTTGGACCAGGCACGCTAACTGAATGCCGCGAAAGCAAGGGCGTCAGTTCGCTGATGCTATAATTGCCAGACCATGAGCTCCAAGAGCGCCGCACAGACCGCCGTGCCGCCTGAGGTGACGGCCAGGTACGAGGCCGTGATTGGCCTCGAAGTGCACGCACAGCTTCTGACCAAGACGAAAATATTTTGCGGGTGTTCGACCCAATTTGGCGATGCGCCGAATGCGAATACCTGCCCGGTGTGCCTCGGACTTCCGGGAACGCTGCCGGTGCTGAACAAACGCGCTGTCGAGCTGGGGATGCAGGCGGCGCTGGCGCTGAATTGCACGGTGCACGAACATTCGCGGTTCGCGCGGAAGAATTATTTTTACCCGGACTTGCCGAAGGGCTACCAGATTTCACAGTACGAATTGCCGCTGGCGACCGGCGGACATATCGAAATTGAAGTTGGCGGCACAAGAAAGCGGATTTTAAGGATTCGGCCACCAGGGGGTAAGTGGACTACAACCGCTGTGGATCGCCGCTGAGCGAAATTGTCAGTGAGCCGGACATGCGCACGCCGGAAGAGGCTTATGCGTACCTGACGACGCTGCGGCAGATTCTGCTGTACACCGGCGTCAGCGATTGCAACATGGAAGAAGGTTCGCTGCGCTGCGATGCCAACGTCAGCGTGCGGTTGCGCGGCGCGAAGGAATTCGGCACCAAAGTCGAAGTGAAGAATCTGAATTCGTTCCGGTTTCTGCAAAAGGCGCTGGAATACGAGATTGAGCGGCACATCGGAGTGATCGAAAGCGGTGGGCGGATTTCGCAGGAAACGCGGCTGTGGAATCAGACAGAGAGTTATACGGTGTCGATGCGTTCGAAAGAAAAAGCGCACGACTACCGGTATTTTCCGGAGCCGGACCTGCTGCCAGTTCATGTGGGTGCGGCGTGGCGCGACGCGGTGAAGAATGCGCTGCCGGAATTGCCGGAGGCCAAGCGCAGCCGCTTTGTCGCCAGCTATGGCATTTCGCCATACGATGCCGGCGTGCTGACCAGTTCGCAAGAGCTGGCGGATTATTTCGAAGCGGTGGTGAAAGTGGGCGCGCTCGGCAAAAGCGCTGCCAACTGGATTCAGACCGAGCTACTGCGGCGGCTGAATGACAGCGGCACGGAAATCACGGCAAGCCCAGTTGCGGCGGCGATTCTCGCGGAGCTGATCAAGCTGGTTGAAGGCGGAAAAATTACCGCAGCAGTCGGCAAGAAAGTGTTCGCGAAAATGTTTGCGACTGGCCGCGGCGCTGCGGAGATCGTTGAAGCGGAAGGGCTCGGCGCGCAGGTTAGCAGCGACTCGCTGGAGCAGATCGCGCGCGACGTTATTGAGAAAAATCCTGAGAATGTGGCCAAGTTCAAATCCGGCAACGAGGGCGTCTTCAAGTTTTTCGTTGGGCAGGTGATCAAAGCGACCCGGGGACAGGCCAATCCGCAGGCGGTTAATGAAGTATTGAAAAAACTTCTGGCTGGCTGAGAGTATAGGACATGCTGAAAATCGGAGATCAGGCCCCGGAGTTCACGCTGAAGAACGACACTGGCGCTGACGTGGCACTCAAGGATTTCAAAGGGAAGCGGGTCGTGCTGTTTTTCTTTCCCAAGGCCAACACTCCCGGTTGAACGACCGAAGCGTCCGAGTTTCGCGACGCAAAACGAAGCTTCGATAAGCAGAATGCGGTGATCGTGGGCGCGAGCGGGGATCCGGAAAAACTGCTGGCCAGTTTTCGGGAAAAGCAGAAGCTCAATTTCACGCTGGTGGGCGATCCGAGTCACAGGATGATTCAAGCTTACGGCGTGTGGCGTCCGAAGAAATTCATGGGCAGGATATTCAAGGGCATTGTTCGCAGCACTTTTTTGATCGGCGCGGATGGCAAAATCGAAGAAATCTGGGACGAAGTAAGAGTGAAAGGCCACGTAAGCGAAGTGCTGAAGCGAGTCAGCGGCGGCGCAGCCTGAAGGTAGCTGGTTGGCTACAGCGAGCAGGTCAAAGTGTTGTCTGCGGCTGTGGGTTCGATGAGCAGGTTGTCAATCAGACGTGTTTTTCCAACATAAACTGCGAGGAGCAGGTAGGCCGGCCGCGCGCCAATCCTGGCGACGGGCTCAAATGTTTCCGCATCCACAATTTCCAGGTAGTCGACACGCGCTGACGGTTCCTTCGCCAAAAGTCCGCTGACCATGGTCTGCAGCTGGAAGGCATCGAGCGTTCCCGTTAGAAGCGCCCGTAGGGCTTCGGTCAGTGCCCGATGCAGCGCAGTGGCGGCGCGGCGCTCGTCTGAGCTCAAATACGTATTGCGCGACGAGAGCGCCAGCCCATCCGGTTCGCGCACGATTGGACAGACAACAATCTCCAGGTTCAGATTCAAATCGTGAGTCATCTGCTGCAAGATGCGCACCTGCTGCGCGTCTTTTCTGCCAAAGTACGCAAAGTGTGGTTGAACGATTTCAAAAAGCTTTAGAACGACGGTGGCCACGCCGCGAAAATGGCCAGGCCGCGATTTTCCTTCGAGTCTTTCGCTCAAGCCTTCGACGCTGACGTAGGTGCGAAATCCAGCCGGGTAAATGTCCTTGGAATCCGGAGCAAACAATACATCCACGCCTGCAGCCGCGAGTTGCTCGACGTCTTTCTCGAAAGTGCGCGGGTATTTCGAGAGATCTTCGTTGCGACCGAATTGAGCCGGATTCAAGAAGATGGACGCGTAGACGCGCGAGCAGTCCGCTTTTGCGCGGCGAATCAGCGAGAGGTGTCCTTCGTGCAGCGCGCCCATGGTCGGAACAAGCCCGACCACATGATTCTCGGCCCGCGCCTGGCGGACGGTTTCCTTCATCCAGGAAATGGTTCGAATGATTTCCATGAGCGGATGCAGTTTAGCTTATGTTGCAACGATTAGGCATCGACGATGAAGCAAACGTTGAGATCCTTCGCGTCCCGATAAGAAT
>WNFM01253279.1_pt1 | contig 12110 bp, 10 predicted proteins | sample 5400271 | NCBI WGS metagenome assembly WNFM01 (sample SAMN13153352, study PRJNA577476) | soil metagenome | isolation source: 60 cm saprolite on Douglas fir-dominated hillslope | place: USA:California | collected 2013-09-17 | reverse complement strand
TCAACGCACCGCATGAAGAGAGGATTTTCTCGTTTTCGCGGTTGATGATGATTCATCCGTGCGTAAAGCATTGGCCGATCTTGTTGCCTCCGCTGGAGTGTTGGTTGACGCATCCAAGTCTGCGCTGGAGTCTTGGAACATAAGAGACCTCCGTTCTATCCGTTGAACTACGGGGACTTCTGATTATGAACGACTTATGACTAAGGACGTCTTCATAGGAGCGAAAGTTCTACCAAAAGTTCTACTTTAACCCTTTGTGTCCTAAGTCGTGCACAGGCGTTCAAATAGTCTAAAAACTCTCCATCTGCAATTCTGATCGCGACCCGATTTTGACTGATGGAACCAGGGTTTTAAACAGGTTTAAACGCGGGCCAAAATGAATTTGGTCCATGTTCCTGGGGGTATCGACTCCCGAACACCCGGAGTTTTTCCTTTTGTGACTTGTTTTTCTGTTCCTCTTACGCGGTTGCGCTTAATGGGCGGCGCTGTGCGAGACGACTCCTTGTCCGATCCGCTCGCAGTTTGGCTCATTACTTCGTTCATGAGATCGATCCCCGGAGAGATCGTTGAAGCGGCGCGCATAGACGGATGTAAATGGCACCAAGTCTTCTTTCGAATTACCATGCCACTGGCTCGTGGCGGGATCGCGACAGCCACGATTTTCATTTCAATCTTTGCCTGGAATGAACTGCTGCTCCCACTCTTCCTGACGAATCGAGTAGCAAAAACGTTTCCCGTTCTGCTGACCGCCTTTCAAGGTCAAACAGAGATCGCTTGGGAGCTAATGTGCGCCGGAGCGACGATCCAGGTCCTGCCAATCCTGATTCTGACCTTCTTCGTTCAAAAGTATATCATCGCAGGCCTGACACTTGGTTCGGTCAAATGAGGATCTCTAATGCCTAAGTAGGGAATCCATACCTTTCTTCGGGAAGGATCTTGTAACAATCAGATCGCTCCCAAGGCAATCACGGACGCCGTGGCCGACCCAAACACGCGGTCCAGTCAAGCGAGCACGCGCCAAGATTTTTGTGTGCAGTGTTCTCGTCAGTGAAAAGGCAATTCGCCAGTTTGCTGGTTAATACGGTAAGCGGGGGGACAGGTCGAGTGTCAGAGGTCACCTATCCGCCGAATCGCTGCGGTTTTGTTGGCTGACGAAAGCGCAAGGCTACGCCACCGCAATCCTGAACCCGTCTTGTGTCAGTGCTGCCCTCCAGGAACTTTTTGCGCGACCTGAATGAGCCACCCGGCCAGCCCTCTAGGTCACCATCATCGGAACAGCTTGGTTAACCGCTTGTCCTTGATAGGGGATGGTTGACTCGCGGATCACGAGGCTGCAGTGCACCTCACTGTGCAGGGTGGGCGAGCGATCATTATTGAGGCGGGCCATCAGGATGGACCAAGCTTGATCCGCAAAGTCCTCAGCCGGCTGGCGGATTGTGGACAGAAAAGGCCTAAGCGCCGTGAACCATTCGCAATCGTCGAAAGCAAGCAGCGAAAGGTCATTGGGCAGATCCAACCCCACCCCGCCAATGGTTTTCAGGGTACCGAACGTCATGTGCTGGGTTACCGGAAAGAGGGCTGAAGGTCTGGAGGCCTTCAGCAACAGCGGCTCAAGCACGGCTTTGACAGCCTCGGGCGCATTCTCCCCAGCGATGAGGACGTTTTCAAGTTGGGATAGGCCCGCTTCGTGGAGTGCTTCCTGGTAACCTTGAATCCGGGCTCGGATGTTACGAAGGTTAGGGTCGCTGGCCACCAACGCGATCCGGTGGTGCCCTAAGGTGATCAGGTGGCGGGTTCCATCGCGGGTTGCGGCTGCGTTGTCGGCCGACACACTGTCAAAGTCGATGTCCCGGCCGATGCGATCCAGCAGGACGGTGGGAATTCGCCTTTCGCGCAACTCCTCGAGCACCGGGGAGTCGTCTCGGCACGGGACAAAAATCAACCCGTCAATCTTACGTTTGACGAGGGCGCGGACCCGTTCGCGTTCGGAGGAAAAGTCTTCTTGGGTGTCCGCCAAAATGATCTGGTAATCGGTACAGGCAGCTCGCTGTTCGATGCGCCGAACGATGCTGGAAAAAAGGCCCGTGGTGATGTCGGGTACTACCACGCCGATGGTGCGCGAGCCGCGTTCGCGTACGCCCAGAGTGGCCCGATGGGGGGTGTAACCCAAGGCGGCGATTGCGTCCTGGACCCGTTTTTGAAGGTCCGGCCGCACGTGACGGGTACCCCGCAAAACATTGGAAACTGTGGCGGTGGACACTCCCGCGGCTTCGGCCACGTCGTAAATGGTCGCGCTGCCGCCTTCAGCCGGGCTTCGATCCTTGGTGCGCACGCCCTCAAGGATGACACAAAGCGAGGCTGATGCCTAGTCTTTAAAAGAAAAACGCTTAAAATTTAAATTTATGTTGTATTTAACTTAAATTTAAATTATCCGTTTGCCCGGTTATGAATTTAAACGCTATCGTTTCACCGCGTCAGGGAGAGGTGAGTTTTAAACCGGGTGACAGCAAGTGGAGCCCTCCTTCAAGAGGCGGGCGTAATAATGTTCTTCCTTTGCCTGCAGACCCCAACAAAGTAGGACAACGTGCAGAGCCTTGACGAAAGACCCACGGCTTGCTGCATTCGCGAGCGGCTGCCGACCTTAACCGCTCTTGAAGCGCGGGTCATTTCGGCGATTGCCGGCCAAGGGACCATGGATGAGAACACGTTGCTTAAGGTCGTTGCTGCCGAGGCCGGGGTTTCCGAAGCGATGGTGATCAAGGTGGCCAAGAAACTCGGTTTCGACGGCTTCCGTTCTCTGCGGGCCGCGTTGGCGGAACGCCACCGTGTGCCCCTAGCCAAAGCGCATGAAGAACTCTTTGGCCGGCCCAGCGCGGGCGCTCTGGCCGAGAGTGTCTGCCGGGCTTCGATCCAAGCGCTCCAAGGCACGTTTGCGGCCCTTTCGGTCGAGGGGCTGGAACGAGCCGCGCAAAGCGTCTGCGCCGCCCGACAACGCGACTTTTACGGCGTCGGCGGCTCAGCCCCAGTGGCCCGTGACGCGGCCTTTAAATTCTTGCGCATTGGCATCCGGGCCTCTGCCTTTGAGGACGGCTGCATGATGCTGATGTCGGCCGCGCTGTTGCAAAGGGGCGACGTAGCGCTGGCCTTTTCGTACTCCGGGCAGACGTTGGTGGTCGTAGAGGCCGTGCGCGAAGCCCGCAAAAACGGCGCCCACACCATCGCGGTGACCAACCACGCCGACTCGCTTCTGGCCAAGGAGGCCGACTTGGCGCTGTCCGTGCGGGCAGAGGCGTCGCCACTGAGCGGCGAGGGAGCTGCAGCGCGCCTAGCGCAGTTGGGCTTGGTCGCCGCCGCTACCGAGACCGGTCTGAGGCGCACGATGTCAGCCGTCAGAACGCAACGGGCACCCTGGTGAGCGAGGGCGTGGCAGCGGCTGCGGCCGGTCGCGTTTACAGGCGTGAAGTCATTTAGCAGCCGAAGGGGTTGTAAAATGCTTACCTAACAAAGCCGCGTCGGAAATCCACTTCACGGTAGTAAAGTTATTTAGGGACAAACCTCTTTCACTTACGAGGCACCTCCATTTGAATGATCTACGACGACGCGTCGAATCAAGAGAGACGCGATAAACGTAGCCCCCAGAAAAGAGAATACACGTCCCCCCAATGAAAAAAATAAGTCGATTGCTTACCGCCGTCGCTGCGCCGGTCCTTCTATGTTCGGCCTTCAACCTTCAAGTCCGAGCTGAGGAACCCGAGATCGCAGTCGTAGTCAAGATCGGCGGCATTCCGTGGTTCACTGCTATGGAACAAGGCATAAAAAAGGCCGGCACAGACGACCACGTGAAAGCTTACATGGTTGGGCCAACCACGGCGGACCCGGCCCAGCAAGTACGCGCGGTTGAGGACCTCATCGCCAAGAAAGTGAGCGCTATCGGTGTCGTGCCGAACGACGCGAAGGCGCTTGAGCCAGTATTCGATCGGGCCAAGGCCGCCGGTATTCCCATCATCACCCACGAGTCACCCGACCAAAATGGTAACGTCTGGGACATCGAGTTGATCGACAACAAAGAATTTGGCGAACGGCACATGAAGGACCTCGCCAAGTACATGGGGGAAGAAGGCGAGTACATTGTCTTCGTTGGTTCATTAACGGTGCCGCTGCATAATTTGTGGGCTGATGCCGCCATCGCCTACCAGAAAGAGCACTACCCAAAAATGAAGCTCGTTGCGGATCGGTACGGCGTTGCCGAAAGCGTTGACGACAGCTATCGCACCGCGAATGACGCGATCCTGGCCCACCCGAACCTAAAGGGCATTTTAACCTTCGGCAGCCAGGGGCCGATTGGCGCCGGCCGCGCCATCAAAGAGCGGGGCAAAGCCGACAAGATTATGCTGGTGGGGGCGTGCTCCCCGGGCCAAGGGAAAAAGCTAATAAAAGAGGGCATCATCAAAGTCGGGTACATATGGAGCCCGATCGACGCAGGTGACGCGATTGTTACCGTGGCCAAGATGGTATTGGATAAGATACCCATCACGGATGGCACGGAAATCCCCGGCCTGGGCAAGGCCAGTGTCGATCCCGAGAAACGGGTCATCCGCGTCATCAAGATGTTGGCCATCAATAAGGATACGGTCGACCAACTCGCTGCCCTGGGGCTGTAGTTTCCGATCCCAAACTCGTTGGTGCGTCCTGCCCGGCGGGATACGACGCTCACTCGGCTATGACCGCTGCGACCAATCAACACGAATCAGCCGCCCCGCAAACCGCTCTCGACTTCATCGAGATGCGCGGGATCAGCAAGCGTTTTGGCGGGGTACGCGCCCTCTCCGACGTCAGTTTCTCGATTCATAGGGCCGAAATCCACTGTTTGGCGGGAGAGAACGGTTGCGGCAAGAGCACCCTGATAAAAATCCTGTCGGGCGTTTATGCACCCGATGAAGGCCAGATTATTTTGGAGGGCAAACCGCATTCCCATTTGTCCCCAGCCGCCTCGCAGCGCTTCGGAGTGCAGATTATTTACCAAGACCTTTCGCTCTTTCCTAACCTGTCGGTCGCAGAGAACATCACGTTCGGACACCAGGTACAAAGCCCCGTTCATTTGGCAAACCGCCAAGCGATGCGCAAGCGGGCGCTAGCGGTCATGGAGCGCCTCAACATCTCGTTACCGCTGGATTTGTTGGTCGGGACCTTGCCCATTGCCACACGCCAGCTGGTGGCCATCTGCCGCGCGCTGGCCGGGGAGCAAGCACGGCTGATTGTCATGGACGAGCCAACGGCTTCCCTAACACATCAGGAAGTCGAAGCGCTACTGGCCACCATTCACGAACTGAAGCGCCAGGGCATCGCCACGGTATTTGTCAGCCATCGGCTGGACGAGGTCATGACGATCGCCGAGCGCGTCACTGTGCTCCGCGACGGATGCAACCTAGGCACCTACTGGGTGCGCGAACTGGACCGCCGCCGCTTGGGGGAACTGATCACCGGTCATGTGTTTGAGAACGCTTTAAGGCCCTCGTTTTCCGGGAAAGGAAAACCGGCTTTGGAGGTACGCGGTCTTACGCGCGAGGGTCAATACGCTGACGTCGACCTCGAGATCCGGCCCGGCGAGATCCTGGGCCTTATCGGGCGGCTAGGGTCAGGCCGGACCGAGCTTGCCCTCTCACTTTTTGGTATGAATCCGGCCGATAAGGGCGAAATCCGGGTTAACGGCAAGCCGATCCAACTGCACAACAACCGCCAGGCGATCCGCCAGAAGATCGCCTACGTGTCCGAAGACCGCCTCTCGCTGGGTTTGGTGATGCCGCAGTCGATCGCCGATAACACGGTGCTTTCGGTGCTGGACCGGCTGACTGGACTCTTGGGCCTGATCGATGGTGCGCGGCGGGCGGAAACTATCCAGCGCTGGATTTTCCAGGAGTTGCGCGTTAAGACGAAGACCGCCAACCGCCCGGTCCAACAGCTCTCTGGAGGCAACCAGCAACGGGTAGTGCTGGCAAAATGGCTCGCGACTACCCCGACCGTCCTGATCCTGGATTCGCCCACCGTGGGTGTCGACATCGGTGCCAAAGCGGGCATTTTCCAGATCGTCGAAGCCCTGGCGGCTCGCGGGCTAGCCATCCTGCTCATTTCGGATGAGGTCGAGGAGGTCCTGTACCAAAGCCATCGCATCCTGGTCATGCGCTCAGGCCGGATCATTGGAGACTATGATCCTCAGCGCGTCAGCGAGCAAGAACTCCGGGAGGTCATCTATGCCTAATAACGACTCTTTTTTCAAAGCGGCGCTTCGTCGCCACGACGTTCAGATTGCCGGCATCGTCGTCGTCATGGCCATCGTTTTCTCGATCCTCGCCCCAGGCTTCTTATCCGCGAGTAACCTTGGCGCGCTATTGGAGAACTATTCGGTGATGGCGATCATGGCGGCAGGACTCTTGGTGGTGCTCATATCCGGTGGCCTCGACATTTCTTTTGCCGCCATCGCGGCGATCAGCCAATACCTGATGGTCACCATTCTCGTACGCTTCGGCGGAAACTGGCTCGTTGCCTTCGGGCTCGCTGCCGTGTTTGGCGCTCTGCTTGGGGTCGTGAACGCTTTGCTGATTTACTACCTCCGAGCACTCGCGGTCATTGTCACCATTTCCACGATGACCTTTTACTTCGCGGTGCTTATGTTTCTGACGGATGGGAAATCCATCTACGATTTACCCGACTGGTTCACGGCGGACTTGTCGCTGTTTGGAATCCCGTTTCCCGTGTTAGTGGCGGCTATCGTTCTGCTTTTAACCCTTTTCTTACTGAGCCGACTCTCGATCGGTCAGCAGATATACGGGCTCGGGGGCAACCCCGAAGCTGCCAAGCGAATGGGCTGTAACCTCTTGGGTCTTCAGTGTTTCGTTTACGGTTATTCCGGCTTCATGGCCGGCATTGCAGGCTTGGTTCAGGCGCACCGCGTTGAAGAGGTAGTGCCAAACGCCCTGATTGGGCGAGAACTCGAGGTGCTTGCCGCAGTCGTTCTTGGAGGCGCGAGCCTTCTAGGCGGCATAGGCACTGTTAGCGGGACGGTGTTGGGGATCGTACTGTTAGCGATCCTGCAGAACGGTCTGACCCTGCTAGGCGTGTCGTCTTACTCATTCGGGTTCGTTACCGGCCTCATTATACTCATCAGCGTGAGCGCCACGGCTTACGCTGCCAAGAGTCAAAAAAAAGGAAGCGTTCGTCATGCCCACTGAAACGACGACTGCCCCGGCCCAGCCCGCCTCCCGCCCTTCCTTCATGGACTGGCTCACGCAGGACCCGACGGTCACGATGCTTGGCGCGTTGATCGTCCTGGCCGTGATCTTCTTCAGCGCGCTGGCCCCTTCACTTTTCGTTTCGGGCGAGACGCTTCGTGCCATGGCCTTTCAGATGCCTGAACTCGGAATACTGGCTCTGGCCATGATGATTCCACTGATGAGCGGCGGGTTGAACCTCGCGATCATCGCAACCGCCAATCTTGCAGCTCTCGTTATGGCAGCGATCCTCACCAAGATGATCGGCCCAACTAGTCCGCCGGAGGCAGTGGCCGGCGTAATCGCACTTGCGCTGGTCGCGGGCCTTTTGACCGCGTTGGTGGTCGGGCTGATCACTGGCGCAATCGTGGCGTTTCTAGGCGTGCACCCGATCCTGGTAACGCTCGGCACCATGACGGCGGTCAAAGGGATCGCGGTGTACGCCACTAACGGCGGGGTCATCGGTGGTTTTCCACCAGCAATTCTCTTTTTGGCGAACGGCACCCTATTCGGAGTGCCCGTGTCGATGATTATTTTCGTCCTTTGTGCCGTCATCGTGGCGGTGATCATGAGCCACACGCCCTTCGGCGTGGCCGTTCGCATGATCGGCTCGAACGAAAAAGCCACCCGTTACTCGGGCGTGGCCACCGACTGGATGCTAGTGGGCGTTTACGTAGCGTCGAGCGTGCTGTGCTGGGTGGCTGCTGTGGTCATGATGGCGCGTTTTAATTCTGCGCGCGCCGGCTACGCGGAATCCTATCTGCTTATCACCATCCTTACCGCGGTACTCGGGGGGGTCGATCCTAACGGCGGCTTCGGCAAAGTGCTGGGTCTTTTTCTGGCGCTCATCCTGCTTCAGATCATCGCCACTGGATTCAACTTGCTGGGTTTTAGCTCGCAGCTGACTCAAGCGATCTGGGGTGCCACGATGATCCTGGCTATTGCGATTGCCCTGCTCCGCGAGCGCTTCATGGCCCATCTCTGGTCAAGGAAAACATCGGAGTGACATGAACGACGACTGCAGGCCGAGATTAACTAATAACAGCCGCAGCTATCCCTGTTTAGGATGGCCTGGCCTGACATTTTATTCGCCGGCCCCTCCCGAGTGCCAGGCGCAAGACTGTTCCAAGCAGTAGAGGTAAATTTAGTAACGCATCCGATAGGTCTAAAAATGGCGTCATCCGCCGTGCCTCTGACATGAAGACGTTAGCCCTCTTCGCAAGTTTGATGTTCGTCCTAACTCCGGTTGGCAGCGTTTCCGGGCAAAGCGCGAAGCAGCATAAGATCGGGGCACTAACCAAAAGCCTGGCTAACCCTTACTTCCTTCGGATGAAGGAGGGCTACGAGTACGCACAGAAGAAGCTGGACGTGGACGTGGTGTTCGCTAGCACCCCGGGGGGAGAAACAGACCAAAAGCTTGGCCAACCCTTGCTTCCTGCCGATGTGGAACAGCTCAACCTCCTGCAGAACTGGGTAACCGAGGGAAGCATGGAAGGTCTGATCGTTACGCCATTTCGACCGGCTTCCCTCAACAGCGCCTTAGCCACTGTCAGTCGGAAGGACATTCCAATCATTAACATCGACGAGATCATCCCAGAAGAGGTGGCGAACGCATATGGCATCAAGATCGTCACCAGGATCGCTTCCAACAATGTGGAGGTCGGAAACCTGGATGCTCAACTGGTTCTAAAATCGGTTCCGAAAGGTTCGGACGTTGCCGTCATAGAAGGCGATCCGGTAACGACCAGTAGCATGGATCGAGTTAAGGGCTTTACCGATGCCGCCAAGGAGGGAGGGCTGAAAGTCGTGGCGACTGTACCGGCGAACTGGGATCGCAAAAAGGCCCAAGAACTCGCGGCAAGAATACTGACAGATCACCCGAACTTAAAGGCAATTTTCGCCGCAAACGATGACATGGCGCTGGGGGTAGTGAATGCAGTGCAGGCTGCGGGTGCGAGCGGGAAGGTCATTGTTGTGGGCGTGGACGCCACGCCGGATGCACTGGAGGCGATAAAGCAGGGACTACTCGCCGGGACGGTGGCACAGTATCCGGACGCCATGGCTTACGTTGCCGTCGAGACAATGGTCAAAAAACTGAACGGTGCGACGGTGCCAGAAAAGATCGATTCGCCAATCAAGCTTATCACTAATAGTAACTTGTCGGACGCCGGCAAATATTACCAAGACGAGTAGGAACTGAACACCGGGCGCAGATCCCCTGCGCTAATCTGCATTAGCTTATGAATCCCGTCGGAATACACTACGGATACTGGACCCAGTCTTGGGACTCGGAACCCGTCCAGTTTGTTGAAAAAGCCAAAAAATGCGGTTTCGACATTCTTGAGGTTAACGCCCCAAAAATTACCCGCATGAGTGATAAGGAACGCGACGCCTTAGAAGCCGCTGCGGCCGCTGCGGGCTTGGGGCTGACTTACAGCATCGGAATGACGGCCGATATGGATTTGCTATCGGAGAACGCCGGGACGCGCAAAAAAGGCATCGCCTTTCTCCAGGACGTGTCGCGAGCAATGAAACAGATCGGCGGCACCGTAATGGCTGGCGTCAATTATGGCTCCTGGCCGCGCAAGCTGTTGCCTGGCGAAGACAAACGGGTACTCACCGACAGGGCGGTCGAGGGCGTGCGTGAAGCAATCAAGGCCGCCGAAGACTGCGGCGTCTTGTTTTGCGTCGAAGTCGTCAATCGCTTCGAGCAATTCATCATGAACACAGCTGCAGAAGGCATCGCCTTCGCCGAACGAGTGGGAAGCCCCAATTGCAAGGTTCATCTGGACACGTTCCACATGAACATCGAAGAAGACAGTATTGAGGGCGCCATCTGTGAGGCGGGATCCTGGTTGGGGCATTTTCACCTAGGCGAAACCAATCGCCGACCGCCAGGACGCGGCCGGATGTCCTGGGCGGAGATGTTCCGGGCCTTGCGCGAGATCAACTATCAAGGTGCCCTTGTCATGGAACCCTTCCTCGTCCCCGGTGGCGACGTCGGCCGCGACATCGCGGTTTATCGTTATCTGCTCGGCAGCGACAATCTCGACGGCGAAGCGAGCCGCTCAGTCGAATTCGTCCGGTCGGAACAGAAGAAGGCGCAGTCAAATCAATAGAAGGTGTAAGCCAAAAAGCATTTACGAGTACCATCGGTCCAACACCTATGAGTACCGTCCTTCCTGCTCTCGTTGGTGGTGAAGCGCTGTTCGATTTTATCGCGACTGAGGTCGGGTATGGTTTGGGTGGCAGTAGAACTTTCCAGAAGCGGGTCGGCGGTTCTCCTTTCAATATCGCAGTCGGTGTCCGGCGCTTGGGTGTACCCGTCTCGTTCATTGGAAAAATCGGAGTGGACCGGTTCGGAGATGCATTAATTGATTTCCTGAAAGCCGAGTCGATCGACGTAACCAATGTCGTTCGAGAGCAAGGTACAAAAACCATTCTGGCTTTCGTCGCTATCGATAAGCAGGGAAAACCCGAATTCCACTTTTACCGCGATCATGCCGCAGACGATTCGATTCGAAGCGACGAACTACGAAATGTGGTACCAAGCTCGTTTTGTCTCTACCACTGTGGCGGAATCGTCTTGGCCGACGAAAAAGCGGCGTTGGCTTATGAGTCGCTGGTTGATCGGTTTCACGACGCAAAGGTTCCGATCTCTCTCGATCCAACCGTTCGCGGATCGCTGATCCAGGATCCGCATCGATACCGATCATTTCTCCAGCGGCTTATTGAAAAGGTCTCCATCTTGAAGGTCAGCGATGAGGAATTGCTTTTTCTCACGGGGACCTTGGACTTGGACCGGGCGGTAAAAGCGCTACCAATAAAGGAGGGAGCGCTGGTTTTCGTCACTCTTGGCCCAAAAGGCGCCGCAGTTTATCGCGATGGAGTCAAGCTTGCAGATGCTGCCGGCTTTGGCGTCCAAGCCGTGGAGACAACGGGATGCGGCGACTGTTTTATGGCAGCCGTCCTGGCGACCGCTGCTGGCAGTACGATAGATGAACTGGCCCAAGTCGGTCCTAATGCTCTCCACTCAGTCATGCGCTTTGCGAATGCGGCCGCGGCCATTGTAGCGACTCGCGTTGGCGCCGCAGAAGCAAATCCCTACCGGCAAGAAGTGGAACAGTTTTTAGCCGGCAATCGAGCAAGTTAACAACTTAGAATCTTAGACATTTTGGCCGCCGATCCCTCGAGAAAGAAAGCGGCCTAGCTTCTCCTCGCGCGCACACGATCGCCAAGGGGAGGAAAAAAGGGGCCGAAAAGATTAGGGAAATCATAGGCTTATTTTTTGGAGAGACTCTCGGATCAGCTTGGCAATCTTGTACCGGAGCGCGTCCAGTGAGTGCTTACCCTCATTTTAGTGAAAGCACTTTGTCCTTAAAGAGGAGGGGCTACCGATCCTCAGATTCTCGTCAAATGAGTATCAAAAGTCTTCCCACGCGAGGACCGGGCAAGTAATTTTTTCCGGATGAGCAGCGAGGAATTTCATGCACTCTTGGATGAATACGCTCGGGAATCTGAAGTGGACAGACGCGATTCGCCTCTGACCCTTGCGCGCTTGGCCGAATTGGAACGTCAGAAGGGTGTGAAGTTTCCGGCATTCTACAAAGAGTTCTTAAGCATGTACGGAGCCGGAGATTTCGGATCCATTACTGTGTTGTCGCCGGATCCACACAGCCAGTTCCCGATATGGGAAACAACGTCCCAGTTGGAAGACCGAGAGTTTAATTTCATGGGAGTAGTTGATCGGGACTCGGATTACTTCGGCTTTCTCATCGAACAGGGCGTTTGCGCAAACGACATTTGGATGTGCGACCACGAATTCGGTTACGAAATCGGTGAGAC
>WNFM01349858.1_pt7 | contig 12111 bp, 9 predicted proteins | sample 5400271 | NCBI WGS metagenome assembly WNFM01 (sample SAMN13153352, study PRJNA577476) | soil metagenome | isolation source: 60 cm saprolite on Douglas fir-dominated hillslope | place: USA:California | collected 2013-09-17 | reverse complement strand
GCCCCACCACGCGCGGACCTCTTCCGCGATGCGTGTCTTCCTGGCCTCGGCCACCGCGCGGCGCCAGAACTGGAAGTCCGAGGGGTGCAGACCGAAGTACACCGCGGACACGGCACCCAGGAGCGCAAGCAGGGTGAGCGTCGTCCGGCCGCGGCCACGCGGGCGCGACGGCTGCCGGTTGTCGACTGGATCGAGGGCCAGCTCGGGCAGGTCGTCTCCGCGGGCGGAAGCCACGGTTCCCGTTCCCACCGGGGGAGGCGTCCAACCCCCACGGTGGCGGGGCGGCCGGCCAGCGAGGGGGTCGTCGATGTCCTCCGCCATCGTCTTGCCGTCGGGATAGCGGTCGGAGGGGTTCTTCGTCATCGCGCGCGTGACGACGTAGTCCACGGCGCGCGTGACGACGTAGTCCACGTCGTCGGGCAATCCGGGGACGAGGTCCTTGAGCGGCTTGGGATGCTGGTAGGCGACGCGGGAGAGGATCCCGGGCACGTTCGCGGCCTCGAACGGGGGGCGGCCGGAGAGCAGCAGGTATGCCACCGAGCCCAGCGAGAACAGGTCCGTGCGCCCGTCGACGGACTGTCCGAGCGCTTGCTCCGGCGACATGTACAGCGGCGTGCCGAAGAACTGGCCGGTCGACGTGAGCTGGCCGGCCTCGAGCTTGGCGATCCCGAAGTCCATGATCTTCGGCTCGCCGGAGGCGACGAGCATGATGTTGGCGGGCTTGATGTCGCGATGGACGACGCCCCGCGCATGCGCGTAGCGCACCGCTTCGGCCAGGCGGCCCACGATGCGCAGGGTCTCGCGCCAGTCGAGGGGACCTTCGGCCGCGACCTCCGCCAGGGTGCGGCCCTGCAGGTGCTCGAGCGCGATGTAGAGGATGTCGTGATCGGCATCGCGCCCCACGTCGTGCACGACCACGATGCCGGCATGGGAGAGCCGGGCCGCGATGCGCGCCTCGGCCAGGAACCGCTTCTCGTAGTCCTCGCGCTCGCGCTTCGAGGCGGCGAGAGGGACCTGGATCGTCTTGACCGCGACGCGGCGGCCGAGCGCGGGGTCCTCGGCCTCGTAGACGACGCCCATGGTGCCGCGGCCGAGCTCGCCGCGGATCTCGTAGCGTCCGATGCGGGAGAGGGGGGAGGGATCCTTCAAATGGGCCGCTATGTTACGGCTTATTAAGTCAGGGGGGCACTCGTTACTAAGTCAGGGGGGGCACTCACGCGTCATTCGCGATGGGCGTTCGCGAACCCCCCCTGAAACCCCCCTCGCGACGCCCGCGCCGCTGCGCGGCGCGGGCGCGCTCTGCGGTCGGGCTGTCCAGCGCCTAGACGCCCGCGTTTCTTTCGATGACCTTGTACACGGCCGCGATGTCCTCCTGGCCCCAGCCTTGCGCGCGGGCGGCCTGGAAGACCTCGCGCAGGGCGGCCAGGCCCGGCATCGGCACCTTCAGCGCCGCCGCCTCCTCGAGCATCAGGGTCTGGTCCTTCACCAGCAGGTCGACCGAGAAGTGCTGCTCGAAATCGCGCTTGGCGATCGCGGTCGCCTTGAACGGGAAGTACGGCGACGAGAAGCCGGAAGCCATCACGACCTCGAGCAGCTTCTCCGCGTCGACGCCGGCCTTCCGGGCCACCACCAGGCCTTCGCAGAAGCCCTCGAGCATGTAGCTGATCATCGTGTTTCCGATGAGCTTCACCACGGACCCGTGGCCGATGGGACCGCAGAGCACGGCCTTGCTGCCCATGGCCATGAGCACCGGCATCAGCTCGTCGAAGACTTCCTTCTTGCCGCCGCACATGAGGAGCAGGGTGCCCTTGTCCGCCCCCGTCTTCGACCCCGTGACCGGCGCTTCCAGGACCTTCGTGCCCTGCGCCTCCAGCACCTCGGCCACGCGCCTCATCAGACCGGGCGAGATGGTGGAGGTCTCGATGTAGGAGAAGCCGGACCGCGCGACGGGCCGGATGCCGTCCTCCGCGAACACCAGCCGTCCGACCGCATTGGGGTCGGCCACGCAGGAGATGACCACGTCCGACATCTCGGCCAGCTCGCGCGGCGTGCGGGCCAGCTTCGCGCCCCGCTCCAGGAGCGGCTTCGCCTTCTCGGGCGTGCGATTCCACACCGCGAGCGGGAACCCCTTGTCGAGGAACTGGCGCGCCATGCGGCTGCCCATGAGGCCGAGTCCGGCGAACCCGATGCGTTGCGGCATGACGTGAGCCTCCTGTTGTGTGCGCGCTCAGCGTTGCGCGCGCGGGATCATCATCTTGAGCGCGCTGAGCGTGTCCGAGAAGCGCGCGACCTTGACGTCGACGAGGCCGGCCGTGGGGCCGTAGGCGCGGACGTCGTCCTCACGGAATTCCTTGCGGCCCTTGGGCCATACGACCCAGATGGCGCCGCCGGCCTTGATCGCCTCCCGCAGCTTGGCGAGCCGCGGCAGGTCGGCGCGATCGCTCATGGCGACCAGCACCAGGTCGGAGCCGGCCCTGGCCCGGCCGCGCGTCAGGTCGTCGACGCGCGCGGAGAGCTGGTCGAGGAACTCGCGGTCCTCGATCCCGACCACGGAGACGCGCAGGCCCCGCTTCACGCCGAGCTTGTCGAGGAGCGACGGAGGACTCTTGATCTTCTCCGCCCAGCGCGCGGCCTGATCGCCGAGGTCGAGCACGGCCTTGCCTTCCGCCCATTCGAGGTAGAGCGCTCCCCCGCGCGCGTCCACGCGCCGCAGATCCTTGACCTTCACCTTGAATCGGAGGTCGCCTTCGCCCCGGAAGACGAGGTCCGTCTCTTCCAGGCGGGCCTGCCCGGTGGAGGTCGCGCGGCCCATCCGTGCCTGGCACGTCGCTTCGAGGCCCATGGGCTCGGATCGTACCTCGACGCGCCATCGGCGGACACTTCTTGTCCGCTTTCGTTCCGGAACGAAAACGCGTCATGCCTGACACGTTCGCGGCGTGTTGCCCGGATCGAGAATGAATCGGCGGTTACGTCTCCGCTTCCGGGTTGCGCGCCGTGTGCGGGCAGATGTCACGGAACGCGCATTGACCGCAGGCCATGTACGAGGGGCGCGCCTCGAAATCCCGTTCGCGGATCAGGGTGGACACCTCGCGCACGGCATCTTCCGTCCGCATCGCCTCCTCCGCCGTCGGCCGCTTGCCCCCGGCGAGGCCGGACTCGAGGAAGCGCAGCTCGACCCAGTCCGGCAGGCGGCCCGTCGTGCGCAGGTGGGCGAGCGCGTACACGTCGAGCTGAAGGCTCTCCTTCGCGCGCTTCCGGGCTTCCTCCGGATCGTCGATCGAGCCCGTCTTGAAGTCGAGGATGGTGACGCGGCCCTCGCGCTCGACCACGAGGTCGTACCGGCCCTGCACCTTCGTACGGCCCACGAAGAACGCGAACTCCTGCTCGACGCCGGTGGGGGTGAGGGGAGCGCGCGCCTCCTCCTGGATGAACCGCCGCAGCGCCTCCTCGCCCGCGCGCAGCCTCTGCTCCTCGTGCTCGCGGGAGAGGAACCCTTCGGACACCCAGGCCGCGCGGAAGGCGGCGATCACGTCGTCCTCCGAGAAGGGCAATCCCTCCACTCGCGCGCGGAAGTGCGCCTGCACCGCCTTGTGCACCGCGCTGCCGTAGACGACGCGGTGGTGCACGAGGAGCGGGACCTTGAGCCGATGGATGTACTTGTATTTGAGCGGGCAGGTCCGATAGTCGTCGATCTGCCGGAAGGACAGCATCAGCGTCTCGCTCGCGGCCAGCGGCGGATCGGGCCGGGGCGCTTCGGGGGGCATGGGCTGGTGCCGCGCGAGCGCCTCCAGGGCCTGGCTCTTGCGCGGGGCGGGGGCGGGCGAAGGCAGGTCCAGCGCCTCCACCGCGAAGCGCGAGACCTTGCGCGCGCGCGCGGTCCCGTAGTCGGCGGCGGAGGTGAGGATCAGCTCTTCCTTGGCCCGCGTCATGGCCACGTAGAAGAGGCGCCGTTCCTCCTGCAGGTGCGGATCGCCGCCGGGCATCGCCTCCGGCAGGAGATCGGCGGGCAGCTCCAGCGGGTCGCGCCGCGCACGCAGCGGGAACTTCTGCTCGACGCAACCGACGAGAAAGACCACCGGGAACTCGAGCCCCTTGGCCTTGTGCACGGTGAGGACGGGCACGGCGTCGTCGTCGGGATCCGCTTCCGCCACCGCGGGGTCGTCGCCGGCCTCGCGCAGGAGGTCGAGGTGGGCCACGAAGGCGGGGACGCGATCGTGCTCGGCCACGTCGCCGTAGCCCTTCACGATCTCGAAGAAGCGCGCGATGTTCTTCACCCGGGCCTCCGCCTCCGCGCTCGCCTCCTTCGAGAGACGGGCCAGGAGGCCGGACGACTGGAGGAAGCGGTAGAGGACCTCGCCCGTGCGCCGGCCGGGGACGTCCTCGGTGGCGGCATCGAGGTCGGTGACGAGGCGAGCGGCCGCTTCGCGCGTGGTCCCGGAGATCGCGGCCAGCTCCTCGTCCGCGGGCAGGCCGCGCAGCACCTCGAGCAGGGGCCGGTTCTTCCGGGCCGCATGGCGGTTCAGGCGGATGAGGTCGCGCTCCGGCATCGCGTAGAGCTCGCCGCCGGCAAGGTGGAACACGGGCACGGAGTCGTCGGGCGAGGCCAGCGCGCGCAGGAACGACACGAGCAACCGCACCTCCTCGCGCGCGTAGAGGCCGCGGTTGCCCGTGAACCGGTGCGGCAGCCCCTTCACGTTGAGGGCGCGCAGGAACGGGTCGGCCTCGGAGTTGCTCCGCACGAGGATGGCGAGGTCGCGCGGGCGATGGCCGCGGGCGATCCGTTCCTCGATGAGCGCGGCCACCGCGTCCGCCTCCGCGGACACGCTGTCGAGATGGAGGTGGCGCACGGGCGGCCCCGCGCGCCGCGCCGAGCGCAGGCGCTTGTCCAGGCCGGCGATGACCTCCAGCCGGTAGGGGTTGTTGTAGGCGATGAGGCGGCTGGCCGCGTCGAGGATCACCTGCGTCGAGCGGTGGTTCTCCGTCAGCACCACTTCGCGCGCCTGCGGGTAGAGCCGGCGGAAGGCCAGCAGGTTGGCCGCGGCCGCGCCGCGCCAGCGATAGATGGCCTGGTCGTCGTCTCCGACGACGGTGATGTTGGGCCGGTCGGGGCCGGCGAGCAGGCGCACCAGCTCGAGCTGCGCGTGGTTGGTGTCCTGGAACTCGTCCACCAGGACGTAGCGGTAGCGGTCGCGCAGCTTGGCGAGCACGGACGGCCGCTCCCGCAGCAGGGACAGCGCGCGCGAGATCTGATCCCCGAAATCGGCGGCGCCCGCTTCCGCGAGCAGCGACTGGTAGGCCGCGTAGAACGCCGCCACCTCGAGATGCCGCTCGGCCTCGTCCCGGTCCTCGGTCGTCGTGGCCAGACCCTGTTGCTCCTCCGCCCAGGCCCGATAGCGCGCGGGCGAGACGTCCTCGTCCTTGGCCCGGCTGACCAGGCCGAGCAGGGCGGAGAGGTGCTGGGTGGGATCGCCCAGCGGACGGTAGCGCACCAGGGGGAGCTGCCAGAGCCGCTCGCGCAGGAAGATGATCTGCTCCGGACGCGTGAGGACGCGGAACTCGGGGCTGAGGCCGATCTCCAGCGCCGATTCGCGCAGGACGTGATCCCCGAAGGCGTGGAAGGTCCCGATCCAGGTCTCCGCGTATCCGTACGGGATGAGCTGGTCCACGCGCTCCGCCATCTCGACGGCGGCCTTGTCCGTGAAGGTCAGGGCGAGGATCTGCTCGGGCCGGGCGCGCTTCCCGGCGATGAGGTGCGCGATGCGCCGGGTCAGGACGGTGGTCTTGCCCGTACCCGCGCCGGCGACGATCAAGAGCGGCCCGTCGCCGTGGAGGACGGCCTCGCGCTGCGAATCGGAGAGTCCTTCGAGGATGCGATCCTGCGCGGCGGCGACGGCAGTGGCCATGGCGTCCACTCTCTCAGGCAGGCGGGTCAGGCGAGGACCGTCAAGGCCGCCGACGGTCGGCGGCGTCCTTCAGGGCAGGATCTGGCGCGCGGACTCGGCGCCGCCCGACCATCGCGTGAGGGTGGCGGTGGTCTCGTCGAGCACGGACTGCACACGGCCCGCGGGGAAGCGGCTCGGGGCGTACACGATGACGAGCGCGCGCCGGCAAGCGTTCGTGATCATGGTCCGCGCCGAGTCCGACGTGGGGTTACCGAACGGTCCCCGCGCGTCCAAGAGGACCGGACGGCCCTCCACGTGGACCGCGGCCTTGCGGATGCCCTCGTAGCTCTCGCCGGGCGTGCCGCGGCGCAGCACGATCGGCGGCTCCACCCGGTCGAGGTCGTACAGCCCGAACGGAAGCTGGGCCCGCAGCGAGCAGAGGTTCAGCGCATCCACGAGCGTGTTCACCGTGTACAGCGCCTCGCCCTTCAGCACGCGGCGCAGGAGCGCTTCGTTCGAGGGCCGGACCTTGGTGGGGTCGAGGCCGAGGTCCTTGTAGAGGCCGCGTGCGTCCGCGGCGCCGGGCACTTCGGAACTCTTGGCGTCCGGATGGCGCCGACGCAGCTCTTCGCCGTAGGCGGCGATCTCCGCGGCCAGGCCGGGACCTGCGTCACGCACGGTCACGCCCTCCAGCACGGCCAGCCCCAGGCGCACGCGCCCGGCGATCTCGGGGGCGAGGGAAAGAGAGGGCGCGGGCGCCCCGCTCATTGCACGGCCAGGAGCGACGCGATCGCATCGAGCGCCGCCACCGAATCCGAGGAGGGCCCGGGGTGATGGTTGACGGCGGCATAGAACGCGAACCGCTCGCCGGAACGGGCGGTCACATATCCGCCCAGCGCGTTGACATGGCGGATCGTGCCCGTCTTGGCCACCACCTTCCCGCGCGCGGCCGGCTGCTCCATGCGCGTGGCCAGGGTCCCGTCCACGCCGGCCACGGGCAGGCTGTCGCGGAAGGCGGCGGCGTAACGGTGGCGGTCCATGCCCGCGAGCAGGGCGGCCATGCCGTGCGCTGTCACGAGGTCGGAGCGCGACAGACCTGATGCGTCCTGCATCGCCCAGCTCTCCGGAGAGGCGCCCAGCCGGCGCAGGAACTCGTCCACCGCCGCGTGTCCCATCTCGACCGACCCTTCGCCCTTGGCCTGGGCCCCAAGGAGCCGCAGCAGCATCTCCGTGTGCAGGTTCTGGCTGAACTTGTTCACGACCTTGACCATCTCCGCCATGGGCGGGCTCTCGTGGCCGGCCAGGACGCGCGTGCCCGCGGGCAGCGGCTGCGAGGTCGTGTCCACGCCCCCATTCACCAGGATCCCCTTCGCGGACAGCACCTCCGCGAACACGGTGGCGGCGTACCGCGCGGGGTCTTCGATGGCCACGGAGAGGGTCTGCGGCGCGGAGCCGGCGGCGACGGCGCCGGAGAGCCGGATCAGGGTCGAGCCCAGGTCGCGCTGCAGGGCCAGCTCGTGCGTTCCGCCGCGAGGACCGGTGACCGCGCTCGAAGTCACGCGGTAGTACGCGCTGGCGGGAACGCGATCGACCAGGATGGGATCGCCTTCACGCTCGCCGGGGGCCACGGTGAGGACGGCCACGTTGTCGTTGAACGAGAGGGCCGAGACCTCGGCGCCGTAGCCCCACACGAGGTCGCCCCACGACCAGTCGTCCCCGCGCCGGTCGCCCGCGAAGAGGCCCTCGTGCCCGATCAGGCGTCCCTCGATGCGCCGGACTCCCTGCTGGCGCAGCGCTTCCGCCATGTCCTCGAAGATCGCGGTGGGCCGGCCGTCGGCGAAGCGCCCGGAAAGGTTCGGGTCGCCGCGCCCGACGAGGTAGACGTCGCCGAGGATGCGGCCGAGGCCGTCGAGCCGTCCCGCCGTCTCGATGGTGGTGCGGATGCGCGCATCGGGGCCGAGCGCGTCGAGAGCGGCGGCGGTGGTCACGAGCTTCAGCGTGGACGCGGGCTTGAGGTTGCGCTCGGGGTTGCGCGCATACACGACTTTGCCCGAGCGCAGGTTGCGCACCTCGACACCCCACCAGGCGTGCGCGAAGCGCGGCGCGTCCACGATGGCGTCGATGCCGCGCTGGAGGCCGCCCCGGCGATCCGCGGCCGCCGCCTCTCGCAGCACGGGCGGCGCGGCCGCGAGGCCCCACGTGAGAAGGGCCGCGGCCAGGGCCGGCGCCCCTCTCATGCCGCCTCGCATCCAGTGGTCACGGCGGCGCGCACCTCTTCCGCCAGCGCGCCCGCGTCTTCCGGGTCGCGGCCGGCGGTCGGTATGGGCGGATGCACGAGGAGCCGCACGCGGCCGGCGCGGACGTTCAGGCCGCCGCGAGCCACGTCCTTCACGCCCACCAGGGAGAGCGGGACCACGGGAACGCCCGCTTCCAGCGCGGGCAGGAAGATGGAGCGCTTGAACACGCCGACCGCGCCCTCGGGGCTGCGCGTGCCCTCCGGGAACACGACCACGCTCGTGCCGCCGCGGATGCGCAGGGCGGCCAGCTCCAATCCCCTCCGGGCCCGGAACGCGCTGCCCCGGTGGATGCCGATGTGCCCGGAGACGTAGAGGTACTGTCCGAGCACCGGCACGAGGTACAGGGATCGCTTGTGGATGATGCGAAAGTCCACGGGCAGGAAGCCGAAGAGGATGGGGATGTCGATCACGCTCGTGTGATTGGCCGCGTAGACGGCGGGACCGGATGGGCACCGCTCGGCACCGGAGACGCTCACGTCCACGCCCAGCGACCACAGCACGAGCCGGGCCCAGATGGCGGTCATCCGGCGGGCCGCGGGCGCCCGGCCGAGCAGGGCGAAGAGGATGGCGGGCAATCCCAGCGCGACCGTGTACGCTCCGATCAAGGGCAGGGCCAGTACGGGCCGGAGCAAGCGGCCGCTACTCGGCCTTGGCCGCCGGCCGGTCGATCAGGCCGTGCGGGAGGGCCGCCCCGCCTCCTCCACCCGTTTCGTGCGGCGGCTCCGGCGCGCGCTCCTCCGCGGATGCGCTCGCCATCGCACCCGGTGTCGCGGAGGGAGGGATCGGCGCGAGGCCTCCGGTCCGCTCTCCGTCGCGGCGCTCCGTCTCTCGGCGGTCCGGGACGCGCGGGTCGCGGCCGTTGCGCACGAGGTCGCGGCGGTCGCCCAGGCGGCTGTCCCGGCGCGGCTCCTCGACGAACGCCGCCGCCTCCGGCCATCGGCAGAAGATCATCTTGCCCGCCGTGGTCTGCAGCACGCTCGTCACGCTGACCTCGATGGTCCGGCCCAGCGCCTTCTTGGCCTGGTCCACGACCACCATGGTGCCGTCGTCGAGATAGCCGACGCCCTGGCCCTGTTCCTTGCCTTCCTTGATGACGAAGACCTTCATCAGCTCGCCGGGCAGGACCACGGGCTTGAGGGAGTTGGCCAGCTCGTTGATGTTGAGCACGGGAACGCCGCGGAGCTGCGCGACCTTGTTGAGGTTGAAGTCGTTGGTGACGATCTTGCCCCCGAGCTTGCGCGCGAGCTCGATGAGCTTCAGGTCCACTTCACGGATCTCCGGGAAGTCCGTTTCCACGATCTGCACGGCGACCCCGGCCATCTTCTGCATCTTCTGCAGGATGTCGAGGCCGCGGCGGCCGCGGTTGCGCTTGAGGCTGTCCGAGGAGTCTGCCACCTGCTGGAGCTCGCGCAGCACGAACTGCGGCACCACCAGCGTCCCCTCCAGGAAGCCCGTCTCGCAGATGTCGGCGATGCGCCCGTCGATGATGACGGAGGTGTCGAGCACCTTGTACTGATGGAGCCGGCTGGAGTCGCGGAAGGCGGCGATGATGCGGGCGGGCTCGAACCACTCCGCCTTCTGTCCGCCGATGACCACGCCCATGTAGCCGAGGAACACGACCACCAGGGCGTGCACGAAGTGCTCGCCGATGATGTCGAGGCCGTCGAGCGCTCCCCAGACGAGGCGCGCACCGAACAGGCCGATCACGCCCCCGATGAGGGCGCCCACCATGTGATGGCCCGGCACGGACCGGAGCCGGCGCTCCAGGCCGATGAGGCCTAGGGCAGCGAGGACCCCCAGGATGAGGCCGAACCAGCGCTGGTTCGGGAAGGGCGCATAGACGTACCCGGAGTGGGCGAGGAGGACGAGCACGAGGACTCGGACGAGGACGAGCCACATAGGGGGACCTCTGGAGCGCCGTAAAGGACGGCGGCCCTTAACGGAGAATGAATGATCCGCATGGTCGGGGCCAAATATACAGATACCGGGCGCTTGGGGCCAGTCACTCCGCTTGCAAACGCTCCAGCGCTTCCTCGAGCGTGCTGACCCCGACGAGCTGGATGCCGTCGACGTCGTCCGGCACGTTGCGTGCGGGCAGGATGCAGCGCGTGAAGCCCATCTGCGCGGCCTCGCGCACGCGCAGGGCGGCCTGTCCGCTGCCCCGCACTTCTCCGCCCAGCCCGACCTCGCCGAACACGACGGTGCGCGCGGGGAGCGGGCGGTTGCGGAACGACGAGGCGACGGCGGCCGCGACCCCGAGGTCGGCCGCCGGCTCGGAAATCTCCAGTCCTCCGGCCACGCTCACGAACACGTCGTCGCCGAGGAGCTGCAGGCCCACGCGCTTCTCGAGCACGGCCATGAGCAACGTCGTGCGGTTGGCGTCGAGACCGATGGTCATGCGGCGCGGATTGCCGAACGAGGTCGGCGAGACCAGGGCCTGGATCTCGACCAGCATGGGACGCGAGCCCTCGATGGTCGCCACCACCGCCGAGCCCGGCGATCCGGCCAGGCGCTCGGAGAGGAACAGGGCGGACGGATTGGGCACCGCCTGCAGGCCCGCCCCCGTCATCTCGAAGACTCCCAGCTCGGAGATGGCGCCGAAGCGGTTCTTGACCGCGCGCACGATGCGATGGTGCTGGTGCTTCTCGCCCTCGAAGTAGAGGACGGTGTCCACGATGTGCTCGAGGGACTTCGGGCCGGCCAGCGCGCCGTCCTTGGTGACGTGCCCGATGAGGAAGGTCGTGATCCCCCGCCCCTTGGCCAGCATCAGGAGCTGCGTCGCCACCTCGCGCACCTGGCTGATGCTGCCGGGGGCGGAGGGGAAGCGCGACGAGTACACCGTCTGCACGGAGTCCACGACCAGGGCCGCGGGCTTGAGCTGATCCACGTGCTCGAGGATGCGCTCGAGGCTCGTCTCCGCCATCAGGAAGAGCCCGGCGCCGGTGATGCCGAGCCGCTCGCCGCGCATCTTGATCTGCCGCTCCGACTCCTCGCCGGAGACGTAGAGCACGGCGCCTCCCTGCCGGCCGAGCAGGTGCGCGACCTGGAGCAGCAGCGTGCTCTTCCCGATGCCCGGTTCCCCGCCGATCAGGACCATGGAGCCGGGCACGATGCCGCCCCCGAGCACGCGGTCGAACTCGCCGATGCCGGAAGGGATGCGTGGCGTGTCCGAAGCATCCACGACGTCGTACGGCTTGGGCCGGCCGCCGGCCTCGCTCAGCAGCGACGGCGCGCGGCTCTTGCTGGCCGCGGTGGGCACCTCCTGGCGCTCCTCGACGAAACTGTTCCACTCGCCGCAGTCGGGGCACCGGCCCAGCCACTTGCTGCTCTCGAACCCGCACGCCTGGCAGCCGAAGACGGTCTTGAACTTCGGGGATGAGGCCATGCGCGCGAGTATGCGGTCAGGCCCGGACAAACGGGGACTGGACGGCCATGACCCGCCCTTTCTCGACGTAGACGCGGGGCACGCGCGGCCCGATCCGCGTCACGACCTCCCAGGCGTTGGTGCCCGCCCAGTCCGCGACTTCCCAGGCTCCGGGCTGATCGCCGACCACGACCGCCTCGTCCCCCTCCGCGACCTCCGGCCGGTCCGTCAGGTCCACCATCGTCAAGTCCATGCACACCGTCCCGCGCACGGGCACGCGCCGGCCGCGCACGACGAACTGGCCGTCGTCGCGCATGGCGTCCGTGCGGGGCACCCCGTCCGCGTATCCGATGGGAACGGTGCCGAGGCGCGAGGGTCGCGGCGCCACCCAGCGGCCGCCGTAGGAGACGCGCGTGCCCTCCGGGATGTCCTTGATGAGCGCGATGTCCGCGCTCACCGTCATGACCGGCCGCACGTCGACCTCCGGCGAGAGCGGCCGCGTCCGGAGGCCGTAGACAAGGAGGCCCGGGCGGACGAGCGTGTGCGTCGGCCGGTACAGCGCCAGACC
>WNFM01345565.1_pt1 | contig 12114 bp, 12 predicted proteins | sample 5400271 | NCBI WGS metagenome assembly WNFM01 (sample SAMN13153352, study PRJNA577476) | soil metagenome | isolation source: 60 cm saprolite on Douglas fir-dominated hillslope | place: USA:California | collected 2013-09-17 | reverse complement strand
AGGCGGCGCCCGCCGCGGCCAGATCCTTGCGCAGGCGGATCAGGTTGCTCATCAGGGCGCGCAGCCGCGCCGCATCGATGCCCGGGTGATTCTGGTATTCGGTGAGCTTGGCGGCATGGCGCTCGAGCTCCTTGAGCACCTCGCTCCGCACGTCCCCGCGCGTGGCGATGGCGAGCATGTCGAGCAGGCTCCCCATCGCCGCACGGCTCCCCCAGCTGCTCGCCTTGTCGTTCTGGTAGAGCGCCTGGCTGTAGAGGAAATCCAGTCGCAGAAAAGTCCGCAGCCTCTCGTTCAGGGGCTGCTCGTACACGATCGCTTCCGCGCCGCTGGCGGAGGTGCCGTCCTGCTGCCCTGAGCTCATCCGGGTATTGTGCTTGAGCGCGACTGTGCGCGTAAACCGCGCTCGCCCGCAGCGGGGGTGGCGGGCGCAAATCGGCCTGCCTGCAAGCGCCCGTCGATGAATCGTTGCAGATTCCTGGCGTACCGCCCGACGAGCAAGCGCCGCGTTGCTCTGCCCTCTCAAGCCGTCTGCATAAACGCCGGCACGGGTCGGGCGGCTGCCTGCAGCCAGGTTGCCATGGCTTTGACGACAGGGCGGACCGCGGGCCGACGCGTCATGCGATTGCGCCACTCGAGCAGCGTTGGTGTGTCCGCTGTGAGGGGCGCGCCCTGACGCTCACCAAATAGCGCCGCCATGTAGAAGGCGATATCGGCGAATGAATAGTCGCCCGCGAGCCACGGTCCGGCCCCCAACTGCTCCTCCATCGCGGCGTAGTACGCGGTGGCCGCCGCGATGCTCGTTCTCGCAACGGCGTCGCCCGGATTGTGCTGCAGGTTCATGAGGCGAATGATGTGCGGGAAATAGACTTCATCAGACTCGTGCTCCAACCGACGCGCGTGCGCCCGATCCTTGATGTCGCGCGGCCACAGCGCCGGCATCGGTTGCAGGTCCTCCAGGTACTCGAAAATCTGTGTTGAATCGAAAAGCTCGAGATCGCCGTGCACCAGCACCGGTACCTGCCCCTTGGGATTGACGCGCAACACCTCAGCGTGCTTCGGGCTATAGCCCAGCCGTGAGTCGTACGCCACCATGACCAGGTCGAAATCCAGGCCTTTCTCCAGCGCGGCGATTTGCACCTTGGCGCCGAACATGCTGAGAGGACCGGAGTAGAGCGTGATTCCTGTGGGCTGCGCGCGCATGTCTTCAAGCCTCAGGGTGCGGCGACGGCACCGGACTCGCCTGCGCGTGGCTGAGCGAGCTCCAGGTAGCGTCGATGGAGCGAGTGCACCTGCGGGCGCAGCTCATCGATGCCACCGGAGTTGTCGATGACCTCGGCAGCGAGCGCCCGCCGCGCAGCGCGCGTCACCTGCGAGGCCAGCGCGGCCTCGACGAGCGCGGGGCTCATGCCGTCGCGTTGCGCCAGCCGCGCTCGCTGCGTCGCCTCGTCGCAATCCACCAGCAGCACCCGCTCGTATTCGCTCGCCGCGCCGGTCTCGGCGAGCAGCGGGATGACGACGATCTGGTAGGGACCGCGCGCGCGCGCGGACTGTCCGGCGGCGCGGGCACTGATGGCCGGATGCAGCAGGGCCTCGAGGGCGCGGCGCGCGCCGCTGTCGCGAAACACGAGCTCACGCAGCGCGCGGCGGTCCAGCTCGCCGTCGGCACGGCGCAGGGCGCTGCCGAAGCGTGCGAAAACCTGCTCGAGCAGCGCCGTGCCGGGCGCGACGACCTCGCGGGCGATCAGGTCCAGATCGATCACTGGAACGCCCAGCTCGGCGAACAGCGCGGCAACGGTGCTCTTGCCGCTGGCGATGCCACCGGTGAGTGCCACGCGCCAGGGCCGGTCGGAATCCATGGCCGGATTTAGACGTTATCGGGCGGCGATCGTCAAACCCGGCCGTACAGTTGGAGGTAGGCGCTCACCCATTCCGGTCCCCACATCATCGCCAGCCAGCCCGCCGCGGCCAGGAAGGGTCCGAAGGGAAGGGGCGTGCCGCGTCCGCGCCGGCCGCTCAGGATCAGGGCGATGCCGACGAGGGCTCCCACGCTGGCCGAGCCGAGCACGATCGGCAGCAGCATGCGTCCGCCGAGCCAGGCGCCGAGCGCGGCGAGCAGCTTGAAATCCCCATACCCCATGCCTTCCTTGCCGGTGCAGAGGCGAAACAGCTGGTACACCAGCCAGAGGCTGACGTAGCCGGCGGCGGCACCGACGATGGATTCCACCGGGCTCACCGGCAGGCTCGCCGTGCTCGCGGGCGTCCACAACAGGGAGGCGACCAGTCCGCCCCACAGCAGCGGCAGTGTCAGGCAATCCGGCAGCAGCTGGTGGTCAAGATCGATCCCGGCCAATGCGATCAGAAACCAGCTCACGACGGCGGCTGCGACGGCCGGCCAGCCCACCCCGAATTTCCACGCCACGGCCGCGGTGAGCACTCCGCACAGCAGCTCCACTATCGGGTAGCGCAGGCTGATGCGGACCCCGCAGCGGGAGCACCGGCCGCGCAGGGCGAGGTAGCTGATGAGCGGGATGTTCTGCCAGGCGCGGATCGGTGCCTGGCAGGCCGGGCAGGCCGAGCGCGGCGTTACCAGGTTGTACGGGGCCGCGGCCGGGCCGGCATTCGCGGCCGGTGCCGGCGTGTCGGGGGCGAATTCAGCGTACTGCTCGCGCCAGTGGCGCTCGAGCATCTTCGGCAGGCGATGGATGACGACGTTGAGGAAGCTGCCAACGAGGAGCCCGAGCACGGTGGCCAGTGCGACCCAGGCCGCGAGCGAGAGCTCCGGCAGGACCAGCACAGCTAGACGACGGCGCCGAGCTTGAAGATCGGCAGGTACATCGCGATCACGAGGCCGCCGACGAGCACGCCGAGGATGGCCATGATCAGCGGTTCGAGCAGGCTCGACATGCTGTCGACCGCGTTATCCACGTCTTCCTCGTAGAAACTCGCCACTTTGCCCGACATGGTATCGAGCGATCCGGACTCTTCGCCGACCGCGATCATCTGCACCACCATGTTGGGGAACAGGCCGGTATTTTCCATCGCGCGCTGCAGCCGTTGTCCGGTCGCGACTTCATCGCGCATCTTCATCACCGCCGTCTCGTAGACGATATTGCCGGTGGCGCCCGCGACGGATTGCAGCGCCTCGACCAGCGGCACGCCCGCCGAGAACATCGTGGAGAGCGTGCGGGCGAAGCGCGCGATCGCCGCCTTGTTGAGAATCGGGCCGATGATCGGAAAATTGAGCAATGCGCGATCCAGGAACTCGCGCAATTTGCGCGACCGCTTGTGAAAGTAGATGAAGGTGTAGACGCCAATGCCAATCACGACGCCGATGTAAATGCCGTTGTTCTGCACGAAGCGCGACAGATCGATGACGGCCTGGGTGAAGGCCGGCAGATCGGCGCCAAAGCCCTTGAACAGGCTCTCGAATTGCGGGATGACGAAGATCAGCAGGATGAGCGTGACGATGAAGGCCACGGCCAGGACCGCGGCCGGATAAAACAGCGCCTTCTTGACCTTTTTCTTGATCGCTTCGGTCTTTTCCTTGTAGCTCGCGATCTTGTCGAGGAGCGATTCGAGCGCGCCCGCCTGTTCGCCCGCCTCGGTGAGGTTCACGTACAGATCATCGAAGTACAGCGGGTGCTTGCCGAGCGCCTCGTGCAGCGAAGTGCCGCCTTCGATGTCGGACTTGACTTCCATGAGCAGCCGCTGCATCGAGGGTTTGTCGTGCCCGGCGCCGATGATTTCGAAAGCCTGCACCAGTGGAATGCCGGCACCCAGCATGGTGGCCAGCTGGCGGCTGAAGATGGCGATATCGCCGGCGTTGACCTTGCCGCCGCGGCCGGCGCGCACGGACTGCTTGCGCACGCGCGTCGCGGCGATGCCCTGGCGGCGCAGCTCGCCGCGCACGGCCTGCTCGTTCTGCGCCACGGTGCGGCCCTTGACCTTCTGGCCCTTGCGATCGCGCCCTTCCCAATTGAAGGGTACGTCCCGGGCTATGCTGCGGATCGCCGTGCTCGCTTGGGCCATAGTGCTTACTCGATCGTTACGCTGTTGATTTCTTCGAGACTGGTCATGCCCTGCTTGACCTTCTCCAGGCCGGCGCGCCGCAGATCCCAGACGCCTTCCTTGGCGGCCTGATCGCCGATGTCGATGGCGTTGCCACCGGCCATGATGATGCGGCCGACCGCTTCCGAATTTTCCATCACCTGGTACAGGCCCACGCGGCCCTTGTAGCCATCGGTGCAACTCTGGCAACCCTTCGGTCCGTAGAGCTTTATCCCCACCGCAATGTCCGCCTCCTGGAAGCCTTCCTTGCGGAGCGCCTCGGCAGGGACGTCGATGAGCTGCTTGCAGTTTACGCACAGGCGCCGCGCCAGGCGTTGCGCGATGATCAGACTCACCGAAGTGGCGATGGCGTAAGGCTTGACGCCCATGTCGATCAGCCGCGTCAGGGTCTGCGGTGCATCGTTGGTATGCAGGGTGGAGAGCACCAGGTGGCCGGTTTGCGCCGCCTTGATGGCGATTTCCGCCGTCTCCAGATCGCGGATTTCACCGACCATCACCACGTCGGGATCCTGGCGCAGGAAGGAGCGCAGGGCGGCGGCGAAGGTCAGGCCCACCTTGTTGTTGACGTTGACCTGGTTGACTCCCGGCAGGTTGATTTCCGCCGGGTCTTCCGCGGTCGAGATGTTGGTGTCTTCCTTGTTGAGGATATGCAGGCCCGTGTACAGCGAGACGGTCTTGCCGCTTCCGGTCGGACCGGTCACGAGGATCATGCCCTGGGGCTTGGCGAGGTGCTTGAGGTACAGCAGCTTCTGGTGCGTCTCGTAGCCCAGCGCGTCGATGCCGAGCATCGCCTGCGAGGGATCGAGAATACGCAGCACGATCTTCTCGCCGAACAGGGTCGGGCAGGTGCTCATGCGAAAGTCGATCGCACGGGTCTTCGACAGGCGCATCTTGATGCGCCCGTCCTGCGGCACACGCCGCTCGGCGATGTCCAGTCGCGACATGACCTTGAGGCGCGCGGCAATCTTGCCCGCCAGCTGTACCGGTGGCTGGGCCACTTCCTTGAGCACGCCGTCCATGCGCAGGCGCACGCGAAAGGTCTTTTCGTAGGGTTCGAAGTGGATGTCCGAAGCGCCCTTGCGGATCGCATCGAGCATGACCTTGTTGACGAAGCGCACGATCGGCGCGTCCTCGACCTCATCGCGAGAGACGTCGGCGCCGAGTTCTTCGTCGCCGCCACTGACTTCGAGCGCCTCGAGGTCAACGCCTTCCTCCTCGCCGAGGCTGGGCATCGAGGTGTCGGCCTGCTCGATGGCCTTGTCCAGGTATTTCTGCAGCTTGTCGTCTTCGACGACGATGGCCTCGACCGCGAGGCCGGTCTGGAACTTGATTTCATCGATGGCGTGCAGGTTCGTGGGGTCGGCGACACCGAGAAACAGCTTCTTGCCGCGCCGGAACAGCGGCAGCACCCGATGCTTGACGAGCAGCTTGTCGGACACCGCTTTGACGGTGTCCAGATCGATCGCCAGGGCGTTGAGGTCCAGGAGCGGCACGCCGTACTCGCTGGCCGCGGCGAGCGCGATATCGCGGGCGGTGGCGGCGCCGGCAGCAATCAGCTGGGTCACGAAGCTGGTGCGCTTCTCGGCCGCGGCGTGCAGGGCCAGGTGCATGCCCGACTCGTCGACTACACCGTCCTGGACCAGCCGCTGCGGTAGGCCTCCCAGGCCGCTGCGGGGAGGAGTCATGAGCAAAGAAGCGTTTTCGTTCATGGACTTAGGAACGACCCCGGCGCGTGAATACACCCTAGTCTAACCGACAGGACGACTTGATCAATGTCAAATCCCCAGCCGATGTTTACACATCCCACCGCTGGGCTAAGTGACAGGTTTCCCAAAAGCAGAAGCCCCTCCCTTGAAGGGAGGGGCCTACCTGCCGGGGCGCGCCAAACGCGCGCCAAATCAGCCCTTCGGTCTACTTACAGGAAGCGGGCAGCCACTTGGCCGGCACCGTGGTGCCATTCGCTGCGCCCGCGGTGGCAATGTTCACCGTAGGTGCGGCAGCCACACCGCATTGCCACACGAGATCGCCGTTGGTCGTGACAAAGGCCGAGATGCCCAGCACGTTGGTGCCGGCGGCCGCCAGCTTGGCATTCACGATCGTGCCGGCAAAAGTCGCCTGGATCACGCCAGCAGCCAGGATGTCGACCGTGCCGTACTTGCCGGTCGATGCGGGCTGTGAACCCTAAGCCCGCCGGGGCGGCCGTGACCAAGCCCGCGGCCGGGAAGGCGCCGTTCTGCGTGTAGTAGTCGGCGACCGCAACCTTCACCGCGTCGGCGAGGTTGATGCCTTCCGTCACTTGCGCGCGGATCGTGTAGTCCTGGTAGGCCGGGATCGCGATCGCGGCCAGGATCCCGATGATCGCGACGACGATCATCAACTCAATGAGGGTAAAACCTCTCTGTAGCAACTTCATGGGAAACTCCTGCAGGTATGTGAAGGAAAGGAGACCCCCACCCACCGGGGGGAGGGGGTCTTTATCGCCGTGGTGCAGTACGCACCCCAAATCAACCCGGGGCTTACTTACAGGAAGCAGGCAGCCACTTGGCCGGCACGGTGGTACCGGTCGCTGCGCCCGCGGTGGCAATGTTCACCGTAGGTGCGGCAGCCAGACCGCAGCGCCACACCAGGTCGCCGTTGGTCGTGACATAGGCCGAGATGCCCAGCACGTTGGTGCCGGCGGCCGCCAGCTTGGCATTCACGATCGTGCCGGCAAAGGTCGCCTGAATCACGCCAGCAGCCAGGATGTCGACCGTGCCGTACTTGCCGGTCGATGCGGCTGAGAACCCGAGGCCCGCCGGGGCGGCCGTGACCAAGCCCGCGGCCGGGAAGGCGCCGTTCTGCGTGTAGTAGTCGGCGACCGCAACCTTCACCGCATCGGCGAGGTTGATGCCTTCCGTCACTTGCGCGCGGATCGTGTAGTCCTGATAAGCCGGGATCGCGATCGCGGCCAAGATCCCGATAATCGCGACGACGATCATCAACTCAATAAGGGTAAAACCTTTCTGTAGCGACTTCATGAGAAACTCCTGCGGAGATGGATGGACAACAGCCCACGGCTCATGCCGGGTTGCCAAAGGAGAGAGCAATCGCCGTGCCAAGGGCGGGCGCGCCTTGCAACTGATTGTTTTTAATGAGTATATCGTCGGTCAGAAGGGGCTTCCGGGCCTGGGCGGTGAGCGGATTTGCCGACACATTCGGCCGGCGCGCGTCAGAAACTGACACGGCGCGTCACTCGATCCCGAGCTTCTTGACCTTGTAGCGCAGGGCCCGGAAAGTCATCCCCAGGAGCCGCGCCGCCGCGGTCTTGTTGTAGCGGGTGTGCTCGAGCGCCTTGATAATGGCATCGCGCTCCATGTTCTCGAGCTGGTCACCGAGCGCCGCGCCGGCGTTCGCGGGCGCACCGGCCGGAGCGCCTGGCTCCGCTGCCACGCCCCGCGTCGCCACCGCGCCGGCGGCGACACCCGCGGTGGCCCGCAGCTGCAGATCACCGACGCTGATCTGTTCCGAGGCGCACAGCGTGAGTGCGCGCTCGAGGATATTTTCCAGTTCGCGCACGTTGCCGGGGAACGCATAGGCCTGGAGCGCACCGAGCGCTTCGGGTCCCAGTGTGGGCGCCTCGTTCCCCAGGCGCCGGCCGAGGCGGCGCAGCATCGCGGCCGCCAGCTCGGGGATATCGTCCCGGTGCTCGCGCAAGGCGGGCACCCGCATTTCGATCACGTTGATGCGGTAGTACAGGTCTTCGCGAAAGCGCCCGCTGGCCACGAGGGCCGCCAGGCTCTTGTGCGTGGCCGAGAGGACCCGCACGTCGATGGGCTGTTCGCGCTGCTCGCCGATCGGGCGCACGGTCTTTTCCTGGATGACGCGCAGGAGTTTCACCTGCATGTGCAGCGGCAGGTCGGCGACTTCGTCGAGAAACAGCGTACCGCCTTCAGCGCTTTGCACCAGGCCGCGCTTGTCGCTCACCGCGCCGGTAAAACTGCCGCGCTTGTGGCCGAACAGCTCTCCTTCCATGAGCTCGGTGGGAATTGCCCCGCAGTTCACGGCCACGAATGGACCGTCGCGGCGCGCACCGCCGGCGTGAATCAGCCGCGCCACCAGCTCCTTGCCGGTGCCCGACTCGCCCGAGATGTGCACCGGAGCCTGGCTGCGCGCGACGCGGGAGATCATGGTGCGCAGCTCACCCATCGCCGCTGATCCGCCCAGCAGTTGGGGTCCGAGGGCCGTGGTGTCGCCCGCGCCGGCCTGTTCCGCGAGCCGGATCGCCACGGCCACCAGCCGGCGCAGCACCCCCAGGTCGAGCGGCTTGGTGACAAAATCAAAGGCGCCCAGTTTCAGGGCGCGCACCGCGGACTCCACGTTGCCGTGCGCCGTGATCACGGCCACCGGGAGGCGCGGCTGGTGCTGCTGGATCCAGGCGACCAGGTCCAGCCCGTCGCCGTCGGGCAGGCGCATGTCGGCCAGGCACAGATCGTAGCGCCGCTCCCCCAGCATGCGGCGCGCGCTCCCCAGATCACCGGCGGACGCCGTGTCCAGGTTCATGCGCGCCAGGGTGAGTGATACCAGCTCGACCAGGTCGGCCTCGTCGTCGACGATCAGGATGGAGGGCTTGGACATGGCGCTAGCTTAAGCCGTGCCTCGGGCAAAAATCACACTACCGGTTGCCCGGTCAGCATCACCGAGGCCCAGCGCGAGGGGTCGGCAAACACCAGGCGGAAGATGCTGCCGCCGCCCTTGCGCGCTTCGTAGAGCAGCGTGGCGCCGTTGATTTCAGCCAGCTCGCGCGCCAGGAACAGCCCCAGTCCGGTGCCGTCCTCACCGCGCGTATAAAAGGGCTCGAAGATCCGCTCCACGTCGGCGCTCTCGACGCCCGTGCCCCGGTCCGCCACCTCGATGCATACCCGGCCGTGGCGTGCGACGCGCGTCAGAATCAGCTCCAGGCCCGGCGCCCTGCCGGCCGCGCCGCCGTGTCGCAGCGCGTTTTCGCACAGGTTCCACAGGATCTGCTGCAGCTGGCTGGCATCGATCACCGCTTCGAGCCCGGCACTGGCGCCCTGCACGATGAAGCGCTCCGGTTCGCACTGGGTCGTCGCGCAGAACTCTTCGCGGAAGCGCTGGCACCAGGGGCTGAGCGCGATGCGTTCGGGCCGGGGTGCCTCGCGGCGCGAGAGGCGCAGCACGTTGTCGATGATGGCGCTCACCCGCTGGCCGTTGCTGCGCATGATCTCGGTCAGGCGCTGCTCGCCAGCGGCCATGCCGGGCGTCTCGCCGAGGAGCTGCGCCGCATGGGTCATGGCGCCGACCGGGTTCCTGATCTCGTGGGCGATGCTGGCCGTGAGGCGGCCGAGGGCGGCGAGTTTGGATTGCTGCACGCGCGCGGCGAGCGCGCCGGTGTCCTCGAGGAAGATCAGCACCGGTGCGGGTTCCGAGGCCCCCAGGGGCGCAAAGTGGGGCTCGACGATGCGTGCGCCATCGGCCGCTGTAAAGCTGGCGCGTAAGTCCTCGCCCATGCCCGGATCGGCGCGCGAGCGCCAGGTGGTCAGCAGGTACAGCAGTCGCGGGGAGACCTCGCCCAGCAGCGCGCCGGGCACCGCGGCCGTGTCGCCCAGCATCTCGGCGGCCGATTCGTTGATCAGGCGGATCCGATCGCCCGGATCGACGACCAGGATGCTCTCGCGCAGGCGCTGCACAATGTACTGTGAGAGCTGCGCCATGTTGGCCAGATCGACCTCCTGCTGGCGCACCTGCGCTTCGCTCTCCCGCAGCCGGCTGGCCACCGGCCAGGCCGAGGCGGCGACCAGGAATACGATCACGCCCATCACGCCGGCGAGCGGGTAGTCGCTCACGCCGCTGAAGCCGGCGAGCTGGCTGGCGAACTGCTGCACGAGTATCGCGAGCGCGGCGATCGCGGCGATGATCAGCGCCTCGCGACCCAGGGCGAGCAGGGCCATCGAGCCCACCGGTATGACGAGCAGTATCCCGAGGTTGCTGCTCACACCGCCACTGGCGTACATCAGCGTCGCGATCGCGCCGGCGTCGATGATCGCGTGCGCCAGCACCAGCGTGCGGCGGCTCGGCCAGTGGCGGCGCCCGGCGAGCGCCAGCAGGATCGCCAGCACGAAATACATGAGCAGGATGAGCCGGAACAGGGGCGGGGCGGCGCCGCCGAATGTGGGCGTGGGCTCCGTCAGCAGGTGCAGGACCAGCAGCACCAGGACGACCAGCAGCCGATAAATATTGGTCAGGCCAACGATGCGCCAGGCGAGATCGGTGTGCGCGCTCTCGCGCCCGGGCTTCTCCTGCGCTTCGCTCATTTCGTCAAGGTAGCATCCGCGACGGCTTTCCGCGACAATTCGCCGCCTTCAGAGCCAAGGTCAGAAGATGAACCTGCACGAATACCAAGCGAAGAAAATTCTCGCCAGCTATGGCGTCGCGGTCCCGAAGGGACTCATGGCCGCCACGGCCGATGAAGCCGAAGCCGCCGCGCGCGGCATCGGTGGCACGAGCTGGGTGGTGAAGGCACAGGTGCACGCCGGTGGCCGCGGCAAGGCGGGCGGCGTGAAGCTGGTGCGCGATCCTGCAGCGGTGCGGGCCGCCGCCGCCGCCATGCTCGGTGAGCGCCTGGTGACGAAGCAGACGGGCGCCACGGGACTGCCGATCGACAAGGTCTACGTCGAAGCCGGCTCCGCGATCAGCCGCGAGCTGTACCTGAGTTTCACGCTCGATCGCGGACGCAGTCGCATCGCGGTGGTCGCTTCACAGGCCGGCGGAATGGACATCGAACAGGTGGCGCACGACACGCCGGAAAAAATCCTGGCCGTGAGCGTACATCCGGCCGCCGGACTCCAGCCCTGGCAATGCCGGCAGCTTGCCTACGGCCTGGGGCTTACGCCTCCGCAGGTGGCGCAGTTTCAGACCATCCTGATGGCGCTTTATCGGCTGTATCTGGAGAAAGATGCCAACCTGATCGAGATCAATCCACTGATCGTCACCGCCGATGGCAAGCTCGTGGCACTGGACTGCAAGCTGGACATCGAGGCGAATGCGCTGTTCCGGCAACCGGAGATGGCGGCGTTGCGCGATCCGGGCCAGGAAGACCCGGCCGAGCGCATTGCCAGCGAGCACGACCTGAGCTATGTGTCGCTCGATGGCGATATCGCCTGCATGGTCAACGGCGCCGGACTGGCGATGGCCACGATGGACCTGATCAAGCTGCACGGCGGCGCGCCCGCCAATTTTCTCGACGTCGGCGGCGGCGCGACCGCCGAGCGCGTGACCGCCGCCTTCCGCCTGTCGGCGGCATCGTGCGCTGCGATCTGATCGCCGAGGGAATCATCAACGCGGTGCGCGACGTCGGCGTGAGCGTGCCGGTCGTGGTCCGCCTCGAAGGCACCAACGCGGCCGAGGCGCGCGCCAAGCTCGCCAGCGGCGCCCTCGCGATCGTCGCCGCCACGGATCTCGCCGACGCGGCGCGCCGCGCGGTGGAAGCGGCCGGCCGCGCACCGCAGCGGGGCGCGCCATGAGTGTGCTGGTCAACAGGCGCACCGCGGTCCTGTGCCAGGGCTTAACGGGAAAGCAGGGCACCTTTCACTCCGAGCAGAGCCTGGCCTACGGCACCCGCCTCGTCGGCGGCGTGACGCCGGGGCGCGGTGGCGAGCGGCACCTGGGCTTGCCGGTGTTCGACACGATGCACGATGCCGTCGCGGCCACCGGCGCCACCGCCAGCGTGATCTACGTGCCGGCCGCGCACGCGGCCGACAGCATCCTCGAGGCCGCCGCGGCGGGCATCGAGCTCATCGTGTGCATTACCGAGGGCGTGCCCGTCAACGACATGATCCGCGTCAAGGCGGCCCTCATCGGGAGCGGCGCGCGGCTCGTGGGGCCCAACTGCCCGGGCGTCATCACCCCCGGGGAGTGCAAGATCGGCATCATGCCCGGCTTCATCCACAAGCGCGGCTGTGTCGGAGTCGTGTCGCGATCGGGAACGCTGACCTACGAGGCGGTGTTCCAGACCACCAACAATGGCCTGGGCCAGAGCACCTGCGTCGG
>WNFM01229263.1_pt2 | contig 12114 bp, 9 predicted proteins | sample 5400271 | NCBI WGS metagenome assembly WNFM01 (sample SAMN13153352, study PRJNA577476) | soil metagenome | isolation source: 60 cm saprolite on Douglas fir-dominated hillslope | place: USA:California | collected 2013-09-17 | reverse complement strand
CGACGCGCGGAGCTGTTACAAGGCGACCATCCAGGTCATCCGGGAAGCGGCCGCCCATCTCGCGGCGAAGAGCCGAAAGGAGCCGTTCGGGAAGCCGCTCGTCCTCCCGCTGCCCGATGCCGAGCGGCAGGGGTTCCTCACCGACGTCGGGCCGCCTCTGCGGGGCAAGCTCTCGAAGCAGGTCCGCAAGGTCATGCACGTGATCGACACCCCCGAGGTGCTGGAGTTCGTGGGGAGCGCCCGGGCGGAGGAGCTGGCGGCCCTGGGGACGACCTGCCCCGACCACTTCCTGCGGACCAAGATCTGGCCGCTCTTCGTTCCGTTCGACCCGGCTAATGATGGTGCCGCGGACCTCCTGCCGCGCCTCGACGCGCTCGTCGAGGGCTATCGCGCGAAGTACGTGGCCTATTACGAGCGCTGCAAGCACGCCGACTCACCGGCCATGCGCGATCCCTACCCGGTGATCCTGCTCGTCCCGGGGGTGGGGATCCTTTCCTTCCAGAAGGACAAGGCCACGGCCCGGGTGGCCGCCGAGTACTACGTGAACGCGATCAACGTGATGCGCGGGGCGGAGGGAGTGAGCGTCTACACTCCGATCTCCGAGCAGGAGGCCTTCAACATCGAGTACTGGATGCTCGAGGAGGCCAAGCTGCGCCGGCTGCCCAAGCCGAAGGGCCTCGAGGGCAGGGTCGCTCTCGTCACCGGCGGGGCCGGGGGCATCGGCACCGCTACCGCGCGCCGCCTGCTCGAGGAGGGCGCGTCGGTGGTGCTGACCGACATCGATCAGGCCGCTCTCGACGCGGTCCGCGGGGAGCTGGCGAAGGAGCATGGCCAGGACCGCGTCCGCGCCTTCCGGGCCGACGTGACCCGGGAGGAGTCCGTGCGGCAGTCCTTCGGCTACGCCGCCCGCGAGTACGGGGGGCTCGACATCCTGGTCTCGAACGCCGGGATCGCCTCCGCCTCGCCGGTGGACGAGACGACCCTCGCCACCTGGGACCGCAACATCGCCATCCTCGCCACCGGCTACTTCCTGGTGGCCCGGGACGCGTTCTCCCTCATGAAGCGTCAGGGGCTCGACGGGTCCATGGTGTTCGTGGGGAGCAAGAACGGCCTGGTGGCCTCCGCGGGAGCGGCCGCCTACTGCACCGCCAAGGCGGCCGAGCTGCACCTGGCCCGCTGCCTGGCCCTGGAGGGGGCGGAGCACGGGATCCGGGTGAACGTGGTGAACCCCGACGCCGTGATCCGTGGCTCGCGCATCTGGGGTGGCGCCTGGCGCCAGGAGCGTGCGGCCAGCAACCAGATCGGCGATGAGGACATCGAGGAGTTCTACCGGAAGCGCAGCCTGCTCAAGCGCAGCGTGTTCCCGGAGGACATCGCCGAGGCCATCTGCTTCTTCGCCTCCGAGCAGTCCATGAAGTCCACCGGCAACATCCTGAACGTGGACGGGGGCAACCTCGCGGCTTTCACGCGGTAGGAGAGTAGGGAAGGGCCATGACCTTCACGATCGGCGATGCGCTCGTCGCGGAGGAGAACCGCAAGGCGCTGCCGTGGCTCGAGGAGGACTACGCCCACCTTGCCCGCCAGCTCGCCCGGCGGGGGGCCGACATCGAGCGGCTCGTGGAGAGGGCGGCCGCTTTCCGGGTGTCCGTCCCTTCCTGGGGCGTGGGGACCGGAGGGACGCGGTTCGCCCGTTTCGCGGGGCCCGGCGAGCCCCGCAACGTCTTCGAGAAGCTCGAGGACTGCGAGGTCGTCCAGAAGCTCGTCCGGGTGACGCCGGGGATCTCGCTCCACATTCCCTGGGACAAGCCGGACAGCGCGGCCGAGCTCCGATCGATCGCCGGTCGGCGGGGGCTCTTCTTCGACTCCATGAACTCCAACACGTTCCAGGACCATCCGGGGCAGAAGCTCTCCTACCGGTTCGGGAGCCTCACCCACACGGACCCCGCGGTGCGTCGGCAGGCGGTGGAGCACAACCTCGAGTGCATCGAGCTGGGAGTGAAGCTGGGGGCGCGCTCCCACACCGTCTGGATCGGCGACGGGGGGAACTTCCCGGGCCAGGTCCACATCCGTCGCGCCCTCGACCGCTATCTGGACAGTCTCCACGCCATCTACAAGGGGCTCCCCGAGGGCTGGCGGATGTTCATCGAGCACAAGCTCTACGAGCCCGCGTTCTACTCGACCGTGCTCAACGACTGGGGGACGAGCTACCACTGCGCGCGGGAGCTGGGGCCGAAGGCCTTCTCCCTGGTGGACCTCGGCCACCACGCGCCCAACGTGAACATCGAGATGATCGTGGCTCGCCTCATCCAGTTCGGAAAGCTGGCGGGCTTCCACTTCAACGACAGCAAGTACGGGGACGACGACCTCGACGCCGGATCCATCAAGCCGTTCCAGCTCTTCCTGATCTTCAACGAGCTGGTGGAGGCGGAGCTCCAGAAGGTCCCGGGGTTCGATCCCTGCTACATGCTCGACCAGTCGCACAACGTGACGGACCCCCTGGAGTCGCTGATGGCAAGCGCCGTCGAAGTGGTGCGGGCCTACGTCCAGGCCCACCTGGTGGACCGATCCGCGCTCTACGACGCCCAGGAGCGGAACGACGCCCTGCTTGCCCTCCAGACGCTCAAGGCGGCGTTCACCACCGACGTGACGCCGCTCCTGGCCATGGCCCGCTACCGCGCCGGCGGGGCGATCGACCCGGTGGCGACGTACCGCGCGAGCGCTGTCGGGCATAGTCTGATTGAGCTGGGGCGTGCTGCGCCGCGCCAGTGGAGCGCGCTGCGTTCGCCGCCCATTGCCGCCATTTGTAGCTGCGTCGCCGTGACAGGGCGTTCGAACCGTCATTGCCCCCTTGGAAGGGACGGGTCTGGCAGGGTGCCGCAAAGCGGGTGGGCCTCTCTCAGCAGGCTGCTACGAGTCGATTGTTCCGCTCGGTCCGGACCGGGCCGCACCGAAGGACTGGCTGATCCTGGTGTTAAGGGGCATCCGGCTGCGGCGTCTCACGAACGATCGACGGGTCATGAGGGCCGAAGATCAGCTCCGCCTCGTATTGGTTGTGGCGCCAACAACGAAGGGAGATGTTGGCGACGGTGGCCGGCCCCTGCATCGCATAGGCCTGGACGTGGTGGAACTCCAGAAACGTGCGCTCCGTGCATCTCCTTCCGGTGGATGCAACGAAGGCGCACTGGCCAGCGTCGCGCCGCCAGACCGCGCGCTGGACCTCCCGCGGCACATGGCGGGAGGCCAGTCCGGGGTTGCGGACTTCCTTATCCGTTTCAGGACGGATAGGCCGGTTAGGCCGCGGCTTGGCCGCGGCTTGGCGGCCGCACCCACCTTCGTCTTCTCGACCTTCTCGAGCAACAGCGTGAGGGCCCGGTCGAAGATGGCGCCCGGATCGCCGTCGGGGATCTCGCGGCGGAGAAGCGCCTGCAACTGCCGTAGCTTCTCGTGGGTGTCCGGGCCGATGGTGAACTGCACGCGGTAGCGCTCGGGAGCCGAGGCCTGGACGATCGGGCGAGGGTTGGCCGGCAGGGCTGAGGGCGAAGGGGGGATCGGAGGGCCCGCCGCGGAGGGCACGCTGGTCATCGCTGGCCCTGCGGACGGGGGTGGTGCCGTCGTCGGGCAGGGGAGCGCTCGCACGGTGCTCGGGAGGTCGGGTCGCGGCGCCAGCTCTGCGATCAGGGCTTCGATCTCACGCCGCTTCCTGTCCCTGGCCTTCGCGAGGACGGACTGGTGGTTCTCCGGCGTGAGGTGCGGTGCCAGCAGGCGTACGGAGGTCAGGGTCAGAGATCCCGACGCCAGGAGCTCGAGGATCAGGGGAAATCGCCGGCAGGCCCGAGCGGCCTCGATCCGGTTGCAGGCGGCATCTTCGGAGAGGCGAAGGGCCTGGGTGCAGTAGTTGAAGAGAGAGCCGTAGCCCTGAGCGGCGTAGAGCATCTTGCGGCTATCGAGCGCGGCGAGATGGGCCACCAGCTCGACCAAGGCCTCGCGCTCCTTGCCGGCGAGGGTTTCCAGGCGGGCGAGGAGGTCTTGATCCGACAGGGCGGAGGCGTCGACGAGGATGTTGGTTTCCATGAGTCATGTGTATCACGACGGATTTCGGGCGCTGGGCGAGGCCCTGGGATGCCCCAGGAGCGTCGCTTGCGGTCGGATCAGCGCGCGCCGCGAGGACTTCGGCCCGGAAGCGGCTGAGAGAGGCGAAGGATCGGCCAGGCAGGCATCGTGAAGCGAGCCCGTGGCGGAGAGTTCTCGCACGGCTCCAACAACGGGTCCAGAACTCGTGGCGTCCAAGAATAAACTTGAGTGAGCCGGCGCTTGGAGGCCGAACCCCAGGCAAGGAAGGGGCGATGTGAAATCGTCTTTCAGCAGCGCTGCTAGTGCGGTTCGAAACCCCTACACCAGACCCCGCGCACCATGGTGACGGCGGCCCGCAACGACACGATCGCCGGCGATCTCCCGTCCCTGGCCTTCGCCTTCCGCTTGAACCAGGAGGGCGCCTGCGCTCTCAGCCTGTTGCTTGTATCCTGAACCGCCGTGGCACCGTTTCACCTAGCGATCGATCTGGGGGCGGGCAGCGGGCGAGCCATCATGGGCCGCCTGGACGAGGGCGGCCTCGTCCTGCGGGAAGTGCACCGGTTCCGCTATCCGCCCTCGCGTGCGGAGGGCCACCTGCGCTGGTCGAGCCCGACGCTCTTCGAAGGGCTCGAAGCCGGCATCCGGGCGGCGGCGGCGGCGGCCCGGGAGATGGGGACGCCTCTCGAGACCGTGGGCGTCGACTCGTGGGCCGTCGACTACGGGCTCCTGGACGGCGACGGCCGGTTGCTCGAGGAACCGATCGCCTATCGTGACGAGCGCACGGCCCGCGAGATGGAGGCGGTCTTCGCCAAGGTCCCGCGGGAGGAGATCTTCCGGCGGACCGGCGTCCAGTTCCTGGTGTTCAACACGATCTTCCAGCTCCACGCCCACGTGCGCCAGGGCCTGCCGGCAGGAGCGCGCCGGCTGTTGATGATCCCCGATGTCTGCCATTTCCATCTCTGCGGCTCGACGTCCGGCGAGTACACGAATGCCTCCACGACCCAGCTCCTGGATGCGCGGACCGGGGGTTGGGACGAAGGGCTGATCGGTCCGCTCGGTCTCCCGGGCGAGCTCCTTCCCGAGATAAGGCCGCCGGGGACCGATCTGGGGAGCTTGCGCCCCGCCTTGCAGCAGAGGCTCGGAGCGCCCGCCCTCCGCGTCATCGCCCCCGCGACCCACGACACGGGGAGCGCGGTGGCGGGAACGCCGCTCCAGCCCGGCTGGGCCTACGTCTCGTCCGGGACCTGGTCACTAGTCGGGATCGAGCGCAGCGGCGTCCTCGTGAACCACGACGTGGCCCGCGCCAACTTCACGAACGAAGGCGGCGCCTACGGCACGGTGCGCTTCCTCAAGAACGTGATGGGCCTCTGGATCCTGGAGTCCTGCCGCAAGGAGTGGGCCGAGCGCGGACGCGCGCCCGACTACGCGGAGCTCGTCGAGCAGGTGGCGGCCCTGCCGGAGTCCTGCGGCTTCGTGTTCCCGGACCACCCGCGTTTCCTGAACCCGGCGAGCATGACCTCGGAGCTGCGGGCGAGCCTCGTCGAGTGCGGCCACAAGGCCCCGGACGACCCCGTGCGATTGGCCAGGGTGATACTCGATTCGCTCGCCCTGCGGTACGCTTCCGTGCTGCGGACGATCGAGTCGCTCACCGGCCAGGCCATCCCGGGGGTGCACATCGTGGGCGGAGGGAGCCGCAACGACTACCTGAACCAGGCCACGGCGGAGGCCGCGAATCGGCCCGTCCTGGCCGGACCCGAAGAGGCCAGCGCCGCGGGCAACCTGGTCGTGCAGGCGATCGCGAGCGGCCAGGTGGCCTCGCTGGCCGAAGGCCGCGCCCGCCTTGCCCGGGGGGCCCAGCTGCGCCGGTTCGAGCCCAAGGGCTCGCGCGCCTGGTTGGAGGCAAAGGCGCGCTATCGGGAGATCGAGGAGCGCTTCGCATGAGCGAGCTTCGCATCGGCGTGGTCGGCCTGGGGTGGGCGGCGGGGGCGCACATCGATGCCTTCAAGGGGGTGACGGGCGCGCGGGTCACGGCCGTCTGCTCGCGGTCCACCCTGGACCCGAGGGCGCTCGAGGCCAAGTACGGGCTGCCCCTCAAGGCCTACACCGACTACGCGGCCATGCTGCGCGACCCCGAGATCGACGCGGTGGACATCTGCACCCCGCACCCCCAGCACGCCGAACAGGCGATCGCGGCGGCCCGGGCCGGCAAGCACCTGGTGATCGAGAAGCCGATCGCGCTCGGGCCCGAAGATGCCCGAGCGGTCCGCGAGGCGGTCCGCGCCGCGGGGGTCCAGGCCTGCGTCTGCTTCGAGTGCCGGTGGAGCGCGCATTTCACCCTGGCCCGCGCGGTGATCGACCAGGGCCTGCTCGGCCAGGTCCACTACGGCGAGGTCGACTACTACCACGGTCTCGGTCCCTGGTACGGCCAGTTCGCCTGGAACGTCAAGAAGGACTTCGGGGGGAGCAGCCTGCTCACCGCCGGCTGCCACGCCCTGGATGCCCTCCTGTTCTTCATGGGCGGCGCCGTCGAAGAGGTCACCGCCTACGAGACCCGCTCGAAGAACCCCGTCTTCGCGCCTTACGAGTATGCGACCACGACCACCACCCTCCTGAGGTTCGCGGACGGCCGCGTCGGCAAGGTCGCCTCGGTGGTGGACTGTCTCCAGCCCTACTATTTCCACGTGCACCTCGTGGGCAGCGAGGGCAGCCTGCTCGACAACCGCTTCACGTCGACGCGGCTGCCTGGTCTGCGGAAGGACCGGTGGAGCACGCTCGAGACGTCGCTCGTGGACTCGGGCGACGTCCGCGACCATCCCTACCGGCCGCAGTTCCAGGCCTTCGTGGACAGCGCCGCCCTGGGCCAGCCCATGCCGCGCACGGATTTCGACACGGCCTACGAGACCCACCGGGCCGTGTTCGCGGCCGACCGTTCGGCGCGCGAGCGCCGCACCGTCAAGCTGGCGGAGATCGCCTGAACCCGATCACATTTCTTTCTTCAAGGAGGTCATGATGCTCCGGACCGAACGCTGGTTGAGCCGATTCGCTCGAGGAGGCCTGGCCCTGGCCGTCCTCATCGCGGGCCGTGGGGCGGCCTCCGCCGACGAGGGCTTCTCTCCGCTCTTCAACGGCCGCGACCTCGCCGGCTGGAAGGTGCCGGTTGGAGACAACGGCCACTGGAAGGTCGTGGGCGGAGTGATCGACTACGACGCGAGCAGCGAGGCCAAGGGGGAAGAGAGGAGCCTCTGGTCGGAACGGGAGTTCGGCGATTTCGTCCTTCGCGCGGAGTGGCGGATCAAGGAGACGCCCTACATCAACCCGAACGTCCCCATCGTCCTTCCCGACGGCTCGGAGAAGAAGGGCGCCGACGGAAAGACGATACGGATGGCGGTGCCCGACTCGGACTCCGGCATCTACCTCCGCGGCTCGTCGAAGTCCCAGGTCAACATCTGGTGCTGGCCCGTGGGCTCGGGGGAGGTCTATGGCTACCGCACCGATGACAAGATGCCGGCGGACGTGCGGGCGGGGGTCACCCCGAAGAAGATCGCGGACCGGAACATCGGCGAGTGGAACCGCTTCGAGATCACGATGGTCGGGGACCGGCTGACGGTGGTGCTGAACGGCGAGAAGGTGATCGCGGAGGCCCGCCTGCCGGGCGTTGCGGCCAGGGGACCGATCGCGCTCCAACACCACGGCGACCGCAAGGACGGCCAGTGGGTCGCCCCGCCCGCTCTCGTGCAGTTCCGGAACATCGAGGTCAAGGAGCTGCCGGCGAAGCGCTAGGCTGCCCTCCCTCGGAAGGCGTGACGGACTAGAAGTCGAAGCCGTCCACGTTGTCCTTGGTGAACGTGAAGGGCGTGCCCAGGAGCAGGTTGTCGCCCTCCAGAGTCAGCGTCTTCAGCCGGCCCGCGGTGAAGCTCCGGTCGCCCGGCTTGAGGGTGCCCTTGGCCAGGGCATGGGCGGCGTGGATCGTCAGGTAGCCCAGGTCCATCGTGTTCCAGAGCACCACCGAGTCGAGCACGCCGTCCTTCAGGTAGGGCCGGGAGGCGTTCGGGAGGCCGAGGCCCGTGACCTTGACATCGGTCCGGCCCGATTGCTTCACCGCCTCGGCGGCGCCCGGCACCGCGGGGGAGGCGATGGCCATCACGACCCTGACCTCGGGATGGACCTTCAGGAGCGTCTGGGTCTCGTCGAAGGCCCGCTTGCGGTCGTCGTCGCTCGGGCGGATGTCGACGAGGGTCAGGTCCGGGTACTTCGTGGCCAGCCCCTCCTTGATGTGCTTGATCCACTCGTTCTGGTTCGCCGCGGTCAAGGAGGCGGTCACGATCGCGAAGGAGCCCTTGCCGCCCAGGAGGCGGGCGGTGTGCTCGAGCAGCACCGCCGCGATCCCCTGCGGCGTGGCCTGGTTCACGAAGACGTCGCGGGCGTCCTTTTCGGAGTCGGCGTCCCAGGTCACGACCTTGATGCCCTGGCCGCGGGCCTTCCGCAGCACCGTGGAGATGGCCTCCTTGTTCTCGACGCTGACCGCGATGACGCTCACGCCGCGGGTGATCCACGCCTCGACCACCTCGTTCTGCTTGGCGGGGTCGGTCTCCGTGGGGCCGTCCCACAGGAGCTTCACCCCGAGCTCGGCCGCGGCCTCCTCCGCACCCTTGCGGCAGCTCACGAAGTAGGGGTTGCCCTTGTTCTTGGGCATCATGGCGACCGTGATCTGGTCCTTCCTCGCCTCGCCGCGGCAGGCGCCGAGAGCCACTGCGACGAAGAAGACGAGAGCGAGTCGGCGGTTCATGCGCGGCTCCTTTCCGCGAACAGGCGGTTCGCGCCGATGGCGGCGATCAGCAGGACGCCGGTGAGTATACCGGCCAGCTCGGCCGGGAGGTCGGCGAGACGCAGGCCGTTGTGCAGCACCGCCAGGGCCAGGAGCCCGAGCAGGGTGCCGTGCACGGTGCCCCGGCCGCCGAAGATCGAGGTGCCCCCGAGCACGACCGCGGTGATCGCGGTGAGCTCGTATCCCGTCCCCGCGTCGGCCTTCGCCTGGCCGAGGCGCGCCGCGTAGACGACGGCCGCCAGTCCGGCCATGAGGCCGCTCAAGAGGTACACGTGGGAGAGCCGGCGGGCGACGGGGATGCCGGCGTACCGAGCTCCCTCGGGCGAGAAGCCGATGGCACGCAGGCCCCGACCCGCTCCGGTTCGGTGCAGGAGCAGCCAGAAGAAGACCGCGGCCAGGACGAGCAACGGAAGCTGGGCCGGCGGTCCGCCGGGCAGCCGGCCCTGGCCGAGGAACAGCAGGCCGGTGGGGAAGTCGGTGTAATTGCGCACTCCCGCGGTCCAGCCTTCCGCGAGGCCGCGGAAGAGCGAGAACGTGCCGAGGGTCACGATGAGCGGGGGCACGCCGAGACGCGCCACCAGGAACGCGTTCAGGGCGCCGCCCGCAACCCCCACCGCCACCGCCACCAGCGCGGCCAGCCCCATGGGCAGCCCGCCGTCCTTCCACGCGGCCCCCATCAGCACCGCCGAGAGCCCGAGGAGCGAGCCCACCGACAGATCGATCCCCCCCGTGAGGATGACGGCCGTCAGGGCGAGGGCGAGCAGGCCGATCTCGACGCTGGCCCGCGCGATCTCGAAGGCGTTGCCCCCGGTGAGGAAGTTGGAGCCGGTGGCCGCGAAGTACGCGATCTCCGCGACCACGAGAAGGGCCAGGAGCGCTTCGTGGCTGCGCAAACGGTTCGTCATTGAGCTGGGGGGGGCTGCGTCGCCCCCCCCAGACCCCCCGCTCGCTTCGCGGGAGTGAATCCCGCTGCGCTCGCAGCCTGTTCCTGTTGCCGAGGTGGCGTCGCCCCCCCCAGACCCCCTGCCCGCTTCCTCGGCAACGCGTCCGCCGCTACCGCGACCAGGATCACCAGGCCCTGGATCGCGCGCTCCCAATGGGCTTCCGCGCCGAGGAAGGTGAGGGCGGGGCCGATGGCCCCCAGCAGCGCGACCCCCAGCAGCGTGCCGGCGAGCGTTCCGCGTCCTCCGGAGATCGCGGTGCCGCCCACCACCACGGCCGCGATCACCTTCATCTCGAGGCCGACTCCCGCGTTCGTCTGCACGTCGATGAACTGGATGGAGGTGAGGAGGGCCGCCAGACCCACGAGGCCGCCCATGAAGACGAACACCCCGAACACCACCCTGCGAGGCCGGATCCCCACGAGACGAGCGGCCTCGGGGTCCGAGCCGGTGGCGTAGACGGAGCGGCCGGCGGCGACGGACCGGAGGCCCCAGGCGAAGGCGATGAAGAGCAGAAGGGCCGCGGCGATCACGGCCAGCCGCCCCGCCTCCTGTCCGAGGCCGAGCCATTGGAAGCCGGCCGGCAGGTCCTGCACCCACACGCCCTCGGTGGCCCAGCGCAGGCTCTCGCGGAGGAGCACCATCGTGGCCAGGGTCACCACGATCGCGGGAAGGCCCAGCCCCGCGACCAGCGCCCCGTTGAGCGCACCCATCACGGCGCCCGCCGCCACCGCCCCCGCCACCACCGCCGGCATCGGCAGGCCGGTCTTGGCCAGCAGGCCCGCCGCCACCCCGCAGATGGCGAACTGCGAGCCGATGGAGATGTCGATCTGCCGGGCCAGGATCACGAGGGTCATCCCCACCGCGGCCACCAGCACCGGCGCGTTGCCCACGAGCAAGTCGCGCAGGTTGTCCGGGCGGAAGAACGCGGGGGCGCGCACCAGGAGGAGCGCCAGCAGGGCGGCGAAGGCCAGGGCCACCGATGCCTCGCGCCGGTGCCGCGAAAGGAAGGCAATATGGAGCGATGGGCTAATGACGCGCCTCCACGGACTGGCCGAGGGCGAGGGCGGCCAGGCTCTCCTGGTTGGCGGCCTCGCGCTCGAGCGTGCCCACGATCGTGCCCCCCCGCATCACCGCGATACGGTCGCTCATCCCCAGGATCTCGGGCAGCTCGGACGAGATCATCAGGATGGCGAGCCCCTGCTCGGCCAGCTCGACCATCAGGCGATGGATCTCCGCCTTGGCGCCCACGTCGACCCCCTGGGTCGGCTCGTCGAGCACCAGCACCGCCGGCCGGGTGGCGAGCCAGCGCGCCAGCGCGACCTTCTGCTGGTTGCCGCCCGAGAGGTTGCCCACGGGCGTCTCGATCGACGACGTCTTGATGGCAAACCGCGCGACGAAGCCGTCGGCCAGGCTGCGCTCGCGCCGCGCGTCGAGGAAGGGGCCGGAGGCGATTTCGCGGAGCACGGCCAGGGTGACGTTCACGGCGACGCTCATCTCCGGGATCACGCCGTGGCGCCGCCGGTCTTCGGGCACGTAGGCGAAGCCGTGGGCCATCGCGCGGCCCGGGGTGCCGACCTGAACCGGCTGCCCGCGCAGGATCAGCTCGCCCCCGTCGGCCGGAGTGAGGCCGAAGAGGACGCGGGCCAGCTCGGTCCGGCCCGAGCCCACGAGGCCGGCCAGGCCCAGGATCTCTCCCGCGTGAACCCGGAACGAGACGTCCCGCACCCCCGAGGCGCTGCACGAGAGGCCGCGCGCCTCGAGCACGATCCCGCCTCGCGCCACCGCCCGCTTGGGGAAGACCACGGTCAGCTCGCGCCCGACCATCAGGCGGATCAGCTCGGCCTCGTCGAGCCCCACCGCATCCCGGGTTTGCACTACGGAGCCGTCGCGGAGCACGGTCACCCGATCGGCCAGGCGCAGCACCTCGCCCAGGCGATGCGAGATGTAGACGATCCCGACGCCTTGCCCGCGCAGCTCGCCGATGAGCTCGAACAGGCGCTCGGCCTCCGCCTCCGCGAGAGCGGCCGTGGGCTCGTCCATCAAGAGGATGCGCGCGCTCGCCCCAAGGGCCCGGGCGATCTCGACCGCCTGCTGCTCCGCCATGCGCAGGCTGCCGGCGGTGGCGTCGGGATCGATCCGCGCGCCCACCCGGGCGAGCAGAGCCAACGCGCGGCGCCGGCGGTCGCGCCACCCGATGCGCCGCCACGCCCCCGCCGGCTCGAGGCCGAAGGCGAGGTTCTCGGTCACCGACAGGTCAGGGAAGAGCGCCGGCAG
>WNFM01352705.1_pt2 | contig 12117 bp, 9 predicted proteins | sample 5400271 | NCBI WGS metagenome assembly WNFM01 (sample SAMN13153352, study PRJNA577476) | soil metagenome | isolation source: 60 cm saprolite on Douglas fir-dominated hillslope | place: USA:California | collected 2013-09-17 | reverse complement strand
CAAGATGCCCAGTGGCTGGGCCACGCGGTCTTGATCCGATTGGTCCAGAACGTCCACGGCGCTGTCGACAAACAGCTCGTCACCGGCGCGCCGCAGCGGACTGATTCCCGGAGTGGCCGGCTGCGTCGGCGATGGCAGCGTGCGAGCGGGTGCTGAGCCAGCCGCCGGGACGGCGATGCTCATAAGGGATACGCCCTCACTATTCCAGAGCGTGAGCCACCGCGGACCGGCGATCATCAGAGGCCGCAGCGCCCTCTCGGCCGCTTCCCGGTTGCCTGCGGTCGGATCCTTAATGAAGCGCCGGACGTCAGCCGCCATGCCACCTCGGCGCAATTGCTCAAAGCCCTGCTGGGTACTGCCTTCCAGCAGCGTCGCGAGTTGATCCGCCGCGACGCGGGCCCTGTCGCCTCCGGCACGGCTCAGGCTCCGCTCAACGAGGCGGTATGCGGTCCAGAGCGACACCGCGATTGCCGCAGTGGCGATCGCGGTCAGCAAGACCGGCAATCGCCAGGGGAGCGAATGCGTCACCCGGACATGCGGCGTGGCTTCGCGCGGAGACATCTCTTTACACATTTCGGCTGATCACGTGACGCTGACCAGGCATCGGCGTTTCACGATTGCACTTGGCGTTGCGGTTTTTCGTTGAACGTTTTGACCGGGCGCGGGACGGCCTGTCCGCGAATGGGACAAGACGTTTTCTCGTTTAGACTCGTCAAACGCACCAATGAAACATCTATTCCTCGCCCTCTGCCTGGCGGCTGCATGCGCGACCAGCGCATTCGCCCAGCCTGCCGCACCAGCCACCCTGCGCGTCACCGTCGTGGACCCGAGCAACGCCGTCGTCGTCGGGGCAACGGTCACGATCACCGGCGCCGAACCCGCGACGCAGGCGGCGTCCATTCCGCCTGCGACGACGGCCGACGTCGGCATCGCGACGATCACCGGCCTCGCGCCGGGCCGTTACAAGATCCTTGCGGAGTTCCCCGGCTTCGAAGCGCGGACGCTGCCGGACGTCAGGGTCCGCAGCGGCGAGAACAAGCAGGTGGCGATCCTGACGCTCTCCAAGCTCGAAGCGTCGGTCACCGTCGAGCAGGACAAGCAGACGGCGGCGGCCGACCCGCGCGGGCACACGTTCGGCACGACGCTGACGCGTGAAGAGATCGACGCGCTGTCTGACGATCCGCAGCTCCTGCAGCAGCAGCTGCAGGACATGGCCGGACCGGGCGCGGTGATCCGCGTGGACGGCTTCGAGGGCAGTCCGCTGCCGGCCAAGGCGCAGATTCGGTCGATCCGCATTTCCCGCGATCAATTCGCGGCCGAGTACCACAGCGCCGGCGGCGTTTCGATCGAGATCATCACGCAGCCGGGCCTCGGACCGATCCGCTACTTCACCAATTTCCAGGCGCGCGACGATGCGCTCGCGGGCACGAGCCCGTTCGTGGCGGCGCGCGGCCCCGAGCGCAACACGAATTTCGGCGGCGGCATGAACGGCGCGCTGGTCAAGGACAAGGCCTCGTTCGGTGTGTTTGCCTTCAGCACGAGGGCGTACGACACGCCGAATCTCAATGCGATCACGCCCACGGGCAATCTCGCGGAGTCGCTGAAGCTGCAGACGCCGCGCGACAACCTGTTCGTGAACGGCCAGTTGGACTACGCGCTCACGCTCGACCAGACGCTGCGGTTCGGCTACAACCTCACGCGCTTCACGAACGAGAACCTCGGCGTCGGCGGCTACGACGAGCCGGAGCGCGCGTACTCGAACGAGAACACGACGCACAACATCCGCATCCAGCATTTCGGCCCGGTGGGACGGCGCATGTTCTCGCGGTCGCGGCTGCAGCTGTTCGTCGCCGACTCGTCGTCCACGTCGGCGACGCAGGCGCCGACGATTCGCGTCAACGACTTCTTCAACAGCGGCGGTGCACAGCAGTCGGGCGGTGAGCACGAGAAGCGGATCGTTCTCGGGTCCGATCTCGACTACGTACGCGGCCGCCAGTCGTGGCGCACCGGCATCGTGCTCGACGGCGGATGGTACCGCTCCGACGCGTCGGCGAATTACCTGGGGACGTACACCTTCGACAACCTGGACGCGTACCTCGCCAACCGTCCGAGCAACTACTCGCGGCGCATCGGCGATCCGAACCTGTCGTTCAGCATGCTGCAGGGCGCCGTGTACGTGCAGGACGACATCCGGCCGAGGAAGAACCTCACGCTCAGCCCGGGCGTACGCTACGAACTTCAGTCGCACACCGGTAGCGCCGCCAACATCGGTCCGCGCTTCGGCGTCACGTGGGCGCCGACGGCGTCGGGCCAGACGACGCTGCGCGCGAGCACCGGCATCTTCTACGAGTTTCTGCCGAGGGGGACGTACGAGCAGTCGCTGCGCGTGGACGGCGTCCACCAGCAGGAACTGAACATCTTCAACCCGACGTTCCCCGATCCCGGGAATCTCGGCGCGATCCCGCCGATCAATAAGTACTTGTTGGACGCCGGCTATCAGATGCCGCGCATCGCGCGCATCAGCGGAGGCGTCGACCAGACCGTCATGCGCGTGAGCCGCGTGGCGCTGACGTACAGCTATCAGCGCGGCGAGCGCCAGGCGCGCGGACTCGATCTGAACTCAGCGGTGAACGGCCTCCGGCCGAATCCTGCGTTCCGCGACATCATCGAGGCGGTGTCGGATGCCGAATCGCGCCGGCACCAGGTTCAATTCGACGGAACCATCAATCCCGGCGCGATGCTGCCGGCGTTCAAAGGGCCGCTCATCAGCCTGAAGCGGACGACGCTGTTCATCAACTATCAGCTGACGTGGCTGAAGAACAACACGGACGGTCCGTTCGCCATTCCCGCGACGGGCGATCTCAACGCGGAGTGGGGACCGGGCCCGGGCGACGTGCGGCACCGCGCGAACATCACGCTGAACAACCAGATCATCCGCAACGTGCTCGTGGGACTGAACGTCAACGCCACCACGGGCGACGCGTACACGATGCTCACCGGCCGCGACGACAACGGCGACGGCATTTTCAACGATCGTCCGGCCGGCGTCGACCGCAACACGCTGCGCGCGACCGGCCAGGGGAACGTCAATCTGTTCCTCGGCTACGTGATGACGTTCGGCAAGCAGCAGACGCTGCCGCCGGGCATCGGCGTCTTCGGCGGCGGCAACGCGGCGACCGTGCGGACGGTGGATCAGAGCGGCGGGCGCTACCGCGTGCAGTTCTTCGTCCAGTGCAACAACCTCACGAACCAGTCGAACTATCTCGGCTACAGCGGGACGCTGTCGTCGCCGTTCTTCGGGCGGCCGACGACGGTCCGTGAGATGCGGAAGATCGACGCCGGCATCAGCCTGAATTTCTAGCGGCGCCTCAAAAGAGGCGTCTGAACATTCCAAGGTACTGAGGAGCAAAAGCCACAAACGTCGCGACGAAGAAGACGGCCACCGCGCCCACGGCCGCGAGAAACAGTCCGGCGTCGCGCCACGACTTGTTGCGCGTGCGCGAATAACCCCAGAGCGAGAAGAGCACCAGACCGCCCGCGGCGCACGCCGCCGGCGCCGCGATGAGGATATCGGGACGATCGACGTGCCCGGTACGCAGCAGCATCGCGACGCGCTCGAAGCCGTTGCGGACAAACGTGGTCAGTGTGCCCGCCATCCACAACCAGAATGCGCCGCCTGCCGCACCCAGCATGTATCCGGATTTGTGCCGGCGGAGCGAGAGCACCGCGGCCATGACGTACGGAAGCGACTCGAACACGTGGAGCACGCGAATCGTGCGATCCCAGTAGGCGGCGATTCCAAGGACCACGACGAACGCCGCTGCGCACGCGGCCGCGAGCACGTCGATGATGTGTCCGCGTCCCGGCTGGTCAAGAGCGAGCGGGTTCATGCCTTCCCCGCCTATTACGCTGATGCCCTGCCGCAGGTTAACGGGCAGCTGCGCTGCACACGATCCGCGCCGCGATTCTTGACTCCATAGGGAATCGCCGCGTAGCGTTGTTGCCTGAGCACGGAGTCTGGACCGATGCGCGTCGTCCAAGTGAACTACGCGTACGATCCGCGGCTGCAATCGGCGGCCGCGTTGCTGGAGCGATACCCGACGCTCACCGGCTGGAGCGAAGCGCTCGCGGGTGCGGGCGCGGAAGTGCTGACGGTACAGCAGTTCCATCGATCGGCGACGGTCGCGCGCCATGGCCTTCGCTACGTGTTCGGCACGCTTGGGGAAATCGGGCGCGCCGCCGCCGCGTTCGAACCGGACGTCGCGCACGTCAACGGGCTGATGTTCTTCGCGCGAACGTGGTGGCTGCGGCGCCTTTTGCCGCAGGCGACGGCGGTCGGCGTGCAGGATCACGCGGGCGGCGCGCCCCGCGATCGCGGTCCGGCGGTCAACGCGATCCGGCGCTGGTTGATGCGCGCCGCCGATGGGTTTCTGTTCAGCGCGATCGAGCAGGCGGATCCATGGCGGGCGCATCAACTCATTACGCGGGACCAGATCGTCAGCGGCGTGATGGAGGCGAGCACCGGCGTGCGACCGATGCCGCAGGACGCCGCGCGCGCCGCCAGCGGCATGACGGGCGCGCCCAGCGTGTTGTGGGTCGGACGCCTGAATCCGAACAAGGATCCCTTGACCGTCGTCACGGCATTCGAGCAATTCGCCCGATGGGCGCCGGGTGCAACGCTGACGATGGTCTATCAGGAACCCGAGTTGCTCGACGCAGTACGCGCGCGCGTCATGGCATCGCCGGCCCTCGCAGATCGGGTGTATATGGTCGGCGAGGTCGCGCGCGAACGAATGGCCGCCTTCTACAGCGCGGCTGATGTGTTCGTCATCGGCAGTCATCACGAGGGAAGCGGCTACGCCGCGATCGAAGCGATCGCGTGCGGCGCCATTCCGGTCGTGACGGCGATTCCCGCCTTTCGCGCGCTGACAAGACGAGGGTCGATCGGGGCGTTGTGGCCCGCGGGCAACGCCGACGCGTGCGCGCGGGCGCTCATCGAGACCTGCCGCCGCGATCCCGCCTCTGAGCGACAGCGCGTCATCGACCACTTTCAGCGAGAGCTGACATGGCAGGCGGTCGGCGCGCGCGCGATGGCGATCTACCGCGAGATCAGCGACAGACGTGCGCGTCTGATGCCTATTACGGAACGAGCGAGACCGTAATCATCTTGCGGTACTTGACGGGCACGCCGTCCAGCGTCGCGGGTCTGTAGCGCCACGACTGCGCCGCCGCCACGGCCAGCTTGTCGTAGTTCGTGTTGACCGACCCTCGCATCGCCGCGAACGTCACCGTCCCTGATTCGTCGATCACGACTTCGAGCGCGGCTCGCGCCGGCACCAGCAGGCGGCCGACGAATCGCGGGAGGCTCTCGCGTACAGGCACCGGCGGCGTGATCTTCGGCGTGTCTATCGTGTACACCTGCGACGCGTCGCTCGGCGGCGGTGCGGGCGCCTGCGTCGCGGGCCGGGGCGCCGGCGGCTCGACCGGAGGCGCCTGCGGCGGCGCAGGACGCGGCGCGGGCGCTGCCGCCTGCCGGCTCAGGTCGAGGAAGCCCGTGACCAGCACACGCAGGTCGCTGAGCGGCGGCGCCGCCGCGGCCGTGCCCAAATCGGGATCGCTCAGCAGGTCGAGCGTCTGGCTGAACTCGTCGCGCGCCTTCTCGTAGTTCTTGCCGTCGAACGCGGTCTTGGCCTGCGCGTACTGCCGCTGAACCAGCGCCGGCAGCAACCGTCGCCGGACTTCGGTGAACGCCGCGCGCATCCGCGGCGAGGCGTCGGCCTCGGACGGGCGAAACGACGGATGAGCGGACACCAGGGCTTCGATCGTCTGCTCCGCGTCCGCCTTCTTTCCCAGCGCAAGGAGACAGAAAGCGCGATATTCCTCGACGCTGCGTACCTCGTCCGGGGCCACGTCCGCCGCGCGAAGCCGGCCGAGCATCGCGAGCGCGTCCTCGTACGCGGCCGACACGTACAGCTCGCGCGCCGCCGTCAGCGAATCCTGCGCCGCAGCGAGGCGCGGCCACGCCACCAGCGCCAGGCACAGGACGCCGGCCCATCGAAAGCGAGCGCGGGTGGTCATTTCTTTCTGAGATCTGCGCTGACGCGCAGGGGCGCGGTGAGCGTGACGGCTCACCCAGGTCCGGATGACGGAACACGAGCTCATGGGAACCGATCGTCGCTTGAAGATTGCCGAGGGGCGTCTCGCCGACGTCGACGCCGTCGAGAAACACGTTGGCCCAGGGCACGGCGTTCACGGCCATCGATCCCGTGGGCAGCTTGACGGGGATGGCCACGACTTTGTTCGGCGTGACCTGCACGGTGCGACTGGCGCGGAAGCCCAGCGCCTTGTTGACGATGTCGAGCTGATGGCTGCCGGCCGCGACCATCACGCGTTCGGACTGACTGCTGCCGAGCAGCTGTCCGTTCTCGAAGAGCTGCAGCTCGACGGGCGCGGAGACGGCGACAAAGCCGAACAGAGGCGCGGCGCCGCCCACAGCGAGCGGCACAAGCAATGACGCCGTCGTGTCGGCCTCGACCGTCACGCTCTGCTTGACCGAGTCCCCGTCGCGCGTCGAGACGACGACGGTGTGCTCGCCCGGCGTCACATCGTCGAGCGTCACCGGCGAAGTGCCCTTCGCGACGCCATCGACGGTCACGCGCGCGCCGGTCGGATTCGTGCGCACGCTCAAGCGGCCCGTCGTCGGCCGGCTGCGACCGATCTCGATGTACTGAGAGACCTGCGTGCCGGCCGGCACGGCGACCGAGATCGATCGCGACGCGGCGTTGGCGCTGCGCAATTCGATCACGTGCGCGCCTGCCGGCAGCGTCATGGTGGCCGGCGTCGCGCCGTGCGCCGCGCCGTCGATGAGGATCTGCGCGCCGGTCGGATTCGAATCGAGGATGAGCGTGCCGGTCGCGACGGCCACGGCAGGCGCCCTGCGCCGCGCCGCCAGGATCCCGCCGCCGGCCAACGCCAGCAGGACAACCGCAGCGGCTCCCCATGGCCAGGCTCTGCGGACCCATGACACGCGGAGCGGCAGCGGCACGCGCGCCGCCGGCTGATCGGCAAGCCCACCGGGTCGGGGCGCCACTGATCGGGCGTGGGAGTTGGAGCGGCGACTCGAGCCGGCGCCAGAGCGGTCCGGCTCGCCCGGGCCGGTGCAGGCGCCGCCATCGTGCTGCGCGGCGTGTCGACGCGCGCGTCGTTCGATGCGATCACCACTGGTGTCGGCGACAACACTTGTTCCAGCTCCGCACCGGCTTCAGCCACTGAAGAAAACGCCGTGGTCCGATCGAGGTGCAGCGCCCGCGTGAGCCAGGTGCGCAGTCCCGGCGAGAGCGGCGTGCCGCTCGCCGCGAGGGGCGACGCCGAGAGGTCCGCCCAGTTCGACGGACACTCGTCGTCGGCGAGCGGACGGCCGATGATCAGCGACAGCGCGACCACGCCGATCTGCATGATGTCGGCGCGCTGATCGAGGCGCCCCAGGCCCGCCGCGCGCGGCAGCGCCACGCGGAGTTCGTGCCAGTACTTTTGATGGGAGTAGCGGAGCGTGCTGAGCGCCGGCCCCAACGCATAGTCGGCGACGACGAGCCCGGCCCCGGGAGCCCCGGAGGAAACGATGAGGCGCTCCGGACTCAACGCACCGTGCGAGATGTCCAGGCCGACGGCATGGAGCGCCGCGACCGCGCCGACGAGCTGACGGACGAGCGCGAGCGAGGCATTGAAATCCAACGGCCCACCGGCACGCCGGCCCTCGAGCAGCAGGAGATCCGACAGCCTCTCGCCGTCCACCGCATCGAAAGCCACTCCGACCGCCGTACCGTCGCCGAAGGGACCGACGACGCCGTGCAGGGGTGCAAACGCCGGATGACGGAAGTCACTCAACCGGCCGATCCGGTCGCGCAGCGCCTTCTCGAATCCCGGAAGCTCTGACAGCGCGTCTCGGAGCAGGAGTACGTCGCGGGTCTTTCCTGTCGTCCTATCGACAATCCGTCGACGCTCGCCGAGACCATCGTGGAACACACCGCCATCGGTGACGTGCTCGTCCCCCCACATTTCCAGTGTTGCCATTTCTGTAATTCGTCTTCCGGCGCGAATTCTAGACCGCGGTCCGGCCTAGCACAAGTCAGAGGATCATGGGGGCGGCCGCCCGTAATTCCTGTGAAAGGCGGCCAGGATCGCTCTATCTGACAGGATTCACGCCTGATAGACCGTTGTGCCGCCGACGACGGTCCGCACGATCTGAATGTCTTTTATCTTCTCCGGGGTCACCGTGTGGAGATCGTCGGCCAGAACCACGAAGTCGGCGAGCTTCCCGGGTGCGATGGACCCCTTGATCGCTTCCTCGCGCGACGCATACGCGCCGTTGAGCGTGTTGATCATGAGCGCCTCGTCCACGCTGACCTTCTGGTTCGCGCCCCACACGCCCCCGTCCCACCCTTTGCGGGTGACCATGCCCTGGATGCCCATCAGCGGCGCGAACGGCCCGGGGCTGAAATCCGAGCCGGCGGCCGCGTGGATGCCGGCGTCGAGGAACGACCGGAACGCCATGCACCGCTTCATCAGCTCCTCGCCGTAGAAGTGGAACTTGTCGGTGTTGTAGTAGGCGTACGACGTGAACGGCGCGGGGATGGCGTTGAGCGCCTTCATCCGCTTGATCAGATCGTCGTTGATCAGCGTGCAGTGCGTGATCTTCGGCCGCGCGTCGGCGCGGGGGAACGCCTTCTGCGCGCGCTCGACCGCCGTCAGCATCATGTCGATGGCGACGTCGCCGTTGGCGTGGCAGTTGATCTGGATGCCGGCGCGGTGCACGCGCTCGGCCCACTTGTCGAGGTCGGCCTGCGTCTCGGTGATGTTGCCGCGGTACTTCGGATCCATGCCCGAGTACGGCCCGGACATCGCCATCGTGCGTTCGGAGAACGATCCGTCGACGGTGTGTTCCGACGTCGCGCCGAACTTGATCCACTCGTCGCCGAACCCGGTCTGGATGCCGCTCGTGATCATCGACTCCAGCACGTTCCCGTTCGCTTCGTAGCTGACGCGGTGCAGGAGCTCGCCGCGCGCCCGGATGTCCTGCAGCGCCTGCAGGTCGCCGCCCTCGTGATGCACGCTCGTGAGGCCGTAGCGGACGAACTGCCTGGAGATGAACGCCGCGCCGTCGCGATTGCGCTTCGCGCGCTGGTCCGCCGTGAACGTCTCGCGCGTGCCGACGCGCTGGAGCGCGCCCCGCGCGCGATCGGTGACGCGGCCGTTCAAGTCGCCGAGCGCGTCCTTGTCGAACGTCCCGCCCGCGGGGTCTGGTGTGGTCTTGGTGATACCCGCCATTTCGAGCGCCTTGCTGTTGTAGTACGACGTGTGGCCGCCGCGATGCCCGACGACGACGGGATGCTCCTTCGACACTTCGTCGAGGTCGTGGACGTTCAGCTCGCGCTTGTCCTGCACTTTGGTGTCGTCGAAGAAATAGCCCTCGACCCACGTGCCTGACGGCGTGTCCTTCGCCTTGGCGCGGAGTTTTTCGACAATGCTTTTGATAGTGACGAACTCGACTTCGTACGGATTGCCGACGATGACGTCGTAGAGCAGCGTCGTGCCCGGCGCGTGATTGTGGCAGTCGCAGAAGCCCGGCACGACGGTCATGCCCTTCGCGTCGTAGGTCTGCGTGCTCTTGCCGCCGAGGCCCTTGATGTCGTTGGTGCTGCCAACGGCGAGGAACCGCCCGCCTTTCACGGCGAACGCTTCGGCGCGCGGTTGCGCGGCGTCCACCGTGTAAACCTTCGCGTTAATGACGATGAGGTCCGGGTCGGCGCCGTCGGCGAGCGGCGTCGCGCGCGCGGCGGCGGCCGCGGCGATCTGCGTGGCGCCGAGCAACGGCGCGGCCGCGACGCCGGCAAGGCCGGCCCCGGTCAGTCCGAAGAATTCTCTGCGGCTGTGATGCTTCTTCATGGGCGCGATTTTAACGCATGGACTCCATCTTTCGTGCAGCCGGAACGAGGGCCCGGACGTAGACTCTCGTCGAGGAACGCCATGGCGCTATACGCATTCGACGGCACGTGGAACGAAAAGAAAGACAACGAAGACAAGAGCCACCACAACACCAACGTCGTCCGCTTCTACGAGGCCTATCACCGGACGTCCGGCAAGAACGACTACTACGTCGAAGGCGTCGGGACGCGGTTCAACGTCCTGGGCAAGATCTTCGGCGGCGTGTTCGGGTTGGGCGAGCTGCCGCGCCTCGACGAGGCGTACGAAGCCCTCTGCAAGAACTGGACGGCCCCGCAGCCCGATCGGATCATCGACATCACCGGCTTCAGCCGCGGCGCGGCGACGGCGATCGACTTCTGCAATCTCGTCCAGTCCCGCGGGATCAAGACGCCGGGCACGGACACCGTCGTCGAGCCGAATCCGAAGATTCGTTTCATCGGCGTGTGGGACGTCGTCGCGTCGTTCGGCTTCGCGCTGCTCGGCGACCAGGCGCTGAATCTCTTCCATCACCTGACGCTGCCGAAGGCGAACATCGACTACTGCTTTCACGCGCTCGCGATCGACGAGCGGCGTCCGTCCTTTCTCCCGGTGCGGCTGAACGGGGCGTGCGAGGTCTGGTTTCGCGGGGTGCACTCGGACATCGGCGGCGGCAACGGCAACGATGCGCTCAACGACGTGACGTTCAAGTGGATGATGTCGAAGGCGAAGGCCGCGGGACTGCCGATCGCCGACGCGGACATCCCGAACGTGCCGGTGCCGGTGACGGCGATCCCGAAGCCGGACGTCAAGCTGCCGGTCGCCGTCCGGCTCGTCGGCGCCGTCGATCGCCGCCACTACACCATCACGCCGCTCGACGACTGGACGAATCCGCCGGCGACGTGCCCCGTCGAGAGCGCGGCCGACGAAACCGCCGCCGCCAAAGTCGGGGACGGAGGGATCCAGGTGCTGCCGCTGGCGAAACGGCGTCAGGTGGTCGCGATGTGGGAGACGGCGATGGCGACCGCGAATCAGAAGGGGGCGACGATCGACAACGTGCGGGACATGCTGTTCCAGCTTTTCCAGTCGCGGCTGCCGCTCATCAATTCGGATGACGACTTGCAGAAAGCGGTGAACGCCGTCGCGCTGCTGGTGTCGACGGCGATCGAGGATTCGGTGCGGGCGGGCTTTCACACGGTCGAGCCGGTCTTCGTGAACCAGGCGATCTCGCAGCGGCCGCGGCTGTTCCCGCTGACGGACTGAACGGAGAGACGGAGGGTATTTGGCCACGGAGACACCGAGGCACGGAGATAAGAGTGTTCCAGTGATCGTGTTCGACGCGGCGGCCGCCAAGCGGCGTCAGGCGACCGGAAGCCGGCGTCGCAAACGACGACCAAAACCACTTGCTCTCGTCGCTTGCGACGCCGGTTTCCGGTCGACTAACACGGCCTGCTCCGCAGGCCGTTCGCGTCGAACACCTCTGTGTCTCGGTGTCTCTGTGGCCCTTATTCTTCTTCGTCTTCTTCGTGCCTTCGTGTTTTCGTGGCCAATCGCTCCCCGGCTGGCGTTCTCTAGCGGCGGAACCGCAGCTTCAAGAATCCGAGCACCGCGGCGAGCGCGAAGGTGACGGCGTTCGCCAGGATGATCGGCGTCGAATGGACCGCGATTCCGAACAGCATCCAGCAGAACACCCCGGACGAGAACGTCGTCAACCAGGCGAGCGAGAGATCGTCGGCGGTTTGCGTCCGCCATGTCTTGATCACCTGCGGCAGGAACGCAGTCGTCGTAAGAGCGGCGGCGAGATAACCGAGCCAGTCAGGCGAGGATGAGAGCATGCTCCCGCAATTGTACAGGTCGCGAGGCTAGCGTCCGATTACCGCCACGTTGATGACGCGCAGGTCGCCCTCACCCAGCGTGACGCGCGTCGCCCGGGCGACGAGCGACTCGAGGAACGCGGGATCCTCAAACGGGCGGTCGCGCTCGAAGTCGTCCGGCGGATCGATCGCGGCGACGTAATACGCGCCCGGCGGAAGCGGGTGCAGATCGAACGCACCATCGCCCGTAGCCGCGGCGTGGCTGACAAACCTCGATTGAGGGAACCACTGCGCGCGATCGGCCGGGAACGCGATGACGACGGCGTCGCCGAACGGCCGGCCGCCG
>WNFM01187707.1_pt1 | contig 12117 bp, 9 predicted proteins | sample 5400271 | NCBI WGS metagenome assembly WNFM01 (sample SAMN13153352, study PRJNA577476) | soil metagenome | isolation source: 60 cm saprolite on Douglas fir-dominated hillslope | place: USA:California | collected 2013-09-17 | reverse complement strand
CCAAGTATTTCCCCGCCGGTACGCGCATCACCCGGCCGGCGGGCGGCTTTATCCTGTGGGTGGAATTGCCGGAGGGCTGCGACTCCGAGGAATTGTTCCGCCAGGCGCTTCGCAACAAGATCTCGCTCGGTCCCGGCACGCTGTTCTCGGCCACCGACCGCTATCGCAATTGCATTCGCATGGGATGCGCGGAACCGTGGTCGCCGCGCGTCGAGCAGGCGATTGCGAAACTCGGCGATCTCATCAAGAAACAACTCTGACGCCGGTCGCACCCGGTTTGCCGCATTGCTGTCGCCACGAAACGACAGCTCCTCTTGCACGTTCCCGCAGCAATGTGCGCTTGAGAACTTATGTTCATGTAATCCGACTAAGCCCAAGAGCACGATCGTGTGCTCGCACATTCGGAACAATCGGCAAAGAGGAAATCTCATGAAGAAAATACTGATGGCATTTGGACTGATCGCCGCGATGCTCTCCTCCGCGGCAATGGCGCAAAGCACGAATGGCATGATGTTCGGCGGCACGGTCGGCTTCGCCAAACCGCACGGTTCGGATAACGATTCTGGCATGACCATCGGCGGCCGCCTCGGCAAACCGATCCAGGGAAATTTCTCCTGGGAGGCCGACCTCAATCTGGGCATCGTCGACGGCGAAATCGGCGCGAACCACGACTGGAAAATCAATTCGGTGGCAGGCTATGGTGTGTATCGCACCGATGGCGATATTCACCTCAAGGCGAAACTCGGCGTGTCCTACTGGGACGACGATTTCGACAATGACACCAGCCTGTCCGCGGGTATTGGCATCGGCTTCCGCATGGGGAGGGGCATACTCGATGTCGAGTACACGCAGATCAATGACTACGTGGATTACATCACGGTCGGGTACAGCATGCCGTTCTGAGTGAATACGCCGCCGCTCGCAACCGAGACGGCTTTCTTGCAGTTCCAGAACGAAAAAACCCGCACGGCTTGCGCTGTGCGGGTTTTGTTTTGCCCCGGTCCTCGCGGACCGAAGCACTATGCCATCAGCTCAGTGCGTGGCCGACCGCGTTGACGTAAAGCGCGTAGATCGACGTGCTGCCGCACATGAACAGACGATTGCGCTTGGTACCGCCGAAGCACAGGTTGGCAATGACTTCCGGCGTATGCAGGAAAGCCAGCAGGGTGCCGTCGGGATGATGCACGCGCACGCCGTTGGTATCCATGCCGCCCCAGCCCCAGCCGCACCAGACGTTGCCGTCGGTGTCGCAGCGGATGCCGTCGGTGAAACCCGGCGCGAAATCGGCAAACACCTTGGGGTTCGACAGCGCCGTGCCCTTGACGTCGAACACGATGATGTTGGCGGGATTGCCCGGGCCATCGGTCGCGCCGGTGTCGACCACGTAGCAGCGCTTGAAGTCGGGCGAGAAGCAGAGGCCCTTCGGACGGCGCATCGGACCTTCGGCGGCAATCGTGACCTTGCCGGCGGGATCGATGCGATAGACGCGTGTGGGCAGTTCGAACTCGGCCTTGTGTCCTTCGTACGGTCCCATGATGCCGTAGCCCGGATCCGTAAAGTAGAGCGACCCATCGTGGAAAGCGGCGACATCGTTCGGGGCATTGAGTTTCTTGCCGTCATAGCTGTCGCACAATATCGTCCAGCTACCGTCGTATTCGCGGCGGCGCACCCGGCGGGTATCGTGTTCGCATGCGATCAGCCGGCCCTGGTTGTCGCGACCGTGGCCGTTCGAATAGCCCGACTCGGTCTGATACACGCTGACATGGCCGTCGTCTTCGTTCCAGCGCAGTACGCGGTGATTCGGAATGTCGCTCCACAGCAGCGAACCCCAGTCACCCATCCAGACCGGGCCTTCGCACCACAGGGCGGCGTCGTTGCCGCTGCCGTGCCAGATGCGTTGCAGTGTCGAGTTGCCCTGCCGTCCGCTGAAGCGCTTGTCCTTCACTTCGAATGCGGGTTCGGGATAGGTAACGGTTTCGCCGCCAGTCCAATCACGGTCGCGGCCGAATTTATCGGTTCCCGCAAACGCCGAGCCTGCGGTGGCGGCAACAGCCGCAGATGCAGCAGCGGTCGCCAGAAAACTGCGGCGGCTCATCGCAGCCGGTTTTTCCGCGCCGGTTTTCACCGGCGCGATATTTTGTTCTCGTTCCATGTTCGTATTTCCTCCAGTAATTTAAAATTATTGCTCCCACCCCTGCCAGCCTTTTTATGTCAACCGTACCATCGGTCGGTTGAATCTATGCGCGCTGCCCGCCGAACCTTCACAGTTGGCCGCGCCGGAATTGGCAAACTTCCGGCGTCGATTAAGCGACGTGGAACCTTAGTCTTACAAAATGAAATTGGCAACCGCTTGTCTGCAATATTTCAGAATGAAATATGAGATTCGCGGGACTTGATTGGGTGCTGGCTGCGGGAACTGCGATTCCGCAATGCAACGTAATGCATTGCGCGAATGCCAGTCTGGCCCGGCCATGCCTGGTCGGATTGCGATGGCATGCGCCTGAGCCATTGCGAAAAAATCCCGCGCACTGATGTGCGCGGGATTTGTCTTGGCGGCTAGCCGGTCGTCCGCCGATATTCGCTCCGCGCGTCTCCACGCATATCGAGTACGGCAACGTTTCCGGTACGTCAAACTCAGCCGGGAGATGCGCCTTGAGTCGCGGTGTAGACGGCGTAAATCGACTGGCTTGCGATCATGAACAACCGGTTGCGCTTGGGGCCGCCGAAGGTGACGTTGCCGCATATCTCCGGCAGCCGAATCCGGCCGAGAAGCTTGGCCTCGGGGCTCCACACCGTGACCCCACTGTAGCCTACAGCCCGGCCGGCATTGCTTGCGCACCAGAGATTACCGAACACGTCGGCACGGAAGCCATCCGGACCACAATGCACGCCATCGACATGGCAGTCGGTGAACACTTTCTGATTCGACAGCTTGTTGTCCGATCCGACATCCAGGACATGGATATCGCCCTTGCCGGCCGGCCCGGTACTAGAGACGTACAGCTTCTTGAAATCGGGCGAGAAGCACAGGCCATTGGGGTTCGGCACCTTGTCGTCGGCGATCACTGCATCGAGCCTGCCGCTGGGGTCCAACCGATAGACCTGAGTGGGCAGTTCTTGTCTTGCATCGCTGACACCGACAGGCTGACCGACTTTGTTGTTGAGCTTGCCTTTCGCGTTGCTCTTGCCGCCTGCGGGATCCGGCGTGCCTTCGTAAAGCTGCGCGCCGTACGGTGGGTCGGTGAACCAGACGCTGCCGTCCGGATGCGGGACCACGTCATTGGGGGAATTGAGCCGTTTGCCCTTGAACGAGTCGGCGAGCACGGTGATCGAGCCGTCAAGCTCGTAGCGCACGACGCGCCGCGTCAGATGCTCGCAGGAAAGCTGCCGGCCCTGGAAGTCGAACATGTTGCCGTTGCTGTTGTTGGTATTCCCGCGAAACACCGACACGTGGCCGTCGTCCTCGATCCAGCGCATTTGCCGGCTGTTGGGGATGTCGCTCCACAGCAGATAGCGGCCTTGGGAGTTCCACGCCGGCCCCTCGGCCCACAACGCCCCGGTCCACAGACGCTGAATGGGTGCGTTCGGCTGCGCGAGGCCATTGAAGGACGGATCGACCGCGAGGACGTCCGGATCCCAGAAATAGACGTTCGGCGCAGCATTCGGGCCGAAATCCCGCGGCGGGGTGGTCACCGTGGTCACGTTTGGTCCCTTCTCCTGGCCCAGTGCGACCCCAGCACCTAGCGCGACGGCACCCGCGCCGAGGCCTGCAAGAAACCGGCGGCGGCCGACGCCGGCCCCTCGCTCCTGTTGTTCGGGTTCGGCGAGATCGAATAACTCCTGCTTGGTTGTCGTAGTCATCCCCTTGTTCTCCTCATTGTTGACACTGAGATTGTTGACACTGACAACCCGCGCCCATTTCCGACGCGGGCACCCAGCGCCCGACACCGTCGCCTCGTACCATCGAGGTGCAGTTCAAGCGCATAAAAGCACTCCGGAGGCCCTGATCCACTGCCGGGACCCGTCTGGTCGGGCGACCAAATCTTGGTTTTGTCGCCATCGCAGTAGCGCGGGCGCCCCTAAGCAAGCCAGCAATTGGTTTCCTGAGCCGCCTCGTTTTCGGGCGCGATTCCCCGCTGTTCCCAGCGACAAGAAGCGGATTTCAAACCTTAGTCTTACGACATTCTCTTTGCAACCTGTCTCAATCCGGGACAGCCCGTTGGATTAAGATGATCGCCCCGATCCCGGAGAGCCCGATGAAATTCGTCAGTCAGTTGCTGTCCGCCCATCTCGGGCGTTATCCCGCAATGCAACTAGGCGACATCTACAAGCTGCTGCATCAGGCTGCGCTGGGTCCGGGACATGCGGTAGACAATCCTGTTGCAGCGCGCAAGCGGCTGGACCAGGAAATTGCGACATTGAGCGAAGGGCTTGTTGAGCCGTCGCCGGACATCATCTCGCCCGACGGCCGGCTCGGTCGTATCCACCTGCGTTCCTATCTCGCCGCTGGCGGAAACGCCGACAGCCTGCACCGCGCCTTCGTGGAGACGGCGAACAGCTACCCGGCCTCGCCGGACAAGCTGGCAAAATTCTGCGGTTGCCTCGGCGATCTTGCGGCGGCAGGCGGCATTCCGTTTGCGCAAAAGGAAGTAATGGAGTATTTCGGCAAGATCGCGCAAGACGGCTATCCGGCGATCCATCATTCAGAAGCATTCCGCAACGCCTATCAGCCGGCATATCGCGTTGTCGCTATCGATCTGCTGCAGACGGCATAGCAATGCCAAGTATCACCACGAAGACGCGAAGGCACGAAGAAGACCGAAGAAAAGTCCAAAACAATGACGCGTCGGGGAGATTGGAAATTAATCTGACCGGTATTTCATTTTTGAGGTTGCCGAATCCGTCTGTTTTTTGTTTCTCTTCGTGTCTTCGTGTCTTCGCGGTGACATTCTTGTTCTAAATATTGATTGCAGGGAGTAAATAAATGGCAGGGCTACGCATTACCGACGTACGGGCGTACCCGACGTCGTTTCCGGTGGATCCGAAGGACAGCGTAACGCTCGGCATCGGCCGCACGGTCAAACGCGACGCGGTCATCGTCAAGGTCTCCACGGCAGACGGCGTAACCGGCTGGGGCGAGGCGCATCATGGACGCTGCCCGGGCGCCGTGGCGCATCTCGTCAACACGACGATGAAGCAACTGGTCGTCGGGCAGGACGCGAACGACATCACGGGCGTATGGAAAAAAGTCTACGACAAGCAGCTTGCCAGCCACGGCATGGGGGCCGGCGCCTGTCTCGCGCTTTCCGGCATCGACATGGCGCTCTGGGATATCCGCGGCAAGGCGCTCAAGCTGCCGCTGTACAAGCTGCTCGGCGGACGCTCGAAGCCGATTCCCGCCTACGCCGGCGGCGTGTCGCTCGGTTATCAGGATCCCAAATCGCTTGCGGACGAAGCGCGGCCGCATGTGCAAGCCGGCTACAAGGCCGTCAAACTGCGCATCGGCGACACTGTCGCCCGCGACATCGAGCGCGTCGCCATGGTACGCAAGACCTTCGGCGATGACCTGGCGATACTCACCGACGCGAATACCAGCTACACGGTGGCCGATACCCGCGCCGCGATGCCCGCGCTCGATGAACTGGACGTCGGCTGGCTCGAGGAACCCTTTCCCGCGCATGATTACCTGTCATACCGCGAGGCTGCACGCCATGGCAGGCTGCCGCTTGCGGCGGGAGAAAACCATTACACGCGCTTCGAGTTCAATCGCGTCATCGAAGACGGTGCGATCACGATCCTGCAACCGGATCTGTCCAAGACGGGCGGCATTACCGAGGCGCTGCGGATCGCGGCACTCGCGTCGAGCTGGAAGCTGCCGATCCATCCGCACACGTCGATGACCGGACTCAACATGGCCGCGACCATTCACTTCCTGGCCGCAATCGAGAACGGCGGCTACTTCGAAGCGGACATTTCGAAAAACAACCTGTTCCGCGACGAACTGGTCCCGACACCCTACAAAATAGACAAGGACGGCAACGTCCTGCCGCTGGAAGGATACGGCATCGGCCTGGAACTCGACGAAGCGTTCCTGCAGGCCCATCCGGTCATCGAAGGCCCGAGTTACGTCTGACCTCGCGGACATATCAAATGGGTAACAGTGTCAGGCTCGATCGCCAGGGTTCGGTTGCAATCGTGATTCTCAACCGGCCGGAGGTTCTGAACGCCATCAACGTCGAGATGCGGGAAACCCTGATCACCCTCCTCGCCGAGCTGAACAAAGACGACGAAGTACGCGCGATCGTCATGACGGGTTCCGGGGAGCGGGCGTTTTGCTCGGGACAGGATCTGGACGAGACTTCGAAATATGGCGTGGGCGACGTCGATTCCTGGCTCACGCGCCAGCACGCGATGTATGCCGCCGTGCGCGACCTGGGCAAGCCCTGCGTCATCGCATTCAACGGCACCGCAGCCGGTGCCGGCTTCCAGATCGGGCTGTGCGCCGACCTTCGCGTCGGTTACGCGGAGATGAGAATGGGCCAGCCGGAGATCAAGGCCGGGCTCGCCAGCATCGTCGGCTCATATCTGATGACCATGCATCTCGGGCTGTCGAAGAACATCGAATTGTCGCTCACCGGCGAACTGATCTCGGGCCGGACCGCGCACGAAATCGGCATCCTCAACCATCTCGCGCCAAGGGCGGAAGTGTTGGAAAAATCGCTGGCGCTCGCCGCCGACATGTCGAAACTCGCGCCGACGGCAATGCGGCTCACCAAGCAGCGCTTTCGCACACTTACCCAGCCTGGTTTCGAGGCCGCGCTCGAAGAAGCCAAAGTCGCGCAAAAAGAAGCCTACGCCAGCGGTGAACCGCAGGCAGCCATGCGTAAATTCCTCGAAGCCCGGAAATCAAGAAAGGTATAAACCTTATCAACGCAAAGGACGCGAAGGGACGCAAAGGTACGCGAAGGAAAGTTTTTAAGAAGGGGTCTCACGGGTTCATTTGCGAATACATACTGGCTACTTTTCTGATGTCCACGCGGTTTCATATATTCGGTCCTCCTTTGCGTCCCTTCGCGTCCTTTGCGTTTCACGCTCTTTTCGCCTTTTGTCTGCTGTGCGGGATTGCACGAGCAGATAACTATCCAAGTAAACCAATCCGAATAATCGTTCCCTACCCGCCCGGCGGCTTCAATGACACGCTGGCGCGAACGCTGGGACAGAAGCTGACCGAAAAGTGGGGTCAGCCGGTTATCGTCGACAACCGTCCCGGAGGCGGCACCACGATCGGCACCAACCTCGCTGCCAAGTCCGCGCCGGACGGTTATACGCTGCTGATCGTTTCATTCGCTTTTGCAGTGAATCCCGCGCTGTTTGCCTCGCTGCCCTACGATACCGCCAAAGATTTCTCGCCGATCTTGCTTGCCGCCAGTACGCCGAATCTGCTCGTGGTGAATCCCGAGTTGCCCGTGAAGTCGGTAAAGGAGTTGATCGCGCTGGCAAAGTCGAAGCCGGGGAAGCTCAACTATGCTTCCGCCGGCAACGGCTCGTCGAATCATCTGTCCATGGAATTGTTCAAGAGCCTGACCGGCGTGGACATCGTTCACATTCCCTACAAAGGCAGCGCCCCGGCGGTAACCGATCTGATCGGCGGCCAAGTCGACCTGATGTTCGACAACGTCCCGAACGTGCTTGCGCAGGTGAAGACCGGCAAGCTGCGCGCGCTTGCCGTATCGAGCAAAGAACGATCGCCCTTCGTCAAGGACTTGTCGACCGTCGCAGAAGCGGGCGTGCCCGGCTTCGATGTGTCGGTCTGGTTCGGGGTCGTGGCTCCTGCCGGAACGCCACAACCGGTCATCGCGAAACTCAACGCCGAGATCAATGGCATCCTCAAGCTGCCGGAGATCAGACAGTCTTTCAACAGCCAGGGCGTCGAGACGGCAGGCGGCACTCCGGCAGAGTTTGCCGCGTTCATCGCCGCACAAACGACGAAGTGGGCAAAGGTTGTCAAAGATTCGGGAGCGAAAGCGGAATAAACCTTAAGTCTCACCACGCGCCGCAAGTTCCCTTGAGGCACGAAGGTCACGAAGTGGCACGAAGGAAAGCAAAGACGGCTTGACGTTTTGTCGCTCTGAATTATCGTTAGCCGCAATTGCCGATCGTCGTCACCGAGGATGCTGGCGTCACCCAACCTGCGTCAGTAGGGGCTACACTTCGAATCAATCTCTTCCACGGACTTCCAATGACGACTTCCACACTTCCCACCTTCTACATCTCGCATGGCGGCGGGCCATGGCCTTGGGTAGAAGGCAAGATGCGAGATACCCACCGAAATCTCGAGACAGCATTGCAACAACTGCCGCAACTTGTCGGCGTAACGCCGAAAGCCGTGCTGATGATATCGGCGCATTGGGAGGAAGCCGACTTCGCCGTAATGAGCAATCCCAATCCGCCGATGCTCTACGACTACAACAACTTCCCTGCGAACACCTATCAGGTCCAATACCCAGCTCCCGGTGCGCCGCAGCTTGCCGAGCATGTGCAGGGCTTGCTCAAAACGGCAGGTTTCGCCGCAAGGCTTGACCCGGTGCGCGGTTTCGATCACGGCACATTCGTCCCGATGTTCGTGGTCTATCCCAACGCCAACGTTCCGATCGTGCAACTATCCCTCAAGCGCGGACTCGATCCACAAGCCCATCTCGCCGCAGGGCGCGCCCTGGTCACGCTTCGTAACGAAGGCGTACTCATCGTCGGCAGCGGGTCTAGTTATCACAACCTGAGAATGATGGGCCCGGAGGCGAAGGAACCGTCTGCCACTTTCGACGAGTGGCTTGATCACACGTTGGAAGGAACGAATTTCGAGGAACGCACTACCGCACTGACCTCTTGGGATGCCGCCCCGTCAGCGCGCGTCGCGCATCCCCGCGAAGAACATCTGCTGCCGCTGATGGTCGCCGTCGGCGCCGCCGAGCATGACGTCGCCACACGCTTCTATCACGAGAACACCTTTTTCGGCAGCGGCAGCGTATCAAGCTTCATGTTTTCCAAAGGTTCTTGAATTCAATCCCTCTATCCCTGCGGGAGATCGTTTGCAATCGTCACGAAGACGGCCTAAATTTAACCAACATGCTGATTGCATTCACCCTAAATAAATGGGCGTCCTAAATGGCGGGATATAAAGCGTCATTTGGGAGGCCCACTTCACGTTAGACTGCCACGCCCAACTTCCACTTTGATCTGACCATGCTACGTCTGTTTCTCTGGCTACTCGTCCTGGGGGCGCTACCGCAACTGGCTTCGGCTCAAATCAAGTGTTCGGGCCCGGTCACTCGAACGGAAAGCACGATTTGCGCGACATCGGAATTGATGCAGCTTGATCGCATGTTGGGGGCTTCATATAAAGCAGCACTTCGCGTGGCGCCGGACCAGCGAACACTCAAGACCGAGCAGCGCGGCTGGATCGCTCGACGAAATGAGTGTGACCGCTATGATTGTCTTGAGCCTCAGTATCGCTCCAGGATCACAGAGTTGCAGTCCGTGCAAGTCAGGGCTCTAGCGCGACTCGACAAGCCACTCACTCGCCAAGATGCGAAGCGCACTTGCTCAAATCTGGCACGACGCGTCGATGCACGGTCGATCGACGAACTCCGCCTACTCAGTCGTTGGACGACACCGACCACGCTCGGAGTCAGTGAGTTGACTGATGATGAACGAACTCAGCTTGCTCGCACGCAGGCATGGCCCGCTTACCACGAACGCGCTCTACTGTACGACTTGAACCTTGGCGCCGACCTATCCTCGACCCGCTTCGCGTCGTTCTGGGGCCGTCAAGACTGTCGTTCTGCGCGAATGTTTAACCTCGACCGATTCTTGACAAGCGACGGTATCGACGACGGCCGAATGCAGAGCGAGCGCATCGATGCGAAAACCGAAAGGGCGCTCGCCACTGCCGAAGACAGCTTGATATTGCACGAAGGTCGCTACTTCGTATTCACCGGAAGCCCCGGGGGATCGCAGTCAATCGTGTCATGGGTCCGTCCCGATGGAACCATCCAACCTATCTGCATGTTGCAGACGGCCACTCGGTCACTGACTTTGTTAGACAGTCAGGATCGGTCCGTGTGCGAGCAAGCACGGAACGGAAAACTAACGCCCGTTGAATGGCGAAGAGAGCAACCTGATCCTGAAGACTGCTGTCCGCGGGCTCTGTCCAACGGGTATGACGGCGATGACCCGATCACCGCATTCTCTGCGCCTCTCGGTCTGGATGCGAAACGACGGCAGCAACTCTTGGTCCGCGTAGCATACGGACCGGGTCGCGAATGCGGGTCGGGACGCACTGCCTCAATGGTGCTTCACGAAGATCTTCGAGGGCCCGCCGATACCCAGTTGCCAGATCTGCTAAGAGAGAGCAGCGGCGTGTGGCCCGAGGCTTACCAGCTGCGAAACAGATACTTTGTCCAAGTCGCGAAACCCGACGGGACCTACCATCTGCTTGAGGCCAATGGGGGCCGGGTGCGCCAAGTCTGCCAGTTCGCCCGGAAGACAAAGACTAGCATCGAGTGGTTGCTCGATGTGGAAGCAAGCGCGCCGGACAACAAATGAGGGACAACTGGTGCTCGCGAAAGAGGCGGTCTAACATCGCGTTCCAGGGAAGCCGCAACAGCCGCGCTGTGCTTGCTGTTACGGCCCCTGGAACGCGGGCGTTAGTCCTCTTGCCAATGAAGAAGTCAGTGCCAGCCGAAAATCCTGACGCATACGTTGCCTCGCTCGTCGGCTGGCAGCAGCTTTATGTGCGAGCACTACGCTCAACTGTCCTCAGTACCGTGCCGCTGCAAGAAATTATCAAATGGGGCCATTTGGTGTACTTCTCGACTGGGCCAGTCCTTCTCATTCGCGCAGAAGAAGGGCGCGTGCTCCTTGGTTTTTGGCGAGGAAAGCGTCTGCGGGATATCGAGCCTCGTTTGAAGCCTGGTGGCAAATACGAGATGGCAACATTGGAACTCGTGCGGGAAACGCCTCTGGAGCGCGCAGCGTTTGTCGCGTTGGTCAAGGAAGCAGTTGCTCTCAATGTTTCTCATGGCGATCCAACCGATCTCACCTCTCCCAAGATCAATGATGCGGTCTAGCCCTCCCCTCAGGCGGACCCGCTTACGTTCCTCACCTGCTACCTCGTTTTCCTTTGCGTACTTTCTTGCCTTTCCTTTGCGTCCTTTGCGTCAACGAATCTAAAAGCCGACCCCCGGTCGGCTAAGGATCGCCACACCGCACCACCGCCCCTCCATCCGCCGTAACAGGAGAGACACGAACAGGCCCGTGTAATTGCAGCTTCGCCCTTCACCCCCGTCCCCGTTTTCCTCCGCGCCCTCTCTTGCCTTTCCTCTGCGTCCTCTGCGTCAACGCTCCTGAAACCGGCCCGCTGGCCGGCTAGGTTAGCGTCAGCGCTCACCAGGTATACCTAACCGTATACCGCACCACTGCTTCGCCATCTGCGGCAACAGTCACTGGAAAGTAGACCGTCCGCGAATCCTGCTTCTCGAACGACTGACTCGTTTGCGTGATTTTCCAGTTGGTCCATCGATATAGGTTTTCCTTGATGACCACCCGCACCGGTTCGGTCTTGCGGTTGCGAATCTTGACCTCGATCTCTTCGGTCATGGTGTTGCGGTTGGAATCGACTTTGAAATCGACCTGCTTGCGTTCGCCGACGACGTCGAAGGCACTGCCGAGCTTGAGCTGCACCGTTTCGTTTTTCGACGTGTGATCGATGCGATCCTCGCCGATGAATTCCAGGCTGCCGTCCTCGGTGTCGAGCTTGGCCACCCTGACGCGGCCCGAAGGCAGCGGTACCCCCATGCCGTCTTCCTTGCGGTTTTTGAAGGACAGATAGGTATCCACTTTCTTGTTGCCGGTCGCGCCGTAGTTGCGATCGGTCATCGGTCCGCCGCCATACCACTGGTCCGCCTGGCCGTAATACACCAGCGTCTTCTCGCAGGCTACGCCGGCCACTTTAGGAAACAGTTCGATCTGCTTGGTCGAGTTGTCCGGCAGCGAGCTCGGCCGGCCCAGGGTGTAGAGGTGATATTCGAAGAAGGATTTCTCGACGAATCCGCGCGCTTC
>WNFM01041483.1_pt1 | contig 12118 bp, 12 predicted proteins | sample 5400271 | NCBI WGS metagenome assembly WNFM01 (sample SAMN13153352, study PRJNA577476) | soil metagenome | isolation source: 60 cm saprolite on Douglas fir-dominated hillslope | place: USA:California | collected 2013-09-17 | reverse complement strand
AGAGGTTGCCTCTCCCGACGCCGAAGGGCTCGATCTTCAGAGCGCCCTTCACGCCCCAAGGCGCCATCACGCGCCCCATCACCACCCATCTGGTTGGCTCGCTCGTCGCCAACCCGCCTCGCAAAGGCGCGCTACTTGGCCGCGGCTTCAGCCGGCGCCTTGTAGCCCTTGAGAAGTCGGGCCACCGTCGGGCTCAACTGCGCGCCCTTGCCGCGCCAGTAGCTCACGCGGTCAGTCGCGAAACGCAGCGACTCGCGGCCCTCGGGCGCCTTCGGATCGTAGAACCCGACGCGCTCGATGAAGAGCTTGCCCGCGGCGCGACGCGAATCGGCGACCACCACGTTGAAAAAGTGACCGAAGCGGAAAAGGGCGTGATTTTACGCGAGCTTAGGTGCGATTGGCAAGGAAAAGCGGAATCGGAAGAAGCTATCGGAGCATCGCCGGCGGGAAATCATGCCCTTCCCGCGCCGGAACCCGACGCGAGCGTGAGTTGGTCGACTTTCGGCCCTGGTTTCCTCCCCGCGCACGGCCGTCATTAGCTGCTTGCGCAAGTGGCGCCACGCTAAGCGCAAGAGACTGGCGGCCGTGGTAGCCTGACATGGTGGGACGGCGCAGAAAGATGGCACCGACAATGTTGGTAACGCGGGCAAGAAATTGTATCGACCGATGGAAGCCAAGATCCCAAGAGCGCGATGGCAAGTTTGGATTTCGGTTTCGGCCGCAGCCGGACTGATATTCTTTTATCTCTACGCGTCTCATTGGCAGCCTGATCCGTCACCTGCACCAACAGCCAGCCCCGACGCGAAATCCAGCGACCCTTCTTTTTCCGGGCATCGAACGCCGATCAAGCCTGCCCCGGTTGTCAGCGGGGACCGTACGCCAGAAGCGGCCAGGAGCGAATTCAAGTTAGCGGTCAGCGGAGTAATGATCACGTCGGCGTCGAGGACCGCGCTGATTTCCGTCGATGATCGGCCCGCGGCGGCGTTCGCCGAAGGCCAGCAGATTGTCGACGGAGTCGTCCTGTACGCCGTGAACCCTGATCGAATCGTGGTCAAACGCGGCGACGATCTGGTGCGTTTGGCGGTGCGCGGCGTGCAATCGGCAGAAAGTGCGGCTAGTGAGCTTCCAAGTGCAGCTAGTGAGCTTCCAAGTGCAGGTACTGAGCTTCCTGCCTGGGTCGCAGATCCGGCCTCGACCGACTCGCCACTACCGGGGACCGACCAAAAGCCGAGACGGCGGGACTCCTCCGATTGACACCCTCGATGTCGAGCGCACCGAATCCCCGCGCGACCCAAGAAAAACCCCGCGAAGAGCCAGGCTCCTCGCGGGGTTCGTGGAAGGCGCTATCGCGCAGTCGGTGCGATAGCTGAACGCTACACGCTATTGCGTCGAAAACAGGTTGAGCCCACCGTTGGGGAATGCCGCTCCGCCACCGGATGCGCTTGAATTGGTAAACGGCGAATAGACTGTCTGACGCGGCCCGTCCACGGCGATCGAGTGCGAGTTGTTGCCGCTGGCTATCCTGGCGACAATCGCATGGCTTGTCCCATCGACAACGACAACCTGCGGAGTCAGGGGACAGGTAACTGCGGTACCCGCGCCGCATGACAGGCTGTTGGCCGTTTGGCGGCTGTCCCCCAAGTACCACTTATTGGAGGTTGCGTCGTAGGTGATCTGGTCTCCGCCGCCCGCCCCCGTTACCACTTGCACCGTGGCGCCGGTGGTGCGGTTGAGGATCACGAAGTCCAAGCTGTGGCCTAGGGTCCCCGGCCTGCACATTGCTCCGACGTCGGTTCCCGGTCCCAGGGCAAGCCCGGTGGGATCACACAGCGCAGGCAGCGGGAATACTTTCGGCGCGACCGTTCCGCATGAACCTCCGGACCCGAGTGCGCATATTCCTGCGGCCGTTGCGGCTGAGTTGAATTGCACGAACGGGCCCGCTGCGGATCCCTGGAAAACAACCATCTTGCTGCCGCCCAACGGCGTGGTCCGCATCGCAATGAGATCCGCGATCGGGATTGCATCCATTTCGCCGTTCGGATTGGCGGTCGANAACCCACCCGCCGAATCAAACGCGCAAGCTTCGAGCCCGCCGGAGGGCGCGTTGTCCGGTCCGTTCATGAGCACGAACCCAAGAATCGTGGGCAGTGCGGCTCCGGTTTCTGCAGCCGTCGTATCCAGGATCGTATAGAGCGGGGTGTTGGGGTCGCCCGTCAGGGCAATCGCGTAAAGGTGATTGACAGGATCGAAGCAGCCTTCATCCGAGCGGAACCCCTGCTTTAAACCAGTGTTCGGAATGGCGACGCTTCCGACGGTTGCGCCGGTGGTCCTGTTGACTACCCACAGGTGATTGACGTCGCCGACGTAAAGGGTGCTTCCCACAATGTCCAGACCATCGGGACCGTCGAGGTCATTGTTCGTAACCAGAGTTCCAGTAGCAAAGACGGGAATTCCACTACTACCAGGAGCTGAGTTAGGGAAAATGATCCCTGTTGTGGTGATGTTGACGCAACCGGCCATCGGGACGTAAGGTGTGTTCGTCGAGCCTCCAGCGGTGCCGCCGGAGTTGCAGCCGGCATATCCCGAGTTCTTGAACTGGGTGACAACTCCGGTGGCCGGGTCGAAGACGTCGATGGCCTTATTGGTCCGATCGGTCACGTAATATTTGTGCGTCACCGGATCCACGACGCCAAGGTCAAAGGAATAAGTGACCGCGCTGCTGACGCCGGGCACGGCTACCGCCACGCCTGGCTGCCGGTCTACGCTGCCGCTACTACAATATGTGAGCCCAAGCACTGAGGCGATGGCCGCAGCGTACGTCAAGTATCTTCTTTGCATTTTGTGTTGCCTCCTTTAAATGAGTACCGCAGACATCGTACCGGATTAATTTTTGTCAGTCACCTCTCGGCGTTCGCACACCGCAACACGGCAGTTTTAAATGGGTTGTCCGTGCTTGCAATGAAAGTTGGAGCCGGACAAATAGTTTTGTTGTGGTAATTATGCTCAGCGAAGTGTGGCCGTAGCTGACAGAAACCTTACAGAAAGTAGCGGATCAAGCTCACAAAGAGCTTGCAGGAAGCCTGACAACCCAATGAAAAAAAACAGTAGTACGAGCGAAACGAGGTGTCACCGTTGAGTGTAGGTGCCCTCCCTGCTACCTCATCCCCGGCATGAATCCCTTCATTTCGCGCATCATGCGCGCGAGGTTGCCGCCTTTCATCATCTTCATCATTTTCTGCATCTGCTCGAACTGGTTGAGCAGGCGATTGACTTCCTGCACGGGCACGCCCGCGCCCGCGGCGATGCGGCGCTTGCGCGAGGCCTTGATGATCTCGGGCCGGACGCGCTCCGCGGGAGTCATGGAATCGATGATGCCTTCGACGCGGCGCAGCTGCTTTTCGTCCATCTGCGAGGACTGCGCTGCTTGTGCGAACCGCGCAGGCAGCTTGTCGACCAGAGCCGAAACCCCGCCCATCTTGCGCATCTGGCCGATCTGCTGCTTGAAGTCCTCCAGGTCGAAGCCTTTGCCCTTTTTCACCTTCTCGGCGAATTTTTTCGCCTCCTCGACGTCTACCGTCTTTTTCGCCTCCTCGACCAGCGAGAGCACGTCGCCCATGCCGAGGATGCGCGAGGCCATCCGTTCGGGGTGAAACGGCTCCAGGCCGTCCGGCTTCTCGCTCACGCCGGCGAACTTGATCGGTTTTCCCGTGACCTGGCGTACCGACAGCGCCGCGCCGCCGCGCGCGTCGCCGTCGAGCTTGGTGAGGACGATCCCGGTGAGCGGCAGCGCGTCGCCGAAAGCCTTCGCGACTTTGATCGAGTCCTGGCCCTGCATCGAATCGACGACGAAGAGGGTCTCGACGGGCTTCAAGGCAGCGTGCAGATCGGTGATCTCCTGCATCATGGTCACGTCGATCGACAGGCGTCCCGCCGTGTCGACGAGCAGCACGTCGTGGTAGTGCTTCCTCGCGTGATCGAGAGCTGCGAGCGCGATGGCCAGCGGCTTCTGCCCGGTTTCCGAAGGGAAGAAATCGACGCCGATCTGAGCCGCGAGCGTCCTCAGCTGCTCGACCGCCGCGGGCCGGTAGACGTCGCAGGAGACGAGCAGCGGCTTCCTCCTCTGTTCGGTCGAGAGCAATTTCGCGAGCTTCGCGGCGGTGGTCGTCTTGCCCGAGCCCTGCAGGCCGGCCAGCAGCACGACCGCGGGCGGCGTCACCGCGAGATCGAGCGCGGCGTCCTCCCCGCCCATCAGCGTGGTGAGTTCGCGGTGCACCACGCCCACCAGTGCCTGGCCCGGGGTGAGGCTGCCGACCACTTCCGCCCCCAGCGCCGCCTCGAGCGCGCGCTCGACGAACGTCTTTACCACGGGAAGCGCCACGTCCGCCTCGAGAAGCGCCATGCGCACATCGCGCAACGCCTCCTGGATGTTCACTTCGGTGAGGCGCGCCTCGCCGCGGATCGTCTTCGCGATCCGGGACAGGCGCCCGGTCAGGTTCTCAAGCACGGGAAGGCGTAGCGTCGGTGTAAACTGCGCGGATGCCGGCGATTCTACTCTACGCTGCCGCGTCTCTCCTCTACGCGATCCTCGCTTTTCACTTCTGGCGCACGCGCTGGCGCGGCGCGAGCGCGCCACGGCTCGCACACCTGGAGCGGGCGGCGATCCTCGCGCCGTTCGCGCTGCATACCTGGCTCGTCTACGACGTGCTGTGGGCCCAGTCCGAACTGCACTTCGGTTTCGGGCAGGCGCTCTCGGTGATGCTGTGGCTCGCCGTGCTGATTTACTGGATCGAGAGCCGGTTCCTCGAGCTCGAGGGCATGCAGGCGCCGATCCTCGCGCTCGCCGCCGTGTGCGCGCCGCTGCCCGCGCTCTTCCCAGGGCTTGCGGGTGCGCCTTACACGCATTCGACCGAATTTCGGCTGCACCTCGCGCTCGCGATGGTCGCCTACGGCATGTTCACGATCGCGGCGATGCACGCGCTTCTGATGACGCTGATGGAGCGGCGGCTGCACGGCGGCGCGCTGGCCGGGCCGCTCGCCGCGCTGCCGCCCCTGCTTACGATGGAAAGGCTGCTGTTCCAGATCATCCTCGCGGGATTCGTGTTCCTCACGCTGACGCTCGCCACCGGGATCGCGTTTTCGGAAACGCTTTTCGGCCGGGCGATGAAATTCGACCACAAGACGGTGTTCGCCGTCGCTTCCTGGCTTATTTTCGCGGCGCTCCTCGGCGGGCGCTATCTCTACGGCTGGCGGGGACGGGTCGCGCTGCGCTGGACCCTCGTCGGATTTGTCGCGCTGCTTCTCGCCTATGTCGGCAGCCGTTTCGTGCTCGAGGTGATCCTGCGGCGCGGTCTCGTCTAAGCTATACTGAATTCCCCCGTCATCTAAGCACTCGCCTTGGACGACATCCCCTTAGCAATACAGTTCGTCGCGCTCGCTTTCCTGCTGGTCATCTCCGGGTTCTTCGCCATGGCCGAAACCGGAATGATGGCGGTAAACCGCTACCGCCTGCGCGCGCTCGAGCGCACCGGCCACCGCGGCGCGCGGCTCGCCTCCGAGCTGCTGCGCCGGACCGACAGGCTGCTTTCGGTGCTGCTCGCCGGCAACACGCTGGTGAATGCGGCGATCACGATGATCGTCAGCGTCATGACCATCGACTTGTTCGGCCACGACAGGATCGTTCTGGGAATCGCCACCGTCGTGGTGACTTTGCTGATCCTCGTGTTCGCCGAGATCACGCCGAAGGTGATCGGCGCGCGCTATCCGGAGCGGACCGCGCTGGCGGCGAGTTACCTGCTCAAGCCGCTCGTCAAGGCATCGGCGTGGTCGCTGTGGATCGTGAACCTGTTCGTCCGCTGCCTGCTGTGGCTGCTGCGCGTGCCGATCGACCCCGGACCGCAGCGCCTGTCGATGGAGGAACTGCGATTCCTCGTCTTGGAATCCGGGCAGTTCATGCCGAAGAAGCACCAGAGCATCCTCGTCAACCTGTTCGACCTCGAAGCGATCACCATCGAGGACGTGATGACGCCCCGCGCGCAGATCGAGGCGATCGACCTGGAAGCGTCGAGCGAGACCATCCTCGCGCAGCTCACCACCGCGTACCACACCCGGCTCCCCGCCTACCGGGGCGAGCTCGGCAACCTCGCGGGCATCCTGCACCTGCGCAAGGTGATGCACCTGGTGCGCTCGGAAGAGTTCGACCGCAAGGCGCTCGCCGGACTGCTGGCGGAGCCGTATTTCGTTCCGGCGGGCACGCCCGCGTTCGCGCAGCTCCAGTATTTCCAGGAGAACCACCAGCGCATCGCGCTCGTGGTGGACGAATACGGGGAGCTGCAGGGGCTGGTGACGCTCGAGGACATCATCGAGGAGATCATCGGCGAGTTCACCACCACCGCGCCGGTGAGATCGGAAACCTATTTCTGGGACAATGACGGCAGCGCCCTGGTCGAGGGCTCGAGCGTGCTGCGCGAGCTGAACCGCAAACTCGGGCTTGCGCTGCCCCTCGACGGACCGAAGACCCTGAACGGTCTCATCCTGGAGCACCTGCGGGACATTCCCGCGACAGGGGTCGCGCTCAAAATCGCCGACGTGCCGATGGAGATCGTGCAGACCCAGGACCGCGTGATCAAGACCGTGCGGCTTTTCCGCCCGCGCGTATCCGACCTCGCGCAAGCCGCCTGAAGAGCTCTGCGGGCTGTGCGGCGCAGGAAGTATTTCACGGTTTGCGCACATCAATTTACGTCTTGTCTTCAATGCATTGCGAAAAGTACCTGAGACTTTACAAAGAGCCTCTGCCCATGCATCATCGCGGGACCGTCCGCGAGCGCCCCGGCTTCGCCGGAGGAAGTCGCAGGCTCTGCACCGGCGAATGAAGCAGGAGAAACCGCTATGGCAACCGCAGCAGCAGTCGCCAAAGTCAAGGAACTCACCTACCTTTGGGAAGGCAAGGACAAGTCCGGCAAAGTCATCAAAGGTCAGATGCGCGCCGGCGGCCAGGCGGTGGTCCAGGTCACGCTGCGCCGCCAGGGCATCATCGTCACCAAGGTCCACAAGCAGCGCCTCGGGAGGGGCGGCAAGGTCAGCGAGAAGGACGTGAGCCTCTTTACCCGCCAACGATGATGAAAGCCGGCGTGCCGCTCCTTCAGTCTTTCGACATCGTCGGCAAAGGCCACGCCAACCCGGCGGTGGCGAGATTGCTGATGGGGATCAAGACCGACGTGGAGACGGGCTCGTCGCTCGCCTCGGCGTTCCGGAAGTATCCGCTTCACTTCGACGCCCTGTACTGCAACCTGGTTGCGGCCGGCGAGCAGGCCGGAATTCTCGAAACTCTCCTGGAGCGCCTGGCGACCTACAAAGAGAAAATCCTCGGCATCAAGTCGAAGATCAAGGCGGCCCTGTTCTATCCGATCGCGATCATCGTGGTCGCCTTCATCATCACCGCGGTCATCATGATTTTCGTGATCCCGGCGTTCAAGGAGGTGTTCACCAGCTTCGGCGCCGATCTCCCCGCCCCGACCTTGTTCGTCATGGGGCTCTCGAACTTTTTCGTCAACTACTGGTACATCATCTTCCCCGCCGTCATCGGAGGCGTATGGGGGTTTTTCGAGCTGTGGAAGCGCTCCGTGCCGGTCCAGGTGTACATGGACCGATTGATGCTCAAGGTGCCGGTCTTCGGCGACCTGATCAAGAAATCCACCATTGCGCGCTGGACCCGGACGCTCTCCATCATGTTCGCGGCCGGCGTGCCCCTCGTCGAGGCGCTCGACTCGGTCGGCGGCGCTTCGGGAAATTACGTCTACGCCGTGGCCACCAAGGAAATCCAGAGGAAGGTCAGCACCGGAACGAGCCTGACGGCCTCGATGCAGGAATCCAACGTCTTTCCCAACATGGTCGTGCAGATGGTGTCGATCGGGGAGGAATCCGGCGCACTCGATTCCATGCTCGGCAAAGTCGCCGATTTCTTCGAGGCGGAGGTCGACGACGCGGTCGATGCGCTCACCAGTCTGATGGAACCGATGATCATGGTGGTGCTCGGCGTGCTGATCGGCGGCATGGTGATCGCCATGTACCTGCCGATCTTCAAGATCGGCCAAGCGGTCTAGCATCATTTCCATCACGCACCTCGTCGAAAGGGTTACGGCCCGGCCGTAACCCTTTTTATTTGATCCGATGAGTGACATTCTCAAAGCGGCCGCCCACCCGATCGTGTTTCCGTGGCTGTGCCTGGCGCTCGGGCTCATTGTGGGCTCGTTTCTGAACGTGGTCATTCATCGCTTGCCGAAGATGATGGAGCGCGGTTGGCAGGAGGAATGCGCAGACCTGCGCGGCGAGACCGTTGCCCCGGCGGAAAGGTTCAACCTCTTCGTTCCGCGCTCGCGCTGCGTCGCGTGTGGCCACGCCATCACCGCGGCCGAAAACATCCCGCTCGTTTCCTGGGCGATGCTGCGCGGACGCTGCTCGGCGTGCAAGGCGCGCATCAGCCCGCGCTATCCGCTGGTCGAGCCGCGGCGTTCGCCGCGATGGTGTTCCTGTGGTGCATCGTCGCCGCGAGCTTCATCGATTTCGATACCCAGCTGCTGCCCGATTCGATCACGCTGCCGCTCTTGTGGCTTGGACTGCTCGTCAATGCGGGCGGCGTCTTCACCGACCTGCGCTCCGCGGTGATCGGCGCGGCCGCGGGATATCTCGCCCTTTGGAGCGTGTATTGGCTGTTCAAGCTCGTCACAGGCAAGGAGGGAATGGGATTCGGCGATTTCAAGCTGCTCGCCGCAATCGGCGCGTGGTGCGGGTGGCAGGCCTTGCCGCTCACGATCCTGCTTTCGTCCTTCATCGGGGCCGGCGTGGGAATCGCCCTCATGGTTTTTGCCCGGCACGGCCGCAGCGTCCCGATTCCCTTCGGGCCCTATTTGGGCGCCGCAGGGATTGTCGCCCTGTTCTGGGGACCTCAGATCACCCGCCAATACTTCAACCAGTTCATGTGAAGCCGTACACGGTCGGACTCACGGGTGGCATCGGCAGCGGCAAGAGCGCGGTCGCCGCGCTGTTCGCCACACGCGGGGTTGCCGTGATCGACACCGACGAGATCGCCCACGAGCTCACGCGCCCGGGAGGCGAGGCGATCGAAGCGATACGCGCTTCGTTCGGCGCAAACTCGATTGGCGCGGACGGCGCCCTCGATCGTGACGGGATGCGCAAGCTCGTGTTCGGCGATGCGACGGCGAGAAAAAAGCTCGAGGCGATCCTGCATCCGCTCATACGCGAGGAAAGCGCTCGCCGGGGGGCGCGCGCGCAGAGTCCCTATGCAATTCTCGTGGTCCCGCTCCTGGTGGAAGGCGGCGTCGACCGATCGCGCTATGCGCGGGTGCTCGTGGTCGATTGTCCCGAGGCGCAGCAGGTCGAGCGAGCCATGCGGCGAAGCGGCCTCTCGGAGGCCGAAGTACGCGTCATCCTTGCCGCGCAGGCCACGCGCGAGCAGCGTCTCGCCCGAGCCGACGACGTGATCGACAACAGCGGAACACCCGAGGCGCTCGAGCGCCAGGTGTCGAATCTGAATGAGAAATATCTTACGCTTGCCGCGCGATCCAAGACAACGTCATAGCGCGCGCCCGTTGTCAATTCGCGGCGGATCGGGGAGAATCCGGCGAGGCTCCCCTGGGATCAATCGCCTACCCTCCCATGCGCGGGTGTCAAGGTGATCACCTACGAGTATCCGCTCAACGAACGAATCCGGACCCTGCTGCGTCTGGAGGACCTGTTCGAGCGCGCCAATCACTTTGTCGCCGAGGAAGATTCGCGCGCGCACCACGCCGCGCTGATGGCGCTGTTTGAAATCCTGGAAGTCGCCGGTCGCGCGGAACTCAAGTCGGATCTGCTGCAGGAACTCGAGCGACAGAAACAAATCCTGATCGGGTTTCGCAACAACCCCCAAATCGCGGAGGGCGTGCTCCAGCAGGTCATCGCCGACATCGAGCGCTCGAGCGCGGCACTTTTCGCGATGACCGGCAAGATCGGCCAGTACCTTCGCGAGAACGATTGGCTGATGTCGATCAAGCAGCGCAGCGGGATCCCCGGCGGGGTTTGCGAATTCGACCTGCCTTCTTACCATTTCTGGCTGCATCGCGAAGGCGCCAGGCGCGGAGCCGACCTCGCGACCTGGATCTCCCCGCTGCTGCCGATCCGGGACGCGTCCTCCATCGTGCTGAAACTGCTGCGCGAAGGCGGCAAGCCCGTGAAGCACGTCGCCCACCGCGCCGCTTTCTCGCAAATGCTCGGCGGCAAAATGTCGCAGATGGTGCGCATCCGGCTGCCGCGCGAATCGCAGTTCATCCCCGAGATCAGCGCAAACCGCTACGCGCTGAACGTCCGCTTCAGCACTTTCGGCACCCGGGTATGCGAGGCGGACGTCGAGTTCGAGCTCACTTTCTGCAATCTGTAAGACTGTGGCCAAGGCGCGCTTCGTGAGCTGCCCGCGCTGCGGCGCACAGGCGGCGTGGTCTCCGAATAACCCTTACCGGCCGTTTTGTTCGGAACGTTGCAAGCTCATCGATCTCGGCGACTGGGCGATGGAGAAATACCGGGTACCGGCCGAGGAAGACAAAGACCCGCCTGAGCCGCATCGGACGGAAGATTCCTAGGGGATTTCGCCCCAGCTGCCGCGCACCATGGCGATTCCATGCGCACCGCAATGCAAGGCCTGCTCCAGATCGCGCGTCACGATCCCGCCGAGCGCGTAGACCGGCACCGCAGCGCCCGCGGCGATCTCCCTGAATCGTTCCCAACCGAGCGGGACCGCGTCCGGGTGCGAAGGCGTCGCGCGCACCGGACCGAGTACGGCAAGATCCACCCCGAGCGCTTCGGCCCTGCGCAGCTCCTCGCTCGAGTGGCACGAGGCGCCGCACCAAGGGAAATCTGGGCGGGCCGGGGCGCTGCGCAATTGCTCGGCGGTGAGATGCACGCCGTCGGCGCCGATTTCGCGCGCGAGCGCGGCATCCGAGTTGACGAGAACTTTCGCACCGTGAGACCGCGCCAGCGCGACGACGCGTCGCGCGAACTCCGCCGCCGCCCGAGGCGCTAGGGTTTTTTCCCGTATCTGGATGAGGCTGAGGCCGCCCCGCAGCCTTGCCTCGAGGCGCAAAAGAAACGGCTCTGCACCCAGCTCGGCCGCGCGCGTGATGGCGTACTCGGGGGGCAGCATCAGGCTGCGAATCACCGGACCGTTGGCCGGCAGGAGCGGATCGAGTTCGATCGCATCCGGGCGCTGCCAGGCAACGGCTTGGTGTTCGAGTGCGCGCGGCTCGCCGCGCCAGGCGTAAACCCGATAAAAATGCAGGCGCACCTTGGCGTGCGGATAGATGAAGACCCGGGTGATCCATGGATAAGCGCGTTCGATCTCGACACCGAGCTCCTCGCGGATCTCCCGCCTGAGCGCTTCGGGGACCGGCTCGCCCGGCTCGATTTTTCCTCCGGGAAACTCCCAGTAGCCCGAGTAGACCTTGCTTTCGGGGCGCTGCGCAAGAAGTACGGCGCCGTCGGAACGGATCAGCACCGCCACGGCGACGTCCACCGGGGCCGACATCGTGAACACCTGCTAGCGTCTTGCCTTCGCGTCGCCCGCGTGGCGCCCGGCGTAGTCGCGCTCGAACTGCCACGCCACGCGGCCGCTGCGCGACCCGCGCAGTAGAGCCCACTGCAGCGCCTCTGCCCGCGCCTTGGGGATCTCCGCTTCGCTGCAGCCGAGCTCGCGCAGCCAATGTCCCGCGATGTCCAGGTAGGCGTCCTGGTCGAACGGGTAGAAGGAGACCCACAACCCGAAGCGCTCGGAAAGCGAGATTTTCTCTTCTACCGTTTCGCCGGGATGAATTTCCTCGCCGAGGTGCTTGGTCTCGAGATTTTCCTGCATGTACTCGGGCATGAGATGCCGCCGGTTGGATGTCGCGTAGATGAGGAGGTTCTCGGAAGTGGCGGCGATCGAGCCGTCGAGCACGACCTTGAGTGCCTTGTAGCCCGCGGCCTCCGAAAGTTCGAACGACAAGTCGTCGCAGAACAGAATAAAGCGCTCGGGTCGCCCCGACACCTGATCGACGATATCGGGGAGATCGATGAGATCGTGCTTTTCCACTTC
>WNFM01197962.1_pt2 | contig 12124 bp, 11 predicted proteins | sample 5400271 | NCBI WGS metagenome assembly WNFM01 (sample SAMN13153352, study PRJNA577476) | soil metagenome | isolation source: 60 cm saprolite on Douglas fir-dominated hillslope | place: USA:California | collected 2013-09-17 | reverse complement strand
TCCGCCGCCTCGGCGATGTCCTCCACGGTGACGTGCGCGAAGCCGCGCTCGGCGACCAGGTCGAGCGCTACCCGGCGGAGCGACCGGCGGGTGGCCCGCTTCTTGCGCTCGCGCAGCGAGGCGCGCGGGTGCCCTGCCGATTTCATACCAGTAAGTGTCATCTTTGCGCTCACTATAACTTTTGCATGAGATACAAATTTGCACTATTAACAACGTTACGTGCCGTGCAACGAGGGACCAGTGGGAGATATTCCGAGGCGGACCGTGACGGCGGGCCGTCAGAGCTGCCCCGTCAGAGCTGGCCGTCAGAGCTGGCCGTCAGAGCTGGCCGAGCAGCCAGCCAGGCCCGGCCACCGACGCCCCGGCCGCCTGGCACCGCGCGCGCAGCTCGCGGTCGGCGGTCACCACCAGGCGGCGGCCTTCCAGCTCCCCGGCCACCGCGGCGATGGTGTCGTCGCCCGAGCCGGGGGCGGCGATGACCCGGAGCCGCCCGTCCGCCGAGCCGGATCCGTCGCGACCGTGCGGCCCTGCCGCATGGGCGGCCGCCGCCGACCGCGCCGCCCCTTCCACCACCAGGACGATCTCTGGAAACCACAGCTCCAGGGCGGGCGTCTGCATCGACTCGGGGAGCGCCGTCAGGCCCTCCGCGGCCAGCCCGGCCAGCTGATCGCGCAGCCTGCGCGCCGCGCCCGCGCGGTCACGCCACCAGCCGTCCGGCCGCGAGCCCATGACGTTGGCCCCATCCACGATGATCGTCAGCGGCTGCAGCGCCTCCCTGAGCACCGGCCACCACTCCGCGAAGCCCGGGTGCAGGTCCAGGGCAGCGACATCCCCCGCGGCCACCCAGGAGGCCTTGGTGGTCTCGTTGCTCACGGCGCGCACCGGAAACGGCCGCGGCGCCGCCGCGACCACCGTCTGGTACGACCAGCCGCCATGATCGTCGAGGAGGATCCCTCGTGCGCTGACGGCTCCGGCCGGCATCGCGCACTCCTCCTCCGCCTCGCGGAGGGCCGCGGTCACCGCCGATTCATGGCTGTCCCGCGCGCCGCCCGGCGGGCCCCAGGTGCCGCCGTGGTTGCCCCACCAGCTCCGGCGCTGCAGCAGCACGCACGTCTGCCCGCCCCCGTCGGCCGGCCCGGCCCGGCCAGCCCGCCCACCCCGGTCAGACCACCGCGCCCTATCGGCCGGGCCCGGGGCGTAAGCCAGCAACCCGGCCGCGCCGAACCGCCCCCAGTGCCGGTGCCCCAGGTCACAGGTGGTCCAGCCGTTCCCGTCCCGATTGACCATCGGGCCCGACCCTAGCCGACCGCCAGCCGGAACCCTGCCGCATAGGCTGAACGCATGCCCGAGATGATGATTGCGGAACAGCTGGCCAGATTGCGCCGGCAGCGGACGGCGCCACTGATCCTGGAGCTGGACCTCACCGACGGGGTCGCCGAGGGGCCGCCGGCCGACCCGGTGTCCGCGGTGCTGACGATGCGCCGGGCCAGGCTGTCCGATCTCCTGGACGGCCTGCGCCGGGCCCGCAGCGACCCGCGGGTCAAGGCACTGGTGGCGAAGGTGGGCGGGCGGCCCATCGGCCTCGCCACGGTCCAGGAGATCAGGCGCGCGGTCGAGGAATTCCGCGACGCCGGCAAGGTGACCGTCGCGTGGGCCGAGACCTTCGGCGAGTTCTCCGCTGGCAACGTGCCGTACTACCTGGCCACCGCCTTCGACACGATCTACCTGCAGCCATCAGGTGACCTGGGGCTGAACGGGATCGCGCTGGAGCGGTTCTTCCTGCGCGGCGCGCTCGATCATCTTGGCATTGACTTCCAGGTGGCCAAGCGGCACGAGTACAAGAGCGCGGCCGAGCAGTTGACCGAACGCAATTACTCCGGCCCGGCCCGTGAGGCCACCGAGCGCCTGGCGTCGTCGGTCACCGGCCAGCTCACCGACGCGATCGCGGAGCGCCGCAGGATCGGCGCCAGCGAGGTCAGGGAGCTGATCGACCGCGGCCCGTTTCTCGCCGCTCAGGCTCACGAGGCCGGGCTGGTGGACGAGCTCGGCTACCGGGACGAGGTGTACACGCGGGTCAGGAAGCAGGCCGGCGAGGACGCGATCCTGCAGCACATCGGCCGGTACCAGCGGTCGCGCTCGCTGGCCGAGCGGGCTCGCCGGCTGCCGAGCCCCAGTCAGCGTTATGTGGCGCTGATCTACGCGACCGGCCCGATCCGGCGCGGGCGCAGCGGCCGCGGCCCGCTGTCGGGCGGAGCCATGGGCTCGGACACGATCAGCGCGGCGCTGCGGGCGGCTACCGCCGACGAGAGCGCGCGCGCGATCGTGCTGCGGGTCAACAGCCCGGGCGGCTCCTACGTGGCCTCCGACACCATCTGGCGCGAGGTGGTGCGGGCCCGCAACGCCGGCAAGCCGGTGGTGGTGTCCATGGGCGACGTCGCGGCCTCGGGCGGCTACTTCATCTCGATGGCCGCGGACGCGATCATCGCCCAGCCGGGCACGGTGACCGGCTCCATCGGCGTGCTGACCGCCAAGCCGGTGCTGAGCGAGCTGCTCGGCCGCGCCGGGGTGACGACGGACTCGGTCGCCGAGGGCGCGCACTCGGAGATGTTCAAGACCAGCCGCCCGTTCACCGAGGAGGAGTGGGCGCTGGTCAACAGCTGGCTGGATCACATCTACACCGACTTCACCGGCAAGGTGGCGTCAGGCCGCCGGATGTCGGCCGAGCGGGTGCACGAGCTGGCCCGGGGACGGGTCTGGACCGGTGCGGACGCGGTGGCCCACGGGCTGGTCGATGAGCTCGGCGGCCTGGACCGGGCGGCAGCGATCGCGCGCCGCCGGGCGGGCCTGCCCGCCGCCGCGCCACTGCGCATCTACCCCCGGACCTCGCCGCTGGACCGGCTGCGCCCGGGCTCCGGCGACGCGCGGCCCGCTGCCCTGCTCCGGTCTGTGCTCCCCGCCCTCCCTCCCGCTGCGGTCGCCGAGGCCTGGGGACCCGTCTGGCAGCTGGCTACCCAGGTCGGCCTCTCACCGCACGGACCGCTGGTCCTGCCGGGCCCCTGGTCCTTCGAATGACAGAACGCACAGCCCCCGCCGGATCCAGGCCCGCCATCGGTGATGCGCTCACCGCCTTCGCCTCGGGGGTCACGCTGGTCACCGTGGCCGACGGGCGGGACGACATCGGGACCACGGTCAGCGCGTTCTGCCCGGTGTCCGGCGACCCGCCGCTGGTGCTGGTCTCGCTGATCGCGGGCTCTTACCCGGCCGAACTGCTGGGCCGGATCGACCGGTTCGCCGTGACCGTGCTCGCGGCCGGCCAGCGGATGCTGGCCGGCCGGTTCGCCGCGTCCGGCCGCCCGGGGGCAAGGCTGCTGCTGGACGGGGTCCCGCACCGGCGCGGAGCGCTGTCCGGCGCGCTGATCCCGGCCGAGGGCCTCGCCGCGCTGGAGTGCGAGGCGACCCAGCGGGTGGAGGCCGGCGACCACCTGCTGGTGATCGCCCGGGTGCTCGACGTCCCCTACGTCGCCGAGGCCAGCCAGCCCCTGATCAGGTTCCGCGGCAAGTATCCGGCGCTCGCTGGGAGCCTCCCGCCCTGACCCGCCCTCCCGGCGCTCACTCGCCTGCCACGCGCTCGCCCCCCTGCCACACCGCGGCCACCAGGGGCACGCCCGGCCGGTAGGCGAGGTAGGAATGCGACGGCGCGTCGAGCATGACCAGGTCGGCCCGCGCTCCGACGCCCAGATGACCGACGTCGGCCCGGCGCAGGGCACGGGCGCCGCCCGCCGTGGCCGCCCACACCGCCTCCTGCGTGGTCATGCGCATCTCGCGCACGGCCAGCGCGATGCAGAACGCCATGCTGGAGGTGAAGCACGAGCCCGGGTTGCAGTCGGTCGCGAGCGCCACGGTCGCGCCCGCGTCCAGCAGCCTGCGCGCATCGGGGTAGGGATGACGGGTGGAGAACTCCACCCCGGGCAGCAGGGTCGCCACGGTGGCAGAGGAGGCGAGCGCGTCCACGTCGGCATTATCGAGGTAGGTGCAGTGATCGGCGGAAGCCGCGCCGACCTGCACGGCCAGCCGCACCCCGGGCCCCGTCCCGAGCTGGTTGGCGTGCACCCGCGGCCGCAGGCCCGCTGCCATGCCCGCGGCCAGCACTGCGGCTGCCTCGTCCCGGCCGAAGGCCCCCCGCTCGCAGAACACGTCCACCCACTTCGCGCGCGGCGCGCACGCGTCCAGCATCGCGCCGCTGACCAGGTCCACGTATCCGCCAGGGTTTCCGTCAAACTCCGGCGGGACCACGTGCGCGCCCAGGTAAGTCACCTCGGGAGTCACCTCCGCGGCCAGCGCGACGCTGCGCGCCTCGTCGCGCACCGTGAGCCCGTAGCCCGACTTGCACTCGAACGTCGTGGTGCCCTGGGCCAGCATCTCCGCGGCCAGCCTGCGCAGGTTGGCCCGGAGCTGGCCGTCGCCGGCCTGCCTGGTGGCGGCGACCGTGCTGCGGATGCCCCCGGCCCGGTAGGGCTGGCCGGCCATCCGGGCGGCGAACTCCGCACCGCGCTCGCCGGCGAAGACCAGATGAGCGTGGGAGTCGACGAACCCGGGCAGCACGGCGCGGCCCCCGGCGTCGATCACCTGGTCCGCGGCGGGCGCGCGCGAGGCCGGCCCGGTCCAGGCCACCCGCCCCTCGTCGATGACCAGCGCGGCTCCGGCCAGGGCGGCGAACGGCCCGGGACCCTCGCGTCCGGCCCCAGCCTGCAGCTCGGGCTGGTTGGTGACCAGCTCGCCGACGTTCGTGATCAGCACGCTCACGGCCGCCTCCCGTGCGTATGCTGCCACATCCCGGCGGCTGAGTTTCATCATCAGCCCCTCAGCTCCTCTCGCCGGGATGGGGCGAGGCCCGTTAGCCGGTGGCCCCCGAGACCGGCGCGAACAGCTTGTCCCGGTCTCCGGGCAGGCTGCCGCCGCGCACCATCACCGTGGCGCGGCGGCGCGGGACCAAGCCTCGCGCCGCAGCCCAGTTCGCCAGCTCGAGATGACCTCCCCGGATGTCGACCCGCACGGGCCCGTTCTCTTCCGCGGCGACAGCGGTGATCAGCGCCCTGGCGACGGCGAGATCGGCTGCCACCAGCGGGCCGATCACAAGGTCATCCTCGTTGCGCCAGGCCGCCGCGAAACCTGCCAGCGTCCCCCGGTGGTCCTCGGCCATCAGGACCCGCTCGGCGAAGCCGAACAGCTCCGTCAGCACCGGCCTGCGGCCCGCGCCGAATACCCGCAGATCCAGCGCGGCCATCGGCTCGAGGTCGGATAGCGACGCGGAGCGAACCGAGCCTCGCATCGCAGCACCCGGCCGCGAAGCGAACCGGCCGGCGTGCCGGTCAACGGTGTCGACGGCCCGGAACCCCAGGCTGTCGAACAGCGGGCGGCCGTAACTGGTGGCGGCGAGATGCACGACGGACGGGCCGGCCTGCTCGAGCATGTGGGTCATCAGCCGCCGTCCCAGCCCCTGGCGGCCGAACCGCGCGGCCACCACCAGCATGCCGACCGCGGTTAACAGCCGGCCATACCTGGTCAGCACTACCATCGCGGCCAGGCCCCCGGCCGGATCGTCGATACCGTACGCCTCGCCCACGGCGAACAGCAGCCCCCACTTGTTCTGCTCAGGCGGCCAGCCGCGATCCGCCGCGAGTTCCACGCACGCGGCCAGGTCCGGCGCGCTCAGCCGGCGGATGGGCCTGCCGAAGGCGGCCAGGCCGCGGGATTGAACTGAGGGCAAATCAAGTACCTCCGGCGGGACCAGGCGCGCACCGCCAGGGATCGGGCGCGCACCACAAGTCTGCGCCGCGCAGCCTGGATCTCCGAACGTTCAGCGCCGGGCCGGGACCGCCCGTACGACGTGGCCGCGCGGCTAGTTCAGCACGGCGGTGATGGCCTCCCGCAGCGCCGCGGGGACGTCGTCAACCAGCCGGTGATATCCGTCGACGACCAGGTCGGCGCCGCCGACCACGACGTTACGGACGTCGGCGGCGGACGCGGCGAAGATGACCGACGCCAGGGCGGTTCTCGGCGTCGTCGCCCCGGCCAGCCGGGTCGAGTCCAGCGCGACCGTGACCAGGTCCGCGATCGCCCCCGCCGCGATCTCGCCGGCGTCCGGCCAGCCGAGGCTGGCGTGCCCGTCCGTGGTGGCCGCCCGGGCGAGCTCGCCGGATCTGAAGTGCCCGCGCTGGCCGGTGGCGAGACGCTCGCCGAGCTCGACCCCGCGCGCCTCCTGGAACATGTCAATCACGGCCTGGCTGTCGCTGCCCAGGGTCAGCGGACAGCCCGCGGCGGCCAGCTCGCGGGCCGGCCCGATCCCGTCGGCCAGATCGGCCTCTGTCGTGGGGCAGAAGCAGGCGAACGTCCGGCTGCCGCCCAGCAGCTCGACATCGCGGCCGACGAGGTGGGTCGCGTGCACGACGGTCGCCCGCGGCCCCAGCGCGTCCGCGTCGTAGAGCAGCTCGGCCGGTGTCCGCCGGTACGCGGCCAGGCACGCCTCGTTCTCGGCCGGCTGCTCGGAGAGGTGCGCGTGCAGCGGCGCGCCGATCCGCCGCGCCCACGCGATCACCGGGTGCATCTGGTCAAGCGGCACGGCGCGCACCGAGTGGATCGCGGCTCCGGCGCGGGCCAGCAGGCTCAGCAGCCCGTGGGAGTCGGCGCCCAGGGCATCCGCCCGGGCCGCCCAGGCCTCGCCATCGCGGTCGCCGAACCGCAGCTGGGCGCCGGCCAGCGGCTGCGACTCGCCGCGGCGGCTCAGCCCGCCGGCCAGGTAGCAGGTGTCCAGCAGCGTGATCCGGATCCCGGCCTGCGCCGCCGCGGTGATCAGGGCCCGGCCCATCTCGTTCGGGTCCGCGTACGGCGTGCCGTCCGGGCCGTGGTGCAGGTAGTGGAACTCGCCGACGCAGGTGATCCCCGCCAGCGCCATCTCGGCGTACACGGCGCGGGCCAGGGCCAGGTAGCTGTCCGGGTCGAGCCGGGCCGCCACCTCGTACATCCGCTCCCGCCAGGTCCAGAACGTGCCCACGCCCACCTGGGTGATGCCGCGCAGCGCGCGGTGGAACGCATGCGAGTGCGCGTTCGCCATGCCGGGCAGGGTCAGGCCGGGGAGCCTGGTCAGCCGGGCCCGGAGATCGGATGGGAGGTCGCTGGCGCGCACGTCGGGCGTGACGGCGGCGAACCGGTCTCCGGCCGCCTCGATCAGGACGTCGGGGCAGACCCCGCGAACGGGTAGCCAGGCCAGCTCGGCGTGCCAGGCCCGCAGCTGCCGCGCGGGCGGAGGCGGCCTACCGGGCGCCTGGCTGCCGGACGGGGCCCTCGCGGGCGGGATCCCGCCGAGCGGCGCCCCGCCGGAAGACACGGGGGCGGCCGGCGGCGCAGGCTCGGCGGCTGGGGTCGTCATCGTCCGGACAGCTCCTCGAGCACGGCCGCCAGCGCGGCCACGCCCGCCTCGCAGTCGGCCAGGTCGGCGTGCTCGGCCGGTGAGTGGGAGACGCCGGTGGGGTTGCGGATGAAGAGCATGGCGGCGGGCAGCCTGGCCGCGAGCACTCCGGCGTCGTGGCCGGCCCCGGTGGCCAGCACCGGCGCCGCTATCCCCCGGGCCGCCAGCGCCCGGGCCAGCCGCGCCCGCAGCGCCGGGTCGAACTCCACCGGCGGCGTGAACGACTCCCTGCGCATGCTGACCTCGACCCCCTGGGCCGCCGCGGCCCGCCGCGCGGTGGCCTCGATCTGGCCGACCATGTGATCGAGCACCGCCTGGTCCTGCGCCCGGGCGTCCAGCCAGGCGCTGACGGTCGAGCAGATCGCGTTGGCGGCCCCTGGCTCGGCGGTGATCTTGCCGAACGTAGCCAGCGCCCCGCCGACGGCGGCCGCCTGCCTGGCCTCGAGCACCGTGGCCGCATACGGGAGCATCGGATCACGGCGGTCGGCCAGCCGGGTGGTGCCCGCGTGATCGGCCCTTCCGGTGAAATCGAGCCGCCACCGGCCGTGCGGCCAGATGGCTTCGCCGATCGCGACCGGCGCGCCCAGGCCGGCCAGCGCGCGGCCCTGCTCGATGTGCAGCTCGACGAACGCGCCGATGCGGCCCAGCAGCTCATCGTCTTGCCCCAGGCGCGCGGGATCGAGCCCGGCGCCGGTCATCGCCTCGGCCAGGGTCACCCCTCCGGCGTCGCGCAGCTCCCGCGCCGCCTCCGGCTGCACCGCGCCGGTCAGCAGCCGGCTGCCCAGGCAGGCCAGCCCGAACCGGCCGCCCTCCTCCTCGCAGAACGCGGCCACGGCGACCGGCCGCGCCGGGGCGAACCCGCGGGCCCGCAGCAGGTCGATCGCCGCGAAGCCGGACACGACACCGAGCGGTCCGTCGTAAGGCCCCCCGTCCGGCACCGAGTCGAGGTGGCTCCCCGTAACGACGCAGGTGCCGGCAGTGTTGGCCCGGGGGGACGACCCCCCGGAGCCCCCCGCGATGCCATCCGCTCGGGCCGAAGAGCCGGCCGTCGCGGCTGGTACATCCCACCACGCCCAGAGATTGCCGTTGGGGTCAGAGCTGGCGCGGAGGCTGCGTTCTGCCGCGGTCTTGAAGAACCATTCGCGGCAGCAAGCATCCGCCTCGGTGAACGAGTAGCGCCGGTACCCGCCGGTCGTCGCGTCCCGGCCGACCGGGAGCAGCGAGTCCCACAGCTCAGCGAAGCCCATCGAGACCTCCTCCGCCCGCCGGGTCGGCATAGAGCTCATCGGGGCCGACGAGGATGACCCGCTCGGCTGATGAACCGGCCGCGAGGCCCGGCTCAAATCCCGCGCCGCCGTAGCAGGCCAGCACAGTGTCGCGGGTGTCGTACCCGCGTGCCGTCAGCAGGTCGCGGGCCCGGCGCAGCCGCTGCAGGTGACGCACCCCCATGACATCGCCAAGCTTTGCCTCGCCTAGGGCCAGCACTCGCCGCGGCTCGCCGGGCTGCGCCGACCCGAGCACGACGATATCGACCTCGATGGCGCCGCGTCGTGCCGGGTCGCTGACCACGCCCGCGCCGACCTCGCCGGGCAGCGCTGCGAACGTGCCGACCGGGGCGCTCAGCGCGTGGTCGCGGCACAGCTGCTCGAAGTGCGGCCCGGCGACCTGGGCCAGGAATCGCGGCCGGGCATCCGGCCAGACGCTGGCCGCCCGGCCGCTCTCCAGCTGTCCCCACTGCGGACGCATGACCACCTGGTAGAAAGTGATCAGCGGCTCGGCCACCCGGTAGCGCGATCGGCCGGACCGGAAGACATCGGGCTCCCTCCGGAGCAGCCGGCTGTCCTCCAGGACGTTCAGGTGGTGACCGATGTCGGCGGCCTTGCGCCCGATATAGCTGGCGATGCCGCCGCGCGTGCCGTTACCGTTGGCCACCGCGGCCAGGACCGAGTGGTACAGCGCGATGTCGCGTATGCCCGGCTCCTCTTCCAGAAGGTAGCGAGCCTCGCGGAACAGCGGCGTCGCCGGATTGAGGACGGTGCGCAGCACCCAGCGGTCGAAGTCGGCGAGGCTTGCCGGGCTGTCACCGCTGACGAAGTCGCGGTACGCGGGAGTCCCTCCGACCACGGCGTTATGGAGCACGGCGAGCCTGGGGTCGGTTACCTTCCAGTACTGAGCAGCGAGACGGTACCGGAACGGTCGCACCACGAGTTCCATGCCTGCGCGTCCGCGCAGTGGCGCGCTGCCGGCGAGCAGACCCCCACCCACCTCCCCTTCCCCCTTCACTGACAGGGCGGATCCGCAGAGCAGCAGCGTAATGTCGGTGCGGGAATTCACGCCCTGGTCGATCTCCCGCTGCAGGATCGACGGCAGTTGCGGCGCCGCCGAGCTCAGGTAGGGGAACTCGTCGATGACGACCGGCCCGGGCCCGATGTCCCGGGCGGCGAACAGATACCTGACGGCCTCGTCCCAGCTCCCGAAGCGGAGCGGCACCGGGAGATCGGAGTACCTGGTCAGCGCGTCCGCGAGCAGGCTGAGAGACTCGGTCTGCGTGGCCTGAGTGGCGCCAAAGTAGAATCCCGCGCGGGCTTCGACCAGAGCCTGGAGAAGATAGGTCTTGCCCTGGCGGCGTCGTCCGCTGACGATGCCGAGCCGAGGACGGCCGCCTCCGGCCCGCGTGGCCCAGCCGGCCAGCTGCTCCCACTCATCGTCGCGATCAAAGATCCAGTCCGGTTTGGTGACCATACCGCCCATAACCGAGGAGTACACTTCGACGAAGTATAATCCTAACTCATTGCTGAGCGTCGGCCATCGGGATCCGGACGCCGCGCTCGGCGGCGACCTCGGCCGCCCGGTCGTAGCCCGCGTCGGCATGCCTGATCACGCCCGTGCCCGGGTCATTGGTCAGCACCCGCTCCAGCTTCTGCGCCGCCAGTTCCGTGCCGTCGGCCACGCAGACCTGGCCGGCGTGGATCGAGCGGCCTATGCCGACGCCGCCGCCGTGGTGGATGCCAGTCGGCGATCGCGTCCGAGCCGTCGGCCATCGCCTCGGTCTCGCGGTACGGCGAGGCGACCGAGCCGCAGTCCAGGTGATCACGGCCGAGCACGATCGGGGCCTGCACCTCGCCGCGCCGGACAAGCTCGTTGAAGCGCAGCCCCGCCAGGTGCCGCTCGCCGTAGCCAAGCCAGCAGATCCGGGCGGGCAGGCCCTGGAAGTGCACCTTCTGACCGGCCATCGCGATCCACCGGGCCAGCGCCTCGTTCTCGGGGAACAGGTCCAGGATCGCCGCGTCGGTCGCGGCGATGTCCTTGGGCTCCCCGGACAGCGCGGCCCAGCGGAACGGGCCCCTGCCCTCGCAGAACAGCGGCCTGATGTAAGCGGGGACGAAGCCGGGAAAGTCGAAGGCGCGCTGGTAGCCCGCGAGCTCGGCCTCGCCGCGGATCGAGTTGCCGTAGTCGAACACCTCGGCGCCCGCGTCCTGGAAGCCGACCATCGCCGCCACATGGGCGGCCATCGACTCCCGGGCCCGCGTGGTGAATCCGGCCGGGTCCTCGGCCCGCAGCGCCGCCATGTCCTCGAACGCGACCCCGCGCGGCAGGTAGGTCAGCGGGTCGTGCGCCGAGGTCTGGTCGGTGACGACGTCGGCCGGGGCGCCCATCGCGAGCAGCCGCGGCACGAGATCGGCCGCGTTGCCGAGCAGCCCGATCGACAGCGGCCGGGCGGCATCCCTGGCCTCGACGGCTCGCCGGACCGCGTCGTCGACATTGTCGGCGGCCACGTCCAGGTAGCCGTGCTCGATCCGGCGGCTGATGCGGGAAGGGTCGCAATCGACGCAGATCGCGACGCCGCCGTTCATCGTGACCGCAAGCGGCTGCGCGCCGCCCATCCCGCCCAGGCCCGCGGTCAGCGTTATGGTCCCGGACAAAGACCCGCCGAATCGCTTCTGGGCGACCGCGGCGAACGTCTCGTAGGTGCCCTGCAGGATGCCCTGGGTGCCGATGTAGATCCAGGAGCCCGCGGTCATCTGGCCGAACATGGTCAGCCCGGCGGCCTCGAGCCGTCGGAACTCCTCCCAGGTGGCCCACTGCGGGACGAGGTTGGAGTTGGCGATCAGCACCCGCGGCGCCCACTCGTGGGTGCGGAACACGCCGACCGGCTTGCCGGACTGGACCAGCAGCGTCTCGTCCGCCTCCAGTTCCCGCAGGGACCGGACGATCGCGTCGAAGGCGTCCCAGCTGCGGGCCGCCCGGCCCGACCCGCCGTACACGATGAGCTCGTCCGGGTGCTCGGCCACCTCGGGATCGAGGTTGTTCATCAGCATCCGCATGGCGGCTTCCTGCGGCCAGCCCTTGCAGGTCAGGGCGGTTCCGCGGGGCGCTCGCACCGGGCGCGGGCCAGCCGGCCGCGGTCCAGCCGTGGGGTGGCCGACCGGATGCTCAGCAGTCATGAACCGGCTCCTTATCGAGTCAGAGTCGAGATCCGCGGCAGGCTAACCGTCGCGACCGGTTTCATCATCCACCTGCGGCCGCCGCGCCGGGGCGGGCGGGCCGGGCGGGACCGGGCGTGCGGGGGCGGGGCTACTGGTCCGCTGCGCGGAGGATCGAGTGGATGTCGGCGGCGGCCGGCGGGCGCGGCGTGTTGGCCAGCACCTCGTCGTCAAG
>WNFM01098076.1_pt1 | contig 12124 bp, 11 predicted proteins | sample 5400271 | NCBI WGS metagenome assembly WNFM01 (sample SAMN13153352, study PRJNA577476) | soil metagenome | isolation source: 60 cm saprolite on Douglas fir-dominated hillslope | place: USA:California | collected 2013-09-17 | reverse complement strand
GTCGCGGTGCCGGATGGACGCGCCGGGCTCCAGGTGATCGGAGGCGTAGCCGGTGGCCGGGTCAGCGCAGTGCACGCCGAGCGTGACCCCGCCCATGCCCGGCAGCAGGAACGGCTGGCCGTCGGGCCCGACCCGGTAGGCGTGGCGGTCGGCGAGCGCCGGCCAGACCTCCCCGGCGAGAACCTGGCGGACCAGCCGGCCGGCGTTGGTCGTGACCTTCACGGTGCGCCCGCCGCCTTTGCGTCCGATGCCAGGGCGCCCGCCGTGACGGTGGCGGCGAGCGGGAAGCTCACCCAGGCCCGGCTGCGGAACGACGCCTCGAACGCGTTGATGGTCTCCTGCACGAGCGCGCCCTGGACGAAGTCACCCTGGCTGACCCGGCCGCCGTCGAGGATCTCGCTGGTGAAGTCGCTGACCAGGTTGGAGTAGAACAGGTAATCCCAGGGCTCGCCGGAGTGGCCGCCGGGCGGGAAGAACCTCTCGGGGATCTCGGCCTCGACGAACTCGACGGCCTCCTTGCGCGCGGTCTTGATCGTCTGGCAGATGCCGAACTCGTCCACCAGCCGGACGATCACCGCGCCTTCCGAGCCGTAAAGGCGCGCCTCGATGCCCGGGTAGTTGCCGACGGTCACGTAGGACGACTGAATGGAGGCCAGCGCCCCTCCGGCGAACTCGGCGATCCACATGTCGCCGTCGTCGATGTTGGCCCTGGTCATCCTCCCGGTGTCGCGGATCACGCGCTCGGGGACGAAGTTGCGCATCGCGCCCACCACCGCGGTCAGCGGCGCGTCCAGCCACCAGTGCATGATGTCGATGATCGGCGCGCCGTAGCCCTCGATCGAGGAGACGGCGACCTGGGCCGGGTCGTCCTCCGGGTCGAACTGGCGCAGCGGCGTGGCCGGGTCGATCCACTGGCTGTTCTGCTCGAAGCCGTTGAAGATGTACGGCTCGCCGACGAAGCCCGAGTCGATCAGCTCCTTGGCGTACCGGATCGCCGGCGCGTACCGGAACGTGAAGCCAAGCTTGGTCCGCAAGCCCCGGGAGGCCGCCAGCCCAGCGGCCCGCCGCGTCTCGCGGTAGTCGTTATGAACGGGTTTTTCGCAGAGCACGTGCTTGCCGGCGGACAGCGCATCCCAGGAGATCTGGAAATGGGGCCGGTTCCCGGTCACCACGTCCACCACGTCGATGCCCGGGTCATCGAGCAGCTCGCGGTAGTCGGTGGTGATCCGCGGCACGGAGAACCTGCTGGCCGCCGCGGCCAGCCCGGCCTCGTCCACATCGGCCAGCGCGACCACCTCGGCCCGCGGATCCCGCAGCCAGCCGGGGATGTGCGCCACCTGCGCCCAGCGCCCGGTGCCCACGACCGCGACCCGGATCCTGTCTGCCGTCATGCTGCTTCCTCTCAGTAGCCGGCCGCCCGGTCGTAGACGTTGCGCAGCGGCAGGCCGGCCAGCCAGCGCTGCAGGTTGTCGGTGAACAGGTCGGTGAGCAGGCCGTTCTCTGCGGCGACCGTGGCCGCCGAGTGCGGCGAGATGATGACGTTCGCCATCCCCCACAGCGGCGATGAGGCGGGCAGCGGCTCGGTCGCGAACACATCCAGGCAGGCGCCGCCCAGGCGGCTGCTCAGCGCGGCGATCAGCGCATCCTCGTCGATCACCTGGCCCCGGCTGATGTTCACCACGACCGCGCCTGGCCGCAGGAGGGCCAGCTCGCGCTCGCCGATCAGGTGGCGGGTCTGGTCGGTCAGCGGGCAGGCGAGAACCACTGCGTCGACGTCGGGCAGCACCTGGCCGATCTGCTCCACCGGAACATAGGAGGCCACGCCCGGCACGTCACGGTTGCGCTGGGTGCGGCCGGCCCCGACGATCTCCACGCCGGCCGCGGACAGCAGCCGGGCCACCGCCCGGCCGACGCCGCCCAGGCCGACCAGCAGCGCGCGGCTGCCCGCGACCTGGTAGCGGGCCAGCACCGGCCCGCCCTTGGCGAAGTACAGCAGCCCGAGCAGCGCGAACTCGGCCAGCGGCGTGCCGTGTACGCCGCTGGCCGTGGTGAAGACCAGCGGCGTACCCGCGAGGCCGGTCCGCTCGAGGAACCCGCCGATGCCCGCGCTGGTCCCCTGCACCCAGCGCAGCCGGGGGCAGTTGCGGGCCATCTCGGCCGGCGCCTGCCAGTCAAAGTCGAAGCTGACGTCGGCCTGCCCGCGCAGCGTCGACCAGCGGTCAAGCTCGGCCGCGGACAGCGCGCGCGGCACCCCGGTGTGATCGGCGGGATAACGGGGCACCGGCAGCAGGTCCGGTTCGTACAGCACGGACACCCGAGGATCGGCGGCCTCGATCCGCGCGGCGTACTCGGGCTCCAGCGGCGACGCCACCAGTACTCTCACCGGCCCGCCCACGCCACCCGGCCCGCCCTCGCCACCCCGCCCGCCCTGGCCCACGCCGCTCACGCCACCCGCCCTGGCCCCGCCATGCGCGCAGCCGATTGTCGACAATCAACGATTGTTCCTGGCCCACCAGCGTCAAGTCAAGGCCGCCCGGCCTGGCCGCCGCCGCCGCCCCCCAGGCGATGGTGAGCAACCTGGACCGACAAGAACCGGGTGAACGGCCCCATCACCTGCTTCTCGCACACGCCCCGGGCACTGAGTCCCGGCCTGTAAAGAGGCTGTAACGGACGAACGCGGAGTATGGACGGGCCGACACCACGTTTCTACAGTAAGGCCAAGTTGTCGACAATCGACGAAGGGGGCCGTGAGATGCTCCGAGCCGCCCGGTCACGGATACTTACCGCCGGCATGATCGCCCTGGCCGTCGCCGCCGCGGGATGCAGCAGCTCGGCCACCCCCAGCAGCGGCCCCGCCACGGGGCCGGCCCTCAGCACGCTGGTCATCGCCAACGCCGTCAAGGTGGACACGCTGGATCCCGAGGCGAACTCGGTGAACGAGTCCATCTGGCTGGACCAGAACCTGTACAGCCGGCTGCTCCAGCCCAACTCGACCGGAACCGGCCTGCTGCCGGACCTGGCGGCGTCGTGGAACATCTCGGCGAACGGGCTGGCCTACACCTTCCACCTGCGCCCCGATGCCAAGTTCTCCAACGGCAGCCCGCTGACCGCAAGCGACGTCGTGTACTCGATAGAGCGGTCCCGCGCGTTCACGGGCGGATGGGGGTTCCTGCTGACCGCGGTGAAGACCATCACCGCGCCCGACGCGCACACCGTCGTGATCAGCCTGTCGCGGCCGCACGCCCCCCTGCTCGCGGACCTGGCCATGTACGCGTACTCGGTCGTGCCCGCGAGCCTGGTCAAGTCGCAGGGCAGCTCGTTCTTCCAGCATCCGGTCGGCAGCGGGCCGTTCATGGTCACCTCCTTCAGCCCCGACAGCGAGGTGGACCTGGCGCGCAACCCGTACTTCTACGGCACCAAGCCGAAGATCCGCAAGGTCAAGGTGCTGATCGTGCCGAACGACAACACCCGGGTGCTGATGCTGCAGAGCAAGCGGGCCGACGTCATCGAGAACCCGCCGGGCAACCTGGTCAGCCAGATCGACAAGACCCCCGGCCTGAGCGTGCAGCTCTACCCGTCGACGCGGGTGGACTTCATCCAGCTGGACGAGCACTACAAGCCATTCAAGAGCGCGCTCGTGCGGCAGGCGCTGAACTACGCGATCGACCGGAACTCGATCATCCAGCTCGCCTACCAGGGGCACGCGACCCCGGGCGCCTCGTTCATGCCCTACAAGATGAAGTTCTTCGACTCGGCCATCACGCCCTACCCCTACGACCCGCGCAAGGCCAAGCAGCTGCTGGCACAGGCGGGCTACCCGCACGGCTTCAACGCCTTCCTGATCACGGTCAGCGGCGACGTCGCGGGCCAGGCCGAGGCCATCGTGCTCAAGTCGGAGCTCGCCGCCGTGGGCATCAACGTCAGCATCCAGGCCTACGAGCTGCTGACCGCCTACAACAAGGAGGACAACGGCCACTCGCAGATGGGCGAGCGGTACTGGACGAACGACATCATCGACCCCGACGAGGTGGCGACGTTCGGCGCCGACTGCCAGGGCGGGGCGAACGCCTTCAACAGCTACTGGTGTGACAGCCAGGCCAACAGCACGGTTTCCGCCGCGCGCGCCGAGCTCAACGACGGCACGCGGCAGCAGCTGTATAGCCAGATCCAGCAGATCGTGTACCAGCAGTCGCCGTTCATCGTCACCGACTACAGCCCTTACCGCTACGGCCTCGGCAACTGGGTGCACGGGTTCGGTGTGACGCCGCTCGGCAACTACGACCTGTCGCTGGAGACGCTCACGGTCGCCGCCCACTGAGACGATGAGCCGCTTCGGGTCGCTGCCCCGGCGCCTGGTTCACCTGGTCATTGTCCTGTTCGGGATCACGCTGGTCTCGTTCTTCCTGCTCCGGCTGATCCCGGGCGACCCGGCGCTGGCCATCCTGGGCAGCAGCTACACCCACACCAGGGCCGTCGCCATCGACAATTTCCTCGGACTGAACCGGCCCATCTGGACCCAGTACGGCCTGTTCATGGGCCGCCTGTTCCACGGCAATCTGGGCTTCTCGTTCTTCTACGACGAGCCGGCCACTACAGTCATCCGCCAGCACCTCGCGCCGACGCTGTTCCTGATCGTCTACAGCGCGGTGCTGGCCGCGCTGATCTCGTTCCCGATCGGGTTCGGCGCCGGGCTGCGCCGCGCCCGCGTTCTGGCTAGGCATCATCTTGATCCTGCTGTTCAGCGTGCATGTGCACGCGTTCCCGATCAGCGGGTTCGGCTCCGGCTTCATCGGGCACCTCTACTTCCTGTTCCTGCCGGCGCTGACGATAGCGCTGGCGTTCTCGACGGTCGTGGTCCGCAGCCTGCGCGCGGCCACGATCGCGACGCTGCAGGCCGAGTTCGTCGACACCGCCCGGATGAAGGGCATCCGCTGGTCGCAGGTGCTCTGGCGGCACGTCTTCCGCAACGCGATCCTCGCCGTGGTGGCCGTCTACGGCGTCAACCTCGCGTACCTGATCAGCACGACGGTCCTGGTCGAGGACGTGTTCTCGCTGCCGGGCCTCGGCCAACTGCTGGTCAACTCGGTCTTTCAGCGCGACTACCCGGTGGTGCAGGGCCTGACGCTGCTGTTCGCGGTGCTGATCGTGGCCATCAACCTGCTGACCGACATCGCCCAGGCCGTGCTCGACCCCCGGGTCGGACAGGAGATCGGGACGTGAGTACCGCGTGGGCAGCCAGCCCGTCCGAGCTGCTGATGCGGGCCGCCACCAAGGCCGCGGGCCGGCGGCGCAGCCTCGCCCGGCGCCGGCTCACGCTGATCGTAGGACTGGTCTTGCTCGGCATCGCGATCGCCGCAGCGGCGCTCGCCCCGGTTCTGGCCAGCCAGTCGCCCACCGCGATCGACCCGCTGCACCCGCTGGCCGCGCCGCTCAGCTCCGGTCACCTGCTGGGCACCGACCAGTATGGGCGCGACCTGCTGGCCCGCATCCTGTACGGCGCCCGCATCGACCTGGGGATCGCGTTCGGCGCCACCAGCGTCACGCTGGTCGGCGGCACGGTCATCGGCCTGGTTGCGGGCTACCGGGGCGGGTGGGTCGACAGCCTCCTGATGCGCGTGGTCGACCTGTTCTTCGCGTTCCCGTTCCTGGTCCTGATCATCGCGATCGTCGCCATGCTCGGCCCCAGCATCCTCAACATGTACGTCGCGATCTGGATCACCAGCTGGGTGGCCTACGCGCGGATCCAGCGGGCCCAGACCGTCGTGGCCGGCAAGCAGCAGTACGTGCTCGCCGCCCGCGCCCTCGGCTACAGCTCGTTGCGCGTGATGTTCCGGCACATCCTGCCCAACACGGCCTCCGCCGTGATCATCTTCTCGATGGTCGACGCGGTCGGAAACATCATCCTGGCCGCGTCGCTCGGGTTCCTCGGCCTCGGCGCCCAGCCCCCGTCCCCGGAATGGGGGGCGATGATCTCCGACGGCCAGAACTACATCCTGACCTCCTGGTGGCTGGCGACCATACCCGGCCTGGCCGTGGTCTTCGTGGGGGTGGCGTTCAGCCTGATCGGGGACGGGCTCGCGGACCTGCTCCGGGCGGGTGAGAGGTGACCGGAGTGCCGCTCCTCACGGTGCGCGACCTGCGCAGCTACCTGGCCACCAGCCAGGGCGTGGTCCGCGCGGTCGACGGGGTGTCGCTGACCGTGAACGAGGCCGAGGTCCTCGGCATCGTCGGCGAGAGCGGCTGCGGCAAGACCGTCACCTGCCGCACGATCATGGGCCTCATGCCCGCCAGCACCCTGCACGCCAGCGGCGAGGTGATCTACCACCCGCACGGCGAGCAGAGCATCCTGAACGCCCGCCAGTCGCAGCTGCAGGCCCTGCGCGGCTCTCATCTCGCGATGATCTTCCAGGACCCGATGACCGCGCTGAACCCGGGGCGCAGCATCGGGGACCAGCTGCTCGAGGCCGTCAACGCGCACGCCCGCCTGTCCCGCCAGCAGGGCCGGGCGCGGGCCATCGGCCTGCTGGAGCGGGTCGGCATCCCCGCCCCGGCCCGGCGGATGCGCGACTACCCGTTCCAGTTCAGTGGCGGGATGCTGCAGCGGGCGCTGATCGCGATCGCGCTGGCCTCCTCCCCCCGGCTGCTGCTCGCCGACGAGCCGACCACCTCGCTCGACGTCATCATCCAGGACCAGATCCTCAGCCTGCTGCTCGAGCTGCAGCAGGACACCGGCATGAGCATGATCCTGGTCAGCCACGACCTCGCGGTCATCACCGAGGTCTGCGACCGGATCGTGGTCATGTACGCCGGCCAGGTGGTGGAGGAGGGGGCGGTCGCGGACATCATCACCGCGCCGAGGCACCCCTACACCCAGGCGCTGCTCGAGGCGCTGCCCCAGGTTGGCCAGCGCGGTCAGCTGCGCAGCATCCGCGGCGCGCCGCCAAGCCTGATCGACGTGCCGGACGGCTGCCGGTTCGCGCCCCGGTGCCGGCTCGCCGTCGACGAGTGCCGGTCCTGGGACACCGAGCTGATCGACGCGGGCGTGCGCGAGCACGCGGCCCGCTGCTGGCGGCAGGATCAAATGGGGAGGTCGGAGGCGTGGCTGGGCAGCGACTCGGCGTAGGCGTGGTGGGCGCGGGCCGATGGGCGGGCCTGGCGCACCTGCCCGGCTGGGCCAGGGACGAGCGGTGCCGGATCGTCGGCGTATGCGACCTCGAGCCGGGACGGGCCAGCGCCGCCGCCGAACGTTACGGGGCTGAGATTGCCACCCAGGACTACCGGGTGCTGCTCGACCGCGACGACATCGACGTCATCGACGTGGTCACCCGCGATGGCGAGCACTTCGGAATCAACCGCGCGGCCATCGAGGCCGGCAAGCACGTGCTCAGCGAGAAGCCGGTAGCCCGCGACCACCATGACGTCCGGCAGGTGGCGGAGCTGGCCAGGTCCAAGGGCCTGAAGACCAAGGTCGGCTTCACGTTCCGGTACAGCCCGGCCGTCCGCTACCTCAAGGACCTGATCGCCCAGGGCGACCTCGGCACGCCCTTTATCTATAACGCCTACGAGCAGAACTCGCAGTGGCTCAGCCCCCTGTCGCCACTGCGCAGCCAGGAGCGGGCCACCGACGGGCCGATCAAGGTGGCCTCGCTGGAGGGCTACGGGGCGCCCGTGATCGACATCGGGCACTGGCTCATGGAGTCGGACCTCACCTCAGTGGTCGGCGTGCTGCGCAACTTCGTCCCGGAGCGGATGATCGCGGCCACCGGGCAGATGGCCCGCACCAACATCGACGACGGGGACATCTTCATCGGCGAGTTCGCCAGCGGCGCGATCTGCTCGGTGCAGAGCAGCTTCGTCACCGTCGGGAACTACCCGGGGATCGAGGTGCGCGTCTACGGCAGCGCGGGCGCCGCCATCGCCCGGCTGGTCGAGGAGTTCGGCATCTGCGAGACGCTCAAGATGGCCAGGCCCGATGATGTTGAGTTCACCGACGTCGAGGTCCCGGACCGCTATTACCCGCCGGGCGGCAGCCCGCGCGAGTCGTGGCGGACCCTCTACTACGCCAACCTCACCGCGAACTTCGCCAGCGAGGTGCTCGGCGAGATCGAGGGCAACGAGGGGAATTTTGACGACGGGCTACAGGTGCAGGAGGTCATCAACGCGGTGGAGATCTCGCACCGCGAACGGCGCTGGGTGAACCTGCCCCTCGACTCGAAAGGCTGACATAACGATGACCGTCCAGGGGCAGGTGCGCTGGGGCATCATCGGCACCGCGAACATCGCGCGCGCAGTGTTCCTGCCCGGCCTGCGGCAGGCCGGGGGCGACGCGTCGGCGGTGGCCGGCCGCGACGCGGGCCGGGCCGCGCAGTTCGCGCGCGACAACGGGATCGGCCGCAGCGTCCAGGGCTACCAGAACCTCATCGACGACCCGGCCGTCGACGCGCTGTACATTCCGCTGCCCAACTCGCTGCACGCCGAGTGGACCATCCGAGCGCTCGAGGCGGGCAAGCCGGTGCTGTGCGAGAAGCCGCTCTGCGGCACGCTGGCGGACACCGAGCGGGTGCTCGCGGCCGCCCGCCGGACCGGAACCCTGCTCTGGGAGGCGTTCTCGTTCCCGTTCCACGCGCAGTTCCGGCGCCTCAAGGGCCTGGTCGCCGACGGCGCGATCGGCGAGCTGATGGAGATCAAGTCCAACTTCCATTTCTCGCTCACCCGGCCGGAGAACATCAGGTACTCCCGTGACCTGCAGGGCGGCGCGCTTCTCGACGTGGGCTGCTACCCGGTCCGGCTGGCCGCCGAGCTCCTCGGCCCGGCCCACGAGTCCTCCTGGGCGCTCGCCAGGCGGGGCGGCCACGACGTAGACGTGGATACCTGGGCGGTGCTGAATTACCCGGCCGGGCGCCGGCTTCTCCTGTCGTGCGGATTCGTTCCATCCGGGGCCCCCCGACAGCTACCAGCTCTGCGTCGCGCGAGCGGAGCCGAGCCGTTTTCCCGCCGCCCCCGACGAGCTGTCGTTCACGGCGATAACCCGCCACATCAATGCCGTGCTCCGCGGCGAGCAGGAGCCCAGACTGCTGGCCACCGATACGGCGCTGAGCACCGCGCAGGCTCTGCACGATCTGGCGGAGTCGGCCGAGCGGCAACGCTGAGGGGCACACTACAGTGGCAGAACAGTCGGTGAAGAAGGCCGACGGAGCACGTGCCCGGCGCGGCTTCCTGGTTAGGGTTTAGGTAGTTATTTCCAGGGCGGCGTCGGGCAGACGATGAGGTCCTAGACGGCTCGTTGAAGGGGAAGCACAATGACAGAATCGTTCCCGCCCGAGGTCGGCGGAACCCCGCAGCCAGGCGGTTTCGGCGGAACCCCGCAGCCAGGCGGTTTCGGCGGAACCCCGCAACCTGGCGGGCGCCAGGAGACCGGCGGACCGAGCCGGACTCCGCGCAGCGAGATCGGGCCTGCCGTCTCGGCCAACCGCAAGAAGGAACCCGTCCTGCTGCTCGACCTGTCGACCAGCATGGACTGGAGCGCCGCCGACGAGAACGGCCCGGACTGGCCGGACCAAGGCAGCCGCCGGGCCATCGTCATCGGCGCGCTGCGCGGTCTCGTGCGTGCCCTGGAGAGCGAGGACACCGAGGCGGCAGGCGAGCAGGCAGGCGGCAGCGACGAGCGCGGCGGCCTGATGACCCACGGGTTCGCCAACGGCCACGTCGAGATCGGCGACCTGAACACCTCGAACCTGGAGCGCAGGCTCAACTCCATCCAGTGGGGCGGCCGGACCTACATCATGCCGGCCTGGAAGGCGGCGCTCGCCGACTACGACGAGGAGTTCGGCGACCGGGACCCCGATGAGCAGCCGGTCATGGAGGTTGTCGTCGTCACCGACGGCGAGGCCGACGACTGGATGGACTTCGAGCCGGTCCTGGAGAAGGCCACCGCCAAGCGGGTCTTCGTCGTCGCGATCGTGGGCCATGGCCCGAAGCACGACGCCACCCTGCAGGCCTATCAGGAGGGCGCGAGGAAGAACCAGGCCCAGGACAAGTTCGGCAAGAGCCACGTCCAGGTAGTCTCGTTCGACTCGGTGACCGACCCGGCCGAGATAGCCACAGACCTGGTCACGCTGGTCGCCTGACGATCAGCCCGCACGCCGGCACAGCCGTGCCGCCGGGCGACCACGGCCCGGGCCTTTCAAAGGCCGGGGCCGAGTCGTTCGGCGGCCGCGTACCTGGCACGGGCCGCGCGGTTGGCCACGCCGGGCCTTCCCGCCAAGACGCAGGCGCCGCCGTCGTTCAGGACCTAGCACGGGCGCGGCGGCCGGTGGCGAACCAGGCGCCGGCCCAGGACACGATGGCTAGCGCAAATGCGGCGAGTGCGTGCTTGGCGTGGTGGTGCGGCGAGCCGGCCTGGTGCCCGGGGAAGAAGGCCGGAAGCTGCGCGGCTGTCTTGGCCAGGTAAACGGCGCCGACCGCGGCGAACAGGACGCCCAGCACGATCAGGCCGGCCGTCACGGCGACCGGCGCGTTGCGGGAGGACGGGGATGATGAGGTCACGGCTCTACTCCTGGCTGTCAGTTGAATGGTGACCAGCCCGCCGGGGTGGTCAGCATGGCGTGCGCCGGATCTGGCACACCCCGGGACCCGCGATGTTCTACATGGACTGTAGAACATCGCCAGAGTTCCCGGCCTCCGTTCGGCCAGTTTCGCGGCTCGCAGGCTCGGCGCGCGGCACCTATGGCACCCGCCGCTTGGGCTGGTGCGGAGGTCAGCCGGTGACGGTGACCAGGCTCCCGTAGGTGAGATAGGGCCATGCCTGCCTTGCCTCGCCGAGCCGCAATTCGACGCAGCCCAGGCTTTGCGGCCAGCCGAAGGAGGCACGGTCCATGCTGTGTACCGCGTAATTGCCGTGGAAATACGAGACGAACTGGACCGGGTCGGCATAAGGGCGGCCGTCAGGCATAAGCCCGCGCATGACCTGGAATCTATTGCGCAGGTACACCGGGAAGGTGCCGTCGACGGTTGGCGTCGCGGAGGTGCCGGTGCTGGCTTGCGCCCGCACGACGACCTGGCCATCGTGCCAGACGGTCAGCGTCTCTGGCAGTGCCTGGTCCGCCCGCGCGTAGGTGTAGCCGTGCGGATTGCGCTCACCCTGAGCTACCGCATTGAGCAGTACCTGCCACAGAAAGCGCGTGACGATGCCGGTCATCGGCAGCCCGTGATCGGCCTGGAAGGCCATGAGTGCCCCGGTCAGGATGACGCCGGGCTGGCCGGGCTGCCACAGACTGGTGAGCCCGGCCGGATAACTGCCGCGCCAGGTGAACTCGCCGTCGGTGTCGATGGCACCGCGCCGCTGCGTGTAGCTGACCGTGACGGCGCCGCTGCCAGGTTCAGCGGGCAAGCCGGAGTCGTTGTCCGGGGTCCAGGTCAGCGGCAGGTAGCCAAGCTGGGCGAGAAGCTGCTCCAGGCGGAGCGTGGACCAGCCTCCGGCCTGGAACACCGCGGTGGCCGGCGTGGCGAGCAGGGCACCCGCAGCAGAACGTACGCCGGCGGAACCGGCCGGGACGCGCAACGTCAGCTCGGTGGCGGGCCGCAGCGGCGCCGCCGGGGTGAACTCCTCGGTGCCGCCGCCGACGGCGCGCCACCGGCCAGCAACCGCGGGGCTGAAGGTAGGCAGGGGCGACGTCGGCGCCAGCGTGGCGGAGAAGACCACCCGCACCGGGTCGGCGGCGGTCACCGGGTCGGCGCTAAGGCCAGGGGAAATCGACAGCACCCGCAGCGGCGCGGTCAGTCCTGCGCGCCCATGTCCGGCCGCCTGGGCGGCGTGCGCCGCGGATGCCAGGGCGGTCTCGCGGCGCGAGACCGCGCTGGGGCTCAGCGCGAGCGCTGCGGCGGTGGCCAGTACCGCGGCGGTGACTGCCGCCAGCACGGTGACCTTGACCCGCGGCGCAGCCACGCGCTGTTCGTGCCGCCTTATGTGTCCTTCCTGTAGCCTCATGTGCATTCCGTGTCCCCCGTTAGTTGCCAAACTGGACTAAATGACCTCGTGGCCGATATAAATCTGGCCGCTAGCTGATTTCCCAGGAATGGCCGGCCACCAAACATCGGGCGTTGCCTTGATATCCCCAGAAACATT
>WNFM01196561.1_pt1 | contig 12125 bp, 11 predicted proteins | sample 5400271 | NCBI WGS metagenome assembly WNFM01 (sample SAMN13153352, study PRJNA577476) | soil metagenome | isolation source: 60 cm saprolite on Douglas fir-dominated hillslope | place: USA:California | collected 2013-09-17 | reverse complement strand
GAGCCGATAATGTCCGCCGGCATCAGGTCGGGTGTGCACTGGATGCGCTTGTCGTCCATGCCTAGGATGGTGCCGAGCGTTTCGACCAATCGCGTCTTGGCGAGACCAGGAACACCGATGAGCAGGGCATGGCCACCGGCGAGCAACGTTATCAACGCTTGATCGACGACCTCGCCCTGACCGAAGATGACCCGGCCGATGCGCTCGCGGACAAGCGCGAGGTGGGCGCCGAGCGCCTCGATGTCGGCGAGGAGTTGATCGGTATCGTCCGGCACAGGCGACAGGGCCTCACTATTTGTGGTCACGAAATTGGATCCTTTCGCAATGAACCCCAACGGCGCCCGATGAGCGAGCGCGACAAGGTTTCCAGAGCCAAGCCCGCTGGCGCGACCCCACTGCTCATCAGGCAAACGGATTGTGGCGACTTTGCCATCCACATCGCGCGCGACGGCACATGGTGGCATGAGGGTTCGCCGATCCGGCGACTGCCGCTGGTCAAACTCTTTGCCTCGGTGCTGCGCCGCGGCGAGGACGGCTCGTACGAGCTGGTCACCCCGGTCGAGCGCGGCCGGATAACGGTCGAGGACGCGCCCTTCATCGCCGTCGAATTGACGGTCGCGGGCGAGGGGCGGGACCAGATGCTGACATTCCGCACGAACGTGGATGATAGCGTATCGGCGGGCGAGGACCACCCGATTCGTGTCTGGACGGACGAAGTGACGCAGGCGCCCAATCCCTATATTCTTGTAAAACCGGGGCTGGAGGCGCGGCTGACACGCGCTGTATTCTATCAACTTGTCGAGAGCGGCAGGGAGGAGAGGGTCGGTCAGGCGACCTTGTTCGGAGTATGGAGCCAAGGCAGATTCTTCCCGCTCGGCGATCTGGGCCGTACCACTTGACGCGAGATTACGTGCGGTCGCGCTTTGCCGAACAGGCGTCGATCGGCCGCCGCGGTTCGAATCTGGCCGCAACCTATGGTACGCGTGGCGATCATTCGCTAACGCCGGATGCGCTGCCGCCGGGCGTTGATCTCACCGGTGCCGCCGTGCTGGTGCCGCTCATCGACCATCCGACCGGCATGACGGTGTTGCTGACGCAGCGCACGGCGCATCTCGCCGACCACGCCGGCCAGATCTCGTTTCCTGGCGGGCGTATCGAGCCGAGTGACGAACATGCGATCGGCGCGGCGCTGCGCGAGGCCGAGGAGGAGGTTGGCTTGCCGGCCAGCTACGTCGACATCGTTGGACGGCTCGACACTTACGTCACCGGCACCGGCTTCGAGATAGTCCCGGTGGTCGCCATCGTTCGCGTTCCTTTTCCGCTGCGCCCGGATCCGTTCGAGGTCGCCGAGGTCTTCGAGGTGCCGCTCGCCTTTCTCATCGATCCCAGCAATCTCCAACGCGGCAGCCGCGAATGGCAGGGCACGACCCGTTCATTCTTTGCGCTGCCCTATGAGAACCGCTACATCTGGGGCGCGACGGCCGGAATGCTGGTCAATCTCGCCGAGGTGCTGGCGCCGGAACTCGCCGGCGAGCGCCTGCGAACGGATTTCTAGCCGCGGCAGCGATCAACGACCACCAAAGGATGACGGCGCGAGCCGCGCCGGCGGGATTGCCACCACCCGATCGCGGCTGATGAGATGGATCCGGAAACCGGCAGGGAAGAGGCGGAGGATCTCCGGGTCGAAGACGTCGAGCCCTCCGGCGAAGGCACCGAAGGCCGGCAGGACGAGGCGTCTGTCGTCGCTGACGAAACAGCGCCCAACCAGTCGGCCGGCACGCAGCCGTACCACCGCTGTGGGATGAAAATGCCCGCTGATCTCGCCACTTGGCGCCCTGCGCGTCGCCCGGTGTCGGAAGACGATTCCGTCTATCGCGAGTTCGTCGACAACCCGGCCGCCAAGATGAGCGGGCGGTGCCGGATCATGATTACCGGCGATCCACACCCAGTCATGTGCCGCGACGAGGCCTGTCAAGAGGACGACGTCGCGCGGGCTCAGTCGTTCGCCGGCGTCGCCGTCATGGAAGCTGTCGCCGAGACAGATCACCGTCTCAGCGCGATGCCGCCGCAGCACGGCGACGAGCCGCTCGAGGCTGGTGCGGGTATCATAGGGCGGCAGCAGCGCGCCATGTCGGGCAAAGCTCGACCCCTTCTCGAGATGAAGGTCGGCGATGACGACCGTTCGCCGGCTCGGCCAAGAAAGTGCGCCGCTGGCATCGGCGATCAGGCGGGCATCGTTGACGACGATGGCAGGATAATTCGATTTGGCGGACGCCATGGCCGACGTCTTACGCCAGATGCCCCGGGAGGGGGATGAAAAAACGCCCGGCGCCGAGGCGCCGGGCACCATCACTGGTAGCGCGTTACTCTGCCGCCTCGGCGTGATAAGCCGTGCCACCGGCTTGCTTGTCGCGCGTCTGTTGCTGCAGAGTGGTGAAGCTGTCGAGCAGGCTACGGGCACCCAGGTCTGCGATCTTCTGCGCCTCGCTGACGTAGTCCTGCACGATCGAGCGCGTGTACGTCGCCTGCAGATCGATCGCCTCGTTGAGGCTGGTCGATTGCGCCATTGCCTTGCCGATTTCGAGGCTGCGATCAAACCGGTTCTTGCTGAATTCAAGCATCTCGCTGCTCATCGCCATCCAGCCTTCGAGCAGCCGATTGCTCGCCCGGAAAAGCGGCTCAAGCGGTGTCAATGCAATGTCGCCGAAGGCCGCCTCGCGCGCACCGGTCTCGCCGGTCCGCTTGGTTCGTGCTTCTTCCAATTTTGCCATGATTTGCCCCTTCTGGATTGAGGTCGATCTCGGGGAAGCGATTCTGAGCCGTGCCAGGGAGGCTCAAATTCTCGCCACTGGAAGGTTATGCTCGACTCCCCGGCGCCGCAACGGAACGTTTTAGGTATTTAATGTTACGCTCCGATCGTCTTGCGAGAGCCCCAGCGAAACGACCACGAACAGCCGGACGTTCGGCCACCCATCGTCAACCGAGCGGCAGGCTCGACTGATCCGCGCCCGCCGTCGCCTCCTCGATCAACTCCGCGGCTGCTTCGTCGAGCATGGTATCGACGGCGCCGCCGTAGACGGACTCGCGGCCGATCTCGAGCAGCACCGGCACGGCCAGCGGCGAGACGCGGTCGAGATCGCGCAAGATGATGTGACCACGCACCCGCGCCAGCATGGCGGCGATGCGCCGCACGTCGGTGAGCCCGCTCGCGGCATCGGCCCGCGTCGCTCGCAGCAGGACATGATCGGGCTCGTGCCGGCGCAGCACGTCGTAAATGAGATCGGAGTTGAAGGTGACCTGCCGTCCCGTTTTGCGTTCGCCTGGGTGCTTGCGCTCGATCAAGCCGGCGATCACCGCGACATTGCGGAAGGTTCGCTTAAGCATCGAGGACTCAGCCATCCACGCCTCGAGATCGTCGCCCAACATGTCCTCCTCGAACAGCGTGTCGACATCCCGGGCACGGCGCAAGCTCCAGATCGCCAGCACGTAGTCGGTGGCGACGAAGCCGAGCGGCTCGAGCCCGGCGCGCTCCATGCGCTTTGTCAGCAGCATGCCAAGCGTCTGATGGGCATTGCGGCCCTCGAAGCAATAGGCGACGAGGTAGTAGCGCGCGCCGCGTGGGAAAGTCTCGACGAGGAGTCCGTCACGTTGCGGCAGGACCGAGCGCCAGCGTTGGATCCGTAGCCACTCATGGACGGCGGCCGGCAGGTCGCACCATGCGGTTGGATCGGCAAGGATTGCGCGCACGCCGTCTGCCAAATACGTCGAGAGCGGCAGCCGGCCGCCGGCGTAGGCCGGCACCTTCGGCGCCTCGCCGTTCGTCGCCCGGCTGACCTCGACCGCCATGTCGCGGATTCCTTCGAAACGCAAGAGCTGGCCGGCGAAGGTGAAGGTGTCGCCGGGGAGCAGCCCTTGCGCGAAATATTCCTCGACCTCGCCGAGCGATGCGCCGCGGCGCAGCCGTACCTGCAACATCGCCGATTCGACAATGGTGCCGATATTCATGCGGTAGCGCAACGCCGCCTTGTCCGAGACGATGTGGTAACGCCCGAGACTGTCACAGAACAGCCGGTGCCAGCGCTCGTAAGCGGCGAGCGCGTAGCCGCCATTGGCAACGAAGCGCAGCACGCCGTCGAAATCCTGCCGTGTGAGGTCGCGATAGGGTGCCGCATCACGGATTTCCTCATAGAGCGCGTCGGCTGTGAAGGGCGCGGCACAGGCCATGCCGGTGATATGCTGGGCGAGGACATCGAGCCCGCCAGGCCGCGGCTTCTCGCCGTCGAGCGCGCCGCTGCGGATGGCGGTGACCGCGGCGCGGCATTCGAGCACCTCGAAGCGGTTGCCGGGGACGAGCACGGCGCGGCTCGGCGAATCGAGCCGATGGTTGGCGCGGCCAACCCGCTGAACGAGGCGCGATACGCCCTTCGGCGCGCCGAGCTGGACGACGAGATCCACGGCGGCCCAGTCGACGCCAAGATCGAGCGAGGAGGTCGCGACGACGGCGCGCAAACGACCTGCCGCCATCGCCGCCTCGACTTTGCGGCGCTGCTCGACGGCAAGGCTGCCGTGATGCAGCGCGATCGGCAAATTGTCGTCGTTGAGACGCCAGAGCTCGCGAAAGGCGAGTTCGGCCTGGGCGCGCGTATTGACGAAAACCAGTGTCGTGCGGTGCGCCTTTACAGCACTGTATATTTCGGGCAACGCGTGCAGCGCCATGTGGCCCGACCACGGCAAGTGCTGCTCGGTAACGAGGACGGACACCTCGGGCTTTGGGCCAGGAGCGCCGAGCGGCCGCTACGCGCTGCAGCCAGCATGGCGAGCTGATGGGCATGGGGCGCCCAGTCGCGTCGGGCGAACCAGGCGCCGAACTTGGCGGGCAGGAGGTCGGTCTCGATCGGTAAATCCACGATGCACATGATATGGCCAATCGGCTGCGGCAACGCCAGATCGCTTGCCGAGCAGAAGCCGCAATAGAGATCGCTCGCCGGCGCGTTAACCCTTTCAGAGTGCCGAAAGGGAGGACGATGAACGACCAGCGGGCGGGCCACGTCATCGAGACGGATGTCCCGTCGCGGCTCGACCGCCTGCCGTGGAGCTCTTTTCATTGGCTCGTTGTCGTCGCCCTCGGAGGCACCTGGATCCTCGACGGGCTCGAGGTGACGCTCGCCGGCTCGGTCGCGGCCGCGCTGCAGGACAGTCCGGTCCTGCACCTCGGTTCGACCGAGGTGGGCGAGGCCGCCAGCGCCTATCTTCTCGGTGCCATCTCGGGCGCGCTGTTCTTCGGCTGGCTCACCGATCGGTGGGGCCGCAAGCGGCTGTTCAACATCACGCTCGGCCTCTACCTCGTCGCCACTGCGGCCACAGCCCTGTCGTGGGACTTCTGGAGCTTCGCGCTCTTCCGTTTCCTGACTGGCGCGGGCATTGGCGGCGAGGGCACGGCGATCAACTCGGCGATCCAGGAACTCATCCCGGCGCGCTATCGCGGCCGCACCGATCTCATCATCAATGGCAGCTTCTGGGTCGGCGCCGCCCTCGGCGCGGCCAGTACATTGATCCTGCTCGATCCCGCGGTCTTGCCGCCGGATTGGGGCTGGCGCGCCGCCTTCGGCACCGGTGCCATACTCGGGCTCATCATCCTCTTCCTGCGGCGCTTCGTGCCGGAGAGTCCGCGCTGGCTCATGATTCACGGTCGGATTGGCGAGGCGTGCGCAGTCGTCGAGGAGATCGAGCAACGCATCGTCGCGGCGCAGGGCAGCGCGCTGGCGCCGGCGGAAGGCCGGTTGCGCATCAGCGGGCACGGCCATGCCGGCTTCGCCACCGTGCTGCATACTCTCTACACGACCCATCGTCGGCGCACCGTGCTGGGCCTTGTGCTGATCACCTCCCAGGCGTTCTTCTACAACGCGATATTTTTTACCTACGCACTCATCCTGACGCGCTTCTACGACGTGCCCTCGGCGCATATCGGGCACTACATCCTGCCCTTCGCGCTTGGCAATTTCTGCGGGCCGCTGCTGCTCGGGCAGCTGTTCGACACCATCGGCCGCAAGACGATGATCACGGCGACCTACGCCCTCTCGGGCGTGTTGCTGGCGATCACGGCGTGGCTGTTCGCTCGCGGCTTGCTGGACGCGCGGACGCAGACGATCGCCTGGACGGTCATCTTCTTCTTCGCCTCGGCGGCGGCGAGTTCGGCATACCTCACCGTCAGCGAGGTCTTTCCGCTCGAGATCCGCGCCCTCGCCATTGCCCTTTTCTATGCCATCGGCACCTTCCTCGGCGGCGTCATCGCGCCCTCGCTCTTCGGCTGGCTGATCGAGAGCGGGGCGCGAATCTACATCGTCTGGGGCTACCTCTTCGCTGCCGCGCTGATGCTCGGCGCCGCTCTCGTCGAGCTGGCGATCGGCGTCGCTGCCGAGCGGCGGCCGCTTGAATCGATCGCCGCGCCGCTGTCGCAAATCGGCTCGGCCCGGCATGATTGGACGCTGTAAATTTGCCGCTGCAGGGACTATATCGGCGCCATGCATGCAACGGCACCGAGGCCGCGCGACTGGCTGACGACGAGGAAGGGACTCTACTGCGAGCCCGGCGATTTCTATATCGATCCGACCGGCGCCGTCGATCGCGCGGTCATCACCCATGGCCATGGCGACCACGCGCGCCCCAATCACCGGAATGTGCTGGCGACGGCAGGGACGCTCGCCATCATGCGGGCGCGCTTCGGCGCGGAGGCCGGCGGCCAATTGCAGAGCGCCGCCTATGGCGAGCGCATTCGTATCGGCGAGGTCGGGGTTACGCTGGCGCCCGCCGGTCATATCCTCGGCAGTGCGCAGATCGTGCTCGACTACCGCGGCAGCCGGGTCGTCGTCTCCGGTGACTACAAGCGTCGGCCGGACGCGACCTGCGCCGCCTTCGTGCCCCAGCCATGCGACGTCTTCATCACCGAGGCGACCTTCGGGCTGCCGGTCTTCCGCCATCCGCCCGACGCGCACGAGATCGCCAAGCTGCTGCACTCCTTGCAGCTCTTTCCCGAGCGCTGTCACGTCATCGGCGTCTATGCCCTCGGCAAATGCCAACGCGTCCTCACCATGCTGCGCCGCCAGGGCTACGACGAACCGATCTATTTGCACGGCGCCCTTATCGCGCTGTGCGACCTCTACGGCGCGCACGGTGTCGTTCTCGGTCCCCTCCTGCCGTGTGCCGGGGTGCGCCGCGAGGCGCTGAAGGGCCGCATCGTGCTGGCGCCGCCCGGCGCGACCAACGACCGCTGGGCCCGCAAGCTGCCCGATGTCGTCGTCGGCATGGCGTCGGGCTGGATGCGGGTGCGTCAACGTGCCAAGGCGCGGGGCGTCGAGCTGCCGTTAGTCATCTCCGATCACGCCGATTGGGACGAGTTGGTCGCCACGCTCGACGATGTCGGCGCCCCTGAAATCTGGGTGACGCACGGCCGTGAGGAGGCGCTCATCCATCAGGCGCAGCGCAAGGGGCTCGACGCCCGCGCCCTCTCGCTCGTCGGCTTCGAGGAAGAAGATTGATGGCTGCGCCGGTGGTGCGGCGGCCGCGTCCTTCGGCCGAACGAGGCGAGCGGCTGGCATGATGTCCGACGCTCCTCATCGAGAGCCTGCCGAAGGATCGGCTGCGAGACCGGGTCGCGCCGCGCCGCTGCAGGCGACCAGCTCGATGGCGTCCTTCGCAGTCCTCCTCGAGGCCTTGATCTTTACGCCGTCGCGCAACGGCAAGCTGCGCCTGATGGCGGCATTCTTTGCCGCGACCCCCGATCCCGAACGCGGCTGGGCATTGGCGGCGCTGACCGGCGAGCTCAGCTTTCGCGAGGCCAAGGCGTCGCAGATCCGCGATCTTGCGATCTCGCGCGTCGATTCCGAGCTGTTCGGCTGGTCTTACGACTTCGTCGGCGACCTCGCCGAAACCGTCTCGCTGATCTGGCCTGAGCGGCCGGGCGCCAATCGGGTGCCGGAATTGAGCGAGATCATCGAGGGGCTGGCGACGACGAGCCGCGGTGCGGTCGGCGCGCTCCTGGAGCGCTGGCTCGATGCGCTCGACGCGACCGGTCGCTGGGCTCTTCTGAAGCTTGTCACCTCGGGACTGCGCGTTGGCGTCTCGGCGCGGCTCGCCAAGACGGCGCTCGCCGCCTTCGGCGCCGTCGAGATCGCAGAGATCGAGGCGATTTGGCACGGCGTCGACGCGCCCTATGTCGATTTGTTCAGCTGGCTTGAGCGACGCGGCGCGCGGCCGGCGATCGGCGACCGGCCGACTTTCAACCCGCTGATGCTCGCCAATCCACTGGAACCGGAAGATCTCGCTGCGCTCGACCCCACGGCCTACTGCGCCGAATGGAAGTGGGACGGCATCCGCGTCCAGCTCGTCGGCCGCGGTGGCGAGCGGCGACTCTATTCCCGCTCGGCCGACGATATCGGCGCCGCCTTTCCCGACATCACGTCGTTGATCGGCGAGGACATCGTTCTCGATGGCGAGCTCCTCGTCCTCCGCGAGGGCGAGGTCGCGCCATTCAACGACCTGCAGCAGCGGCTCAACCGCAAGGTGGTGTCGGTCGCGATGCTGCGCGACTATCCGGCCTGGGTACGGCTCTACGACATTCTTTCGCTCGGCGGGGAGGATCTGCGCCGGTTGCCCTTCGTCGAACGGCGTCGTCGCCTTGATGATTGGTATGGCGTCGCGGCGCGGCCGCGCTTCGATCTTTCGCCGCTGATCGCTTTCACTAGCTGGGATGAGCTCGCGGTGCTGCGCGAGGGGGCACGCGCCCGCGGCATCGAGGGGCTGATGCTGAAGCAGGCGGATTCGATCTATGTGGCAGGCCGGCCGAGGGGTCCATGGTTCAAGTGGAAGCGTGGCGCCCTCACCGTTGATACCGTGCTGATGTATGCACAACGCGGCCACGGCAAGCGCTCGTCCTTCTACTCCGACTACACGTTCGGCGCCTGGCGCGACGACGAGCTGGTACCCGTCGGCAAGGCCTATTCCGGCTTTACCGACGAGGAGCTCTTGCGCCTCGACAGGTGGGTGCGCCATCACACCGTCAACCGCTACGGGCCGGTCCGCGAAGTCGAGCCCGGACTGGTCCTCGAGATCGCTTTCGACAGCGTCCACCGCTCGGCGCGCCACAAATCCGGTCTCGCAATGCGTTTCCCGCGCGTCCACCGCATCCGCTGGGACAAGCCCTACCACGAGGCGGACAAAGTGACGTCGCTGGAGAAGCTGATCACCTGAGACGAATTTCGAGTATGATCCAGGATCGAGGGAGCCATTCCATGAAGCTTATTCAATTCGCGGCATTGACCTTCGATTGTTACGGTACGCTGATCGATTGGGAGAGCGGCATGCTTGCCGCTCTGCGCCCGACTTTCGCGCAGCGCCGGCCAGACCTCGCCGACGAGGCGCTCCTCGAAGCGCATGGCAGGTTCGAGCACGAGATCGAGGCGGCGCATCCGAAGATGCTCTACAGCGAGGTCCTGCGGCGTACCTATCTGGCGTTGGCCACGGATTCCGGCATCGCGGCGGACGAGGCGGAAGCCAAGCGCTATGCCGCCTCGATCCGCGACTGGCCGGCCTTTCCCGACACCGCTTCCGCGCTGCAGCACCTGAAGCGCCACTACAAGCTTGTCATCCTCTCCAATGTCGACCGTGCCTCGTTTCGCTTCTCGCTGCCCAAGCTCGGCGTTGAGTTCGATGCCGTGCTGACCGCGGAAGAAATCGGTTCCTACAAGCCTGACCGGCGCAATTTCCATTACATGATCGGGAAACTCGCCGAGATGGGCGTGCCGAAGGAGCGCATCCTGCACACTGCGCAAAGCCTCTTCCACGATCATGTGCCGGCCAAGGAGCTCGGACTGGCGACGGCCTGGATCAATCGCCGCCACGACAAATCCGGTCCCGGCGCGACCAGGCCGACGCCGCCGGTGAAACCCGATTTTGTCGCCAACAGCATGGCAGAGTTCGCCGCCCAGCATCAGGCGCAGCTTCGCGCATGACGAAAGCCGGCCGGCGCGGGCTGCTGCTCGATCGCGACGGCGTCATCAATCACGATAGCGGCTATCTCCACCGCATCGCCGATTGCCGCTTCGTCGACGGCATCTTCGTTCTGACCCGGGAGTTCGCCGCACGCGACTTCGCCATCGTCATCGCCACCAACCAGTCCGGTATCGGCCGCGGTTTCTACGGCGAGGCCGAGTTCGCCACGCTGATGGGCTGGATGTGCGGCGAGTTCGCGCGAAACGGCGTCGAGATCGCCGCCGTCTATCATTGTCCCGACCATCCGACTGAAGGGATGCCGATCTCTCGCTCGATCTGGCAAGATCGTGGACCATCGGCGATTCGGCAAGCGATATCGAAGCCGGTCGCGCTGCCGGCATCGGCACATTGGTGCGTCTCGACGCGAGCGCGGCCGAGACGCACGAGGACGCCGGCGTCTGGGTGGTGCCCGACCTCGCCGCGGTGACAAAGTTGTTGCATTGCCGGCGCGGGAATGAATTCTCTCTCTAGTTCACCAGACGGTCGGGACGGAGTGACATGACGATGCGGCGCGCGCTGATCACCGGCATTACTGGCCAGGACGGCGCCTATCTGACGGAATTCCTCCTCGCCAAGGGCTATGAGGTGCATGGGCTGTTGCGCCGTGCCAGCTCGTTCAACACCGAGCGGCTCGATCACATCTATCACGACCCGCATGTCGCCGGCCCGGGGCTGCGCCTGCACTACGGCGATCTCAGCGACGGCACCGCGCTGCGCCGGGTGCTCGAGAAGGTGCAACCGCACGAGGTCTACAATCTGGCGGCGCAGAGCCATGTCAGGGTGTCGTTCGAGATCCCCGAATATACCGGCGATATCGTCGCGATCGGCGGCTTGCGCCTGCTCGAGGCCTTGCGCGACCATATGGAGAACAGTGGCTCCACGGTGCGCTATTACCAGGCGGGCTCGTCCGAGATGTTCGGCGCGGCGCCGGCGCCGCAAAGCGAACGGACCCCGTTCCATCCACGCAGCCCCTACGCCGTCAGCAAGCTGGCGGCGCACTGGTTCACCGTCAACTACCGCGAGGCCTATGGGCTTTTTGCCTGCAACGGCATTCTCTTCAACCACGAGAGCCCGCGGCGCGGCGAGACCTTCGTCACCCGCAAGATCACCCGCGCGGTCGGCCGCATCAAGGAGGGCCTGCAGGACAAGCTCTTTCTCGGCAATCTCGATGCGCGGCGCGACTGGGGCTTCGCCGGCGACTACGTCGAGGCGATGTGGCTGATGTTGCAGCAGGAGGCGCCCGATGATTATGTCGTCGCCACCGGTGTCTCGCATAGCGTGCGCGACTTCCTCGCCGCCGCCTTCGCCGAGCTCGGCATGGATTGGCAGAAATTCGTCGCCTTCGATCCGCGTTACCTGCGGCCGGCGGAAGTCGATGTCCTGCAGGGCGACGCCGGCAAGGCACAGAGCCGGCTCGGCTGGCAGCCGCGCGTCGACTTCAAGCAGCTGGTCAAGATGATGGTCGCGCACGACCACGATCTCGCCCGTCAGGAGAAGACGCTGAAGGGCGCCGGCTACGGCGTTGCGGTGCGCGGCGCGGCGACCGGCTGAGCGCATCGAGAAAAGCCGAACACCGGCGAAGCCGACGATGCCGGCGAGGGTGAGCGCAGGTACGCTGCCGATGGCGAGCCGCGCTGCCGTCGCGACGACGACGAGAGCGAACCCGGCGAGGACGAGCCGCGCGGGGCCGACCTCCACGGCATAACGGCCGAGGCGCTCGATGCACCGGCGCATTGACGCGAATCGAGTCGACGCGACGACCGCCGCCAGGAACGCGGCGTAGATCGCGAGGCGCGGCCAGGTCAGGCTGGTGACGATCTCGGGCTGGCGGAAGGCGAATGCCTCGCCGAGCATCATCGCCGGCCCGGCGGCGAGCACGATGACCCCGAGCGTGGCGCGCATCGCCGGCGCGAGGGCGGCGGCGCCGCCAATCGGATCGATGCTGCGACCGAATCCGGCAAAGATCGGATAGTTGAAGAAAAGATCGGTGTGGATCAGCCCCTGATACGGCGGGCACCATTTGCTGTCCTCGCTCGGACAATTGCCGATCGCGGTCCGTTCCAGCCGGTCGAGGAAGC
>WNFM01107861.1_pt1 | contig 12128 bp, 8 predicted proteins | sample 5400271 | NCBI WGS metagenome assembly WNFM01 (sample SAMN13153352, study PRJNA577476) | soil metagenome | isolation source: 60 cm saprolite on Douglas fir-dominated hillslope | place: USA:California | collected 2013-09-17 | reverse complement strand
TCGAGGGTGTGGTGATGCACCTCATGCGCGGCTGCGGCATCGCGGGGCTGCGCGGGATGCCCGCGAGCAATGGCATCTTCGTGCGCCCCCTGCTCGACACGTGGCGCGCGGACATCGAAGCGTTCCTGAGCGAGCGCGGAGTGAGCGCTCTCGAGGACCCCGCCAACTCCAACGCGCGGTTCGAGCGCGTGCGCGTGCGGCGTGAGATCCTGCCCGCCCTCGAGCGTTCGTCGCCCGGTGTGAAGCGCCGCCTGCATCGCGTGGCCGCCGCCGCGTCCACTCTTCAATCAGAGGTCGCGGCCGCCGCCGAGCGAGCGCTGGCCCAGACACCCGACCGCGCCGTCACCCTGCGCGCCCTGCCCGAGCCCATCGCCGCCGAGTGCCTCCGCATCCTCTATGTGCAGGCGGGCGGAGCGGAGCCGGGACTGGGTCGGAGGCACCTCGAAGCGATGCTGGCGCTCCTTTCCGGTCGGGGTCGGGGGGGAAGGGGAGTCGATCTGCCTGGGGGATTGCGCTTCCGGGTGGTCGGTTCGCGCGCTGAGGTGGTCCAAGGCGTTGTCCCTGTGATGGAGACCACCCTCGAGGCGCGCCCCTGCGCCGGCTGCCTCGCGCCCGGCGCCGTGCATCTGAAGCCTGGGCTCGACCTCCGGCTGGGTCGCCGCCGGCCGGGCCTACGCATGCATCTGCGTCGCGGCACCCGCAAGCTCCAGGACGTTTTCGTCGACGCGCGCGTCCCCCGCGAGGACCGCGACGGGTGGCCGCTGGTCATGGCGGGCGACCGTTTGGCCTGGGTTCCGGGTGTCGCGGTCGACGTCGACCTGGTCAGCCGGGACGGAGAGCCCTCACTGCACGTAACGGTGAACCGTATCCTTGCGGCAGGAGCTCAAAAGTGCCCGTGATAGAATCCGCCAACAGTCCTCGAGGAGAGTCGAGTTGAGTCGTTTCCCCCGCTCCAGCCTTTTCTATTTCGCACTGGTCGTCGTCCTCGGCCTGGTGTTCTACTTCACCTGGCAGTCGATTCAGGGCAACCAGAGCTCGAGCGACTGGTCCTATTCCACCCTCCTGACGAACATCAACGAGGGGCATGTGAAGACGGTCAACGTCAAGGGCACGGACGCCGTGGCCATCGACCTGTCCGGTACGAAGCACAACGTGACGGTGCCGGACTGCAGCGCCAACTCCAGCGACTGGTGCACGCAGTACTTCGACAAGACCGACATCAAGATCGAGAGCAGCAACGGCAGCCAGTACCTGCTGAGCGTACTGGTGCCGAACATCATCCTGGTCGTGCTGATCGCCGCATTCATGTGGTGGGTCCTGCGCCAGACGCAGAGCGGCAACAACCAGGCGATCTCGTTCGGGCGGTCGCGGGCGCGCATGGTCGCCGGCGACAAGCCGGCCATCACATTTGCCGACGTCGCCGGGGTCGACGAGGCTAAACAGGAGCTCAACGAGATCGTCGAGTTCCTGAAATATCCGGAGAAGTTCGTCGCCCTGGGCGCACGTATCCCCAAGGGGGTCCTCCTCGTGGGCCCGCCCGGAACCGGCAAGACCCTCCTGAGCAAGGCGGTCGCCGGCGAGGCCGGCGTGCCGTTCTTCTCGATCTCCGGGTCGGAGTTCGTCGAGATGTTCGTGGGTGTCGGCGCAAGCCGAGTCCGCGACCTCTTCGACCAGGCCAAGAAGAACTCTCCGTGCATCGTGTTCGTGGACGAGATCGACGCGGTGGGCCGCCAGCGCGGCGCCGGCCTCGGCGGTGGCCACGACGAGCGCGAGCAGACCCTCAACCAGCTGCTCGTGGAGATGGACGGCTTCGACACCAACACGCACGTCATCGTCATCGCGGCCACCAACCGGCCCGACGTGCTCGACCCCGCGCTGCTGCGCCCAGGTCGATTCGACCGACACGTCACCCTCGACCGCCCCGACATCAAGGGCCGCCGGCAGATCCTCGACGTCCACGCCCGCAACAAGCCCCTCGACACCACCGTGGACCTCGACGTGCTGGGGCGCCAGACCCCGGGCTTCAGCGGCGCGGACCTCGCGAACCTCATCAACGAGGCGGCGATCCTGGCCGCCCGCGCGAACAAGAAGGTGATCGGCATGGAGGAGCTGGAGGAGGCGATCGCTCGCGTCATCGCCGGCCCCGAGCGCAAGAGCCGGCGCATCTCCGACCACGAGAAGGAGGTCATCGCTTACCACGAGACCGGCCACGCGCTCGTGATGAAGTCGCTGCCGCACGCCGACCCCGTGCACAAGGTCTCGATCATCAGCCGCGGCATGGCGCTCGGCTGGACGCTCAGCCTTCCGGAGGAGGACAAGTACCTCATCTCCAAGGACGAGCTCATGGACCAGATCGCGGGCATCATGGGCGGCCGCGTCGCGGAGGAGATCGTATTCGGGGACGTCACGTCCGGCGCCGAGAACGACATCCAGCGCGCGACCCAGATGGCGCGACGCATGGTCACGCAGTGGGGCATGTCAGAGAAGCTCGGAACGGTGGCCATGGGACACCGCGAGGAGCTCGTGTTCCTCGGTCGCGACCTGGGCGAGCAGCGCAACTACTCGGAGGAGGTCGCCGCGATCATCGACGAGGAGATCCGCTCGATCATCCTGCACGGCTACCAGACCGCTAAGGGCATCCTGTCCGCGCAGCGCTCGAAGATGGACGCGGTTGTCGAGCAGCTGAAGATCGTCGAGACGCTCGACGGCAAGGAGCTCGACGAGATCCTCGCCCGCGAGGAGCCGCAGTCCCCCGCGGCCAGCTCCTCAGCTTCGTAATCACACGCCCGACGCGCTGATCGTCGCCGGTCGAGGGAACCTCGGCCGGAGCCTGGCCCGGGCACTGCGCGCTCGGTTGCTGAGCGCGCGTGAAGGATTTGAGCCGCCGGTCGCCGGCATCGTCTTCCTCGCGGTGCCCGACAGCGCCATCGCCGAGACCGCGGCCCGTATCGCGGCCCTCGATCCGCCGCGGGCAGTCGCGTTCGTCCATCTGAGCGGTGCCCTCGACCTCGACGTGCTGGACCCGCTGCGCCCACGCCCGGTGGGCTCCTTTCACCCCCTGCAGTCGTTTCCGTTCCCCCGGCCGCCCGCGGCGTTTCGCGGCATCACGGTCGCGGTCGACGCCTCGACGCCCGCCCTCAAGCGCCGGCTCGGTGCGCTCGCCCGCCGGCTTGGCGCCTCGCCCAAATCGGTCTCGAATCGGGTTGTGTACCACGCCGCCGCCGTCTTCGCCTCCAACTTCGTCGACGCCGTGATCGCCGAGGCGGTGCGAATGCTGGAGGGCATCGGCTGGAGCGAGACCGAAGCCACGAGGGCCCTGCTTCCACTGGTCGATGGCGCGGTCGAAAACATCAGGAGGCGGGGGGTGGTGGGAGCGCTCACGGGGCCGATCCGGCGGGGCGACGCCGGCACCGTTCGGCGTCACCTCGAGGCGGTGGACAACCCCGACCTTTATCGTATGCTCGCCTCGATCGCGCTCGAGATCGCGCGCGAAGCGGGCCTGGAGCCCGCCGCGGCCGAGCGAGTCAAGAGGGCGCTGACCCGGAAAGTGGCAGCGACCCGAAGGAGTCGACGTCGATGACGACGGTGCTGGACGTACAGCGGTTCAAGGACGAAGGCCGGCGTTTCGCCATGCTCACCGCCTACGACTTCCTGAGCGCGCAGATTCTCGATGAGGCGGGTATTCCGATCCTGCTCGTGGGCGACAGCCTGGGCATGGTCATGCTCGGCTACCCCACGCCCCTGCCGGTCACGCTCGACGAGATGATCCGCCACGCCAAGGCGGTGGCTCGCGGCTCACGCCAGGCGCTGCTTGTCGGGGACATGCCGTTCATGTCGTACCACCAGTCGGCGGAGCAGGCGATCGCCAACGCCGGCCGGTTCATCCAGGAGGGCGGCATGCATGCCGTCAAGCTCGAGGGCGGTGGCCGGGTCATCGGTTACACGCGCAAGCTGACCGAGCTTGGCATCCCGGTGATGGGCCACCTTGGCCTCACCCCTCAGTTCGTCCACCAGATGGGGGGATTCAAGGTCCAGGGAAAGAGTGAGAAAGGTGCGGACCGCATCATGGCCGACGCGAAGGCGCTCGAGGCAGCCGGGGCTTTCAGCCTGGTGCTCGAGGGCGTTCCCGCAGCGCTCGGCGGGCGAATCAGCAAAGAGCTGAAGATCCCGACCATCGGCATCGGCGCCGGCCCGCAGACGGACGGACAGGTCCTGGTCTTCCACGACGTATTCGGTTTGACCACGGGGAAGGCGCCGAAGTTCGTGAAGCGCTACGCCCACGTGGCCGACGACATCTCGCGCGCGGCGCACGCGTTTGCCGAGGAGGTGCGGACCGGCGTGTTCCCGGGACCCGAGCACTCCTACGCGTCGAGCGGATCCAACGGCGACGCCAAGCCCGCGCTTGATGAGGTCAAGTACGGCGCGAGCTAGAGCCTGATCGTCCTCGAGACGCCCGCCGACATGCGGGCCCAGGTCCAGGATTGGGCCGGACGTTCGATCGGCCTCGTGCCGACCATGGGCGCGCTGCACGCCGGGCATCGCAGCCTGATCACTCGGGCCAAGGCCGAGAACGAGATCGTCGTGGTCAGCATCTTCGTCAACCCGATCCAGTTCGGTCCGGGCGAGGACCTCGCCCGCTACCCGCGGCCGCTCGAGGACGACCTCGAGATGCTGCGGGCCCTGCAGGTCGACGCCGTTTACATGCCGGGCGCCGACGCCATGTACCCGCCCGGCAGCAGCACACGGGTGGTGGTGGGCAACGTCGCCGAGCCACTCGAGGGCGCAGCGCGCCCTGGCCATTTCGAAGGGGTGGCCACGGTCGTGACGAAGCTCCTGTGCGCGGTGCGGCCCCACCGCGCCTATTTCGGTCAGAAGGACGCGCAGCAGGTCGCCGTGGTGACGCGGCTGGCCGCCGACCTCGACACGGGCGTCGAGATCGTCGTGTGTCCGATCGTGAGAGAGGCCGACGGGCTGGCCGTCAGCTCGCGCAACGTGTACCTCGATCCAGAGGAACGCAGGCAGGCGACCAGCCTGAGCCGGGCGCTGGGCGCGGCGGCCGCGGCCTACCGCTCAGGCGAGCGAGACGGGGTCGTCCTGGAGAACCTGATGAGGGGCGTCATCGAGGCGCAGCCCCTGGCCCGGCTCGAATACGCCAGGGTCGTCGATCCAGGCGACTTTTCGTCGCCTGGCAGCCTCGCCGTGCTGGCCGTCCGGATCGGGAAAACCCGCCTGATCGACAACCACGACCTGGCGAATCCGTATCCTGGATAAAGCGGCACGCTCGGTTACAATTGGCTTTCGTTTTGGCGGAGGCCGTTTTGACGACCAACACCACACCAATAATCTCTAGGGGGTTCGTACTTTGTCCAATGATGCCGGTGCTGTCCTGACCGAGGAAGACACCGAGAAAGACTCCGCCTACGTAATGACCATGGAGGACTATCTCCACTACGAGGAGGAGGCCTTCAAGACCCCGAACCATGGGGACATCGTGGATGGCATCGTGGTTCGGGTCGACGCAGACGAAGTGCTCGTCGACATTGGCGCCAAGGCCGAAGGCGTGATCTCGAGCAAGGAGCTCGGCCTGCGCGGCGAAGCCGACGCGCTCGGCCTGGAGCCCGGCGACCAGATCAAGGTCTTCGTCCTCCAGCCGGAGAACGAAGAGGGCAACGTCGTCCTCAGCCTGCGCCGCGCGCGCGCCGAGACCACGTGGCTCGTCGCCGCCGAGAAGCAGACGGACGGCTCGGTGATCGAGGCGGACGTCCGCGAGCAGAACAAGGGCGGATTGATCGTCAACGTGCTCGGCCTGCGCGGGTTTCTCCCGTCGAGCCAGGTCGCTCGCGCATACGCCGGCAGCCTGGAGTCGCTGGTCGGCCAGCGCATCCCGGTCAAGATCCTCGAGGTCAACCGCAAGCGCAACCGGCTGATCGTCAGCCAGAAGGCGGCGGAGGACGAGGACCGAGCGCGCAAGCGTGAGGAGCTCTTCAGCCGCCTGGCGACGGGCACGACCGTGCGCGGCACCGTGTCCGGCATCACGAGCTACGGCGCCTTCGTCGACATCGGCGGCGCCGACGGCCTGATTCACATCTCCGAGCTCTCCTGGGACCGGGTCTCCAAGGTGACCGACGTCCTGCAGCTGGGCGAGGAGGTGACCGTCAAGGTCATCAAGCTCGACCCGGAGCAGACCCGCATCTCGCTTTCGCTGCGCCAGCTGCAGCAGGACCCGTGGGAGAAGCTCGTCATGTCGATGCCGATCGGGTCGATCGTGGAGGGCCAGGTCACCAAGACCAAGAAGTACGGTGCCTTCCTGCAGATCATGCCGGGCATCGAGGGCCTGCTCCACATCTCCGAGCTCTCGTGGGACCACGTCGAGCGGACCGAGGACGTGCTCAAGGTCGGCGAGACGCTGCAGGTGAAGGTGATCGGCATCGACACCGCGCGGCGGAGGATCTCGCTGAGCCTCAAGCAGCTGTCGGCGCCACCGGCGAGCCTGGCGGGCGCGCGGCCATCCCGGCAGGCGGAGTACCCCGAAGAGGACGAGTAGCCGGCGGGCCTAGGCGGTCCCCGGGCCTCCGTTCCCGGACAGCCGGCGCTGCGCCGGCGCCCAGTAGGGGTCGATCTCGAGGGCCTTTCGCCAGTCCGCCCTCGCCTGGTCGAGGTTGCCCGACTGCAGCTCCTCGTCGCCCAGCTCGACGTAGAGCGCGGGATCGGTCTCGCCCAGCGCCGCCGCCATCCGCAGCTGCTGGAGGCCTTCGGCCTCCTGGCCCTGCTGCACGAGCGCCTCTCCCAGAGCGCGCCGGTACTGGGCCTGCAGCGGATCGACCCGGATCGCAAGGTCGGGCCGGCCGTTCGTGTACCACGCCTCCGCGAGCACGGGCAGTGCCGCGAACGCGATGGCGCCCACCACGAGAACCAGCGCCGCTGTGGTCCGCTCGACCATCTCGGTCACCGGCCACACCCTGGCCGGCGCTGACGCCGGCGTCTCCACGGCTCGCAGCGCGGACCACCCCGTACCCGCGAGCAGCCAGAAGATCGCGGTCACGGGCGCCCAGTCGAAGTTGACGAGCACCCACATCGTGTAGCCGACGCAGGCCGCGGCGATCGCGCCGATCGGCACCGACGCCACGGTGAGTTCCGAGACAACAGCCTCCACCCGGTCGAAGCGCCGCCGCCACAACCCCAGGAACAGGACGACCATCACCCAGCCTGTGGCCGCCGCTCCCAGGAGGCCCTGCGTCGCGGCCAGGTCGAGCGGCCCCGAGTGTGCTCGGTCGAAGGTGACGCCGGGCGACCAGTCGCCCGACAGGAACTGCCCGAACACCAGGCCCGTCGCCTCCTCGCCCCAACCCGTCAGCGGCCGTGCGGCGACCATGTGCACCGCGTCGGGGTAGAGGTGAGCGCGGGTCGGGCCGGGGTCGCCGTTGAGCAGCCGCAGGGGCGAGACGAAGATCAGGACTAGGGCCGCCGCCACCACGGCCGCGGCGCCGAAGGCGGCGAAGGCGGCGTTCCGTCCCCGGAGCGAGAACACGGCCAGCGCACCGCAGCCCGCCAGCGCCGCGATGGCGCCGGACCGCGAGGTCGAGACGATCAGGCCGGCGCCCATGATCCCCGCGCAAGCCCACGCCGCGAAGACGATCGGGCCGCGCCGGAACATCTGCGACAGGCACAGGGGCAGCGCCATGGCGATCAGGGCGCCGAGCAGGTTGGCGTTGCCCAGGTTGCCGTCAGGCCGGAAGGGTGCGCTGACCTGGCTGATCGCCCAGCCGGCCGACACGGTCGCGCCGAGGATGACCGCCACGACGACCAGAGCTCGGGCGCGCTGGGTGCGCAGCAGCCAGACCGGGACGGCCAGCAGGCCGACGTACGCGAGGCGCATCGGCAGGGACTCGTATCGTGTGTAGCTCCCGATCGCGCTCAGCGGCCACGAGACCGAGAACGCGAAGGCCAGGAGCGCCCCAGCAGCGGCCGCCACGAGCGGCCACCTGAGACGCCCCAGGGAAGGCCGATCGGGGACTAGCAGGGCCAGGCCCGTTCCCAAGCAGGCGCCTGCTATGGCGACCGATGCACGCGGGAGGATGTAGGCATCGACGAGATTGGGGAGAAACACCACCGGCAAGGCGGCTGCCACCGCCACCGGAAACCAGCTCCCGAGGCGCTCGGAAAAGGCCGCGCGACCGCTTTCGGTAACAGGTTTCTGCCGGATGGGCGGACGGTATATTACTTGCACGGTGCCGCGGGCACGGTAGTAGTCAATAGATCGAGGAGGTGCTGGCCCCACCAAGTCGTAGGAGTTCCAAAAGAGAAGGATCTACATGAGCACCATGTATCCGTTTGAGCGATTTACTGAGCGAGCCAAGAAGGTTCTGACGCTCGCGCAGGAAGAAGCAGAAAGGTCCCACCACAGCTACATCGGAACTGAACACCTTCTCCTGGGCCTTCTTCGCGAAGGCGAGGGGCTCGCTGCCAAGGTGCTGAACAACCTTGGGGTGGAGATCGGCAAGGTCCGACAGACGATCGAGTCGGTGCTCGGTCGCAACGAGCGGATCATCATCCAGCAGATCATTCCGACCTCGCGCGTCAAGAAGGTGATCGAGATCTCCTTCGAGGAAGCGCGCAGGATGGGCCACAACTACGTCGGCACCGAGCACCTGCTGCTCGGCCTGCTCATCGAAGGCGAGGGCATCGCCGCACACGTGCTCGAGGACCTCGGCGCGACCCTGGACAAGGTGCGCTCGGAGATCGAGCGCCTGCTGCACGACTCGAGCGCTGAGACCGAGGCGGAGCCGGCGCCGAAGAAGCCGTCCAAGACGCCCCTGCTGGATCAGTTCGGCCGCGACCTCACCGAGCTCGCGCGCCGCAACCAGCTCGACCCGGTGATCGGGCGCGAGCTGGAGATCGAGCGCGTCATCCAGATCCTCAGCCGGCGGACCAAGAACAACCCGGCGCTCATCGGCGAGCCCGGCGTCGGCAAGACCGCGATCGCCGAAGGCCTCGCTCAGCAGATCAATCTCGGCAACGTGCCCGAGTCGCTGCAGCACAAGCGCGTGCTCACGCTCGACATGGGCGCGCTGGTCGCCGGCACCAAGTACCGCGGTGAGTTCGAGGAGCGCCTGAAGAAGATCCTCGACGAGATCCGCTCGAGTCGCGAGGTCGTGCTGTTCATCGACGAGCTGCACACGCTGGTCGGCGCGGGCGCCGCGGAAGGCGCCATCGACGCCGCCAACATCCTCAAGCCCGCGCTCGCGCGCGGCGAGATCCAGTGCATCGGCGCAACGACGCTGAACGAGTACCGCAAGTACATCGAGAAGGACGCGGCCCTCGAGCGCAGGTTCCAGCCGGTGTTCGTCGACCAGCCGACGCTGGCCGAGACGATCGAGATCCTCAACGGCGTGAAGTCGCTTTACGAGAAGCACCACCGCGTCACCATCACCGACGCGGCCGTGCACGCCGCCGCGGTGCTCAGTGACCGCTACGTCAGCGATCGTGCCCTGCCGGACAAGGCGATCGACCTCATCGACGAGGCCTCGGCCCGCGTGCGCATGAAGCTGACCACGACGCCGGACGAGCTGAAGGAGCTCCAGAAGGAGATCCGCAAGTTCCGCTCCGACCAGGACGAGTCCGTCAACAAGCAGGACTTCGAGGCCGCGGCCGCGGTGCGCGACCGGGTGAAGAAGCTGCAGGACAAGCTCGCTCTCAAAGAGGCCGCGTGGCGCGACAAGCTGGGCGAGACGGTGCCCGAGGTGAACGAGGAGCACATCGCGCAGATCGTCGCCGCATGGACCGGCGTCCCGGTGTCGCGACTTGTCGAAGAGGAGACCTCACGGCTTCTCCGCATGGAGGAGGAGCTTCACAAGCGCATGGTCGGGCAGGACGAGGCCATCATCACGGTCTCGCAGGCCGTGCGGCGCGCACGCGCCGGGCTCAAGGACCCGCGCCGGCCGATCGGCTCGTTCATCTTCCTGGGCCCGACGGGCATCGGGAAGACCGAGCTGGCTCGTGCGCTGGCCGAGTACCTGTTCGACTCAGAGGACGCGCTGATCAAGCTCGACATGTCGGAGTTCATGGAGCGGCACACGACCGCGCGTCTGGTCGGGTCGCCTCCGGGATACGTCGGCTACGACGAGGGCGGCCAGCTGACCGAGGCCGTGCGGCGCCGGCCCTACTCGGTGATCCTGTTCGACGAGATCGAGAAGGCGCACCCCGAGGTCTTCAACATGCTGCTTCAGATCCTCGAGGACGGACGGCTGAGCGACGCGAAGGGCAAGGTCGTCAACTTCGCGAACACCGTGATCATCATGACCTCGAACCTCGGCATCCGGGACGTGAACCAGGCGGGCACATCGCTCGGTTTCCAACCCGCGGTGGTCGACGAGGCCAGCGAGGTCGAGCGGCGACACCTGAACACCAAGGCCAAGATCGACGAGGAGCTGAAGCGCATGTTCAGGCCGGAGTTCCTGAACCGCGTGGACGCGGTCGTGGTGTTCAAGAGCCTGACCACGGACCAGATCCGGCAGATCGTCGACCTTCAGCTCAACAAGCTGAGCAAGCACCTGGTCGAGCAGCAGATCACCATCGAGGTAACGGACGCTGCCAAGGACCTGCTCGCGAAGGAAGGCTATGACCGGATGTACGGTGCTCGTCCGCTGAGGCGCGTCATCACGAGCCGGATCGAGGACCAGCTGTCGGAGCACTTGCTGCGCGGCAAGATCTCGCGTGGCGACACGGTGCAGATCGATGTCGACGGCGAGGACGGGCTGAAGTTCACGCCCGTCAAGCACCGCCACAAGGAGCCCGCGGGCACCGGAGCAGGCGCCAAGCCCTAGCCGGTTTCTGGAGCGGTAGAGCGGCGGGCGGCCGCGCGGCCGGCCCCACAATGAAGGCGAGATGAGCGCCCCCGGTCCGCTGCGCCTGCGGCCCCTCGAGATCGGCGACATCCTCGACGAGACGTTCCGGATGTACCGGCGCCACTTCGTGCTGTTCGCGGGCGTCTCGGTGGCCTTCGCGATCCCGCTGGCTGCGCTGGCGGGGTACGGATTCTTCTCGCTGTTCAACAACGTGTTCAACCAGGCCGCCGGCGGTACCCCCACCGACGTCACTCAGACGACCAACGCGCTCGTGGGGCTCGGCATCGGCTACGTGGTGGTCCTCGCGATCCAGCCGCTGCAGTACGGCGCGATCATCTATGTGATCTGCGAGTCGGCGCTGGGCCGTCCGGTGACGATTGGCGGGATCGTCAGGGCCGCCCTGCGCAAGTACGTTCACGTGCTTGGCTTCGTCTTCCTGGCCCTCCTCATGGCGGTCGCCTTCTGCCTGTTCCCCCTGTGGATCTGGATCCTCGTGGGTTGGATCGCGCTGCTGCCGGCGATGTTCGTCGAGAACCTCGGCCTGGGCGGTGCGATGGGCCGCAGCTGGCGGCTCGTGCAGGGCCGGTGGTGGCGCACCTTCCTCGTCGTCCTTTTGATCGTGATCCTCAACTACGTCGTGACGCTGGCGCTGGACGCCTTCCTCTATCTCGGTCAGACCCTGCTCTCGGTCGTGGTGTCGCCCTACCTGGCGCTCACCCTCTATGAGGTCGGAGCGATCGTGATCCAGGGGCTGACGATCCCTGTGCTGCTGATCGCGATCGTGTTGTTGTATTTCGACCTCCGCGTGCGCAAGGAGGCGATCGACCTGTTCCAGATCGCCGGCCGCATCTCGCCTCCGCTTCCGGCTGCCCCTCCTGCATGAGGCTGAGGCTCGCGGCGTTGACCGCGACCCTGGCCGCTCTGTGCGCGGCGCTCGCCATGACCGTTGCGGCCGACTCCACCTCCCCGTACCGGCAGGCGATCGCGGATGCGCTGCAGGTCGTCGCCGGCGCTCAGCCCGGGGACGGGCAGGCCGCGCGGGAGGCCTACTCGATCCTGAAGTCCGGGACCGGCGACTCCCAGCCGGAGGTCCTGGCCGACCTCACGGCGAGCCCTCCCAAGCTGACCGACGCCACCAGCCGGCTGCGCGCCATCCTCGATGCGCTCGACCGACCCGCCGCGACATCCGACCCGGCGGCTGCGCAGGCGAGGCTGCACGACGTCCTCAGCATGCAGCGCTACGACGCGCTCCACCGGCCGCCGACGGCTCTTGAACGATTCGAA
>WNFM01191203.1_pt1 | contig 12129 bp, 8 predicted proteins | sample 5400271 | NCBI WGS metagenome assembly WNFM01 (sample SAMN13153352, study PRJNA577476) | soil metagenome | isolation source: 60 cm saprolite on Douglas fir-dominated hillslope | place: USA:California | collected 2013-09-17 | reverse complement strand
CGATCATTTGTATAGCACGCTCGACATCAAGCTGATCAAACCGCTCACACCCCTACAGAATCGGCTCATGACTGCCTGCACTTCACAAGCGGCAGTTGCACTACAACGTATCGAACTCATGCAGCGAGTGCAGCAAACCAAGACGTTTGAGGAAGCTGACCGTCTGAAAACAGCGCTACTACACTCGGTATCGCACGATCTACGCACTCCGATAACGATTATCAAAACCGCTGCCAGCAATCTTGCTCGCCTGGACCATGTTGTTTCTGAGCAGAACAGCCTTGAAATGCTGCAAGGTATTGAAGCCGAAGCGGACCACCTTAACAAAATGGTGGGCAATTTGCTGGATATTTCGCGGCTTGAAGCAGGCGTATTGCAGATCAACAATGCGCTTAACAGTTTAGAAGAAGTCATCAACGACGTGGCAGCACGAATCTGGCACCTCAGGCATGAGGAAAGACTGGAAATTGTGTTTGCGCCGGACTTACCGCTGCTTAACTTTGATTACGGGCTTGTACTCCAAGCGCTCAGTAACTTAGTGGAGAATGCGCTGCGCTACGAGCCTGTGGAGTCACGGATTAAAATAGTTGCAAGCCTGCAAGCTCAGGAAGCGCACATTGCCGTGATCAATCATGGTTCTACTATAGCTCCTGAGGAGCGCGACACTGTTATGGAGCCTTTTTATCACAGCGAGGGTGGCAACACAGGACTTGGGTTAGCAATCGCTAAAGGTATTATTGAAGCTCATCACGGGCGCCTATGGATAGAAGATACACCGGGTGGAGGGGCTACGTTCATTCTGGCCCTGCCGCTGATCACGCCGACTTCCACTGATTCTGGGAAACTGCCATGAAAATTCTCGTAGTGGACGACGAACCACAAATCCGCAAACTTTTGAGGACTGGCCTGGAAGGGTACGGTTATGAAGTGATTGCGGAAGCCGAGGGAAATGCGGCGCTTGTCGCCGTAGCCAAGAAAAACCCAGATGTGGTTATTCTGGATATTGCGCTGGGTTCACCACCAGATGGTCTAGAAGTATGCCATGACCTGCGCACATGGAACAAAGTGCCTATTATCATGTTATCAGTGCGCGGTGAGGAAAAGCAGAAGGTCGCCGCCCTCAACATGGGAGCCGATGACTATTTGACCAAGCCGTTTGGCATGGAAGAGCTAAACGCGCGTATTCAGGACACCAATGGCAGAGATTCGGGCCAAAGACTTGGTTATCGATCTGGTCAATCGGCGTGTCACGCTTGAAGGCGAATTAATTCACTTCACCCCGAAAGAATATGATTTGCTGTGTCTACTTGCCACGCACCCTGGCAAGGCGATTACGCATGAAACCCTGCTCTACAATATCTGGGGAGCAGACTATCAGGGCATGGAGCATTATATTCGGATTATCGTCAACCAGGTACGCAAGAAACTCAAGGAAAATCCGGCACGCGGTATTCAGTACATTCTCAGTGAGCCGGGAGTAGGCTATCGCTTCATTGATGCTGAATAAGCCATTGATAGGCCGTGTCAACGTCGTTTTGAGTGAGTTGATGCCCCGTTGGTTGCCACTTCAGCGTTACCTCTGCGCCTGATGCTTTCAAAATTGTTGCTAGCCGTTCAACAGACGCGCGCGGAAGCAAAGAATCGCCTTCTCCGGCTGCTATCATCACTTGCTTCCCCGTAAGATCAGGTTTCTGCTCCACTTCTAAAGGAAGCATGGCACGAAACAACACGGCCTTACCCAGCACTGCCGGACGCAATAAAAGTAAACTTGCGGCAATGTTGGCATATTCAATCGCTGCGGCTTCAATGAAATCTGCGAGTTCGTGGGTCCTGAGTTTCAGGTCTTCTATGTCAAACACGCCCTCGGCGAGCCGTCGAAAGAAGCGGGGATTGCCATTTTCCAGGACTTTGCCGCGTGGACTCAGCAGGGCGGCTCCGGGCAAAAGATGGCTGCCTAGCTCCACCAGCGATTGTTCATCGCCACCGGTGCCATGTAAGAGCAACAACGTAGGAGATGTGCTGTTCGCGCCCGGTTGATAGTGATGGATAAAATCCCGTACTGACATACTTATTGGTTCCTTTTACTTATTGAGCAATATACGGAACACGTCATTCCAGTTTATAGCATCAATACGCACAAATGAAACGATCTGTGGTCAGTGAACTATAATTGAGCAAGTTGGAGAGGAGCATACGCTATGCAATTGCACGGAATTCATCATGTGACTGCGGTCACCGCAAAAGTAAAGAATAACCTGGAGTTTTACACCAAGGTCCTGGGGCTGCGTCTTGTCAAGAAATCCGTTAATCAAGATGATGTCAGCGCTTATCACCTGTTTTATGCAGATAAAGTGGGCACTCCCGGCACAGATATGACCTTCTTCGATTGGCCCCAAATTGCCGAAAACGCGCGCGGCACCGATAGTATCGTCAATACGATGTTTCGCGTGAATGGTCGCGCCGCACTGGAATATTGGGTTGAGCGTTTCGACACTCAGAATATCAAGCATGGCGACATTACCACTTTCGCAGCACGATCGATTTTGCACTTTGAGGACCCGGAAGGGCAGCGCTTGACGCTCATCGATGACGGGGGCGCAGCGTTTGAGGGCAAGCCTTGGGATGGTGCGAATATTCCGATTGAACACACTATTCACGGATTCTATGGAGTGATGCTTTCGATCCCGAAGCTCTCCATGATTGAACCTATCTTGACCCAGGTCTTGGGCTTTGAGAAGAAAGGGCAGTATCCCAGCCTCGACATTCCAGATGACAATATCTATGTGTATATGATGGATGGCGGGGGACCTGGCAAAGAGGTTCATGTACTCGAACAACCGCGACAAGCTTCGGCGCGGCTTGGCTACGGCGGGGTGCATCATGTGGCCTTCCGAGTCAAAGATGATGAAGAGCAGCATAGCTGGATTCAACAGTTGACGATCGCTGGAATGCACACTTCAGGCGTGGTAGATCGTTTCTATTTCAGGTCCGTTTATTTTCGCATCTCGAACGGTATTCTGTTCGAAATAGCGACAGATGGTCCTTGGCACTTCCGCCATTCCTTGAGCCGCAGCGAGCTGAGATCGAAGCAGGGCTTCAACCGATATAGCGGCAAATCGTTTAGCCCGCCGTATAACAAATGTTTCGCGGTATGACTGAATTACTCGCATATATTCGGTCACACGCTAGAGTATATTCTGCTGTATACCCAATGACGAGCCTGAAATCACGCTGGATAAGTCGTCAACTGGGACACCCACCTGCCGCAAGGACAGGTTATGTGCTTGGCGGCGCGGGTTAGCTTTCGCCATTTACCGGTCCGAGCTAGTTGAAATTTCCGAATCTAACCTACAGGTCTTTTTTTGGTTCTTCGACTGGGGGTGCCGCCGACTTACGAACTGCGTTTACCACGTCCAGCGCAATATACGCGTTGTAATATACGCGTTGTACACACGAATCTTGCCATCCAGGTGGCTTGGCACGGTGTTGAGCAACGAGGTGATTTCTGGATAAAGTAGCCGCAGCGTAGCACCAGTCACAAAGGGTGGGGGATAGATACGCATGTTTCGAAACCTCTCTATTCCACTGACCACAAACCGGCAAGAGCATCGGTCTCAAGAGAGCATTCTACCCCACTTAGACAAACTTTACGCTCACTTCAGCCCGAACTATGCCTCGCCAAGCTCGATTTCGACGGTGTGGTTACCACCATCCTTCAAGAGAGGAATCTGCCCCTTAGCCACTATCTTCCCATCTAATTTGGTTTGAAGCACACCTCGGTTTACCCCTTGTGGGTTACTCACATGAATCTTATATATCGTTCCATCGTTGGAATAGGTCATGTCGTATTCAGGCCAATCGCAAGATATACAGGGGTTGATTTCCAACGAATCGCCATGACGCTTAAGCCCCAGAATGGCCTCAATGCCTAGCCGATACATCCAACCCGCCGAACCTGTATACCATGTCCAACCGCCGCGCCCGGTGTGTGGTGCAACACCGTACACGTCGGCAGCGACGACATAGGGTTCAACTCGATACTTGTTTGCTTTTTCATCACTATCACTGTGCGAGATAGGGTTAAGCAAGTTGAATAACTCAACCGCACGATTACCGTCTCCCAATTGGGCAAATGCCCACGCCACCCAGATGGCGGCGTGGGTGTATTGACCACCGTTTTCTCGTACACCGGGCGGATAACCCTTGATATAACCTGGATCGCGCGGAGTCTTGGCGTGAACAGGAGTAAGAGTTGATCCTCGTTCCGAATCAACCGTTCTGTAACCGCCTGCATTGCCTGTGCAATATGTTCTGGTTCCCCTGCGCCCGAAAGTACCGCCCATGATTGAGCAATTGAGTCGATTTGACATTCCTTGTTTTGTGCTGATCCCAGCGGTGTTCCATCGTCATAATAGGCGCGTCGGTACCATTGCCCGTCCCAGGCTTCGGTGTCCAACGCTAATTTTAGATGCTGTGCTTGTTCGCGATAGACGCCTGCCTGATCGGGATCATCCATTTGTTCGCAGAGTGGTGCCAAAAGCGTTAAGACACTATACAGGAACCAGCCAAGCCAGACACTTTCGCCGCGTCCCTCATTTCCAACGCGATTCATCCCGTCGTTCCAATCGCCTGCACCCATCAATGGCAATCCATGAGTCCCTGCTGTGGAACCGCGTTTGATAGCACGACGGCAGTGTTCGTAGAGGGTATAAGTCTCATTCGCAAGTTCATATTGACCGTAACGCTCTTCTTCATCGGGTTTCAGTGGGCTACTTTGGAGAAATGGCATCTCTTCCTTTAAGATTTCTGTATCACCAGACGCATCGATGTACTTAGCAACTACAAACGGAAGCCAGAGTAGATCGTCTGAGAAGCGCGTGCGTATTCCCCGACCCGACGGCGGGTGCCACCAGTGCAGCACGTCGCCGTCTTCAAATTGGTGGCGCGCTGCGACAAGAATTTGATCGCGGGTAATAGTTGGCTCGGAGTGAATTAGGGCCAATACATCTTGTAGCTGATCGCGGTAGCCATACGCTCCGCTCGACTGGTAAAACCCGGTGCGTCCCCAGATTCGGCTTGAAAGTGTCTGGTACAGCAACCAACGGTTCAACATGATGTCCATGTTTGGATCAGGCGTATGAACTGCAACTGTGCCTAAAACGCTATCCCAGAAGGTATGCGTTGCTTGCCATGCTGCTTCAACCTGCGTCGGGTCTTGAAACCGCTGAATAAGCTCCAAAGCCTGTTCTTTGTCGGACCCTTCGCCGAGCAGGAAAAAGACTTCTTCGCTTCCACTGACTGGCAAATCGATGTGAAGCTGAATTACAGCACAAGGGTCGCTTCCAGGTTCGACCTTACTTGCCAGTCCGATGCGACCAAGTGCAGCAGGATGGCTCAAATCCCCCATCCGCCCTAAGAACTCTGCCCGGTCTGCCGTCAAGCCATGCGGCGTTTTATTCGCAGCCAAAAAGGCTACCTTCGCTCCAAACTCAGAATTGTAGGCGTTGCGCGCCAGCAACGCGCCGCTGTTGTGGTCATATTCTGGAATAATGAATAATTGCGACGAATTTCGGGTGGTGCCAAGCACCCATTCAGCATAATAGGTTACGGTAATGCGGCGGGGGCGCTGCCAGGAGTTTTCTAGCCGCAGTTTGATGAATTTTATCGGTGCATCTGGCGCGATGAATAGCGTTGTATCCTGCTTTAGCCCCTGACTATGATGTTGAAATTGTGAATAACCAGCCCCATGCCGTATGAGATATGGTTCAGCATCCCGGCTTGGCAAGGGCATGGGTGACCAAACCTCAGCAGTTTCCTCATCTCGCAAATATAGCGCTTCACCAGGAGGATCACTTACAGCGTCGTTGTTCCAGGGTGTCAGCCGGTTCTGGCTGCTGTTGTCGGCCCATGTATAACCAGCACCGGACTCGGATACCAAGAACCCGAAGTTTTCATTGGCAATAACGTTGACCCAGGGAGCAGGCGTCCACTGGCCGGGTTTCAGGTAGATTACATATTCTTTGCCATCGTCGCTGAACCCACCAAACCCGTTATCACTACGCAAGTCGGTAGGCCGTTCTAACAGCGGTGTCGCTTCTGCGATTTCAGAAGTAGACGGGGCCGGGACAAAAGTGGGTAATGGAACTACCACATCGGCAGTATGCAATAGTTGGTCAGCCAGCGATCCTTTTTGGCCGTCCAGAATCACTTGAGCCGCCGTTTGAAGTAGAGTGCGATCGGCTTCGGTCATCTGGTCGGCATTCAGTATAAAAATGCCTCCCCGCTGGTTCAACCAATTCAAACTGTTTGACCGAAAGATCAGGCGGTGAAGTTGACTCTGGAGTTCCTGCGAGTAGCTACTGTCATGAAGATTCAAGATGGCGAGATCGATTTTGATCTGGCAGTTGCGCCAGAATGTATGTGCCTGCAAAACTTCATGAACCAGGGCAAGTTCTGTAGCGTCATTAATACGAACCAGGAAAATCGGATAATCGCCTGAAATACTATAGGCCCACAGCCCTGACTGCCCTTTTGAATTGGCGCTAAGCACTTCTGGAGAAGCCCGCAACCGCATATCAGGGTACATAAGCGCCGAAAGTAGCTGGTGCAGAATCGCTAACTGTGGTGTGCCCAGGTCAAGCTGTCGCAATGCCAGTTCGTTCCGCCGTCGTGTCGCCTCGAATGCGCGAGCAATCATAGGCCAGGTTCTATAACGCGTCGCCAGCGAAATAGCTTCCTGCCGCGAGCGCGTCGCCAGCGTTAGATACGCGAGACGCACTCTGGCATGAGGCTTCAAAACGATGTCCTGACCCAGAGCCATAATCGGATCAAGCGTGAGGCCGACCGTTTTGGAAAAATCCGTAGCGCCTTCACTAAATGCTACAGGCTCCCTTGCGGTCATCCCCCGGCCAAGGAAGCGCATCCTATCGCCGTCATAATTACCTGTTATCTCGTCCGTTCTGGTCATAAGAAGATGTCCGAGGAAGATTGGCTGTTCATCTTTGGCGCGTGGTCGGCGGTGAAACAACAACATATTCCGATCAGCGATATATTCACTCTGGATAAACATCTTGTTGAAAGCAGGGTGTTGTTCAACCTGTGTGGCTAGGAGCACTTCGGCATAGCTGCTCAGGCTTAAATGGCGTTCCTGATTGCTGTGATTGATGAGCGCTATCTGCCTGATTTCAACATCATCATCAGCGGTGACAGCGATTTGCATATGCAGGGCGATGTCATGATCACGCCGATGAAACTCGGTCTGATGTGGATAAAACAAGACTTGGTGGCTAACTGGTTCTTCGCCTGTTGGCTGGAAACCTGCTGACCAGACCTCGCCGCTGTCTTTATCCCGGAGATAAATCCACATGCCCCAGTTGTCGAGGGTAGTATCAGCTTGCCAACGAGTGAGTCCAACCCCCTGCCACTGACTATAGCCGCTTCCAGCACTGGTAATGAAAGTGCTGAAGCGTCCGTTCGACATCACATGCACTTGAGGAAAATTTGTCTCGACAGGCACCACCCAGGGAGCGAGCGACACCTGATTTTGAGGCTCAGGATGGGCGGCCACTTCATCCTGATGTGGATATTCAATAGGCGCCTGGTCAGGGATAATTTCCTGAAGAAGAAGCTCAACGCTTTGCACAGCGGGATCAGCATGAAAACGATGAATCATTGGATCGCGCAACAAATAATTTGCCAGCGAAACCAGGATCATTCCCTGGTGATGGGCCATGTAGGATCGGATAATGGCGTGATCCTCGCCCGGTGGCAACCTTGAAGGCGAATAATCCATAGCTTCGTAAAAGCCATACCGTCCGCGCATGTCGAGTTTATCCAGGTGATCCATGTTGTGCTTGACCGCTTGCGGGCGGAACCGGAGAGCAAGCAGGGACGCATAAGGGGAAATCACCAAGTCTTCTGTTAGACCACGCTTGAATCCCAGCCCAGGTACGCCAAAAGCGCGATATTGATAGGTCATGTTTCCGTCGAAAGCGTAGTAGCCCGACTCGGAAATTCCCCAGGGCACTTTTTTCTCGTGCGCATAGGCGATCTATCTGATAATCGACCACGGCGCGACAGCTTTGAGTCAGGAAGGTATGTTCGTAACTCTCCATGAGCAGCGTCGGCATGAGATATTCGAACATGGTGCCGCTCCAGGAGAGCAGCGTTCGGGTATTAACGACGCTGGTAACAGGACGCCCCAAATGCAACCAGTGCTGCTGGGAAACTTCATGGTTGGCAATCGTTAGCAAACTCCCTAACCGGGCTTCGGAAGCCAGCAAATCGTAGCAGTTTTCGTCCAGTCTACCGCTCGTGACGTTGTAACCGATGTGGAATACTTTCCGTTGAGCGCTGAACAGGAAACTGAAATCCATCGCCTGGAAATATGCTTCGGATTCGGCGGCGATGGTCTTGCAGTCAGCCAGCAACGATTGCACCCATAGGATCGTGGAGCTTAGTTTCTCACCTAGTTGTTGACACCAGATTTGCGCAGCCTGGATCTGATCGTCCGGGCGCTCCGCTACCTGCAAATTCTCTTGGAGAACTCGTAAAAGCGTATGCGCTGTTTGGCAAACCGCTGGAAGATCACGCAGTTGCGTTACGGCGGGCAGCGCAGCTACCAAATCCCACCAGCAATCTGCAAGCGTTGAAGGCAGGTCTGCTTGATTAAACAGCGACGGAGGATTGCTTAAGGCCGACAGCCAGGGCAGCAATACCTCCAGGTCGCGTTGCATGGTGTTCAAATGATGGCGGAATCTCTCAGAGGTGATTCGCAAATCGCCCAAAAGCTCAGAGTTCTGAGCTGGCGACTCCGATTCAATCAAGGTGACAATTCGGCCTGAAAGTTCAAGCCAGGCTTCCTCATTCAGCCAGGCCAACAGCGCAGCCCACCCATCAGGCAACTGCTCAACGATCTTGACTTGTTCACGTATCAAAGCGATATAGGCGCGCAGGTCCATGACCGATGGACTGGCATCAAGTTTACGCAATTCATCGAGGCTTTCCTCCAAAAGACTCAATGTATCGAGTAAGCCTTGCCATCGTTGAGGACGCATTACATATGCGTCAGGGAAAGCCAGACAAGCTTGTTTGATAACGATCAAGGTGCCTGCGAGGTTTCCACTATCAACCGTGGACACATAGCGGGGTGTGAGCGGTTCCAGGGTCTGTGTGTTATACCAATTGAGAAAATGACCACGATGGCGCTCAAGTTTGCCGAAGGTGTCGAAGGTGGCTTGCAACCTTGCGATGAAATCTAGCAAGCCTGTATATCCGAGATCATAGGCAGCCAGGGTAGATACGAGTAGCATGCCAATATTCGTTGGTGAGGTGCGATGAGCAACAGCGGCGCGTGGAGCTTCCTGTAGGAAGTCCGGCACAAGCCAGTGGTCTTCAGGCCCAATAAGTTGCTCAAAAAACAACCAGGTTTGGCGTGCCAGGTGCCGCAGGTCAACTTCTTGCCGTGCTGTAAGAGACATCTCCACATGGGCAATCGGGCGGCTGATCCAGTGCGCGATCTGAGGCGAAATGAGCCATAGGGTCAGGAGCGCCACCGCGACGGGAAATGCAGACGGGTTTAGTGCTGCGATGAGAAGGCAAAGAAGCCCAACCAAGCTAGGAACCAAGATCATCTCGCGCAAAACCATTTGCGGGCCATTGGCTTTGCCAAATAGTCGATTAGTATCAGCGGCAGTGGTCCATTGCAACAATTTCTTTCGGGTTAAAAATATACGAACCAATGTCGTGCCTATTGCATCAAGGGTGAGTAGCACCTCGTAAGGCAAAAACACTAACGCTAACAACCACCGCCACACGTCTGTGCGGAATTTGCCATGCGTATCGTTCAGAGTTGCGGTTTCAGAACGTGGGCGCAGACCAGCAACCATCGCCATGAATGCGGGAAAGCCCAGCGTTCCAACACCGATCAGAGTCCAAACCAGTGGTGTACCGATCAAACCCAACCAGGCAGCCACCAGCAAGGCCAGAACCATGGGTGAGATCAAGCTGCGCCGCAAGTTATCGGCGATCTTCCAATAGTCAAGCATGGAAAGCCTATTGGCAATGCTGCGATCTGTCCCCTGGGCTGGAACACGCCGCAAAAGCCAGGGCAACAATTGCCAATCACCGCGAATCCAGCGATGCATTCGACGAGTATGGGCCAGATACTGCGCTGGATAATCCTCAAGCAGCACGATGTCTGTCACCAGCGCTACGTGCCCAAAGATACCTTCAATCAGATCGTGGCTCAGTAGGGTATTTTCAGGGATGCGATTGGCAACGCACGCCTCGAACGCTTTGACATCATAGATGCCCTTGCCAACATAGATGCCTTCGCCGAAAAAATCCTGATAGACGTCCGACACAGCGCGCGTATAAAGATCGAGGCCAACGTCACCCGCAAAAATCCTCGTAAAGAGGGATTGATTCGCGCTGGTTGGCTTGATATCAATGCGCGGTTGCAGAATCGAATAGCCCGCAACTATGGTGCCTTTACTAGGGTCGTATTCGGCGCGATTGAGCGGGTGCGCGAGTGTTGCAATAAGCCTACACGCGCTGTCTTCGGGCAGAATGCTATCGGCGTCCAACGTGATAACGTATTGGATATGCGGCAATATGCTCAGATCGCCAACCTTCACGTTGTACGACGTCGACTCGTCTCCCCGTAGCAAAGCGTTGAACTCTACTAACTTGCCACGTTTACGTTCCCAACCCATCCAACTTTCCTGGCTTGCGTTCCATTGTCGCCCACGATGAAACAGATAGAAGGGCGGTACATCACGGTTATATTTTGTATTAAGGGCTGCGATTCCAGCCTCAGCACGGCTGATTAAGGCGTCGTCGTTAGGCATTTGCTGGTTCGGCGCGTCAGCGTAATCGGTTAGCAAGGCAAAAAAGAGGTGCGAATCATTGTTCCGCAAAAGATGAAGTTCTAACTGTTGCAGCAGCGAATCAATCTCCTGGACATCACTTAGTAATGTCGGGATAACGACCATTGTTTGACAGTCAATCGGAACGCCATTTGGGAAGTCCAGTCGTGGCACCAACTGGGGAGCTAGCCGATGGGTGATGATCCAGTTGGTGAGACTGACTGCAATTGCGGTAAATGGAAGCAGGGTCAATAGCCCAACTACGATCACTTGAGTAATTGTTGCGCCTGAAATGGCGGCGAAGCTCATACTCAACAGCACAAGCACCAAAGTGATGCTACCAATGCTGCCCAGATAGACTGGTGTAGGATGTGCCAATAACCATTGGCGTAAGCCCATAGTGCCAGTGGGCTGATAATGTAAATGATCTTCTAACTCCGGGCGGCCCGCATCGATCAAGAAATAGCCTACGTGAGACTTGCGAGAAGAAGCGTGTGGTTCGTTGCAAAGTGCTATTGCTTCCTTCGCAACAGTCTCCTCTGGTAAGTTCGTCAGGCGCGCAAAGCGCTCGACCGCCATTCGGTAGCCGTTGCGCGTGACAAAATCCATTGTTGCATAAACTTGTGCAGGGTCTTGCCGTAGTATTTGCTCAACGACGGACACACCTTCAAAGAAAGTTTTCCAGTCCTCGATCCCCAGCCGCAAACTTGTAATGCAGTTGCCGACGAGACTATCATCCGTTACTGGACTGCCAGAGATAACAGATGGATTTCCGAGTACCGGGGCCGTTTTCGCTTGCACAAGGTGAGCCAGCGCGCTTGTGAGGCTGTCCAGAATTCCCAGCCGCAACATGGTTGGAAATGCCCAGAGTTCGCCCATCGTCAAGGACAGGCCGTCTGCTTGAAAAGCTTGAACAAAGTCCCTGATCTCTTCGATGTTTAGCTGGCAGTTGCTGTAAGCAATTACTTCACGGGCCAGCGCATAGATACGCGGATAGTTTGCCCAAACCGTATTCTTGAGTTTCGGCAACTGTTGATAGTAGCCAGTGGGCATATCTTCGCGGACCTGGCGGATAGCCTGCTGAACAAGGAAAAAGTTATCCAGCAGCCATTCTGCAGCGTAGGAGGGAGAAATATCGTCCTGAGATGTGCCACTCATTTGCTGGTACGCCTGGGTCAGGAACTTTTCCTGGCGTTGCAGCAAATACAGAAGCACTGGACTGCCAGTCATCTGGCCCGAGAGACGATACTCTCTTGCAAAT
>WNFM01260999.1_pt2 | contig 12130 bp, 9 predicted proteins | sample 5400271 | NCBI WGS metagenome assembly WNFM01 (sample SAMN13153352, study PRJNA577476) | soil metagenome | isolation source: 60 cm saprolite on Douglas fir-dominated hillslope | place: USA:California | collected 2013-09-17 | reverse complement strand
ACTCCGATGAATGAGACCGTCATGCCGAGGGCTTTGCCCAGGGTGAGTTTTTCGAGGCGGAAGAGAACCGCGAGGATGAGCGCGTAGATGGGGCCCATGCCGAGGATTAGCGAGGAGTGGGCGACGCTGGTGTAACGAAGACCTACCGTGAAGCACATCTGATTTAAGCCGATACAGAAAAAACCGAGATAGGCGAAGGTGAAGAGGTCGCGGAGCGTGCGCGGCTGTTTGTGTGTTTTGAGATCGGCGGAGAAGGCGCGGAGTCGCGCGGCGATTGGGTAGATGGCGAGCATGAAGGCGGAGGCGGCGACTACGCGGAAGGAGGCGAGGGTGAGCGGCTCGAAGGAGCGGAGAGCGATTTTTACGGTGAGGTAGTTGACGGCCCAGATGGCCATGATGAGGGTGATGGCGGCGACAAGGATGGAGCGCGAGGGGCGGTGGCCGTCGGAGGGTTCTATGTGCATATGAGTGGAGACATTCTTAGGATTATAGCGAAAGAGAAAGGGAAAAAGATTTAACACAGAGAACACAGAGGAAGAGCACAGAGTTCACTGAGAAGAGAGATCCAGGAGCACAGATAGGAGTGCATGCGCCACAAGCGCGGGCCGGGCGAGCCCGGCCCCTACAAAGGCTGGGTTACGTGAGGTGGAGTTTGCGGGTAGTTAGGGTGTCGATGCGTTTTAGGTTGGGGAGGAAGCCTATGCCGGGGGTAGTGGGGACGGCGATGGTGCCCTGCGGGCTTACGGTTACTTCGGGGGTGATGATGTCTTTTTCCCAGTAGCGGGCGCTGGCGGAGACGTCGCCGGGGAGGGAGAAATTTTGTTGGGTGGACATGGCGATGTTGTGGGCGCGGCCTACGCCGGATTCGAGCATGCCGCCGCACCAGACGGGGATGGAATTTTTGGCGCAGAGGTCGTGGATGCGTTTGGCTTGCAGGTGGCCGCCGACGCGGCCGAGCTTGACGTTGATGATTTTGCAGGCGCCGAGGGAGATGGCGGCTTCGGCTTGTTCGTAGGTGTGGATGCACTCGTCGAGGCAGATGGGGGTTTGCAGATTTTTCTGGATGGCGACGTGGCCGAAGAGGTCGTCCCAGCCGAGGGGCTGCTCGATCATCATGAGGTAGAAGGCGTCGAGCTGCTGGAGGAGTTGGAGATCCTCGGCACGATAGGCGGAGTTGGCGTCGACGGAGAGCTTGATGCGCGGGTAAAGATTGCGAATGTGCTGGACGGGCGCGAGGTCCTTGCCGGGTTTGATTTTTAATTTGATGCGCTGGTAGCCGGCGTCGAGTTCTTTTTTTACGGCGGCGGTGAGTTCTTCGACAGTTTCTTTGATGCCGATGGAGACGCCGCAGGGAATTTCTTCACGGGTGCCGCCGAGTAATTTCCAGAGGGGAATGTTTTTCAGTTTGGCTTCGGCGTCCCACGCGGCGGTTTCGAGCGTGGCCTTGGCCATGTTGTGGCCGCGGACGTGTTCGAGGAGAGGCCAGACGTCAGCAGCGGATTGGATGTGCTTCCCTTTCAGCATCGGCCAGAGATAGGTGGTGAGGATGTGCCAGCAGGTCTGGGTGTCTTCGGGAGAGTAGAAGGGATTTTCGCCGGCGGTGCATTCGCCCCAACCGGAGGCGGAGTCGAGATTGAGTTCGGCGAGGAGGATGCGGCGTTCAGTGACGCGGTCCATGCTGGTTTCGAAAGGCGCGAGGAGTTTGAGGTGGATTTCACGGAGAGTGAGCGAGCGGATTTGCATTAGGGAAATATTATGACGCAGGCGGGTGCGAAGCGGGGTGGGAATCTTTTGGAATGACAGTTAGCAGCGATCAGAGCGAGGAGAAGAGGGGACTTAACGCAGAGTGCGCTGAGATCGGACGCAGAGGACGCTGAGAAGAGTAACTCAAGAGCACAGCCAGGAATGGCTGTGCCACAAACTAGAAGTCGGACCAGGGGTGGAGGAGGTAGTCGGCGCCGGTGGGGGTGAAGCGGAGAGAGGTGGCGGCGTGGTTTTTGGAGAACCATGCTTGGAATTCGGAGCGGAGTTTGGATTGGATGTTGGAGGTAGAGGAGTCTGAGGCTGAGGTAGCCGCAACGCTCGCGAACTGGCTTGGGGCTGGCCGGCTGGAAGCCGGCGCTACCTGGGGGATGTGGATTACTGCGGGGGCTTCGGTGGGATCGGGAGTGAGGTTATTGATGGCGGCGATCACGCGTTTGGAGTCGAGGTGCCACTCGGCAAGGAGGCGGTCGGTGGGGAGATTGCGATGGAGCGGGCTGGTGGTGACGCCGTAGAAATCTGGAATATAGGTGCGGACGATGGCGCCGAGGCGGTTGAGGTTGAAGTGGGCGTTGCGGGTTTCGAGCGGGTCAAAGGTCCATTCGATGAGGCGAATGTCGCGGGAGAGGGCTTCTTCGCGCTGGAAGAGTTTGAGGGCGCGGCCGATTTTGCGATTGCGGTATTCGGGGAGGACACCGGTCATGTGGGAGTGCAGGTAGGGAGTTTTGCCGCGGACGCCGACGAGGGCCATGGTGAAGCCGACCATCGTGGGGCCGTCGAAGGCGCCGAGGACCTGGCCGCCGGTTTGGTTGGCGACGACGAAGGTGGTGTAGGGTTCGGTTTCTAAATCGGACTCGCCCCAGACGGCACGCTGGATCTCGACGGAGCGGTGGAAGTCGGGGAGTGTGGTGCATTTGCGGATTTGGATTTCGGAAGTCATTGGAAAATTGAAAATGGAAAATGGAAATTGGGAAGAGAAGAAAAGAGGAAAGCTTTACCACAGAGGGCACAGAGGAGCACAGAGTTCGCAGAGATGAGCACCCCGAGAGCACAGCCCCTTCGGCTTCGCTCAGGGCAGGCAGGAATGGCTGTGCCACCTTGCGCCGCGACGTTTTTTGCGACGGGGATCATTTTGGGGCAGCCTCGGCGAGTTCGCGTTGTTTGGATTGGTCCCAGAGGGATTCGAGTTGGGGGCGAGGGATTTCGGCGAGGGTCGTGCCCTGTTCGCCGGCGATTTTTTCCATTTCGTGGAAGCGGCGGGTGAATTTGGCGCTGGCTTTGTGGAGGGCGATCTCGGGGTCGACGTTGAGGAAGCGAGAGAGATTTACAGCGACGAAGAGGATGTCGCCGAGTTCCCCTTCGATGCGTGCGTCCGATTCTTTTTTGTGGAGGACTTCGCGGAGTTCGGCGGATTCTTCGAGGAGTTTGTCAAAGATGCCTTCGACGTCGGGCCAGTCGAAGCCGATGCGGGCGGCTTTGCGGGTGAGTTGGAAGGCTTCGAGGAGAGCGGGGATAGTATGGGGGACGCCATCGAGTATGGAGCCGGAATGGGGAGCGGTGGCCGCGGATGGGTCGGAAGAGGGCCGGGCGAGCCCGGCCCCTACAGAGGGATTCGGAAGTTTGGATTGGCGCTCTTGCTTTTTCAGGAGTTCCCAGTTGCGGAGAACTTGGGCTGAGGTTTTAGCTTTGACGTTGCCGAAGACGTGGGGGTGGCGGCGAATCATTTTGTCGTGGATTTCACGGATGACGTCGTTGATGGAGAAGCGACGGGTTTCAGCGGCGATTTGTGCGTGGAAGAGAACCTGGAGGAGGAGGTCGCCGAGTTCTTCGGCGAATTTGGAGTCGTCGCGGGAGTCGAGTGCATCGAGGACTTCGTAGGCTTCTTCGATGAGGTAGGTGCGGAGTGTGGAGTGAGTTTGCTCGCGGTCCCAGGGACAGCCGCCGGGAGCGCGGAGACGGGCCATCACCGCGGCCAGTTTGGCAAAGGCGGGGCCGGGATTTTGGGGCCGCGGGGATTTTTTGGCGCCGCGTTGTTTGGGTTTTGATTTTTTGCGGAGGCGAGGGAGTTTTTTCGGAGGCATGCGCGCGTTTTTTCCTGAGGGAATAACATTAAGGCGCTTGGCAGGGTTTGACAAGTGGAGCGGAGAGAAATAAAGAGAGAAAAAAAAGGCTTTACCACAGAGGTAGGAACGAGGGCCACAGAGGACGCTGAGAAGAAGGAAGCAGCCCGCGTTTTGCGATGAGTTGCTGAACGCGGGCCTTGCGCGAGACTTACGACGCAAAAGCTAGAGGGAGTTTAGGAAGGCGATTAGGTCGGCCTTCTCTTCGTCGGTGAGGTTCATCTGGAAACGCTGGTTATAGAAGTTCAGAAGCTGGTCGAGATTTTGCGCGGCACCATTGTGGAAATAGGGAGCGCGCGCGGCAAGGCCGCGAAGGATGGGGCCTTTGATGCGATTGACGTCGCTGCAAAGGCCGGTGAGAAGCGCTTTGCCGGGGTCGGTAGTGTAGATGACATAGGGTTCGGTGGATGGCGACGTGGCAAAAGGATTGGGGCAGCCGTTGATTTGATAGACGGGGAGATCGGGAAAGTCGAGTTGCGAGACTCCGGCAGCAATGAGCGGATCGGGTTCGTAGGCTGAATTGTGGCCGGTGCCGATGTCGAGCGGAAGCGGAAACGAGTGATTGCCGACATTGGGCGTGTCGTGGCAGGTGGTGCAGGTGCCGGTAAATGGTGCGACGGGAGTTGCGCCGAGAGCTGCGTTGTCGTTGAGTCCGCGAACGCTGGAGATGGTGAGCGGGCGAGTGTTGAAGAGAACTTGGCCGGCAGCGATGCGTTTGCGCATGGCGTCATCGGAACTGCGGAATGACGGGAAAGTTGATGGCAGGTTGGCCCAGGAGTCGAAGAGGGTGAATGTGGCCGCGGGATTGAAGGGCTGGCCGTTGGGATCCTTGCCGAGAGAATCGTTGGTGCCGGGATGATAGGCCTGTTGAGAGAGATTGTAAGCGTCGCCGCCCGCGTTGTAGTTGGAGAGCAGGCCTGCGGTGTTGTCGTAGACCTGAGCGGAGTTCAAGCCAAGTTCAAAATTAACTATGGCGGTTTGCTGGTCGACGGAGGGCGTTGCGCCCTGTGCGTGAGTGACCGTGGCGCTGACGGACTGGTGCATGAGGTCGGTGATTAGATTGGCGCGGAAGGTTTGCGCGTTGTTCAAGGGCTGGATGGTTTCGCGGCCGTCGAACATGATGGTGCTGAGGAAACCGAGATTGGTGGTGGGGAGCGGGCGGCGGTAAACCGAAACTGTTGGCAAGCCGGAAACGGGATCGGGGACGATGGCGCAGCCATAGGGGTCGTGGACGGCGCTGATGGTGAACTGCGTGGTGCCCGGGAGAGTGATCCCAATGCGGATGAGGCCGCTCTTCAACAACAGGCTATGGTCGGCAGGATTGCCGGGCGGCGTGACGCTCGGGCAATTGGCACCATCAACGGAAGCGAAGAGGGGATCCTGGCCGCCGGACTTTTGAAATATGGCGCGAACACTGGAAACACCGAGGCCGAATGCATCACCGGCAAGGTGGCAGGAGGCGCAGGAGCGGCCGTTGGTGCCCAGACTTTGGAAGAAGGGATTCTTTTCATTAATGGGGCCGGCGGCATTGTAGGTGGAAACGAGGCCGGTGGGGTCGCGGAATGGGAAAAGGCTGGGAATTACGACGGCGGTGGCGACCGAAGCGAGTGCGAACCAGGCGAGGAGCAAAACGAAACGGTGGCGCCGAGACATAGTTGCAGGGCAGGGGCTGGGATTAGTGGGCATTAAGTTCCTCCTGAGATTTCGGCCGAGAGCGGAAAATGGGAGGGAGGCCGAGAGCTTGTGGCGTAAATCGCAGAAAACGGGGGAGAGCGCAATGGTGGGAAGGTGGAAAAGAGGTGTGATTGAGGTGAAGGCGCAAGCGACTGATAACAGAAAAATTAGGTTGCAATAGACGGAGGGTGGGAGGAGAATCCGGCACGTCAGAAAGGCTAGACTATGGCGGCCCCGGGCCCGAGATACCGATTCGGTCCATTTGAGCTGTTGCCTCGTACGCGCGAACTCCTGAAGGAAGGCAGACGGATAAAGGTGCGGCCCCAGCCGTTCCAGGTGCTGGAGGTGTTGCTGGAGCGCGGCGGAGACGTGGTAACGAGAGAGGAGCTGCGGGAGCGGGTCTGGCGGGCGGATACGTTCGTGGATTTTGAGCATGGGTTGAACACAGCTATCAAGGAGTTGCGGGCGGTACTGAGCGATTCGGCGACAGAGCCGAGGTACATCGAGACGTTGCCAAAGGTGGGTTACCGGATAATTGTGTATGTGGAAGCGCCTAGGACGGAAGACGGCGGGAAGAAAGTAATCGAATTGGGGGAGCCAGCCGCGCCGATCCGGGATTTCGTTTGGAGCGGGGAGAGCGGTTGGTCTGGGGTTGCGCGGAAGAAAGCAGAGGAGAAGCCGCAGTCGAACCTGGGGGGCTGGATTGCAGGGGTCGTGTTGGCGGCGTTGGTGGTCGCGGGGATTTGGGTTGGGGTTAAGTGGGTGAACGCGCGCGAAGGAGTGAAGCGAGAGGCGGTGAAGCTGGCAGCGGCGAAAAACAGGAGAGTGATGCTGGCCGTACTTCCCTTCCAGAATCTGACGGGAGATGCCGGACAGGAATATTTCAGCGATGGGTTGACGGAAGAGATGATTGCGCAACTGGGATTGATGGACCCGGAACATTTTGGGGTGATCGCGAGAACGTCGGTGATGCATTACAAGAGCACGCAGGAGAATGCGGAGCAGATCGGTCGTGAATTGGGTGTGCAATACATACTCGAAGGAAGCGTGCGTCGCGACGCAGAGCGGGTGCGAATCACGGCGCAACTAATCCGCACGGGAGATCAGAGCCGGCTGTGGACAAAGGAGTTCGATCGGGAAGTGCAAAACCTGCTGGCGGTACAGAGCGAAATCGCGCTGGAGACCGCGGATGAGATTCAACAGACGCTGGGCGCGAAGAAGATGGGCGGGCCGGTGGTGGCGAAGGCGATGTCTCGCGAGGGTTATGAAGCCTATGACCAATATTTGAAAGGGCTGTATTTCCTGAATAAACGAACATTACCCGGGTTTGAGCAGGCAGTGGCGTGCTTTCGAGCAGCAATCCGAAAGAATCCCCGATCCGCGCCGGCATATGCAGGACTTGCAAATACCTATACGTTGCTGACCGGCTACAGTCTTTCCCCTGCTTCGAAGTACATGCCGCAGGCGCGTGTGGCAGCGCTGCGGGCGCTGGAACTGGACGACAACTTGCCAGAAGCACACACGGCGATGGCACTAATCGTGCAGAATTACGATTGGGACTGGAAGACGGCGGAGAAAGAATTCAAGCGGTCGATCGAGCTGAACCCGAACTATGCGACCGCGCATCACTGGTACGCGGAGCATCTGGGATATCGAGGCCGGTTCGAAGAGGCATTCAGGGAGAGCGATGAAGCAAAGAGGCTAGACCCCTTGTCGTTGATCATTGCGGCAGATCGCGGAGTGCTGCTGTACTTCGCACGCGACTATGACCGAGCGATCGAGCAATTTCGGGTGGTGTTGGAAATGGATCCGGATTTTACGCACGGCCATATGATCCAAAGCGTGTATGCGGAGAAGGGAATGTACCAGGAAGCGATAACGGACATTGAGAATACCAAGCGAAAGTGGGGCGGAGGCGCGTGGTACTGGTCGGCGAAGGCGCGCGTGTATGGCCAGTGGGGACACGAGGCGCAGGCGCGCCGAGCGCTGCAAGAACTCGAGGAAATGAACAAGCGGCAGCCGGTAGATCCTGGGCCCATCGCCTGGGCGCACTTGGGCATGGGGCACCGGGAGGAAGCGCTGCGATGGTTGGAGAAGGGGTATGAGCAACACTCGAATGCAATGACGACCCTGAAAGTTGAACCGGCTTGCGACTCAGTCCGCAGTGATCCAAGGTTTCAAGTATTGCTGCGACGGGTAGGACTTGGAGACTAGAGGAGCAAGCAGAAGAGCTAATCTGGGTGGAAGGTCTTCTGGGTTGGCCTGGGTTGTAGTGACGGTAGTGTTCCCTTCCCGTGATAAACTTAGGGGGATTTCTTAGAGAAGAAACCTAGGAAGAGGACGAATACCGTGTCTGAACACAAGCAGGATGAGGGATTCAAGGTGATTGACCGGCGGCCGTTTACCGCCGAGGGCGAGATGCGCAAGGAAGTGGTGGAAGAGCAGGAGCGCGAGGCGCAGCGGGAAGAAGTGAAGGAAAAAGCGGTGGCGCAAGCGGCGGCGGATGCGAAGGCGGCAACGGCGCCTCCGGCGGAGACGCCGAAGAAGGTGCAGGCGTTTGAGAATCTGGTGCGGATGATCGGAAGCAATGCGGCGATGGTGTTGGGGGCATATGCCGATCCTCGGACGGGCGAGCCGGTGATTGATCCGGATGCGGCGCGGGAGTTGATCGACATGCTGGACGCGCTGCATGTGAAGACGAAGGGAAACCTGGCGCCGGACGAAGATTCGATGCTGCTGGATTTGCTGGGAAAGTTGAAGATGACGTACCTGGAGATCAGCAAGGCAATGGCAGCGCAGATGGCGCAGGCGCAGGGGGCGTTGAAGGGGGAGAGGAAGAAGTAGTACGAAAATAGAAATTGGAAATTGGGAAGAGGATCCCAAGCGCTGGTTGGTGGCGCTTGGGATTTTTTGTTTTATGGGGGATGAAAAAGAAGGCTTAACGCAGAGACGCAGAAGAAGAGCAAACCGGGAATAGGAATAAGAAATGTATTCGCGTTGGATCGTAAGAGCCCACCTATCGCAAAAAGCGCGAAAGGTGGGGCACCCTCAAGTACTTTTGTCATTGGACGCTGGATCGAAAACCCAAGAGGACGGGGCCCTTCGGCAATGCTCCGGGCAAGCAAGCTCCGCCCCTACAATGGGTGGGGTGGGTATGGGACAATTGCGCTGTGGCGTCAATGAAAATGAGTGATGAGCGGTTGCGGGTGACGGTGCTGGGGTCGGGGACGTCGATGGGCGTGCCGACGCTGGGGTGTCATTGCGCGGTGTGCGAGTCGGCGGATGCGCATGACAAGAGGCTGCGGCCTTCGCTGCTGCTATCGCGGGGCGAGCAGAATGTGGTGATTGATACGACGCCGGATTTCCGGACGCAGGCGCTGCGCGCGGGGATTGACCGGCTGGACGCGGTGATTCTGACGCACGGGCATGCGGATCACATTCTGGGATTTGATGATTTGCGGCCGTTCAACTTTAAGCAGCGGGCGGCGATGCCCGTGTACGGGAATGAAGAGACGTTCCGGATTGTGCGGCGAACGTTCGCGTATGCGTTTGACGAGAAGCCAACGTTGAGCAGCATTCCGAGTGTGAAGCTGCATTTGATCAAGGGACCATTTGAGGCGATTGGTGTGCGGTTTATGCCTGTGCCGTTGGTGCATGGAGAGATGGAGGTGCTGGGATACCGGTTTGGGCGGGCGGCGTATTTGACGGACTTCAGTCGATTGCCGGATTCGAGCGCGGCGCTGCTGGAGGGACTGGACGATTTGATTCTGGATGCGTTGCGGGATGTGCCGCATCCGATGCATATGACGGTGGAGCAATCGCTGGCGCTGATTGACCGGTTGAAGCCGAAGCGGGCGTGGTTTACGCATATTGCGCATGAGTTGGGGCATGCGGCTACGAATGAGAGGTTGCGGAAGGCGGGGTATCCGCAGGTGCAGCTGGCGTATGACGGGTTGAGGTTTGAGGTGGAGACAGAGACTCATGCCGCAGAAGCTCGGACGGCTGGTGGAATCCGAGTGTTTACTTCGGCGGCGGAGTGGGCTGCAGTGTTTGGCAACGAAAGAAAAGGCTTAACACAGAGTCCACAGAGAAAGAGCCCAGAGCGCACAGAGAAAACCGGACGCGGGAGTGTGATTGCGATTGGGAATTTTGATGGAATTCATTTGGGGCACCAGAGGCTGCTGCAGCATTGCATTGCATTGGGGAAGGATAGCGGGGCGGTGGCAACGGCGCTGACGTTTGAGCCGCTGCCGCAGAAGGTGCTGCGGCCTGATTCGGCGCCGGCGCGGATTTCGACGAACGAGCAGAGACTGGAGTGGTTTGCGGCCTTGGGAATGGAAGCGGCCGTGGTGCTGCCGTTTACGATGGAGCTGTCGCGACTGGCGCCGGAGGAGTTCGTAGAAGAGATCCTGGTGCGGCAGTTGCAAGTGCGGGCGGGGGTGGTGGGAGATAATTTTCGATTCGGGCACAAGCAAGCGGGGGATGTGAAGTTTTTGCGGGAATTGGGGATGCGGGACGGATTTGACGTGATTGTGCACGAGCCGGTGGTAGTGGACGGAAAGATTGTGTCGAGCACAGTGATCCGGAAGCTGATTGCGGAGGGCGACGTAACGCGGGCGGCGCGGATGCTGGGGCGCGCGTTCGCGTTGACGGGAGAAGTGGTGGCGGGGACGGGGACGGGGCGGAAGTTTACGTTTCCTACGTTGAATTTGCGGGCGGAGCAGGAGTTGCTGCCGGCGCGGGGCGTTTATGTTACGCGCACGGTGATGGAGGGGGAGCCGAGCAGTCATCGGAGCGTGACGAATGTGGGGATGCGGCCGACCTTTAACGGAACGGGACTGACGGTGGAGACGCACCTGCTGGATTATTCGGGAAATTTTTCGCCGAAGCGAATTGAGGTGAGATTTTGGAAGAAACTGCGCGAGGAGAAGAAGTTTGGGGGGCCGGAGGAGTTGAAAGCGCAGATTGCGAAGGATATTGCGCGGGCGAATGGATTTTTTGCGAGGTTGAGGAGGGAGAGGGCGAAAAGGTTGGCGGGGGCGCGGGAGTAAGAATAAAGATTTAACGCAGAGAACGTTGAGAGCACAGAGTCCGCAGAGGAAAAGAAAGAAAGGCGGCTGACCGAATTGGAGCGCAGCACCTGCATCGGAGCGTAATTCCCTTTCAAAACCACATAGAGCGGGGGTCCCAAGTTGGGGAGTTGGGATCTGGGGCGGGTTGGGGCGTGGTGTGTGCGGGGCAGAGGCTGGACATGGAGCGATCGACGTAGCGGAGAAGAATGGGGGAGAGGGCTACAGCGATTAGAAGGCAGGTGAGGAAGAGTTGCCGTGAGCGCTTTTGGTTTTGTTCGAGTAGGAGTTGCATGTAGAGATAGACACCGCGGGAAGGAGAAAGTGCCTGGTTACTTGTTACTGGCCGGGAGGTTGAAGTTGAGCTTAAACCCGCACCCTTGAAACCCAAGGGTGCGGCACCCGGCCCGGGTAGCATTTGCGGAAAACCTCAGGCCTGAAGGCCTGAGCTACAAGAGGTGCAATCCGCACATGGTCAGAGTTTGAAGAGTTCGCGGAGGCGTTTGGTTTGTTGACGGGAGACGGGGATTTCGGAGGATTTTTTGTCGTTCATTTTCAGCATGAAGCTGGATTTGAACCAAGGAACGACTTCGCGGATGTGGTGGATGTTGACGAGGAAGGAGCGGTGGGGGCGCCAGAAAGAGTCGGAGTCGAGCGTGGCGTGGAGTTCTTCGAGGGTGCGGTAGTTGGAGGAGCCTTCGAGGTCTTTGGCGGTGACGGAGATGAGGCCGCCTTCGATGGAGGCGAAGATGAGGTCTTCGGCGTCGACGAGGAGCATACGCTGCTGGGAGCGGATGAGGATTTTGGACGGCTGGGTGGAATTGGATTTGGGAGCGGAAAGCTGGGAGACTAACTGCTCGAGGCGCTCGGTGGTGCTGGTGTGGGCTTCGATTTCTTTTTTGGCTTTCTGGATGGCTTTGGAGAGGCGTGCTTTGTCGAAGGGCTTCAGGACGTAGTCGACCGCGTTTACATCGAAGGCTTGGACGGCATAGTGGTCGAAGGCGGTGGCGAAGACTACGTGGGGGACTTTGAGTTTGCGCTCGACTAACTTTTGCAGGACGCCGAAGCCGTCGAGACCGGGCATCTGGACATCGAGGAAGACGAGGTCGGGATTGTGCTCTTTGATGAGATTGACGGCTTCGAGGCCGTTTTTGCCTTGGCCGATTAGAGAGATTTCCGGGAAAGCTTTTAAGAGGAAAGCTAGTTCTTCGCGGGCGGGTTTTTCGTCGTCGACGATGATGGTGTTGATGGGCATGGGTGAAAGGAAAGTATAGCGCGAGGATGGGGTATTGGATAACAGCGATCAGACAGCAGCGAGCAGGAGGCGATGGGTGTCCATATTTGCGAAGGATAATATGTGTGATCGAGGATCTGCCGCACCTACGGCGCTTGGATCTTTTCGGATTGCATACCCAGCGCTTACGCGCTGGGCTAATATGTGCCGCGCCTCTGGCGCTTGCGTGGAGAAAATTGCCGGCGGGGTTTACAAGGTAAAGCGGCAGCAAA
>WNFM01080562.1_pt1 | contig 12133 bp, 16 predicted proteins | sample 5400271 | NCBI WGS metagenome assembly WNFM01 (sample SAMN13153352, study PRJNA577476) | soil metagenome | isolation source: 60 cm saprolite on Douglas fir-dominated hillslope | place: USA:California | collected 2013-09-17 | reverse complement strand
CAATGGTGGCCGTGAGGCGCCGTACCCCGGTGAGGATCGCCTGCTCGTCCCTTCCCCGAAGGTGGCGACGTACGACCTGAAGCCGGAGATGAGCGCCGTCGAGTTGACGGACGAGGCGGAGCGGCGCATCCAGAGCGGCGTCTACGACGTAGTGATCATGAATTACGCGAACGCCGATATGGTCGGGCATACGGGCGTGATCGAGGCGGCCATCAAGGCGGTAGAAGTGGTGGATACGGGCGTGGGGCGGGTGGTGGAGGCGGCGCTGGCGCGGGGCGGCGCGGTATTGATCACTGCCGACCACGGCAACGCCGAGCAGCTGATCGAGTACGACACCGGCAATCCACTCACCGCGCACACCACGAATCCAGTGCCGTTCTACTTCGTCGTGCCGCAGTGGCCGAACGCGCGGCTGCGCGGCGACGGTATTCTGGCGGACGTCGCCCCGACGATGCTGCAGTTGCTGCAGATCCCGCAGCCGGCGGACATGACGGGCCGCACGCTCGTCCTTGGCCCAGCGTGACGCAGCCACCAGTCGCGAACGGGCGATGGGCGGAGCATCTCATACAAACAAGGGTACGGTGACCAGGCGCATGGTGGAGATCAGTTACCGCGCTGCGACGCTGGAAGATCTGGAAACGCTGGCCGCGCTGCGCTGGGAGATGCAGATCGAGGGCGACAGCGATCTCGCTGAGGCGGCGGTGCGCGAGACATATATCGCGACCTACTGCGCGGAGATGCGCGCGGAGATGCAGCGTGGTCGGCTCTGCGCCTGGATCGCCGAAGCGGAGAGCCAGCCCGTCGCCAGCGTCAGCCTCATCTGGTGGGTCGTGCCCCCCACCATCCAGCATCCTCGTCGTCGGCGCGGCCAGGTGTCCAACGTCTACACGCGGCCGGCCTACCGCCGCCAGGGCATTTCTCGCCAGCTGATGCTGCTGTTGCTGGAGCACGCCCATGCGCAAGGCATCCAGCGGCTGGTGCTCTGGGCCTCCGAGATGGGCGCGCCGCTCTACGCCAGCCTGGGCTTCGCGCCCAGCGGGGCCATGGAGCGGAACTTTTGACGCTCCCCATGCCCGTTAGCGCGACAGTCACCGCGAACGGGCATGGCGTCGCCAACGGGGTCGCCTGGAAGCCTTGTTGGTCCTTAGACCGAGGTGACGCGATGCCCTCGAAAACGTGCTATGCTCAACATCGCCCAGCAGGGAAGGAGGAGCACCGATGAGCGCGTATCAGCTCTTTCAATTGCTGGTCCTAAGTCGATAGTCATTGAAACCTTGCACCGAAGAGGCCGCTCTTGAGCAAGCGGTCGAACGATGTCAGCGCGGAAACACAACCGCGCCAGCAAGACGAAACGCACACGCAAGCAGCGACGCTAAGTGAGTGGACGGAGCGCGCGATGTTCACCCCGCACGGGACGTTCTCCCCGGTTCAACTCATAGGCCCGCTGACCCTACTCGTTGTGTGCGTGGCCTTCTGGGCATGGATGTTCCGCGATATGCTGAGCAACGATCGCTTGACGAGCAGCGAACGGGACACATGGACGTGGCTGTTTATTCTGCTGAACGTGATCGGTGCCGCGGTCTATTACGCCAACGTGTATCGAGGTCGGCGCTAATTCCTGCTGTTCCGGCGGGGCGGCAGAGCAACTGAGCACACCGTGACACACCTATCTGCTTGTCTGCTGTGGGTATGTCAAGTGCATAATCACCAAAACGAATGAGATTGAGCCCACCATTAAGGTCGAACGCGAAGGACTGTTCGCATGGCTGAAGAGCAGACATCGGCGCCAACATGGCTGGATCTGTACGAGTGGCGGCAGCGAGTCGCCCGCATGTACCGGGATCGCGAGGCGGCGCTACGCGCGGGGGAAGATCCTGAGCGGGTGTTTCAGCGCTTCTGCGCCGCGAAAGATGCGCTCTTCAAGCAGCATCCGCAGTCGCCGCTGACACCCGCGCAACGCCACGCGTTCGCCGGGCTGCGCTACTTCGCGTACGACCCCGCCTATCGCGTGACAGCGACCATCGAGCCGGAGACTGAAGACGTCAGCCAGGAGCTTGAAGCTAGCGGACCCCATACGATGCGCTTTCGCCGCGCGGCGCGGGTGCGCTGCGCGGTCGGTGGGACGGCGGTGGTGCTCATCGTCTACTGGATCGATGTCTACGGCGGCGGGCTTTTTCTGCCTTTTCGTGACGCGACCAGTGGCGTCGAGACCTATGGTGGTGGCCGCTACCTGTTCGACACCGTGAAGGGCAGCGATTTCGTCCGGCTCGACGCCGGCGTAGGGGGGAGCGAAAACGACGCGTCCGGCGCGATGGGCTACGCGGGCGGCAGCGTGCTACTCGACTTCAACTACGCCTACAATCCCTCGTGCGCGTACGATGCCCGCTGGGTCTGCCCACTCTCGCCACCCGACAACCGGCTGCCGCTGCCCATTCGTGCGGGTGAGCTCGCCTTCCACGACTGAGCCACGCAGATCCAAGCTACGAGCTGCGCGACGCGTCTGGGCGCTGGCGATCACGAGTGGTTCTGAGCCGAGGGGGCTCACGCGCCTGTGGTGCCTGTGTCCCAGGTTGCGTCCCTGCGCAACAGGTAGTTGTCGATCAGGCGCGCCGGGCCCACGCGGGCCGCCAGGGCCAGCAGCGCGGGGGCGCCCAGCGTCGCCAGCGGCTCGAAGGTGTCTGGATGGCAGACGTCAACGTAGTCGAGCGTGGCGCGCGGCTCCGCCTGGACGACCGCCCGCATCGCCTCCACAACGGCTTGCACCTCGGCCGGATCATCGGCGCGCCTATCGTCGAATCGCGCCCGGCCAGCTTCGAGCGCCCGGCGCAAGATGACCGCCGCCGCGCGGTCCTCGGGACCCAGGTAGGCGTTGCGGCTGCTCATCGCCAGGCCGTCGGCTTCGCGCACCGTCGAGACGACCACCAGGTCGGTGGGCACGTGGAGATCCGCCACCATCCGCCGCAGCACGGCCACCTGCTGGGCATCTTTCTGCCCGAAATAGGCGCGGTGCGGCAGCATGATGTTGAAGAGCTTGGCGACCACCGTGGCGACCCCCCGGAAGTGGGTGGGCCGGCTCGCGCCGTCCAATCGCTCGCTCAGCGGCCCAGTGGGCACGACATAGGTCGCGAACCCCGGCGGGTACACGTCGGCGGGCTGCGGCGCAAACACCACGTCCGTTCCCGCGGCCTCCAGCAGCGCCAGGTCACGCGGCAGGTCCCGTGGGTAGCGCGAGAGGTCTTCGGTTGGGCCGAACTGGGTGGGATTGACGAAGATACTGACGGCCACGAGGTTGGTCTCCGCGCGCGCCCGGTGCACCAGCGCGAGATGACCGGCGTGGAGGTATCCCATCGTCGGCACGACGCCCACCAGTTGCGACGTGCCCTGCCAGCCGCGCCGCGCCGCTTTCATCTCAGCGATGGTATTGATCACACGCACGCGTCTTCGCCCCTCCAACCCGCTCGCGCTCCGCGGATCGGTACGTATTGTACTTCACGTTGTACTTCACGACACCACAACAGCGGCACGGACGGGAAAGAGCGCCGCGACGACGACTGGCGCGGCGCTCATGCTCCCGCTAGCCGAAACGTCGTGCCGACTTGGCCGCGTAGCGCGCTGGTGCGTCTGAAGTACAGATACCATGATCGCCCGCCGCGGCGCGCGCCTGTGCTCGTCGCCGCGGGGTCTGGTATGCTTCGTGCGTGACCTTTTGCGACCTGGCTTGCGCGGTCGGCATGGGCCGCACCGTAAGTGCATCACCAGCTACCACGTCGGCCTGGTTATTATTTGGAGGACTTCACGATGCATCCTATCCGCTGGCTCACGCGTGGACTCGCGTGGGGAACCCTCGGCGTGGTCGGCGGCGCAGCGGTGGTGACCATTCGCCACTTGCTGGTGACACCACAGCCTCTGGAGAGCACGCTCACCAGTGAAGGGCAGACTGATCGTCTCCGTGAAGGTGAGATCTACTATAACGTCGCCGGACCCGCCGCCGCGCTGCCCCTCGTGCTGCTGCACGACTTCTACCCAGGCGCCTCCAACTATGAGTTCCGGCGCGTCTTCCCCCGTCTGGCCGCAAGCTACCGTGTTTACGCGCCCGATTGGCTAGGATTTGGTCTCTCAGAACGACCCGCGCTGGCGTACACGGGCGAATTCTACGCGCACCTGTTGTCGGGCTTCCTGCGCGATACGGTGCAGCAACCGGCAGTTGTCGTCGCGCACGGCTTGGCAGCCAACATCGCCGTACGCGCGGCCTCCGACGAGCCCGCGTTATTCGATCGCCTGGTGCTCTTGGCGCCTCAGACCCTGGCCGGGACGGAGTCGGGGCCGAGCGTGGCCCAATCCCTCGTCCGCGTCGCGCAGCGGTCATCGCTGGGGCTGGTGCCATACGCCACGCTCGCCACACGCCTGGCGCTGCAGTGGCAGATGCGACGACGGGCCGTCGAGCCAGGCGCTGGCGGCGCCAGCGACGACGTGCTCGATCATCTGTATGCCAGCGCGCATCAGTTCGGCGGCCATCACGCGTTGCTCGCCCCCTGCCGATCCAGAACGCCTTCGCGCTGCTCGAGCCGCCCGTGCTCGTGGTTGGTGGTGAGGGTGATACCATCCAGCCGCCGCTCTACCTGGAAGACCTCACGCTGCTCAATCCACACGCCAAGTTGGTGCTCGTGCCAGGGGCGGGCAATACGGTCGCCGAGGACGAGCCAGCGGCACTCGTCGAGCACGTGAGCGCGTGGCTGCAGATGCCAATCGAGCGGCATCGAGCCCCCACGCCGATCGAGACGGCGTGGGGGCTCGATGCATCGCCCGATCTTGAGAGTCTGCCCGAGGACCCCATCGAAGAGGTCGGCCTACTGGACGACATGCCGTTCGGCGAGATCTTCGAGGAAGAGGCTGCGGCTATTGACATCGTAGAGTGGCAGGATGCCGCGGGCGCTGAAGAGGTCTTCTACGGGGAGCAGCTCGACGATTCACCTGGGTTGATGCCGCTGCCGCCTGGTCTCGATGACCTGGAAGGCCTCGCCGAACAGGCCCCTGAATCCGCTCGAGATGTGGAGCCGCTCGACGCGACTGCTGCACCTGATGTGAGTCCGGCGCCTTCGCGCGCGGAACCGGCAGAGCCAGCGCCCGGTGGCCCACCCGCCGCGACGCCGCCACCGCCCGAGGCCCAGCCCCGTCCCGAGCAGGCAATGCGCCAGGGAACGCACCGCGATTCAGTACGGACCGAACGCCGCAGAGGCGGCGCGCCTGAGACGCCGGGCTATGTAGCGCCTGCGGGTGACAAAGGAGCGCAATCTGCCAGCGGCGACCCTGCACAGGGCCGCTCCGGCGCCTCGCAGGTCAGCCGCTCGGGGTCCGACACACCGTCGCGGAAACCGCCCACCCACAAGGGCAAGCCACAGCAGCCATGACGTTGCCCTCTGCAACTGGCGTTTGGCTGGCAGGTGCGGTTCGAGCGCGCAGCCTGCCGGGTCGCAGACGATCTGGATTCGGCCCGCGCATACAGGCGTGTGGCGCGGTCGCAGGGTTTTTCGCTCGCCCACCTCTATTGGGAGATCAGGGATGCCGTTGAATCTGCTGCAGTCGCCCGCATTCGTCCCCACATTCCTCCTATTTCTGTTGATCGCCTGGCTGATAGGTAGCATGGCGCTGGTTGTGCGCGCCGAACGGGCGGCGCGACGGTCCAGGCCGACGCCGCTTCATGCCCCGAATCGCGTGGCGCCGCCCACATACGCCCCATCCGAGACGCATGCGACGGGGCCGCTCCAGCGTTGACGTCGATCGCACCGCGTCCCCGCAGGGGCTCGCCGCGCCGCGCCTTCCCGAGCAGGGCAGCGGTCGCCATGCTACAATCCCGAAAGCTGCCAGCAACGCTCGCAGCGTTTACCGTCAATGTTGGGAGAGTGTGTGATGCGTCCCTTGATCGGCATTCCCTGCGCGACGATCACCCGCGCGGGCACCCTGCGGCCCGTCTACGCGGGCAATCCGCCGTACATCCGCGCGATTGAAGCCGCCGGGGGGATCCCCGTGCTCCTGCCGCTCTATGAAGCGACAGAGACCCTCGTAGACTTGCATGGACGACTGGATGGCGTGTTGCTTGCGGGCGGCGGAGATGTTGACCCGATCCACTATGGCGAAGCCGCCATCCCCCAGACGCAGCCACCAGACGCCGCGCGCGATCGGCTGGAGCTGGCTGTCGCGAAGGATGTGCTGCGTCATGGTCTGCCGGTGCTGGGCATTTGTCGCGGCATGCAGTTGCTGAACGTGGCCTGCGGAGGCACGCTCTACCAGGACATTCGCGCGCAGGTGCCAGGAGCGCGCAATCACGACTTGAGCGGGGGACGGCGCACTACGAGCACGCATGACATCGAGATTCAGCGTGACTCACGGCTGGCCACGATCGTGGGCGATTCCTCCCACGTGGTCAACAGCTATCATCATCAGGCGGTAGCGCGTCCCGGGCAGGGCGTGTCGATCGTTGCCTGGGCGGCGGATGGCGTGGCGGAGGCCATAGAGCTGCGCGACCATGCCTTCGCGCTCGCGGTCCAGTTTCATCCCGAGCGAGTGTACGAGAGCGATGCGAGCCTGCGTCGTCTCTTCGAGGAGTTCGTGCGCGCCTGCCAGGTCGGAGCTCCGGTCGCTAGCCCCGTGGACGTGGTCGGCGGCGCGGTCCATTGATCGCAACCTGGCGAGCGCGCGGCGGCTGATCGCGAGCGAGCGGCGATTCGTCAGCAGCCGCCGACGACGACTTCGCCGGCCCCGCCGTCGGAGATGAGCACGACGTGCGCGCCGAGCATGCCCGTCACGATGAGGGTGGTGCTCGCACTTGGGGCGAGCTGGCCTGAGAGCGTGGGGCGCGGCGAGGGGTCGGCGGGTGGGGAGAAGCCTGGATTTGACGCATCTGGACTCCCAACGGTCCAGTTGAGCACGTCTGCGCCGGTGTTATGGATCGTCACGCTCGTAGGCATGATGCCACAGCCGGTGGACGTGATGAGCAGATCGCCCGCAAAGGCCAAAACTGGCTCGGACGGATGGGGGGTGGCCGTGGGCGCCTTCGCCGCCACGGCTGAGCTCGTGCCGCCGCCGAACAAGGTGGATGCATCGCCTCCAGCAATCGGATAGGTCACGGCAGCGCCGAGCAGAACGCCCAGGACGAGTACGAGCGCCGCCGCAAGGCCGAGCGTCCAGCGTAAGCGCAGTCTGGCCGCGATGGTCGCGGCCAGGGAAGGGATATCGTCGCCCGCTGCCATCTCCTCTTCGTCCTCGTCGCCAGACAATACCGGCTGCCCCGACATCCCGGCCCCATTCTCTGGGTCAGCGGTCGCCGACGCGCTGGATCGAGCGGTAGCAGTTGGGCGGTCGCCGGTGGGCGCGACGCGCGCGAGCGCCCCAGCGGCCTGGCTCGTGACGGGGTCCTCGCGGGACGGCTCGGCGGCGCGTGAGGCGGCCCGCGTTGCCACCGTGGCGGGAGCGCCAGCGATCGCTGCCACGACCCGATCGCGCACTGTGATCGCCGTCTGCACCGCAGCAGCCGCCTGCTCGGGAGGTATTGGGCTGCGTGGGAAATCGTGCGTACGCCGGTTCCGCGCGTCGTTGAGCTCGCGGATCGTCCGCTCGACATCGCTCATATGCAGACCGGCTTCCGTGCAGGCCCGCACGAGCTGCGGCATGCTGCCGTCAAGCGCGATCTCCTGCCAGCGCAGGTGTTGCTCAGCTGCTGCCGCCGCGCCGACGCGCATCCAAAGGTAGGCTTGCAGACTATGTTTGATGGCAGAGACTGCATCGGCCAGGGCGGAACGGTAGAGCAGATCGTCGCGGAAGAGATTATTCGCCTCGTGAAGAAAGGCCTGTGACTTCTTCAGATGCTCGTCGCGACGTTCGACGAATAGGTCGGGCATGTGGTTCCTCCACTAGCGGGCGATGAGAGCAGCGTAACAGGTGCAGTATATGCGGCGCCCTGATTCCTGCCAAGAGGTCAGAGCAAGTCCTAGTGGATGAGTACCATGCGCCTGATCAGGCGAGCAGAGCCGGAAGACGAGCGATGTCCGCATTGCCGCCGCTGACCACGACGACCACGCGCCGCCCCTGGGTGCCCGCGACCGTGCCGGCCAACAGCGCGGCCAGGCCCGCCGCGCCAGCCGGCTCGGCCAGCAGCTTGGCCCGCTCCAGCAGGAGGCGCATGGCCTGGCGGAGCTCGTCGTCGGTCACCAACACCATCTCGTCCACATACCGCTGTATCAGCGCCAGGTTGAGGTTCCCGGCGAAGGGCGCGGCCAGTCCATCGGCGATCGTCTGCATGCCGCTCGGAGTCACGGGGTGGCCCGCCGCCAGCGCCTGTGTCACCGTCTGCGCGCCCACAGGCTCCACGCCGATCACGCGGGTTTTAGGGCGCCGTTCTTTGACCGCCAGCGCCACGCCAGAAATCAGGCCGCCACCGCCGACTGGCACGATCACGACATCTGGCGCGTCCAGGTCCTCCAAGATTTCCGCGCCGATGGTGCCAGCTCCGGCCACCGTCATGGGGTGATCGTAGGGGTGAATGAAGGTCAGGCCGGCGTCCCGCTCCAGCGTGTGAGCGCGCTCGAACGCCTGCGCGCCGTCGTCCCCGTACAGATCAACCACCGCGCCATAGGCCCGCGATGCGGCCACCTTGTTGGGCACCGCGCCCGTGGGCATGACGACGGTCGCACGCAGGCCCTCCGCCGTCGCGGCCCAGCTCACCGCCTGGGCATGGTTGCCCGCGGAGACGGTTACCAGGCCGCGCGCGCGCTGGGCGTCATCGAGCGTTTGCAGCCGATTGAGCACGCCACGCACCTTGAAGGACCCGGTTTTCTGCCGCTGTTCCTCTTTGAGGTAGAGCGCGACCGGCGGATCGAGCAGAGCGCCAAGCGAGGTCGCGCTGCTCAAAGGAGTGCGATGCACGCGTCCGGCGATACGACCCTGCGCGGCGGCGACGTCGGCGAGCGTTGGAAAAGGCGACTCAGCGGCGGACATGGAGCGGTCCTCTCCTCCAGCGCACCACACGCGCGACACCTCGGGGAGCGCCATTGTATATGGCAGGCTTGCCGCCGCACAAGTGCGCGCGTGACCCGGTGTCTTGCCAGCGGCGGGCGACGCGCCTATACTGTGGCAAATCGCCAGGGAAGCTGGATTGCTGGGCCCCAACCGGGGCGTCGTCCTGCCAGCGGAGGAGGCGGAGCGGCTGCGCACCCTGATCCCCGACTGTCAGGTGGTGGCGGTGCCCGACACCAAGCACTACACCATTATCGGCGCGGACCTGCTCAAACAGTCGGTGATCTCGTTCCTGGGCGCGGCCTCGTAGTCGCCCTCACCCCGAGCCAACCTCACCCCCGGCCCCTCTCCCGCGGGGAGAGGGGAGTAGAGCGTGGTGGGCGAGAGGAGTGAGCTCCCTTCTCTCCAAGGGCGAGACAGCCGTGCGAGCGCCGCGAGCAGCGAGCCCGACCGCGCGTGTGGACTCGCTGTCACCCCTCTCCTGGTAGGAGAGGGGTCGGGGGCTCTCATGGGCAGGTATTTCGGGGGCCCATCTGCACAGCGGCCCAGTGAGGTCTATCTGCTTTTGCCTGCCACCGTGCACACCAACGCGCAATCTGTCGCGCTGGTGTGATCCGCTATCTCATGCCCTCTTCACCGCGCTCCCGGTGTTACGCTCTGCCCTGGTTATGTGTGTAGAGGATAGCGGCGAGGAACGCATCTGGCGCCCGCCTCGGCGCCCGGAGTCGATTGTGGAGAGTGGAAAGCGGTGGACATGCATGAATAGGAGCATGGTCTGCGCGCCCAGGTCATGGATCTTCCGGCCTGCCGAGCTGGGTGGCGAGGGTACTCCGGCTCGCGGCGGGAGGAGAACCGAGGCGCGTCGAGGCAGCGCCGGCCGAGAGTTTCGACGCCCTCTTCGAGCGCTGGGAGCGCGACGTCTTCGGCTACCTCTGGCGCATCACCGGCGACCGCCAACTCGCCTCGGACCTGTGCCAGGAGACCTTCCTGCGCGCCTGGCAGCACTTCGACACCCTCCGCGCCTACGAGCAGCCACGCGGCTGGCTTCTGCGCGTGGCTACCAATCTTGCCCTCAACCAGCGGCGCCGGGTTCGCACACGCGTCGGCGTTCCCATCCCGTTCAACGACGAGAACGTGCCCGCGCGTAGCGACCCCGCCTGGCGCATCGCCGACCACGATACCGTGCACCAGGCGCTGCTGGCGCCGCGCATGCGCGCCGCCCTCGTCCTGCGCGAGATGCACGGCCTTTCTTGCCAGGAGGTCGCCCAGACGCTGAGCCTTTCGCTCGCCGCGGCCAAGATGACGCTGACCCGTGCGCGCGAGCAGTTCCGTCAGCAATATCGCCGCGAGGAGGTTGAGGTATGAGCCCCGATACCGTTCCCGGCTGCGCCGAGCGTCTGAGCGTGACCATGCTGAACGAGTGGCGCGATGGCATCCTCGACCCCGCCCAGACCCAACAACTCAATCGCCACCTCAGCAGCTGTGTGGTCTGCCAGGCCCAGCTCGGTGAGTATGCCACACTGGCCACCGCCCTGCGCTCGATCCGGACGCCAGAGCCAGTTCATGGCTACGGCCACAATCCCCGCCTGCGCGCTCTGGCCCCGGCAGACCAACGAGGTCGCGCCTCCCACCGCGTGCGCCTGCGCCTCGTCAGTGGGCTGGGAGCGGTCGCCGCGGTCCTAGTCGTCGCGCTCGCCTTCGCCCAGATCTTCGCCGTGCTGGGCCGCCGCGCCGTCACCGGCCCGCTTGTCCAGGCGACCGCCGTCCCCACCATCGGGCCCGCGCAATTCACGGCGGTAACGTCCCTCCAGGACGCATGGGGCAGTCATGCCGCATCGACACAGCTCACCGCGCAGGTGGACGCCACGCACAGCTTTTTGGTCCTATCGGCCACACCGGACGGGCGCCAGCTCCTTGGGACGCTCTTCACGACAGGTGCGATCGGCAGTGGGGAGGGAGTCCAGGCCGGCTTGCTTGCTGGACGTCGCAACGCGGCAATTCACTCCGGTTGGCGAGGCATCCACGGTATCGCCAATGACCGCGCCGTTTCCGGAGGCCGACTGTATCTCCTCCGACGAGCGCTACGTGGTCTGTGAGGATCAAGCGGCGCCTGCCACCACGGGTTTGCCCGAGATGTCACCAGGCTTGGCCACGCTCTGGTCGTACGATCTCGTGAGCAAGCAAGCGCGACGGATCACCGACACGGATCACTATGCCTTCGCAGGGAAAGTACTCGAAAGCCACAGCACTCTGGTCTTCTCGGCGGGCAAGCAGGTCTACCTGGTGGACCTCGCCACCAATGCCATCGCGTCATTACCGCTCCCTTCACCAGGACCGTTTGCGATCGGTTTCTCGTGGCCATACCTCGTGTACTTCGACCAGCCCGATCCGGCACAGCCCACCAAAGTGAGAGCGCGCGATCTGGCGACTGGGCAGGACATTGCCCTGCCTCAGGTGGACGCCGTGTACGCCGCCACCAACAACGCGGATGGGAACCATATCCCCTACTTGGTGCTTACAGGTGACACGTTGTTCGTGAGCCTGGCGACGGGGCGCATTCAGAGCAGCAATGTGCCGCCGAACAACGTCACTGGACCTGATGCCGCCACGACGCTCTATGAGCTGGACCACATCGTCGAGGGGGGCTCCCAACTGCGCCCGGTCGCCCGCTACCACGGCGCCGCGTCGTTCCCGATCGGCGCGAACCCGCGACTCGTCGTGTACGACTTCATCGCCTGGGACCGTGCCGAGGACCGCTGGGTGAAGTTCTCGTCGCTGCCCCACGGCCAGGGCCCTGTAGCACGTCTGAACGGGAACACCCTTATGACCCTAAGCGCCGGTCAGGAAGTGACCATCTACGATACCGCCCGGCTCCGCACGGCTGGTGGGTGACAGCTCCTCTCGGCAGTGGCTGGGCGTGCGGCCGCGTAGTCTGCCCTCGTGGACTCGTGAGATCTGGCATGAGGCATTGTCTGCTTCAGGGCGCGCCAGCTTCGGCAGCGGGTGGTGCCGGTCGCGAATGCGCACAGCTTGAGCCAGACGGCCGAGCCCGGGCTGCGATCGCTCTTGAGGCTCGCATGCTAGCCCATGACATTCAGCGGCGTGCAGGAGGGTTAGGCCGCAT
>WNFM01129971.1_pt1 | contig 12136 bp, 12 predicted proteins | sample 5400271 | NCBI WGS metagenome assembly WNFM01 (sample SAMN13153352, study PRJNA577476) | soil metagenome | isolation source: 60 cm saprolite on Douglas fir-dominated hillslope | place: USA:California | collected 2013-09-17 | reverse complement strand
TGCTGAGCGTGGCATTGGGACGATTCATCGAGGCGCACAACGGCGTCATCCTGACCGGCAAACCGGTGGCGCAATTGATCATCGAGAACCGCAAGTGCACGGGCGTGGAGTGCGCGGACGGCAGCAAGTACCGGGCGCAGAAAGCGGTAGTCTCCACGATTCACGTCAAGCACCTCTTGGGAATGGCGCCAAGCGAACTGTGGGGCGATGCGCTACACGCGAGCGTGGATCTCTGGCAAGCGGAGCATGGCATGTTCGTATTCCACTACGCGTTCAGCGAACCGCCGAAGTATCCGCTGGCCGATGGAGGAACCGTATCCGGCGCCGAAGCGTCGATCATGCAGCGGCCGGAGAGCATCTTCGTGCCGAGCGGAGACCAGGCCCGAGGCGAGCTGACCCTGGATGACTACCCCCTTCAGATTGTGCATGCCTCGGTATACGACCAGAGTCGGGTGCCGCCGGGCTGCTGCGCACTCAAGATCGAAGGCGGCATACCGTACGGGCTGAAGGAGGGACCTCAGCACTGGGACGACATCAAGGAGCGAGTCGCGGACACGTTCCTGACCCAGTACATGCGCCACACCACGAATCTGACCAAAGATAAGGTGCTCGCGAAGGTGATCATGAGCCCGCTGGACATCGAGCGCATGAATCCGGCGATGTGGCGCGGCAGTGTGCACCACAGAGACAAACGTTGGGGCAACTTCGCCCCGTACCGCATGCCGATTCCCGGCCTGTACCAGACGGGGGCCTGTACCGAGGCCGGCGGCTCGGTGACCGGTCAGCCCGGGCGCAACGCCGCCGCAATCATTCTCCAGGATGACGGCAAGACTCTCGAGCAGATTGTTGGAAGCGGCCGCGCTGCCTGAACGATTCGATCCGCCAAGAACTCCGGACACAGGTGAGAGCCACGATGAAGAGCCTTTTTGATATTGTCGCGATGATCACTGCGTTCGCTTGGTTGACCGTCGGCACCGTGCAGGCGCAGCCGCCGGCGCCCGCCGCATCGGCTGTGCGGGCCAATCTTGCGCCGCATCCCGCTCCCGAGCAGCCGCTGCCGTACAGTCACAAGGTCCACGTCGGCATGGGATTGCCGTGCCGACTCTGTCACACCAACCCGGCTCCAGGTCGGGAGATGACGTTCCCAGCCACCGCGACCTGCATGAACTGCCACGCCACGATGGTCACCGATCGGCCGGCGATCAAGAAGCTCGCGGACTACGCCGAATCGAAACAGCCGATTCCTTGGGTGCGCGTTTACAAGGTACTGCCAGGAGTAACTTGGACCCATCGCAAGCATTTGCAAGCGGGGGTGCAGTGCGAAACCTGCCACGGGGCAGTGGGCGACCTCGACGCCATGTCGGAAACGACGGCTGTCACCGGGATGGCGACTTGCATCAGCTGCCACCAGGCGCGAGGCGTGAGCGCGGCGTGCACCGTCTGCCACGCCTGGCCGGCCAAATAGCGTGAGAGATATCTTGATGGTCCACCGGTCCCTGCTTGGTTTCGCGGCCTTGGGGCTGGCTTCGCTCGTTCACGCTCAGACGCCGTTGCGGGTGATCAGCTTTCCCGGCGGCGCGAACCTGCCGCTTTGGGTTGCCGAGGACAAGGGGTTGTTCGCACGAGAGAAGCTCGCGGTAAAGGTGAGTCCCACTCCGAACTCGGTCGAGTTGATCCAAAGCCTCATCAAAAACGAGGAGGACGTCGCGACGGCGGCGTTCGACAACGTGGTCGCCTATCAGGAGGGCCAGGGGGAGGTAAAGCTGTCCACCGCGCCCGATCTCTTCGCGTTCATGGGCTTCTCGCGGGGAACCGTTCGCCTGGTAGTGAGTCCCGACGTCAAGGACTATGACGACCTGCGCGGCAAGACGCTTGCGGTCGACGCGATTGCGACCGGCTACTCATTGGTTCTGCAGAAGCTGTTGCAGTTGGGCGGGCTCGAGGACGGCGATTATCGCCTGGAACCGGTCGGCTCGACGGCAACGCGAGCGCAAGCGTTGATGGAGAACAAGTTCTCGGGAACGATCTTGACGACGCCGCTGGAAATCGCGCCGGAGTCGCGGGGATATCGGCGTCTCGCCAATGCTGTCGATGTCCTGGGACCGTACCAGACGATTGTCGGGATCACCCGGCGCAGCTGGGCGAGGGCCAACCGCGACGCGCTCGTCAGCTTCATCCGCGCGTCGACCGAGGCGATCGACTGGTTGTTCGATCCGAAAAACCGCACCGAGGCGGTGGCGATCTACAGGACGCATCTGCCGAACGTGCCCGAGGACGCCGCGCGGCGGCACGTCGACGCGCTGCTCGGCGAGCGTGAAGGCTTCACGCGCGGCGGTGCGCTCGATCCGCAAGGGATGATGACGGTGCTGCGGATCAGATCCGAACTCGGACGGCCCCGCAAGACGCTGACCGATCCGGCGCGCTACCTCGACGAACGTTACCAACGGGCGGCAAACGGCAAATGAATCCATTTGGCGCTGATCGAGAAGAGCATGCACGACGAATTGCAAACGATTGCATAATAGCTTATAACCGGCCTGGGCTTGGCCGTTGGAAGCTCGCTACTTCGGAGGTTGAATGCAGGCGCTGATTCGCAAGCCCAAGCCGTTTTACGCGAAGCTCCACAATCAAGTCATCATCGCGATCTGCGCCGCGATCATCATGGGAGCGGCGTGGCCAACGGCTGCGGTGAAAATGAAGCCGCTGGGCGACGGCTTCATCAAGCTGATTGGGATGGTGATCGCCCCGCTGGTGTTTTGCATCATCGTGTCGGGGATCTCGGGCATGGGGAGCGCCCGCCGGGTCGCCCGCATCAGCGTCAAATCGATGGTGTACTTCTACGTGGTCTCCGCGCTGGCGCTGCTGCTCGGCTTGATCGCGGCCAATCTGATACCGACCGGCGTCGGGCTCAACATCGATCCGCGCTCCATCGACACTTCCAGCATCGCCGGCTACGTCACTGCCGCCAAAGACCAGGGTGTCGTGGCCTTTCTATTGAACATCATCCCCGTCACCATGGTCGACGCCTTCGCAAAGGGCGCCATTCTGCAGGTCGTTGTGGTTGCCGCACTGTTCGGCGTCGCCCTCATCTATCTGGGCGAACGGGCCCGAGCCGTCAAGGATCTGGTGGACCAACTCACGCGGGTGGTGTTCTCGATAGTCGAGATGATCGTCAAGCTGTCGCCGATCGGCGCCTTCGGCGCCATGGCCTTCACCGTCGGACGATTCGGCCTTCATTCCCTGCTGCCTCTCCTGAAACTCGTTCTCCTGTTCTACGGCTCTTGCCTGGCGTTCGTGCTCATCGTGCTGGTGCCGATCGCGCGGCACGTCGGCTTCAGCATCCTCAAATTCTGCCGCTACATCCTCGACGAGATACTGCTCTTCCTCAGCATCGCCAACTCCGAGGCGCTGCTGCCGCGCTTGATGGAGAAGCTCGAACGCATGGGTGTTCCTAAGTCGGTGGTTGGCCTGGTAGTGCCCACGGGCTATTCCTTCAACCTCGCGGGCAGCAGCATCTATTTCACCTTATGTGTCATCTTTATCGCGCAGGCCACCAACACGGCGCTGCCGCTCGATCGTCAGCTGCTGATTCTGCTGATCGCAATGCTGATGTCGAAGGGAGCAACCGGCTTTACCGGCGCCGGCTTCGTCGTACTGGCCGGCACGCTGTCCGCGATGCCGGACATCCCGATGGCCGGCCTTGCCCTGCTGCTCGGCATCGACCCCTTCATGCAACGCGGTCGGGGGCTCGTCAACTACATCGGCAACGGCGTCGCAGCGATTGCCATCGCTGCCTGGGAGAAGGATTTGGACGTTGCAGAACTCAATCGCCACCTCAATCTAGGCCCCGATGGCGATATTGCCGTCGCGCCGAGTCCGACGGCGGTGCAGCCCCGGCCGGGACGAAATGAGATCAAGCTTCAACGGGTGCGTATTCACGCAACGTACTGAGGTGTGTGCTCCCCTGGTGGACCCACGCCCGATATGCTAGACGCATTTTCCGATGTCCCGCGAATGCGTGCTTACTTGCGGTGTCGCACGCCATAACCTAATCTTCGCCGGCATGAGCAAAACGCCGTCAGGAATCAAGCAGATCGCACAGCGAGCGGGGGTGCACGTCTCGACGGTATCACGGGCGCTCAATCCGCAAACCCGCACGATGGTGTCGCAGGAAGTGGCGACGCGCATTCTGAAAATAGCCAATAACCTGAGCTACACCCGCAATCCCCTCGCCTTCGGACTGAAGACGCGCCGCTCATTTACTGTCGGCGTCATCGTCCCGGATCTCACGAATCCCCTATTTCCTCCTATCGTGCGCGCCATCGAACGCACTCTCGGGAAGGAGGGCTACGTGACCATGCTGGCGGATTCGGACAATAGCAGGGAGACGGAATCCGCCATTCTCGACTCGCTGCGGGCGCGGCAGGTTGATGGACTGATCCTGGCTACCGCTTGGCTCCAAGATGACATCGTCAAGAGATGTCAGGAGCGGAAAATTCCCTTTGTGCTCGTGAACCGCACGGTGCTCGACGAAAGCATAACCAGCGTCGTCACCAATGACGCCTATGGTATCCGCCTCGCCGTCGACCACCTTCTCCAGCTTGGACACCGCAAGCTGGCTTACGTTGGCGGCCCGCTCAACACGTCGACGGCGACCGGACGGCGCGAAGGTTTCATCGCGGCCCTCAAAACCTACCGGCTGAGCGTGAGGGAGAAACTCATCATCGATTGCGCGTCGTTCACGGTGCAGGCCGGCGCAGCCGCCGCCCGCCGGCTTCTAACGACTGCGAATCGCTCCTTCACGGCGATTGTCGCCGCCAACGATATGTTGGCACTGGGATGTTACGACGCTCTCACCGAGGCAGGACTCGCATGTCCGCAGGACGTTTCGATCACGGGCTATAACGACATGCCCTTTGCCGACCGCTTCAATCCCCCGCTGACGACGTTGCGAATTCCGCACGATCAGCTCGGCGTGCAGAGCGGACTGCTGTTGCTGCGAAAGATGCGTGACCCCGCAGTCGTCGTCCCCTCCATGCACCTCGAACCCGCGCTCGTGGTACGAGGCTCAACCATGGCCATCCAGAGATAGCACTCGAATCGTTGCGAAGCTAACTCAAGAACTCGCCAATCCATTCGCGCGATTCGAGGATCTGCTTGACACGGCGCAGATAGGCGCCGGAATAGGCGCCGTCTACCGCGCGGTGGTCGAAACTATGAGCGAGTATGCCGACTGGGCGAATTTCAACCCTCTCGCCCTTGTCATCCGTTACCACCCATGGCCGGCGGTGCACGCCGTCGGTCGATAGAATCGCAACCTGGGGCTGGTTGATGACCGGCGCCGTGAGAAAGGTGCCGAAGCTGCCATTATTGGTGAGTGAATAAGTGCCCTCGGTCATATCGTCGGGTTTGAGCGCGTTGGTGCGCGCCCGCTTGGCGATTTGGGTGATCGCCCGCGCAATTTCAGGGACCCGCAGCGCGGCGACATTCTTGATCACCGGCGCGACCAACCCGCCGCCATCGAGATCGACGGCCACCGAAAGATTGATCGCTTTGTGCACGATGAGGGAGTCCCCCGCCACATGAGCATTCAAATGCGGAAATTCAGGCAACGCCAGCGCCACTGCCCGGGCGATGAAGGGAAGATAGGTGAGCGACCCCTCCTCGCGCTCCTTCCACGCTTTCTTGAGCGCGCCGCGCGCCGCCTCGACCCCCGAGAAATCCACCTCGATGGCTTGCAGCACATGCGCGCTGGTGGCTTTGGAGAACGCATTGAATGGAACCGTCTCGGCGATACTGCGTACCGTCGCAGGCGGCGCTCGAGTGCTTCCCAAATGAGACAGCACGTCGTTGCGCTTGATGCGGCCGTCGCGGCCGGTGCCGTGGACCCGCGCAATATCGATGCCGGTCTCGGCGACGAGCCGTCGCACCGCAGGCGAAAGCGGAGCGCCTCGGCCATCTCTTTTTGACCGTCTCGCCGTCTCTCCCGCTGCCGGCTCTGCCGGCTTCACGGGTTGGGTTGGCCTGGGGAGTTCCGCGGCGGCTTTGGGCACCGCGACGCCCGCGCCCCGGCCCGAATCGATGATCGCGAGCTTCGTTCCGACCTTGACGGTCTCACCCGCGGCGACCAGTATCTTGAGCAGAGTTCCGGCGACCAGCGACGGCACCTCGGTCGCGACTTTATCGGTTTCGATCTCGACCAACAATTCGTCGATCGCAACCTTGTCGCCTTCCTTCTTGTGCCAGGCCGCTACCGTCCCTTCTTCGACGGTCTCGCCCAACTGCGGCATGATGACGTCCATAGCGTTTCCCCCTACCAGTCGACTGAAATGTATTTTTTCTCCAGGAATTCAAGCATGCCCTCGTGGGCGCCTTCGCGGCCGACACCCGATTGCTTGACTCCGCCGAATGGCGCCGCCGGGTCGGAAACGACCCCCCGGTTGAGCCCGACCATTCCCGATTCGATTTGCTCCGCAACATCGAGTCCCTTGGCCAGATCGCGCGTGAAAATATAGGAGATCAGACCGTAGGGCGTGCCATTCGCCTTGGTGATCGCCTCGTCGGTGGTCGAAAATCGCTGCACCGGTGCGATCGGCCCGAAAATCTCATCGTTCAGGACGTTCGCGTCGTCCGGAACGTCGGTGAGGAGCGTCGGCTGGAAGAAAAATCCCTTGCGATCGGGCCGGCGGCCTCCGGTCGCGATCTTGGCGCCCTTCTTGGCAGCATCATCGACGAAGGCCATCATGTCGTTCTGCGCGGTCTTGTTGATCAGCGGACCGAGATCCACGCCCTCCTCGAGCCCCGGCCCCACCCGCATGGCCTGCATGGCCGCGGTAAATTTTTCGGCGAACGCGTCCGCGATGCCGTCTTGCACGTAAAACCGGTTTGCCGCCGTGCAGGCCTCGCCGCCGTTGCGCATTTTGGCGATCATCGCTCCCTTCACGGCCTCGTCCACGTCCGCGTCGTCGAATACGATGAACGGGGCGTTGCCGCCCAGTTCCATCGAGCAATTGACGATGGTATTGGCGGCCTCGCGCAGCAACACGCTGCCCACTTGCGTTGAGCCCGTGAAGGACAGTTTGCGCACGCGCGAATCGTTGATGATTGCACCCACGACTTTCGACGAGCGGTGCGACGGTATGACGTTGACCACGCCCGGAGGCACGCCCGCTTCTTCCAGCAGACTCGCTATCGCAAGCGCGGTGAGCGGCGTTTCCGAGGCGGGCTTGAGGATGACCGTGCAACCCGCCGCGAGCGCGGGGCCGATCTTGCGGGTCGCCATGGCCGCCGGAAAATTCCACGGCGTCACCAGGATCGAAACGCCCACCGGCTGCTGCAATACCAAAATCCGATTGGTGCCGCCCGGATTGGTTGAAATCTCGGAAATATTGCGCACCGCCTCTTCCGAATACCAGCGGAAGAATTCGGCCGCGTAGGCCGCTTCGCTGCGCGCATCCTTCAGAGCCTTGCCGTTCTCCTGAGACATGAGCTTCGCGAAGTCCTCCGCGCGCTCGGTCATGAGTTCGAAGGCTTTGCGCAAGATCTCGGCGCGCCGGCGCGGTGCGGTGGCGGCCCAGGCGGGCAGCGCCCGGTGGGCTGCGTCGACCGCCGCCAATCCGTCTTCGATGCTTGCCGACGCGACCGAGGCAATGACCTCTTCGCTCGCCGGGTCCAACACTTCAATGCCGGCGCCGTCCGAGGCGGCGCGCCACGCGCCGTCGATGTAAAGGCCGGTCCGCACGGCAATGATCGGTCCACTCATGATTTCGGGGTCGCTCTCTAGTCGATGGTCTTGAGGATGGTCTCTACGATGCGCGCTACGCTCGGGATGGTTAAGTCCTCGAGCCGGTCCGCGGCGGGCAACGGCACGTGGGGCGTGGTGATGCGCGTAATCGGCGCGTCCAGGTCCCAGAACAGCTCCTCAGCCACCAGGCTCGCGATCTCGGCACCCCAGCCGCACAGCCGCGGATTTTCTTCAACCGTGTAGAAGCGGCCGGTCTTCGAGACCGCGGCGAAAATCGTCTGGGTGTCGAGCGGCACCAATGAGCGGACGTCGATCACCGTCGCGGAAATACCGTGCTCTGCTTGAAGTTTTTCGGCGGCTTCGAGCGCCCGCGGCACCATGAGTGCGAGCGCCGCGATGGTCAGGTCCGATCCTTGGCGACGTATCGCAGCCTTGCCGAGCTTGTCGACGTGCTCACCGTCCGGCACCTCGCCTTTGGTGGCGTACAGTGCTTTGTGTTCGAAGAAGACGACGGGGTCAGGATCGCGTATCGCGGCGGCGAGCAAGCCTTTGACATCCGCGGGCGTTGACGGTGCCACCACTTTGAGGCCCGGTATGGCCATCGCCCAATTCTCGACGCTTTGCGAATGCTGCGCGCCGAAGCGCGAACCGCCGCCGTTGCCCGTGCGAATCACCAGCGGCAGGGAAATTTGGCCGTTGGTCATATAGCGTGTCTTGGCAATCTCGTTGGCGACTATATCCCAGCACACCGCCAGAAAATCCGAGAACATGATCTCGGCCACCGGCTTGAGGCCGGTCATCGCCGCTCCCATGGCGGCGCCCAAGATCGCTTGCTCGGCGATGGGCGTATCACGCACCCGCAAGGGTCCGAATTTTTCGAGCAAACCGACAGTGGCTTTGAATACGCCGCCCGCGGCCGCAATATCCTCGCCCAGGCAGACGACTGAGTCGTCGCGCTCCATTTCCTGAGCGATACCCGCGGCGACCGCGTCGCGATAGGTTAGTTCCGCCATGCCCAGCCTCCATCCGCCCAGACGTCTTTGAGAATCAACTCGTCCGCGGGCGGTCGTGATGCCTTGGCCGCCTCGGTCGCTTGATCGACCCGTTGCTTGATCTCTTCCTCGACGCCCAAGATCGTCGATTCGGCCACGCCGAAATCGATCAGGCGTTGGCGATACAGCGGTATTGGATCGCGCTTCATCCACGCTTCGACTTCTTCCGCGGGCCGATATTTAGCCGGGTCGGCTCGCGAATGACCGTGGTGGCGATAGGTCAGCGCTTCGATGAGCGACGGGCCGGCGCCGGCGCGGGCCCGCGCGATCGCAGACTGCGCGGTGCGATAAACCTCGTCGGCATCGTTGCCGTCGATCAGAATTCTGTCGAGTCCGTAGGCGGAGGCGCGATCGGCGGCGGGATTCTTGACCGGCGTCACCGCCGAAATCGGCGTGTATTCCATATACAGGTTGTTTTCACAGACGAACACCACCGGAAGCTTCCAGATCGAGGCCATGGACAATGCTTCGTGGAACGCCCCGATATTGGTCGTGCGCCGACCAAGCAGCGCCCATCGCGATCGGGAGATGGGCGCCGATGATGGCGTAGGACCCCATCACGCCCCTGTCGACATCGGTCAGGTGCATCGAGCCGCCCTTGCCGCCCATCAAGCCGCACTCACGTCCCATGAGCTCGCCCAATACGCCCGTCATCGAGGAGCCCCGCGCCAGCGTATGCGCGTGGCCCCGATACGTGCAGAAACTCCAGTCGCCGGGCCTCATCGACGCACCGAATGCGGCGGCAATCGCCTCCTGGCCGATCGCCAAATGGCTGGTGCCCTTGATCAGATTCTGGAGAAACAAATCATAGGCGCGCTTCTCGACCGTGCGAATCTCGAACTGGCTGCGGTACAGAGCCAGCCGCGTCGTCGCGTCGATCTCGTCGCTTGCTCGCGGCCTCGACCTGGCCGCCGTCTGTTCTATTTGCAAGACTATATCCTCTTGATTCGAAGCGTTTTTTAGGTTGTATCGCCGAGCGCTCAATATTGATTGGCGATCGGCAGTTCCTGCGCCGGAAACAAAGTGATGACTTCGCAGCCCGTGGCGGTGACGACCAATTCCTCCTCAATGCGCGCGGCGGACCGGCCATCCGACGCGGGGCAGTAAGTCTCGAGCGCGAACACCATGCCTTCCTTGATCTCGAGGGGGTGATCCAGCGAGACCAGGCGCGAGATGATCGGCCGTTCGTGGAGCGCGACCCCGAGGCCGTGGCCGAACTGCAGTGCGAAGGCTTCCATTTCGTTCGGAAAACCGAAATCCTCGGCGCGTGGAAATACGGCCGCGATTTCGTCGGTGCCGACGCCGGGCCGAACCTTGGAGATCCCGGCGTCCATCCATTCGCGCGCCTTGGTGTAGGCATCTTTTTGCGCTTCGCTGGCTTTTCCCACCGCGAAGGTGCGGTAGTAGCAGGTGCGATAACCCATATAGGCCTGGATGATGTCGAAAAACGCCTGGTCGCCGGGACGGATGATTCGGTCGGTGAAATTATGGGGGTGCGGGCTGCACCGTTCGCCGGCCACGGCGTTGATCGCTTCGACGTCGTCGGAGCCCATTTCGAACAGCCGCTTGGTCGCCATCGCGACGATATCGGACTCGCGAACCCCCGGCTTGAGAGCTTCATAAATGTTTTGATAGACACCGTCGACCATGGCAGCGGCGGTGTTCAAGAGCATGATCTCGTCACGGCTCTTGATCTCACGCGCATCCAGCATGACCTGCTGGCCGTCCACGATGGTGAGACCGAGCTTTTGCAGCGCGAACAGCATCGGGGGCTCGATCACATCTAAACCTTCTTTCAGCACGTCGTAGATTTCCTGTGCCGCGCGCTGGACCAAACCCTGATCGGGCGGAATGGTGCCGCGCAGGCCGACGTTGCCGGCGTGGCAGCAGATCGGCTGCAGCCAAGGCGCGTAAATGCGGTGATGCGCGGCGGCCGACCCGAAATCCCACAAATGAGGTTCGCCATTGCCGGTCAGCACCGCGAAGCGGCAGAATTTGTCCCGCGACCACTCGCCGATCGCGGTCGAGGTGATGTAGCGGATGTTGTTGTTGTCGAAGCACAGCAGCGCGCCCAGCGTGGAATTGCGGACAGCCTGCCGGGCGCGTCCCAAGCGATAGCGGTGAAGCCGCCGAAAATCGACGCGCTCCTCGAAATCGACGTTCATCACCCCGTGAGCATTGAGGCGCGACCAATCATGGTGCGGATCGATATCCTCCGGCTTGATCTCCAGGCGCTCTGAGACCGCCGCCCTCGTCGGTTCCTTGCGTGGGGCCTTCCGGTTCTTTTGCTGCTGCTCATTCATGATTCGCTCCGATTTCGCTTTCCGACGCGCCTCGATCGTGACGCTCAAAAGAAGCGTAATTGACCTATCGCAATCGTTTGCACTGATTTGGATACGATACCGCCAGTTGCGCCAAAACGCCAGCGGGCATACTGCCATCGGACAGAGTGGCGGTCCATTGCCCGACTGGAATTCTATGCGCTTGTATTTGCGCAGCCGAGACGGTATAACTATGCAAACGTTTGCAGTCGACCGGGCAAACGATGGGATATCAGAAGTTGTGAGAAGGAAGTTACGATGACGCAGGCGAACCTCAAAGACTATCGGCTGGGTTGGATTGGAACCGGCCGCATGGGTTATGCCATGGCCTCGAGGCTGCTGAAGAACGGCTGCGACGTTGCTGTCTACAATCGCACCCGAGCAAAGGCAGAATCCTTGGCCGAATTCGGTGCGGTCATTGTCGATACTCCGGCCGCCCTGGCCGATCGCGATATCGTGTTCACCATGGTATCGGGTCCGGACGATCTGATCGAGGTGGTGACCGGGAGCAAGGGCGTCCTCTCGCGCCCGGATCGGACGCCCAAGCTCTTGGTCGATTGTTCGAGCGTGTCGACCGAGGCTTCGGCCGCGGTCCGACAACGGGCTGCATCTCGCGGCGTCGCGATGCTGGCGGCTCCGGTGTCCGGGAACGCCAAAGTGGTCAAGGCCGGCCTCCTGTCGGTGGTCGCCTCAGGCCCGGAAGCGCAGTTCAAGATTGCCGAGCCCTATCTCGCGCTGCTCGGCAGTGGCGTTTCCTATGTCGGCGACGGCGAACTCGCGCGCATGGTCAAGATCTGCCACAACATTCTGCTGGGTGTGGTGACCCAATCGCTGGCCGAGATCACGGTTTTGGCGGAAAGGGGCGGCGTACCGCGCCACGCCTTTCTCGACTTCATCAACAAGAGTGTGATGGGTTCGTTGTTCACGAAATATAAATCGCCGGCCTTCGTCAATCTTGACTGGACTCCGACCTTCACGCCTTATCTGCTGCGAAAGGATCTCGATCTTGGCCTCGAGGC
>WNFM01277235.1_pt1 | contig 12141 bp, 7 predicted proteins | sample 5400271 | NCBI WGS metagenome assembly WNFM01 (sample SAMN13153352, study PRJNA577476) | soil metagenome | isolation source: 60 cm saprolite on Douglas fir-dominated hillslope | place: USA:California | collected 2013-09-17 | reverse complement strand
CGAAATGCGCATCGCTCCACACCAGCCGGCCGGCCAGCCGCTTGGCATAGGGATCGAGCAGCAGCTTGTTGGCGTTGAAGCGGTGGCCATGCTCGGGCGCGTAGGGGCCGTAAACGCGATAGCCGTAAAGCTGGCCCGGCGAAATGTCGTTGAGATAGCCGTGCCAGACGTCCTCGCTGCGCTCCGGCAATTCGACGCGTTCGAGCTCGCGGCGGCCCTGGCTGTCGAACAGGCACAACTCGACCTTTTCGGCGTTGGCCGAAAACAACGCAAAGTTGGTGCCCCTGCCATCCCAGCTTGCGCCAAGGCGTGCCGAGCTTCCCGCCGTCAATCGCATACGTCAGTCTTCCGGTACGAGAAATATCGCGGCCAGCGGCGGAATGGTCAAGTTGAGCTCGGGAATGGCCCCTGTCAGGGTATGGACCCCGCCGATATTGCCGACATTGCTGCCGCCGTAATGCGCGGAGTCCGAATTGAAGACTTCCTTCCATTGGCCGGCGAACGGCACGCGGACGCGGTAATTGTAATAAACGTTCGGTGAAAAATTGACGACGACGAGACAGCGGGCGTGCGCGTCCAGGCCTTTGCGGACCCAGGCAAAGACATTGCTGCCGGAATCATGGGTGATGACCCATTCAAACCCCGCCTGGCTGCAATCCATCTCGTGCAGCGCCGGCACCGATCGGTAAAGATGATTGAGATCGCGAACCAGGTTCTGGATGCCGGCATGTTTTGGCTGTTCGAGCAGGTGCCAGTCCAGCGAATGATCGTGATTCCATTCGCGCTCCTGGCCGAACTCGCAGCCCATGAACATCAGCTTCTTGCCGGGATGGCCGAACATGAAGCTGTAATAGGCGCGCAGGTTGGCAAAGCGCTGCCAGTCGTCGCCGGGCATGCGCCCCAGGATCGAGCGCTTGCCGTGCACGACCTCATCGTGGGAGAGCGGCAGGATGAAGTTTTCCGAAAACGCGTAGTGCAGGCCGAACAGGATGTCGCCGTGATGGAATTTGCGGTGGATTGGATCCTTGCCGATATATTTCAGCGTGTCGTGCATCCAGCCCATATTCCACTTGTAGCCGAAGCCAAGCCCGCCATATTCCACCGGCCGCGATACCTGCGGCCACGCGGTGGATTCCTCCGCCGCCGTGGTGGCCTCCGGATAATGCCCGAACAGTTCGATGTTGAAGCGGCGCAGGAACGCGATCGCTTCGAGGTTCTCCCGGCCGCCGTGCTGGTTCGGAATCCATTCGCCCGCCGGCCTCGAGTAATCAAGATAGAGCATCGAGGCGACCGCATCGACACGCAGGCCGTCGACGGCGTAACGGTCCAGCCAGAACAGCGCATTCGAGACCAGGAAATTGACCACTTCGGTGCGGCCGAAATTGTAGATCAGCGTGCCCCAGTCGAGATGCCGGCCCTGCAGGGGGTTGGCGTGTTCATACAAAGCCGTTCCGTCGAAGCGGCCGAGAGCGTGGGGATCGTCGGGGAAATGCCCGGGCACCCAGTCGAGCCACACGGCGATCCCCTCGCGGTGAAAGGCATCGACCAGTGCGGCAAAATCCTCAGGGCTGCCGAACCGGCTGGTCGGCGCGAACATGCCGGTCGGCTGATAGCCCCAGGAGCCGTCGAACGGGTGTTCGCTGATGGGCAGAAACTCGACATGGGTGAAGCCGAGATCCTTGACGTAGGCCGGCAGCCGTTCGGCGAGTTCGCGATAGGTCAGCCATTCGTTGCTGCCGTTGCGCCGCCACGAGCCGAGATGGACCTCGTAGATCGAGACCGGTGCGTCAAGCGCGTTGATGCCTGATGGTGCCGGGCGCGGCCGCGGCAGTCTCATCTCGTCGAACACGATCGAAGCGGTCTTCGGGCGAACTTCGGCCGCGAATGCCAGCGGATCGGATTTCAACGGCAGATGCTGCCCGTTGGGATCGACGATATCGAACTTGTAGTGGTCGCCGGCTTTGGCGTGCGGGATGAACAGCTCCCAATAGCCGATGCCGCGCACCCGCATCGGGTGCCGCCGCGGATTCCAGTAGTTGAAATCGCCGACCACGCTGACGCCCTTGGCGTTCGGCGCCAGCACCACGAAGGCGATGCCCTCGACGCCGTCGAGTTGCATCGGATGTGCGCCGAGCTTGTCGTAGATCCGCTGATGGGTGCCTTCGCCGAGCAGATGCAGATCGAAGTCGCTCAGGACAGGCGGGAAGCGGTAGGGATCGTCGAGATCGACGACCGCGTCGCCGAACCGGGCGCGTAGCTGGTAGCGCGTCGAGCCGTTCGGCAGGGCGCCTGCGAACAACCCGGAATCATGGATGCGCGTGAGTGGCGCAGATTCACCGTGCTCGCCGATCGCCTCGACATTGGAGGCCTCGGGCAGCAAGGCGCGCACCACGTTCTGGCCGCCCTCGCTGTGCAGGCCGAGATAGTGAAAGGGATCGGAATGCCTGCCTTCGATGATCGCGTAGGCCTCGGCGGGTAACTTGGTCATGAGGCCTCAGGGGACTGTTGCGACAACATTCGGATCATACCGGTCAGCGGCACGCGTAGCCAGTCGGGCCGGTATGACAGCTCATATTCGATCTCGTAGAAAGCCTTCTCAAGCAGGAAGAAGGTTAACAGGCCCTCGGCCGCCTTGGGGTCGGACGGCCAGAGCCGCTGATGGGCGATGGTTTCGCGGTAGGCGGACAGGAATTCGCTCGTAGCCCGGTCGCGCCACGCGTCGAGCGCGGCGCTGAGCCTGCCGTGGTCGTCCTGGGCCACCCTGCGCGCGCGCTCAAGCGCGGACGTCGCCGCATAGTCGATCGAACGGATCAGGCTGGCGACGTCACGCGCACCGGGCGCCTTGCGACGGCGCTCGCTGATGGGGCGCCGCGGCTCGCCTTCGAAGTCGGTGATGAAGATGTCGTCCTTGACGATCAGCATCTGGCCGAGATGGAAGTCACCGTGGTGACGGATATTGAGCCCGTCGATCCCGCGCGGCAGCAAAGCCTTCAACCGTTCCGGCAGGGTCGGCTGCAGCGCCAGTAGCTGATCGACCAGCGGGCGATCGGTCTCCTTGAGCCGGTCGCGGCGTTTTCCCAGTGCATCGAAGATGCGCTCGGCACGGATCAGAATATCGCCGGTCCAGCGCTTGATATCTTCGATCCGGATCGGCTCCGGCGCGAATTCTGGAAGTTCGGCGTTGCTGGTGAGCGCAATATGCAGCTCGGCGACGCGCCGTCCGGCCTGCGACAGATAACCCAGATAGGGAATATGACGATCGATTGCGCCATCTTCGCTCGCCGCCAGCATGCGCTGTTCATCAACGAAGCGATCGAGATGCGACGCAGTCACGTTCCAGGCATCGCCCTGGTTGGAGACGAAGGCGTGGATGGCGCCGACGGCGCTGTTGCTGTTGCCGTCGACCAGTTCGACGCTGCCGAGCAGCGCCGGCGCATTGGCAAAGCCGGCGATGTCGGTGAGAAAACGCCCCATCTCGATTTCCGGATTGGGTCCGACCTCGAGTTTGCGGTAGATCCTGACGACGTATTGGTCATCCACCAGCGACGTCGAGTCCGGTCGCTCGGCCTCGATGGCACGGATATGTTGCGGCTCGCGGATCGGCTTGTCGGTAAACCGGCTGGTCGGGCGGAATTCGAGCCGCAGGCCCTGTTCGCCTTCCTCGACGGTCAGCGACTGCTGCAGATTGCGCAGCAACAGCCCGATGAAGATCGGATTGGTGGCGACGTCGAGCAGGGTGCCTTCGCGCGCACCCTGGCGCACCGCCGCCAGCGCGTGGGCGTTATAGCGTTCGCGGTCGAAGCGCACCCACTCGATTTGCAGCGGCATCGTATGGCGCGTGGTGACGCCGCGCTGCGTGGTCTCGAAGAAGGCGAGCCAGGGCCGGTTGTCGCCGATGTCGCAGAACGGAACCGCCGAGACCAGCGTCGGCTGGATCGCCTTGGCCGATCGCTCGGGATACCAGCGGGTCCGCGCCAGATGGCCGGGCAGGACGTCGTGCTCGAACACGCCACGCTCGCGCGCCAGCGACACCCAGGTGGCGCCGAGCGGTACCACCAGCGTCTCGAATTCTCCGACCTCGCGCGGCGTCACCGGCTCCGATTTGTCACGCTCCTGCAGTTCGAACCAGTAGAAGCCGTAAGGCGCCAACGTGATCATGTAGGGCAGCTCGCCGATCGCCGGAAAGCGCGTGCGGCCGAGCATCTCAAGGGGAATGCGGTCCTTGAAGGCCGAGAGATCCAGTTCGGTCGCCTGCGCCGACCGCGACAGATTGGCGACGCAGAGAATGACCTCGCCCTGGTACTGGCGCACGTAGCACAGCACCGCGCGGTTTTCCGGGCGGATGAAGGTCATGGTGCCGCGCCCGAATGCCAGCGTCGACTTGCGGACCGCGATCAGCCGCTTGGTGGCGCTGAGCAGAGAGGAGAGGCTGCGCGACTGCGCCTCGACATTGACGGAATCGTAACCGTAGACCGGGTCCATGATGGTCGGCGCGTAGAGCCGCGCCGGGTCGGCGCGCGAAAAACCGCCGTTGCGGTCGGGCGACCACTGCATCGGCGTACGGACGCCGTTGCGGTCGCCGAGATAGATGTTGTCGCCCATTCCGATCTCGTCGCCGTAGTAGATGATCGGCGTGCCTGGGAACGACAGCAGCATTGAGTTCATCAATTCGATCTTGCGCCGGTCGTTGTCCATCAGCGGCGCCAGCCGCCGGCGGATGCCGACATTGATGCGGGCGCGGGGGTCGTTGGCGTAGGTCGACCACAGGTAATCGCGCTCGACGTCGGTGACCATTTCCAGGGTCAGCTCGTCGTGATTGCGCAGGAACAGCGCCCACTGGCAACTGTTCGGAATATCCGGCGTCTGGCGCAGAATGTCGGTGATCGGAAAGCGGTCTTCCTGCGCGATCGCCATGTAGATCCGCGGCATCAGCGGAAAGTGATAGGCCATGTGGCATTCGTCGCCGCGGCCGAAATATTCCTGCACGTCCTCCGGCCATTGATTGGCCTCCGCCAGCAGCACCTTGTCCTTCGAATAGGCGTCGAGCTCGGCGCGCAGCTTCTTGATGATGGCGTGGGTCTCGGGCAGGTTCTCGTTGTTGGTGCCGTCGCGCTCGCACAGATAGGGGATCGCGTCGAGGCGAAAGCCGTCGACGCCGGTGTCGAGCCAGCGCTTCATCACCTGCACCAGCGCCGAGACCACGCGCGGGTTGTCGAAATTCAGGTCCGGCTGGTGCGAAAAGAAGCGATGCCAGTAGAACTGGCCGGCCTCGGGGTCCCAGGTCCAGTTCGACTTCTCGGTGTCGGTGAAGATGATCCGCGTGTCCTGGTATTTCTGGTCGGTATCGCTCCAGACATACCAGTTGCGCGCGCTGGAATTCTTGTCGCTGCGGCGGGCACGCTTGAACCAGTCGTGCTGGTCAGAAGTGTGATTGACGACGAGCTCGGTGATGACGCGCAGGCCGCGCTTCTTGGCTTCCTGGATGAAACGCCTGAAATCCTTCATGGTCCCGAAATCGGGATTGATGTCGCCGTAGTCGGCGATGTCATAGCCGTCATCGCGACCGGGCGAGGGATAGAACGGCAGCAGCCACAGCGTGGTGACGCCGAGCTCCTGCAGGTAGCCCAGTTTCTCGGTCAAGCCTGCAAAGTCGCCGATGCCGTCATTGTTGCTGTCGGCAAAGGCCTTGACGTGGAGCTGATAGATGATGGCATCCTTGTACCAAAGCTCGTCGGTCGCAGGACCGGTGGCTGGCACTTCCCTTGCTTTCACGTCATCCATGTTCATGGCAAAGCGGCCGCCGTCATTCAGCGGATAGGGGCCGTCCATACGAAGGGGGACGCCGGTGTTGGAATTTTCGGCGGTTTGGGCTTTTTTATTCACGGTGATGCCATGGCCATGGAGATGACGTCCCCGCTTCTGGTGTCGAAAGGGAGACGTTCCGGACCTAAGTAGAAAGCCGCTGGACGCGCTTTGGTTCCCCTGGAACCGGTGTTGGGCCAGCGCGTTAGACACCACCTATCTCCTTCCTGTATTTGGACAATTTCGCGACATCACCTAGGTGTTTGCGTGCAAACCGCGTGCCGAATGAACCTTTTTGAAATAGCTAACGCCCGGGGAATTCAGACCGAATTTCTGGACGGCCAGGGTCACCGCCGTGTGACGGACGAAGCAGCCCTGAAAATCGTCCTCGAAGCGCTGCCGCCGCAGGCGCCGGGGCCGTTGATCGGCCAGCCGGTCGTGATCCGCTCGGGGAAGTCGGCGCGGGCCTCGCTGTTGCCGGGCGCCAAGCTGCCGACCACATGGAAAATCACGTCGGGCCAGAAGGTTATCGCCAAAAACGTCGCCCCGGGCCGGGTCATCGTGCTGCCCGAGGGTCTGCCGCTGGGCGTCTACCGCCTGGAAGTCACCGATGCTGTTTCGACGACGGAAGACGTGCCGTTGGTCGTGGCCCCGGCGCGCGCCTTCGCCGGCGATTTCGACCGCTGCTGGCTGCTCGCGGTCCAGCTTTACGGCGTCCGTTCGCGGCGCAATTGGGGGATTGGCGATTTCACCGACCTCCAGGGCCTGATCGAACTGGCCCATCGCCTCGGCGCCGACGGCGTCGGCCTCAATCCGCTGCATGCGCTGTTCGACGACCGTCCGGGCGATTGCAGCCCTTATTCGCCGAACAGCCGGCTGTTTCTCAACGCACTTTATGTCGACGTCGAAAGGCTTCCCGAATTCCGACTTGACCCCGAGACCAAGGCGGCGCTGTCGCGGGTGCGGGCACTCGACGTGGTCGACTATGTCGCCGTCGCCGGATTGAAATGGCAGGCACTGCGTGCAGGCTTCGCGGCGTTCAAGGCCGATGCGACGCCAACCCTGCAACGGGACTTCGACCGGTTTCGCGACGAGCGCGGCGCGCTATTGTCGCGCTTTGCCTGCTTCGAGGCGCTCCGGCACGAATTCGAGGGGCCGTGGTGGGAATGGCCGCCGGAATGGCGGCAACCCGACGATGCCGCCTGCGCCGACTTGCGCACAGGCGCGCGCGGGTCCGAGATCGAGTTCGTCGAATTCGTACAGTGGACCGCCGACCGGCAGCTTGGTGCGGCGAGCGACCTGGCCAAGAAGCTCGGCATGAAGGTCGGGCTCTATCTCGACGTCGCCGTCGGCGTGCAATCCGACGGCTTCGATGCCTGGAACGAGCAAGTCGCGATATCCCGCCATCTCGGCGTCGGCGCACCGCCGGATCCGCTCAACACCGCCGGGCAGAGCTGGGGCCTGGCCGGCTTCAATGCTTCGGGACTGGAGCGGCAATCCTTCGCGCCCTTTGCCGAGATGCTGCGCGCCTCGATGCGGCACGCCGGCGCGATCCGGCTCGACCATGTGCTGGGCCTGAAGCGGCTCTATCTGGTGCCGCACGGCTTTAGTGCTGCCGACGGCGTCTATGTGCAGATGCCGTTCGAGGCGCTGTTGGCCGTCACCGCGCAGGAAAGCGTCGCCAACCGTTGCGTTGTGATCGGCGAGGATCTCGGTACCGTCCCGGAAGGGTTTCGCGCGCAGATGGCCGACTGGGGTATCTGGTCGTATCTCGTAATGATGTTCGAGCGCGAGGATAACGGGTCGTTCCGCGGCGTCGATCACTACTGGACCAACGCGCTGATTACCTTCAACACCCACGATCTCTCGACCTATGCCGGCTGGCGAGGCTTCCACGATCTCAAGGTCAAGCGCGCGCTCGGGATCGATCCCGGCGAGAGCGACGACGCGCGCTGGCATGCGCTGGCGATGCTGGACGACGTGCTGCGCCATCACGAGATTCACGGCCACGATCTCTATTCGGTGGCGCGGTTCCTGGCGCGGACCAAATCGCGGCTGCTGACGATCTCGCTGGAGGATCTGATCGGGCTGATCGACCAGCCGAATATCCCGGGCACCATTCACGAACATCCGAACTGGCGGCAACGCATTCCGGTGTCGCTGGAGCAGATCGCGTCGGCGATCGACGTCGACGCGCTCAGGGCCGCGACCGGCGAACGGTCTCGCGCCATGGTTTGATCCAGACGGTGACGCATATTGTCCTGCCGCATCGAAGACTACGGGCTGATCGGCGACTGCGAGACGGCGGCGCTGGTCGGCCGCGACGGGTCGATCGACTGGCTGTGCTGGCCGGCGTTTGATTCCGATGCCTGTTTCGCCGCACTGCTCGGCACCCACAAACACGGCCGCTGGCTGATCGAGCCGGTGGGCGACATCGTCAGCACGTCGCGCCGCTATTGGGGCGACACCCTGATTCTGGAAACCCGGTTCGAGACATCAGACGGCGCGGTCGAACTGGTCGATTTCATGCCGCCGCGCGGCAACGCGTCCGATGTGGTGCGGCTGGTGCGCGGAGCGCGCGGCCGGGTGAAAATGCGGATGCAGCTCGTGATCCGCTTCGGGTTCGGCAGCGACATTCCCTGGGTCAAGAAGAACGAGGACGGTTCGGGACTGCTGGCGATTTGCGGGCAGGACATGGCCGTGCTGCGGACCCCGGTCGCGACCCGCGGCGAGGATTTCACGACCGTTGCCGAGTTCGAAGTCGGCGAGGGCGACATCGTGCCCTTTGTGCTCACCTACGGGCCGTCGCATCTGCCGGTGCCGGTGCCAATCGATCCCGCGCAGGCGCTGCGGGATACCGAAACCTTCTGGGCCGACTGGTGCAGCCATTGCACCTATGAAGGCGAACACCGCGATCTCGTGATGCGTTCACTGATCACCCTGAAGGCGCTGACCTATGCGCCGACCGGCGGCATCGTCGCGGCGCCGACGACGTCGCTGCCGGAAAAGCTCGGCGGCGTCAGAAACTGGGACTACCGATTCTGCTGGCTGCGCGACGCCACCTTCACGCTGCTGGCGCTGATGAACTCCGGCTACACCGAGGAGGCCTCCGCCTGGCACAACTGGCTGCTGCGCGCCGTGGCGGGTTCGCCCGCAAATATGCAAATCATGTACGGGGTCAAAGGCCAGCGGCGCCTCTTGGAATGGGAAGCGGACTGGTTGCGCGGTTATGAGGGCGCGCTGCCGGTGCGGGTCGGCAACGCCGCTCATGCCCAGCTGCAGCTCGACGTCTATGGCGAGCTGATCGACGCGTTCCACCAGTCGCGGGTGGCCAAACTCGAGCTCGACAAAGGAAGCTGGGCGTTGGAATGCACCATACTCGAACATCTCGCCGAGGTATGGGATCAGCCCGACCATGGCATCTGGGAACGCCGCGGCGAGGGCCGGCATTTTGTCTCCTCGAAAGTGATGACCTGGGTGGCGTTTGACCGCGGCATCAAGAGCGCGGAACAGTTCGGCTTCAAGGCACAGCTCGAGAAGTGGCGGGGCCTGCGCGATGCGATTCACCGCGATGTCTGCGAAAAGGGTTTTGACCGCGAACTGAATTCGTTCGTCGAGTCGTATGGTTCAAAACTGCTCGACGCCAGTATCCTGATGCTGCCGTCGGTCGGCTTCCTGCCACCTGAGGACCCACGCGTGCGCGGCACGCTGGATGCGATCGAGCGATACATGATGCGGGACGGTTTTGTGCTGCGTCACGACCCCCGCGAAGTTTCGGATGAGACCCAGCCGATCGAGGGCGCATTCCTCGCTTGCACGCTCTGGCTCGCGGATGCCTTCGTGCTGGCGGGCGAGTTCGAAAAGGCGCAAACACTGTTTTCCCGTGTGGTCGGGGTCGCCAGCGATCTTGGGCTATTGGCCGAGGAGTTCGACACGGTGGCCGGCCGGCAGACCGGAAATTTCCCGCAAGCGCTGACGCATATCGCGCTGATCAACACCGCGCACAATCTCAGCGAAGCGAAGCCGTCGACGGATAAGCCGGCGATGCAGCGGTCGCATTAGCGGCGGATTTTCCCGTTACGGCAGTCTCAGAAGGCTGGTGGTCGCGCGAGCCGGTACCGTCTTCGCCGCGACAGGCCCCCGGGCTGGGGAGAAGCCTGCCGTCTCGGGAGGAGGTGGCGGCGGCGGGTGCCGGCTCGCGCTTGCCGATTCACACCAGGTGGAAGTGTGGACGTCGGCCGACTGATAGGGGCAGGTTTCGTTGAAGGAAGACTTTGTCGTTTCCTCGATTTTTCCTTCGCAGACGCTTGATTATGCAAAGCGTGCAGAAATCGGGAACAGCCGGTACGCTCTATCTGAGCTTCAGCACGATCTCCATCGCCGCGGCAAAGCCGTCGCGTTCGTTGCTGTCGGTGACATGGGTTGCGTGCTTCTTGACGTCGTCGGTGGCGTTGCCCATCGCGAACGAAACGCCGCTTCTGGCGAACATCGCCAGGTCGTTCTGCATGTCGCCGATGGTGGCAACCGCATCGGTCGAGATACCCAGACGTTTGGCCATCGCCGCGACGAAGGTGCCTTTGTCATGGCCCGCCGGCGTGACGTCGAGATAATAGGTCTGCGAGCGAACCGCGGTGGCTTCGCGGCCGACCGCTTCCTGCATCGCGGCTTCGCAACGCTGCAGCATTGCCGCGTCCGAGGAAGCGCCGACGATCTTGCAGGCCTGGGTCAGATGCGGCGTGAAGTCCGCGACGATGGTCGGGTCGGCCTTGATCGCCCGCTTCTCGTGCGGGACGTATTCGCCGTCGGGATTGCGGGTCAGCCAGCGATCATTGGTGAACAGCCAGATGTCGACGCCGAATGAATTCAGCACATCGAGGCTGCGCTGCGCCACGTCGGGCGCGATCAGATGCTGCTCGATCGGCTTAAGTTGCGCATCGACGATCGAGCTGCCGTTGAACGCGCCGATCGGGAGTGTGATCTCCAGCGGTTCGATCAGAAAACCCATGCCGATGGTCGGCCGGCTGGAGACGATGGTGAAGCCGATCCCGGCCTCGTGCAGCTTGCGAACCGCGCGCTCGTTGCCCTCCGTCAACACCTTGTCCTTGGGCAGCAAGGTGCCGTCGACATCGGAAACAACGAGCGAGATGCGGGTCATGGGGCAACCAGTTCCAGTTGGCGGACAATATCATTCACGATTCCATCGACCGATGCATCGATCGAGACCGTGACCGGCCGCTCGCTCGCCTGCGGCGGCTCGAGCGTCCTAAACTGGCTGTCGAGCAGCCCCGGCGGCATGAAATGCCCCTTGCGGGCGGCGAGCCGCTTCGCGATCAGGTCCTTGGTGCCGTCGAGAAAGACGATGCGGACGTCGTTGCGGCCGTGCACGAGAATATCGCGATAGGCGCGCTTCAGCGCCGAGCAGGCGACGACGGCCCGCTCGCCTGCCGCCGCGAGGCGATCGATTTCGGCGGCGATCGCGCGCAGCCAGGGCCAGCGGTCTTCGTCGGTGAGCGGATGGCCCGCGCTCATCTTGGCGACATTGGCCGGCGGATGAAACAGGTCGCCGTCGACATAGCGCCAGCCGAGACGTGCGGCGAGCTGTTCGGCAATCGTGCTCTTGCCCGAGCCGGAGACGCCCATCACCACCAGCGCGCAGGGGGGCTCAATGGCCACGAAAATCCTCCGGAAGCGCGGCCTGATCGACCAGCCAGACCGTCTCGCCGATGGAGCCGGCGCGGCCGGCCGGCAGGTTCTCGCCTGCGAGCACGCGCGTCAAGATCGCGCGCTTGCTGGTGCCTGCGACCTCGAACAGCATTTCACGGCAGGAGGCGAGCGTCGGCAGCGTGAGGCTGACGCGAGGAACGAACGGCTCGACATTGGCGCGCGGCACGCCGACGACCCAGCGCGCGGTCTCCTCAACCGCGGGATATCCGGGAAACAGCGATGCGGTGTGGCCGTCGGGGCCGACCCCCATCAGCACCAGATCGAACAAGGGGTGCGTATGATCGAGCGTATCCGCGCCATAGAACGATTTCAGCTCGGCCTCGTAAAGCGCGGCACTGCGGTCAGGATCGGCCGGGTCGGCGGTCGCGGTCGGGATCGGATGGATGTTCGAAGCCGGCGCGCATTGGTCCAGAAAGGCCGCGCACGCCATGCTCATGTTGTTGAGGGGATCGCCCGCCGGCACAAACCTTTCATCGCCGAGGAACCAGTGAATGCGCTCCCACGGGATGCGGCTTCGATAAACGTCGGTGGCGAGCAATTGATAAAGCTGCTTTGGGCTCGATCCCCCGGTCAGGCAGATCGCTACCCGGCCGCTGTTGGCCGCAATCCGGGCTA
>WNFM01119502.1_pt1 | contig 12143 bp, 9 predicted proteins | sample 5400271 | NCBI WGS metagenome assembly WNFM01 (sample SAMN13153352, study PRJNA577476) | soil metagenome | isolation source: 60 cm saprolite on Douglas fir-dominated hillslope | place: USA:California | collected 2013-09-17 | reverse complement strand
GGCTGCGAGCTTGGGTTGCTTGAGATTGGGTTGCTTAAGATCGGGTTGATCCAGAAACTCGAGATCCGGAATCCGAGAGAACACGCCGCACTCGGTGCCGTAACGGAAGAACAGGCGCAAGCCCTCCAGGTTCTCCGCATCAAGCGAATAATCGACGTTCTCCGTCAGGTACTGGGAAATGAGTTTCGTCGGCAGCTCGAGTCTTGGCGCCCAGGCGGAAGCAATTTCAGGAATATGCCTGAGGCCGTTGTCGCGCGATTGCTGGAAAACCTGGGCGATGTTCAACTCCGGGGCGGCCGGTCCAGCGCTTCCACTCTTCAGCCAGGTCGTAAACAAAGTAGCCGTCCGTGCGCGCCTGAAGCGCGGGATCGCCGATCAGCAGCGCGGCGTCATGCCACTGCAGCATTTCTTTGAGCGACGGTTTTTGCCGGGTAAAGCCAGGATCGATGCCGACAAACTTGCGCAGGTAAATTTCCACCAGAGCGGCCGAGGTGCGTGAGGAATCGTCGGTGGCGACGCTGCGGATCTTTTCCAGCGAAACTTTGCTGACCAGCAGGATCGACCGGACCTTGTTCTTGGCCGCAATCGCGACGTCCGGAACAATGACCAGATCAGGAATCACCGTGTAAGCCGCGACCGGGATAATGCCGATATCGGCCGAATCTTCTTTTAGCTGTTCAGCACAATGCGACGGAATGGTGTAGCTAATATCAAAGTGCTCTTTCAGGCGCGTCGCGGTCTCACCGTTCTCAAAGTCCCACATGAGCGGAGCGGTGTTCAAAAAGCTGATGGCGGAGATGCGGAGCGGTGGCATGTATACCTTATTTTAGCAAGGTGCGATTCGGGGACTGCAAACCTCATGGAAAGGCAACTTTGGCCGCAGATTTACGCTGATGAACGCTGATAAACGGCGTTGCAGGAAGAGGAGCAGTACTAGAGAAGTCATAAGGAGGGTTTGCGGCAAGGGGTTGACAGCCTTTTCAGAATCCGTGTACAGTCCGCCAAGTTTCCTTCGAAAGCGGGCAAGATCGCGATGTCTACTGCAAAAACCGTTGTTTCGAACTCAATTTATTGGCTGGCGCTCTCGCTCACGCCGGGCCTTGGCCCGACTCGCGGGCGCAAACTGGTGGAGCGCTTTGGCAACATCCAGGACATATTCCATGCGTCGCTAACCGAACTGGAGGCGGAGAACCTGCAGGCGCAATCGGCCCAGCACATCGCGCTGGGTAAATCGCTGGAGCTGGCGCATGACGAGATTGCGAAGGCGATTGCCGCTGGAGCGCAGGTGCTCTGCCGGGAAGACGCCGCGTGGCCCGCGCGGCTGAGTGAAATATACGATCCGCCTCTGGTGTTATATGTACACGGGAATGCTGAAGCGGTGTCACGTCCCGGTATTGCCATCGTGGGCACGCGTCACCCAACGCCTTACGGGATCGGCATGGCGGAACGGCTGGCCTGTGACCTGGCTGCGCGCGGGCTGACCATCTTCAGCGGCATGGCGCGCGGCGTGGATACGGCCGGCCATCGTGGCGCGATTAAGGCCAAGGGCAAGACGGTGGCCGTTTTTGGCACCGGCGTGGACGTGATCTATCCGCGCGAGAACAAGCGGATCGCCGACAGCATTCTGGAACTGGGCGGGGCGCTGATCAGCGAATTTCCGCTGGAAGCGTTTGCCGCGCCGCAGAATTTTCCCATTCGCAACCGCATCATCAGCGGGCTCTCATTGGGCGTGCTGGTGGTGGAAGCAGGCGAGTACAGTGGCACCCGCATCACCGCGCGCTGCGCCCTGGAGCAGAGCCGCGAGATCTTTGCCGTGCCGGGCAACGTGACTTCCCGAAACTCCTGGGGGCCGAACACGCTCATCAAGCAGGGAGCCAAGCTAACTGCAACATGGGAAGACGTTTGGGAGGAATTGCCCGCTGCCATAAAACAGCAGCTTGAATCCGAACGCGGCCCCGAAGCATCAGAGGAGAAGCCCGCCAGCAGCCTGTTTGGCGACGAATTGAGTCCAGCGGAGAAGAAGTTGCTCTCACTCCTGCGCCAGGACGAGTCCACTCACATTGATGAAATCATGGAGAAGCTGGAGGGCCAGATCTCGTCGTCAGAAGTTTTTACGGCTCTGTTTGAACTGGAGATGAGCGGTAAAGTGCGTCAGCTACCAGGCAAGAATTTTGTGAAGAGCTTCTAAAGCGGCTGTAGGCTTTTGGCTCTTGGCTTTTAGCCTTGTGTGGTGGACTTTAATTCTTAATTGGCCCGAGGTGTTAGGTTGCGAAATTATCGGGATTTGGAGGTCTGGGAAAAGGCCCATAAATTGACATTGTTGCTTTACAAGACGAGCCGCTCTTTCCCGAAGGAAGAGTTCTATGGGCTGACGTCGCAATTGCGACGATCTGCGATGTCAATGGGTGCGAATCTCGCCGAGGGATGTGGCCGACAGACGACCCCTGAACTTGCACGTTTTGTGCGTATAGCAATGGGTTCGGCCAGTGAATTGGATTATCACCTTTTGCTTGCCCACGACTTTGGTTATTTGCAGTCAGAGCAACATAAGGGTCTGTGCCAGGAACTCACGAGGATTCGAAAGATGCTAGCCGCACTGCTTGCGACCCTTGAGGCTGGAACGAGACAGAAGAGTGCCGGGGTGAGCGGGAGTCAATAAAAACACAGCCGTGTTGGACACAGACAAGCCGCGCAAACCGTTGGCTGGCCAAGAGCCAAAAGCCAAAAGCCAAAAGCCAAAGGCTATGGTCATGTTTGTCGCTGTGGCCATTTCGTGGTAGCTTCAACTTGAAAACAAGGGAAAAGAGCAACTTTGCCAAAATCACTCGTCATCGTCGAATCGCCGACCAAGGCGAAGACCATCAATAAGTACCTGGGCAAGGACTATGAAGTCGAAGCCTCGCTTGGGCACATCAAAGACCTGCCCAAAAGCCAGCTCGGTGTGGACCTGGAAAGCGACGATTTCACCACCGAGTATGTGGTCATCCCGGGAAAAGAAAAAGTTGTGGCCAAGCTGAAAAAGATGGCCAAGGGAGCAATTGCCATTTACCTGGCGCCCGACCCGGACCGCGAAGGCGAGGCCATTGCCGCGCATCTTGAGGAAGAGCTCAGCGAGAATGGAAGCAAGAAAAAGAAAAAGGGCGGCATTCCTTTCCATCGCGTGACCTTCAATGAGATCACCAAGAAAGCGGTGCAGGAGGCATTCAAGCACCCCCGCGATATCGATCGCAATTTGGTGGACGCACAGCAGACCCGCCGCGTGCTGGACCGCATTGTGGGCTACCAGGTCTCGCCGCTGCTGTGGGACAAGGTGCGCCGGGGCCTTTCTGCCGGACGCGTCCAGACCGTGGCGCTGCGGCTGATCGTGGAGCGTGAGCGCGAGGTCAAGGCTTTCGAGAAGAAGGAATATTGGACCATCGATGCGCATCTGTTTGCCGGCAAGCCGCCGGCGTTCGACGCGCGTTTTGTTGGCCGGGGCGACGAAAAGACCGAAGTCCCGAACGAGGAAGAGTCCAGGAAGATCACCGCGGCGCTGGAGCACGCGCAGTGGTCAGTGCGCAACGTCGAGAAGAAGGAGCGCCGCCGCAGCCCCGCGCCTCCGTTTACCACCAGCAAGCTGCAGCAGGATGGATCGCGCAAGCTGCGCTTCAGCGTGAAGCGCGTGATGATGATTGCCCAGCGGCTGTATGAAGGCGTGGAACTGGGCGACGAAGGCTCGGTCGGCCTCATTACTTATATGCGCACCGATTCTGTACAGGTTTCTCCAGACGCGTTGACTGAGGTTCGAGAATTAATTGGGGCGACCTACGGAAAAGATTTCCTGCCTGAGCAGCCCAACGTCTACAAGTCGAGGAAGGCAGCGCAGGAAGCGCACGAAGCGATTCGTCCTTCTTCGGTCGTGCGCCATCCGGACGAGATCAAAAAGTATCTTCAGGAAGATGAATACAAGGTTTACAAATTGATCTGGCAGAGATTTGTCGCTTCACAAATGACGCCAGCGGTCTTCGACCAGACCAGCATCGATATTGAAGCGAAGAACGGCGCGGAGTCTTTCACGTTCCGGGTTACTGGATCGGTGCTGAAGTTTGAAGGCTTCCTGAAAGTGTACGAAGAGGCCAAAGAAGCGAAAGACGAAGAAGACGAAGCTTTGAAGCACAAGCTGCCGGCGCTGGAAGCGGGCCAGAAGCTCACGCTGCGCGAACTGAAGCCGGAGCAGCATTTCACCGAGCCACCGCCGCGGTTCAACGAAGCGTCGCTGGTGAAAGAGCTGGAAGAACGGGGCATCGGCCGGCCTTCCACCTACTCGACGATTTTGTCCACCATCCAGGAGCGACAGTACGTGCAGAAGATTGGTGGCAAGTTCATCCCCACGGAAACGGGCCTGGTGGTCACCGATCTGCTGGTGAAGAACTTTGCCGAAATCTTTGATCCTGCTTACACGGCGCGGCTGGAAGAAGAGTTGGACGAGATCGAAGAAGGCAAGGAAAAGTGGACTGACGCACTGGGCGAGTTCTACAAAAAGTTTGAGAAAGACCTCCGCTACGCTGAAAAGCACATGGAAAACGTGAAGCGGATGGAGAAGCCGACCGACGAGAAGTGCGAACGGTGCGGCTCTCCGCTGGTGCTCAAGTGGGGCAAGCATGGGTCGTTCTACGCCTGCAGCTCATATAAAAAGGATGATCCGGAGAGCTGCACGTTTACCAAAGAAAATCCCATCAACCTGCCGGAGTTTGACACGGCGGAGATGCCTGAGACCTCGCAGGAAGAATATTGCGAGAACTGCGGGCGCGTGATGGTGCTCAAGCGCGGGCGCTTTGGGCAGTTCATGGCCTGCACCGGCTATCCGGATTGCAAGACCACACGCCGGCTGGACCAGGGCAAGCGCGTCCCCGACGTCCCGCTGGAAGAGATCTGCCCGCAGTGCGGCCGCAACATGGTGCTGCGCCACGGGCGCTATGGCGAATTCATTTCCTGCAGCGGATATCCGGAGTGCAAGTACATCAAGCAGAATTTTATCGGCGTGAAGTGCCCGCAGTGCAAAGACGGAGAGCTGGTGGAAAAGAAGGCGCGGCGCCGGGGCAACACTTTCTATGGCTGCTCCAATTATCCCAAGTGCGAGTTTACGTCGGCTTATAAGCCGGTGGCGGAGGCCTGCCCACAATGCGGCAGCCCGTATCTGCTGGAAAAGCATTTGAAGTCAGGATCGCTGCTGGTATGTCCCAACAATAGCAAGAAGTCGGCTGAGGAAGAAGAGCAGCCGAAGCCGAAAAAGCGCGGCAAGAAGGGCGTGCCCGCGGAAGAAGCGGCTCCGGCAGTCGCTGCGGTAAAATGTGATTATTCACGGTCAATTCCTACGCCGGAATGGATGACGCAAGCAAGAAGCGGCGAGGATTCACAGAGAGAGGCCGTTTAAATCAGGAGCGAAGCATCTTTATGGCGAAAGCCAAGGCAGAAGACGCACGCGTGATCCTCAAGCTTTACGATCTCCGCAGAGAACCGGTGATGCGAGCGGCGCGAAAGTTTGTTGTGTCAGAGTTCTGGCCGCAGAACTACGATGAATTCAAAGCGGTGGTGACCGGATACGGTACGGAGCCGAATGCCTGGTTTCGCCAGGTGCTCACGTACTGGAACATGGCCGCGGCCATGGTGTTGCAGGGAGCGGTGAACGAAGAACTTTTCTTTGCCACCAACAACGAACCCTATTTCCTGTGGGCGAAGTTTGGCGACTATATTCCCCAGGCAAGGAAAGACCAGATAGATCCTGAGTTCCTCTCGCACCTGGAAAAGCTTACGTCAAAGCCGGCGGCAAAGAAGCGGATCAAAGGACTACAGGAACGTCTGGTTGCGCGACGCGCCCAGGCAGCAGCCGCCAAGGCAGGGAACTAGATTTGTTCAAACCAACTCGACGCAGGGAACGACCCCCAACCTACCGCCGAAGCCAACTGCATCGTGATCTCGGCTGAGCCGCCGTTAGGAGCTTGTGTTCGGCGTCTTCAAGCCTGGAAGTCTCCGTCAATCTTAAAATGGCACATCGATAAGCCTGAGACAAGGCAGTTTCAATTCCCCACTCCAGATTTTCACTTAAATAACGAATGCCATTCATAAATGCATGTCCGTCCCGATAACACTTTGCGACGCTATCCACGGCTGCTTGAGCCAACTGGTCCGCATTTGGATCAAGTCTTCGAGGAAAATCCGAATAGACCACTTTATGCCCTTGCATATCCAGGTCATCCTTGATTCTGCTGGAATTTCTTAGGACGCGCTCTCTATCGGCAAGTTGGGCTTTGACCTCTGCCAATTTTTCAGGAGTCGCAGCGCCAATCAAAACGATCAAACCTCCCATAACAGGCTGATGATCACGGGTCTGTACCAGCGTTGGAGCTCCTCCACGGCCTTCGTTGGCTTGTCCGAGATATTCCACTCCAAAAGGCGTAGTGCAGCGGACCAGCTTCTCCATGTTTTTCCCAAACCAATCACCAGGATGAGCTAGCAAAGATCCATACGCCAGGACCGCTATTTGTTGGGACTGATTCATGTCAGACACCGACGATGATTACGCAATATATTCCTTGATATACGGGTCTTCCACTTTTCCCAGCTCCGGCGCTGTGCCTTCAAAGATCACTTTTCCGTCGCGCAAGATCATGAACCGGGTGTGGATGTCGCGGGTGGGCATACCGTCCGCAGGCTTCATGTGTTTGCTGACCGGATCATAGTAGTGGCTGGCCAGGGTAAAACCATCCTGCAGGCGATGGCTCACCAGCAGGGCGCTGGTCTTATAGACGTCGCGCTGTTTCATGATGAGCTCAATGATAGTGGTGGAGGTAATGGGATCCAGGCCGCCGGTGGGAGAATCGTAGAGCAAGACCTCAGGCTGTGTGATGATGGCGCGCGCAATTCCGACGCGCCGGCGCATACCGCCGGAAAGCTCTGACGGCAGCTTGTCAATGGCCTCTTCCATCTCCACAAAGCTCAGCGCTTCGCGCACGCGCTTTTCCACCTCCGACTCCGGTAGGTGTTCCTCCATCAGGCGGAAGGCCACGTTGTCACGCACCGTCAAAGAGTCAAAGAGCGCGCTTTCCTGAAAAACAATGCCGACCTTGTTGCGCAGATCAAACAGCTCTTCTTCCGACATCATAGTGACATCATGCCCGAGAACGTAAATATGGCCGGAGTCAGGCTTGAGGAGACCCAGGCAGAGCTTCAGGATCGTGCTCTTGCCCGAGCCGGCGATGCCGAACAACACCTTGGTTTCGCCACGCTTGAGTTCGAAAGAGACACCGTCGAGAACGGAAAGGTCTTCAAATCCGATGGAAACATCGTCAAAGATGATTGCCTTGTGGACCGTATCTGGCGTGCCGTTCTCAAAAGATGGCATGTTTATCGTAGCGTGATGAAGAGTTGAGTGAGCACGGCGTCCACGGCCAGGATCAGCACAGACGATGCGACCACCGCCTGTGTGGTGGCGCGGCCCACGCCCTGCGTTCCTCCCTTGGTGTTGATGCCGTAAAAGCATCCGATGGTAGCGATGATAAAGCCAAAGACGATGGGCTTGACCAGGCCGGTAATGACATCGTTGTATTTCAATACTTGATAAGCGCTGTTCCAGTATTGCGTGCTGTCAAGGCCGAGCATGGCGTAGGCGATGATCCATCCGCCGATCAGTCCCACCAAGTCAGATATGATGGTCAGAAAAAACATCATGACCACGGTGGAAATCACGCGGGGCGTAACCAGCTTTTTGTAAGGATCGGTGCCCAGGGCGCGCATGGCATCAATCTGTTCCGTCACCTTCATTGACCCGAGTTCACTCGCCATCCCGGAAGCATTGCGTCCGGCCACCATCAGGCTGGTGAGAACCGGGCCAAGTTCGCGCACCATGGAGTAAGAGACCAACGTGCCGGTTAGAGACAACGAGCCAAACTGCTCCAGGGTCTTGGAGGTATTCAGGGCCAGCACGATCCCGGTGAACATTCCGGTGAGCACAACAATAGGGAGCGAGCCGACGCCGATCAGGTCTGCCTGCTGGATGGTATCCGCCAGATAAAAGGGCTTGCGAAACAGATTCGTGAGGGCGCGCAGCGAAAGGTACGTATATTCCTGGACCGCCAGGACGATACGTTTCGCGAGTTCAAACGGGGAAATGAGTTCCATCCAAGAGCTCAAATATAGCAGAGCTTCAGTTTACCGCTCAAAAACGCATGGCGAAGCGCGTTGTGGGCCTCGATATCGATCCCCTGGCGGGATCTTGCGCGTTTGCCACGGTGCTGCGGGTGCTGTGGCTAGGACAGAGGAAATGGCGCCGCGGCCAGACTATGAGTCCCTGGCGGCCTTTTTCCTGATTTCAATGTTGAGCCGCTTAATCTTCTGATTCAAGGTGGAAAGCGGAACGTGAAAGCGCTCGGCCGCGTCGGTCTGGTTCCAGTTGCATTTTTCCAGCATGTTGACGATGAGGCGGCGCTCGCAGTCTTCAACAATCTCAAACAGCGATGCATCCGGACGGTGCTCAAACATCTTGCCTTCAGAGCCGCGACCCACGATGTGGTCCGGAATCAGCTCAATGCCCACCGCAGGACAGTTAGAGAGCACTACGGCGCGTTCGATCACGTTTTCCAACTCGCGGACGTTGCCTGGCCAGCCGTAGTCCATGAGCGGACGAAGCGCCTCGGGTGAGATATGCCCGACGGACTTGCCATTCTCGCGGGAAAATTTTTCCAGGAAATGACCGACCAGCAAAGGAATGTCTTCAGTACGGCTGCGCAGGGGCGGCAGGTCAACCGTGATCACGTTCAGGCGATAGAAAAGATCTTCGCGGAACTTGCCTTCACGTACCAGCAGGTGCAAGTCAATATTGGTTGCCGCGATGACTCGGACATCGACCTGGAGCTCATGGACTCCGCCCAGGTGCATGAACTTACGGTCTTGCAGGACGCGCAGGATTTTGGCCTGGGTTTCCAGGCTCATGGTGCCTATTTCGTCGAGGAAGATGGTGCCGCCATCGGCGACTTCAAACAGCCCCTTCTTGGAAGAGATGGCGCTGGTAAAGGCCCCTTTTACATGGCCGAACAAAGTTGACTCCAGCAGGTCCGCAGGCATGGAGCCGGTGTTGACCGGAACAAAGGGATGGTTCTTGCGCGTGGAGTTGGCGTGGATGGCCTTGGCGATGAGTTCCTTGCCCGTACCGCTCTCTCCCTGGATCAGCACGGTGGAGCGGCTGGAAGCCACCTGGCTCACCAGATCAAAAATCTTGAGCATCGAGTCCGCTTTGCCCACGATTTGCTCGAAGCTATAGCGCTGCTTCAGGGCGCGCTTGAGCTGCTCATTTTCTTCTTCCACGCGGCGGCGGGAGACAGAGGCGCGCACGTCTGCCAGCAGCTTCTCATTGTCCCAGGGCTTCTGTATGAAGTTGGTGGCGCCCTTCTGCATGGCGCGCACCGCGTTATCGAGGGTGCCGTACGCGGTAATCATGATCACCGCCAGCTGAGAATCGCGGGCGCGGATTTCGCTGAGGACTTCAAGGCCGTTGCGATCGGGCAAAGCGAAATCGAGCAGAACGAGGTCGAAGTTTCTTTCGCTGAGACGCGCCAGGCCTTCCGCGCCGGTTTCAGCCGATTCCACGCTGTAGCCCTCAAATTCCAACAGGGTTTCCAAGGACTCGCGGATGGCAACTTCGTCGTCAATAATAAGGATAGAACCGCCGAGACTGACTTCGGTACGGGGGCGAGTTAGGACCGCAGCTTCAGACATTGACTGCCTTTCTCATGGGGAACTCAAGCTGAAACTTGGTCCCCTGGCCAGGTTGGGAATCCACGCGAATCTTGCCTGCATGCTCTTGGATAATGCCGTAAGTAACTGACAACCCCAGGCCCGTGCCACGTGATTGGCCTTCACGAGGGTTGGTTTTGGTGGTAAAGAACGGATCGTAGATTCTGTTGATATGCTCTGGCGCGATACCGGCGCCGCTGTCACTGATGCTGACCTGCACGGCATCGCCGTTGGCGGTGCTGATGCTCAGCGTGCCGCCGTTGCCCGCCATGGCATCCTTGGCGTTCAGGAAGAGGTTCAGGAAGACCTGCTGCAGCTTGCCGGCGTTGCCATGGATCAGCGGCAGCCCCGAGTACAGATGGGTTTCAACCCGGATACGGGAAATCTTGAGTTGATGCTCCAGTAGCGTGAGCGTGTCTGAAATGATCTTGTTCAGATCAACTTCGCTGAATTCGGTGGCGCTGGTGCGCGAGAAGTTCAGCAGGTTGTTCACGATCTCCGACGCGCGGAAGGTCTGGCGCGTGATTTTCTCCAGCAGCGGGCCAAGTTTGGCGTCGCCATTGATCTGCTTGGAAAGCATCTGCGCGTAGCTGGAGATCACCGCCAGCGGAGTGTTCACCTCATGGGCCACGCCCGCGGCAAGAAGGCCGATGGAGGAAAGTTTTTCCGCCTGGCTCAACTGCGATTCCAGTTCGATGCGCTCAGTGATGTCGTCCACGATGATCAACCGGCCGATCACGTTGAACTTTCTGGTGACCAGCGGAGCAATGGCGATGTTGGCGATCCGGGTGTCACCCGCGCGCGTGTGCAGCCGGAACTTATACAGGTTGTGAATGCCGGGGTTCTGGCGCACGCGGTAGAACTCTTCCATGAATGACGCAGGAAAAATTTCGCTCAGGCGTTCGCTCAGCACCTGGGACCGCGGCATGGCATACATGACTTCCATCTGCGAGTTCCAGGATTCAATCCGGTCTTCCAGATCAACGGCCAGTACGCCAACGCTGATGGATTCCACGATGTTTTCGTTGAAGTCCTTCAGGCGCTCGTACTCATTGGCTTTCTGCTCCAGTGATGCGTAGAGCCCCGCGTTCTGGATGGCAATGCCGATATAGCCCGCCAGCGTCTCCAGCAGTTCCACATCTTCGCTCGATAGAAAGTCACCGGCCATGGTCTTGCCCACGCCCATCACGGCGATGGTGCGGCCCTGCACGGTGCAGGGGATGTAATAGTTCAAATTCAGCTTGGCGATGGTCTCCCGCGCGGTCACGCTCTCCTGCAAGGCCTTGCGCGTGTTATCGAAGAAGATGTGGCCGGCGTAATGCTCGGGGCGCTCTACCACCAGGAAGCTCAGATCGAGCGTGCCGTTGTAGCTGATACCGAACGACTTCTCCATCACAAATTCGTTGGCGTCGGCGTCGGTGGCCAGGAAGATGGCAATTCGGTCAACCAGCAGCGTACGGGAGAGCCGGTCGATCACCGAAGTCAGCATGGCGCTCAAGTCCATTTCTGAACTCAATTCGCGGCCGAATTCGATCAATGTCCGTCGATAGTCATAGCGCTTGCGGTAGAAGAACCGGTCAACCCGGACCTGAATCCAGTTCTTAAGCGGCTCAAAGACCAGCGCCGTAATGATGATTACCGCAATCAAACCCGCGGTGCCGGTGCCCGGGTACTTTGTGGTGATGGAGCCGGCAAGGCTTCCGATGCCGACAAAGTACGCCATCACGATGGCAGCGGTGGCCAGCGTATAAGCTACGCCGCGCTTGAAGATGATGTCGACGTCCATCAGCCGGTAGCGCACGATCGCGTAGCCCCAGGTGACGGGCAGGAAGACCAGCGACAGCACGGAGACCTTCATGGCCGGCGTTGGCAGCGCGCCAAACAGGTAGGGTATGACGTAAAAGAGCGTGTAAGGCCCGATGGCGAGCACTGTTCCGCGAGAGATCCACTTGAGCTGCTGCTGCTGCACCGGGGTAGTGGCCTTGCGGTAGCTGCGCCAGAGCACCACCGCAGCGATCACAAAATAAACCGTGGTGTAGAACATTTGCAGGCGGTCAAGGTTCCAGCGCAATGACTCACTGGGCCTGAGCTCCAGGCGGGCGAATATCCAGCTGCCGAGCAGAAGCAAGCCAGGCAGATAAACAAGAGCGATCAGCCAGCGCAATTTAGCGGTGTGATTACGGCGTTCGGGAAACGTAAGCGCAAAATGCAGAAACAGAGCGGCCTGTAGCGCGCCTGCGGTAATGTTGCCCCAGAAGATGGCCCAGTCAAAGTTATTCAGCTTGCCGGTGTAATGAAACGAGTAAAGAACGAACGACACCAGGCAGAAAACATAAAAGTGAGTCGACTTGGGCGCGGTCCAGCGGCGGAACAGA
>WNFM01336856.1_pt1 | contig 12144 bp, 10 predicted proteins | sample 5400271 | NCBI WGS metagenome assembly WNFM01 (sample SAMN13153352, study PRJNA577476) | soil metagenome | isolation source: 60 cm saprolite on Douglas fir-dominated hillslope | place: USA:California | collected 2013-09-17 | reverse complement strand
CCCCGCCGTCCGGTGCTGAAGGCGGTGGCGGCACGCAAGGAAGCGCGCGTGAAGGCGTTCGCGGCGAACTGGGGCTACGACTCGTACGAGACCGACTGGCGGGCGCTGATCGATCGGAAGGACATCGACGTCATCGACATCGCGAGCCCGAACGACACGCACCACGAGATCGCCGTCGCGGCGGCGGAGGCCGGCAAGATGGTGATGTGTGAGAAGCCGCTCGGCCGGAATGCGAAGGAGGCGGAGGCGATGACCGCCGCGGTCGAGAAGGCGGGCGTGCCGAACACGGTCTGGTACAACTACCGCCGCGTGCCCGCCGTCACGATGATCAAGCAGCTCATCGACGAGGGGAAGCTCGGACGCATCTTCCATTACCGCGCGAAGTTCCTGCAGGACTGGACGATCTCGGCGGATCTGCCACAGGGCGGCGAAGGACTCTGGCGCCTTGACGTGGCAGTCGCCGGCAGCGGCGTCACCGGCGACCTCCTCGCGCACAACATCGACACGGCGCTGTGGCTGAACGGCCGGATCACCGAAGTCACGGCTATGACCGAGACGTTCATCAAGCAGCGCACGCACAACCTGACCGGCAAGGTCGAGCCCGTGGGGATTGACGATGCGAGCGCGTTCTTGTGCCGGTTCGAGAACGGATCGCTGGCGATATTCGAAGCCACGCGGTATGCCCGCGGGCACAAGGCCCTCTACACCCTGGAGATCAACGGCGAGCACGCCTCGGCGTTCTGGGACCTGCACGATCTCCACCGGGTCCAGTACTTCGACCACAAAGACGAGGGGCGCGTGCGCGGCTGGCGCAACATTCACGTCACCGACGGCGATCAGCCGTACATGAAGCACTGGTGGGTGCCCGGGCTGCAGATCGGCTACGAGCACACGTTCACGCACCAGTTCGCGGATTTCGTCGACGCCGCGGCGAAAGGCAAGAGCCTGCCGCCGACGTTCCGCGACGGACTCGCGACCGACTACGTGACCGACGCGGTCCTCAAGTCCGCGAAGACCAAGCAATGGGAAAGCGTCCAGCAGGCCGGACCTCTCAGGTCCGGCGAAGGAGTCTCGATATGATCGCGAAAACCGCGACGGCCGCCGTATTGGCCGTCCTCATCCTCGGTACCACGGCCAGTTCACAGCCGCCGCCGGGCGCGCCGGGTGCGCCGGCCCAGGGGCGCGGCCGCGGCGGCGGCGGGTTCCGCCAGCCGGATCCGATCGACTTTGCCGCGAGCGAGGGCTGGACGTCGCTCTTCGACGGGAAGACGCTCAACGGCTGGTCGGGCGATCAGAACTGGAGGGTCGAGGACGGCGCGATCACCATCGAGCCGACGTGCGAGAAGCCGACCGGCACCGTGTATCTCGTCTGGCAGGGCGGCGACGCGGCCGATTTCGAGTTGAAGATGGAGATGAAGGGCACGGGCAACATCAACGGCGGTGTGCAGTATCGCGGCTGGATCGCCCCAAACCCGCCGCGAAACCCGCCCCCAGCCGCTGCGCCCCCGGCGACTGCCCCAGCTGCGGGCGCCCCGGCCGGCGCGTCTCCCGGTGCGCCGGGCGGCGGCCGCGGACCGCAGGCCCCCTGCCCGAGCGGCGCGCCGCGCGGCACTCCTCCGGATCAGAAGTCCGAGGAGCCATGGAACATGTGGGGCGCGCAGTACGACTTCGACGCCGGCAACCGTTATACGGGGCAGTACTACGAGCAGTCGACCGGACGCGGCATCGTGGCCTGGAAGGGTCAGGTCGTGCGCACGGAGGCCGGCAAGAATCCACGGCTTCTGGCGACGCTCGGCGAGGCCGCCGTGATCGATTCGTACTACAAGCCGAACGACTGGAACGAGCTCCACATCATCGCGATCGGCAACCAGATGACGCACATCCTCAACGGCCACATCATCTCGGTCCTGATCGACGAGGACGGGCCGAAGTTCCACAAGAGCGGGAAGATCGGCCTGGAAGTCGAGGCGACCGGCAAGCTGTTCACACGGAACATCTATCTGAAGAAACTGAACTGAGGGCCTCCCGCGTCTCCTCCAAGTCGCGCGGCCGGCGGGTCCCCTCGGCTGTGTCCAGCCTGGGTTTGAGCTGTGCCAGGTCCGCCTTGGCGAACGCCAGATCGTCTGGAGAGCCGCCTGATGTCACGCGGCGGGAGTGATGGTCAGGTTGGCGAAGTCTCCGCCGGAGCCGTTCCCCACCCACAGACCGACCAGGCCTTTCCTGCGCTCGTTCAACAGGTTGACCACCAGGCACGGGTCCTTGGCGTCCGCAACCAGGACGCTCACCTTCGGGTTCGCAATGACGATCCGCGCATGAAACCACGCGTTCGGATCCGGAACAGGATTCACAGCCTGCTCGAATTTCCCCGGCTGGTCATTGCGCAGCTTTTGCCACGTGTAGACGGGCAGCGAGTGATATTGGACCGCGTGGCTGCGGCTCACGGGATCCGCGGCTTTGAAGTTGAACGGACGGAAGTAAACCGCATCGTAGGTCGCGCCATCGAGCCCGTGAAACGCGACGCCGACGAAACTCTGCTGCGCGACATCCCGGCCGCGGACGTCGAGCTCGATGGTGCCGTTGGCAAGCTCGATCCCCGGCACGAACGCGACCCCTTCGCCCGGCGCTTCACTCAACCGGACGCCGTTTCTGGCGCCGTCGACAAGGCGGCTGGCGCTCCGGTTGAAGAGCTTGAGGCCCTTGGCATCGGCAAGGGCGCCGAGATCAGGCGTCACAGTCTTGGGCTGGCCCGCCAGGTGGGCCACCTGGAAGAGACCGACCGCAGTGCCAACCGTCGAGATCACGAACTCACGTCTGTTCATTGTGCCTCCGATAGCGCTGAGCCCAGGCATTGGGACTCTCGTACACTCAACGACGGATAGCCCCGCGCGGTTCCATCGCGCTCACCGCGGTTGTCCCACGGAACGCGTCGAAAAGGGCCGCCCGAGGTGCGCGATTCGGGCCAGCGCTGGCGCCCCGGACAACCCACTCAGCTTCGACCAGGTTCGACACGCAGCACAACCAGGCGATCGCCGGCTAATGCGTGCTCACCCGCGGCACTCAGCGCGCGACGGCGCCGTCGGCTCCTCCGCGTCATTGGGCCGCACCCGCAAGCTTGACAGCCTCGTACAGCGTTTCCGGCGCGATGTCCGCCCCGTTCGGCCACACGACCGTGCCCCCATCGATGAAGAATTGCTGGAAGTAGCTCCGATCCTTCAGCGGCTCGAAGATAGGTCCTTCGAGCCAGTTCTGAAGATCGACCGTGCCCTGCACGTTGTCACTGAACGTGAAATGGATGCGAAAACCACCCTCGTACGCGGCCCGAATCACAGACGGCAGGAGGTCCATGGGCTTACCTCATTCAAGCGGCGCAATCCCGTTGAGCGGCTGACCGGCCTTCATCTGTTCCCAATTCGTCCGCAGTTCGGCCTGATGCAGGATCGCCCATTCCCTGATCAATCGTAACGCCGTCCGTGATTGAATGCTGCCGATCGTCATTTCGCCGGAAAAGTCGAATTTGCCCTGTTGGCCTTGATGCTCGGCGTGGAAGTGTCCCGGCTCGTGTTCCTTGTAGTACATCCGTATGATGATTCCAAAGAACACGGAAATGATGGGCACGCATCGAGCATAACATTGTCAACGGCCCGCGCCGGCCCAACGGATCGGCGATAAGCCGCGCTGGTTTGTCCGCCAACCAGCGTCGACCCCAACGCCCGTCGGGCCGCCCGACTCTCTTACGTCTCATCCCGAATGATCGGCAAGAACGTCGTCCCGCTCGGCGCCGAGTACTGCGGCGAGAACTCCTCCAATTTCGCAAGTCTTGGCGCCGGTGAGCGTTCGCTCTTGCGAATATTCTCAGCGCATTGCCGCGGATCGTTCTTGAAGAACTCCCAGCGAAGTATGAGGCCTGAGACGTCCTGCTCCAGGTCATTACGTGCCTCCTCTCTGTCTGCCGGCCGACAGAACTTCATGTCTGCCACGGCGCACTTCTTGCCATCGCGCAATGACTGGACTAGCTCGCCATAACGACGTCCAGCACGGAAGCGAGGCGAATCGCCGCAGGCATTCGCTTGGTAATCGTCGAAGATCTCCCATCCCGCCGTTCGCAGGCGCGCCAGCTGGGGAGTCTTCCCGGACCCTGGCAAACCCACGATGAACAAGACTTCGGGCCTCGGCGTCGCCATCGCTCCCTTTGACGCGAACTTAGACCCGCGGTCGCTCACCGTCACACCGGCCGCCGGCTACAAACCTTGTTTGGGACTGCCATGACACCGACCTCAGTCGCCCCAGTCAAATCTTCGTTTCACTAAACAGGTCCCCCCTACAGTAAAAGTGCAAGCGCGGTCGGAAGTTACGTGCATAGCCATCCAAACCCGGAAACAGAGTCGCGGGCTGCATGTTCATCCTGTAGAGCGCAGTAATCGAGTCTTGTAAGAGAGTTCGTGGAAAAACGAACTTCAGGAGGGTCAGTCCTGACAAGGCCCGTTCAGTGGAGCGCAGATTCTCTTCGAATGAGGATCCGACACCCGCCGGGCAAAGGAAAACTCCTTGCTGGATGATCAAGCGTTGGTTGAGCTTCGCCGGATTGACGGGGAACACGAATCTAAGAGACCGATTGGCCCGGAAGAATAAAGCCTCGAATGAACGGCCGTCCCGGTGCCGACGGAAGTGTTCGAGCTTGCCTCGCAGCTGCCTGTCTTTGACCAAAGCGGCAGTTCTGTCGAAAGGACCCCCTTCGAGGGCCCATACTACAGTCCTGTCGGCCTTTCGATTTGAAAGCAGAGCCTCCATCGCAAAATAGGCGGCGACGAACGGCGAGTACGTCCAGTCGAGAAGACGTGTGGGGGCGCCGTGGTGCTGCATGAGCGCCAGCCAGCCGAGTGTGTCGTCCGCCTGCGGCGGCTGGTTATCGTCAGACAAACGGTACGCGCGTTTGAAGTCGCGGAGCAGCAGCAACTCGGTCCGAGCCGCATCTCGTAACGGAAGGTTCCAGTCCTTGAAGGCACGTTCAATGCTGGTTTCGAGGGACCAGTCGGGCAGTCCCCCTCGGAAGTACCACTTGTCGCCAGCGAGGTTCTTGGAGGTCACCCGCTCAGCGAACTGCGACCATGTTCGAACAAGCACGTCGCGGGCTCCTTTCATCCTGACGCCCCTTCAGCGTTGCCAACGATCGCTCTTCGCGCCTCGCGCCTCTCGCGTTACTCGAACACCCGGACGCGCCTGCACAGCACGTCCAGGAACCACAGACCGAGCGCTAGCGCGAGGAGCGGCGGCCACATCGGGCGCCGGTCGGTCGTCCGATCGCCGGCGGAGTTGACGAGCGCGGCCGGCGTGGGCCGCCAGGCGCCACCGGTCGCGGTGGCGATCCCTTTCAACAGCGCTTCATCCGGCGGGGCGAAGCGATACTCCGCCATCGGATCGGGCACGATCGTGCGCGTCACCGCGCCGGTCTCGACGTTCGCGTCGTTCGTCCCGGCGCTGTCTCCTGTGATGCTGACGCTCAGTGTCTGCTGCGCGTCGGCCACGACGGTCGCCTCATAGCGGCCGGGCGCGACCTGGCGGGCGACGACATCGCGTGGCGCGCCGGTTCCGGCGCGAACACGGACGGCCGGGTGAAGAAGATCGCGGTAGCGTCCGTCGGCGTCGCGAGCCTCGATGGACACAGCGATGGATCGCGTCGCGCCGCGAATCGGTCCGGGCGTCACGTCGAGCGCGGCCGCGGGCGGGCGTTGCCGCTCGAGCGCGTGTACGACCGCGGAAAAAAACGGCCCATAGCCTCGCCACTGGACCCACGCGGCGCCCCAGCGATCCTTCACGTCCGAGGCGAACACCGCGGTCCGCCCGAGCCCGACCGGCCAGAACGCCAGCAGCGGATCCCCGTCGGGCGTGGCGAGCACCTCGAGGGCGGCGTCCTTCATCACTGTGGACGTAAACCCCCTGAGCGGCGGCAGCCGCGTGAGGTCAATCGCGCTCAGGAACGCCGGGCTCTTCACGACAGGCTTGATCTGGCGCTCCTCGAACGCCGGCGTCCCGGAGCTCTTCGCTTCCTTGACGAAAATCTGCGGCAGCTCTTTCGGGTCCGCCACCATGTATTCCTGGCCCTTGCCCCATTTGGCGATGTCGCGGAGCAGCTCCTGGTCGGCCGACGCCCCGACGGCGACGGACGAGACCGTCATCTTCGCCTCGACCATCTTGCGCACGAGTCCCTCGTAGTCGTCGGGGTAGGTCCGTCCGTCGGAGAGCAGGACGACGTGCTTGGCCCGCGCCTTCACCGATCGCAGCGCGAGGTAGGCCTGTTCGAGCGCGGGAAAGATCAGCGTCCGGCCGCCGGGCTCGATCGCCGCGATCTTGGCGTGGATGTCGGCGCGGTTCCGGCCGACGTTGCGGACCCGCACGTCCCAGTCGAACTTGTCGTTGAACGTCAGGATGCCGACCGCCTGCTCGTCGGTCATCACGTCGACCGCCGCCTGCGCCGCCGCCTTGCACAGATCGATGGACTGCCCGGCCATGCTCCACGAGCGATCGAGCACGAGCACGAGCGCGAGCGACGGCTCGTCGCGGCGCTCGAAGGTGACGGGCGTCAGCTCCTCGAGCGGCGTGCGCCGGTAGCCGCCATCGCCTTCGCCGAAGACGGCGTCACCGCCCGCCACCAGGAGGCCGCCGCCATGCGCCACCCAGGACGGCAGCGCCGCCATCGCGCCGTTCGGGATCGCCTTGCGGGCGACGTCACTGAGGACGACGGCGTCGTACGGATCGAAACCTGCCGGCGTGGCGGGCATGCCGGAGGGCGGACCGAGCGTCACATCGAAGCCGGATCCGGTGAGCGCGCCCAACAGATAGCGGGCGCTGCCCGGCGCGCCTTCGACGTACAGCACCCGCACGCGCGACTCGACCCACACGCCCCGGCGCAGCGCGTCGTTCGACGTCAACGGATCGCCGGGCATGGTCACGGCGGCTTCGAGGACCACGGCGCCAGGCGCGTCGACGGCCGCCTCCATCGTCACCGGCGTCACGCCTTTCGAGATCGACGCCGATTGCCTCGCCAGCACCTTCGCGCCCGACCGCAGCTCGATGACGGCCGTGCCCTCGCGCTGGCTCCCGACGTTCACCGTGATCGGGAACGCGGCGGTCGCGTGCAGCCGATCCGGAACATCGATGGACGCCACCCAGGTGTCACCAAGCGAGCGGACGGCGAGCGGCTCGACCGACACGGGAATGTGCTCGAGCGCCAGCCGCGCGACGGCCGCGTGCACCTCCCCCGCCGTCGGACGGCCGTCGCTGAACAGCACGACGCGGGGAATGTGGTTCGTCGCCAGCTCCCCCCTCGCGACGTCGAGCGCGGCCTCGAGATCGGTGCCGCGGCGATCGACGTGATTGGGATCCTCGGCCGCCGCGTCGGCGTGCGCGAGCTGCCGCAGGGCCGCCGCGCTGTCGATGACCCTGGCGGTGGCGCCGAACACGACGATGCGGAATTGGTCCGGCCGCAGGGCGGCGTTGAGCTCGTCGATCCGGCGCGCCGCCTCGTCGATGGCAGGCGTGCCCACGCTGTGCGAGACATCGACCGCGTAGACGATCGACTGCCGCGCCGAGCGGGTCGAGAGAACCGGCCGCGCGAAGGCCAGAACCAACGCGGCGAGCAACAGCGATCGGATCGTGGCCTGCAGACGCCCTTGCCACGGATTGAAGTTCGTGCGCGCGATCCGCTGTGCCAGGTAGATCACGGGCACCAGGAGGAGGAGCCATAGCGCCGACGGAGCGGTCCAGGTGATGCCGCCCATGATCACACGGTGATCCGCCGCAGCCAGGTCCACCACTCGCCGAAGATCAGGGCAAAGGCGAGGAGGGCGCAGTAAAGCCACCAGGACAACGCGCCGCCGGCGTTGCCGACGCTCGGCGCGCTGGTCGCGGTTGCCGTGGTCCGCGTCAGATTCGAGACGTCGGGATCGCTGACGTTCACCGCGAAGGTCGCGCGCGACCCGCCTCCTTCAGCGACGTACAGACCCGGCGCGCGCAGCACGCCGAGCGCTTCACCCGGAAAACGCTCGAGCGGGATGGCCGCGCCGCCGGGCCCGGTCACGCGCGCGACTCCCTCATCGAAGAAAGCCACGCCCGGCCGCCGCACGCCGGCGTCTACCGGCCGCGCCAGCCAACCAAGAGCGTCCCCCACGAGCACCGGAAACGCCGGCGCCGAGGTCAGGTTCGACTCCCCGGCCCCGAACGTGACGATCACGAGCCGTGTCCGCGCCGAGGGCTTGCTGACGTAGACGATCGGGGTGCCGCGCTCGGAGGCGGCGATTGGAAGGAGCGCCGAGGACCCGTACGCCCGCGCGCGTTCGATCGTCAGCGTCAGGGGATCGACACCGCGGACGACGGGATGCGCGCCCGAGGCGAGCCAGCGCGGGTTCTGTTCGACCGTCTCGCCGCCGCCGAGCCACGAGCCCGCCGCGGCCGGAGCGAAATAGAGCGCCGGCCGTTGCGGCGGATCCTTCGGCGCCCAGCGATCGAAGACGATCACGTCCTCCTGCCGGGTCTGGTAGGCGGCGGGCGTGATAAACGTCGCCATCACGTCGGGATTGGCGGCCAGCAGGCGCGCGAGCCACGCGGTGTGATCGCCCACGACCGCGACGGAGACAGGCCGTGCCCGATCGAACCAGGCGAACGCGTCGTCGTCTATGGCCAGCGCGTTGCCGGGCGCCTCGAGATGTGCGCGAACCGCGGGGTCGCCCCCCCGGTCGAGCCCCACCGACTGCCGCAACGTTTCGCCGGCCGCCATGTCGAATCGCCGATCGAGCAGCGACGCCGTGCCGCGGCCGAGCGTGACGTGCACCTGCTGGGCGGGCCCGAAGTTGGAGACTTCGAGATACGCGGTCCCCGCCGCGGGACCGTTGAGCCCGGGACGGACGTCGAACGCCGTGATCCCGACGTTGGCCGCCGATTCGAAGACCGAGCGCACGACCACGCCAGGATCGCGCGGCCGCGCGACGGCGCCGTCGGTGATGAAGTACACGGCGTCGGCCCCGGCCACCGTCGGCCACGCGCCGGCGCCGGCGCCGGCGCCGGACGGCGCGACGCGATCGAGCGCCGCCTCAATCAGCGCGAGGTCCGGCGTGGGCCCCTCGACGAGGCCGTCGGCGGTCGTCGCGAGCGCGACCTCGCCGCCCGAGGACGCGGACAGCAGCCGCCGCGCCTCGGCGATCGCGCGGGTCCATCGCGTATCGCCGCCGCGCGTGCGGGCCAGCATCGACCACGACGAGTCGAGCACGAGCACGAGCCGCCCGCCCCCCACACCGGTGGCGCTCACCGCGCGCGACGGCCGCGCGAACGCAAGCGCCAGCGCGATGGCGATGACGGCGGTGATGACGAGCGACACGGCGCGCCGGATACGCTCCCAGAGCGTCCGCTCCCGCTTGTCGTTGAGCACCTGGCCCCAGAGGAGCAGTGACGGGACCAGCAGGCGCCGCGGCCGCACTTTGAGCAGGAAGAGGTACGCGGCAAGCCCCGCGGCGCCCGCGATCAGCACCCACGCCTGCCACGCCGCCAGGGCGCCGAACGTCATTCCAGGAACCGCCCTTGTCGAAACGCCTGCAGCACGATCTCCTCGAACGGACGCCCCGCGTCGGCGCGCACGTAGCCCATGCCGTATCGGCCGCAGAAGTGCTGCAGCTCCGTGGCGTGCGTCTCCCACGCGCGGCCGTAGGCGGCGGCGAGCCGCGGCGTCACGTCGACGTCCCGCACCTCGCCGGTTTCGGCGTCCACGAAACGGATGTCGCCCAGCGCGGCGGGATCGCGATCCGCCCGCGACGCCACGTGCACGGCGAAGACGTCGTGCCCCAGCGTCCGCAGGATCTTGAGCCCCGCTTCGAAGCCGCCGGGATCCAGGAAATCGGAAATGATCACGGTGAGGCCGACCGGGCGCGGCCGCGAGGCGAACTCCTTCAGCGACTCGCGCAGATCGGTCGGGCCGGCGGCTTCGAGGCGCTCGAGCTGCTCGAACACGCGGAAGATGCGTCCCGTGCCGCGCCCCGGCGAGGACTCGTGCGCGAGGCCGTGCGCAAAGGTGAGAATCGTGAGGTGATCCAGATGGACGAGGCCGACGTAGCAGAGCGCGGCGGCGATCTGGCGCGCGAGATCGAACTTCGCCGCTTCCGCCATCGACGCGCTGACGTCGAGGATGAGATAGATCGGCAGATCCTGCTCTTCCTCGAAGAGCCGCAGGAGCAGCCGGTTCACGCGCTTGTAGGCCTTCCAGTCGATGTGGCGGAAGTCGTCCCCGTGCGAGTACTGCCGGTGGTCGGCGAACTCGATGCCGCGGCCCTTCTTGGGCGTCCGCCGGTCCGCGCGATTGCGGCCGGCGAATTCGCGCCGGGACACGACCTGGAGATATTCCAGCTTCTTGAGGAACTCGTCCTGGAAACGGAGCGGCATGGCGCTCAGCGGGTCACGGGGCGATGCCCGTCAGCAGCTCCTCGACGATCGTGTCCGTGCTCACCTCGTTGGCTTCGCCCTCGAAGTTCAGCAGGAGGCGATGGCGCAGCGCCGGCAGCGCGACGGCCCGGATGTCGTCGATGGACACGAACGCCTGCCCGCGGATGAGGGCCTGGATCTTGCCGCCCAGCACCAGCGCCTGCGCCGCCCGCGGGCTGGCGCCGTAGCGGACGTAGCGCTTGACGAGCGGTGTCGCGTGCGGCGACTCCGGATGCGATCCCATCGTCAGCCTGATCGCGTACGACTGCACCGGCCGGGCGATGGCGACCGATCGCGCGACGTGACGCATCTCCAGGAGCGTGGCGCGATCCACGACCCGGGTCACCGCCGTCTCGGCGTCGCGCGTCGTCCGCTCGAGGATCTCGTGCATCCCGTCTTCGGTCGGATACATCACCTTCAGCTTGAAGAAAAACCGATCGAGCTGCGCTTCCGGCAGCGGGTAGGTGCCTTCCATCTCCAGCGGGTTCTGCGTCGCGAGGACGAGAAACGGCTCTTCGAGCTTGTAGGTGGTCTTGCCCACCGAGACGCTGACGTCCTGCATGGCTTCGAGCAGCGCCGACTGGGTCTTCGGCGTCGCGCGGTTGATCTCGTCGGCCAGCACGACGTTCGCGAAGATCGGTCCGGGCTGGAACTCGAAGAACGTGCCCCCGCCGTGCGGACGCTCCTGCACGATGGTCGTCCCGACGATGTCGGCCGGCATCAGGTCGGGGGTGAACTGGATGCGTGAGAACGTCAGATGGAGCGCATCGGCGAGCGTGTGCACCAGGCTGGTCTTGCCGACGCCTGGAATCCCCTCGAGCAGCACGTGCCCGCCCGCCAGGAGACTCGTGACCGTCAGGTTCACGACGTCTTCGTGGCCGACAATGCGGCGCCCCACCTCCTGAGTGATGCGGACGAAACGCTCCCGGAACTGGTCGATGGCCTGGCCGACGGCGACGTGAGTCATGGTTTGCGGATGAAATAGGTCTGGACGGCCGCCCGGCGGTCTTCGGGCACGGCGGGTGGCGCGGTTGCGCGGCCCTTGTCGAACGCCGCGGCCTGAATGCCGGCATACGCGACAGTGGCGGTGGCACGTTCGGTCTTCCGGCGGATGTCCTCGGTCGTTTTCTCGCCGGTGTCGTCCTTGTAGGCCTCGACGGTCTCCTTGCGCAGGGCCGCGTCGAGGTTGGGCATCGTCCCGCCGTTCTTCCTCGCTGACGATCCGCCGCCCAACCCGAGCCCGGCTTCCTGGGCCCCCTTCGGGTGTCCTTCACCGCCTGGATCGAGGCTTCCTCATTGCCGCCGCTCTTGTTGGACTGCGCGGCGTCCCCCTTCGGCGCGTCGGCGGAGCCCATCGTGTCGTTGGGATCCTTCGGACTCGTCGAGGCCGTATCGCTCGTCTCCGCCAGCTTTTCCGCGACGTCCGACAGGGCGTCCTTTACCTCAGGCGACAGCGACGCCATCTCGGACGCGCGCTTCGCCCGCTCGGCCAGTGCCTGCATGTCCTTGGACGACTGCTCCATCTGCTTCCCCGCCGGGTCGCCGATGCGATTCGCGTCGCCGGCGTTCTTCATCTCAGGCGACTGGGCCAGGCGCGCCAGCAGATCGCGTACCTCGGCTTCGGTGAGCGGGTGCCCCGTGCTCGCCATCGAGCCTTCTTCGGCGGCCTTGAGGATCTCTTCG